>ERZ1463034.284-NODE-284-length-12395-cov-47.736062_pt1 | contig 12395 bp, 8 predicted proteins | sample MGYA00564480_ERZ1463034 | MGnify/ENA primary metagenome ERZ1463034 (study PRJEB39244, sample SAMEA3635122) | Helicobacter pylori | study: EMG produced TPA metagenomics assembly of PRJEB11511 data set (Assembly of a 5300-year-old Helicobacter pylori...
TGAGTGGAACAACACCCGTGAGCGACAACGTCAATTTGAAACAGCACCTCAACACCCCGAGCGAAGAGGGTCAAACCCTGCGCGGGAGCGTCGAGAAAGCGCTGCACAATTATTTCGCCCACCTGGAAGGCGCTGCCGTCACGGATGTGTACAACCTCGTGCTGTCGGAAGTCGAGGCGCCATTGCTCGAATGCGTGATGAACTACGTCAAGGGTAACCAGACCAAAGCGTCCGAATTACTGGGCCTCAATCGCGGCACCCTGCGCAAGAAACTCAAGCAGTACGATCTGCTGTAAGCATTTAAAACAGAAGAGGCGACCCACCTCATTGGGTCGCCTTTTTTTGCTGACTCCTTTGCTTTAGATGGGAATTGAAATGACCGACCAGACTACCCGCCTGCCAATCCGCCGCGCGTTGATCAGCGTCTCCGACAAGACCGGGATTCTCGAATTCGCGCGCGGGCTTACCGCTCTGGGCGTCGAGATCCTCTCCACCGGCGGCACCTTCAAGCTGCTCAAGGACAATGGTATTGCTGCGGTAGAAGTCGCTGATTACACCGGCTTCGCAGAAATGATGGATGGCCGGGTCAAGACCCTGCACCCGAAAATCCACGGCGGCATCCTTGGCCGTCGCGGTATCGACGACGCCATCATGAGCGAGCACGGGATCAAGCCGATCGATCTGGTTGCGGTCAACCTTTACCCGTTCGAAGCGACCATCGCCAAGCCAGGTTGTGACCTGCCGACCGCTATCGAGAACATCGATATCGGCGGCCCGACCATGGTTCGCTCGGCAGCCAAAAACCACAAAGACGTGGCCATCGTGGTCAACGCCAGCGACTACAGCCACGTGCTGGAAAGCCTCAAGGCCGGTGGCCTGACGTACGCCCAGCGTTTCGATCTGATGCTCAAGGCATTCGAGCATACTGCCGCCTACGACGGCATGATCGCCAACTACCTGGGCAGCATCGACCAGAGCGCCGAAACCCTCAGCACTGAAGGCCGTAGCGCCTTCCCGCGTACGTTCAACAGCCAGTTCATCAAGGCTCAAGAAATGCGCTATGGCGAGAACCCGCATCAGAGCGCGGCGTTCTACGTGGAAGCCCACCCTGCCGAAGTAAGCATCGCCACGGCGACCCAGTTACAAGGCAAGGAACTGTCCTTCAACAACGTGGCCGACACCGATGCCGCGCTGGAATGCGTGAAAAGCTTCGTCAAGCCTGCCTGTGTCATCGTCAAACACGCCAACCCGTGCGGCGTCGCGGTCAGCCCGGACGACGAAGGCGGCATTCGCCAGGCGTATGAACTGGCCTATGCCACCGACACCGAATCGGCTTTCGGCGGCATCATCGCCTTCAACCGCGAGTTGGATGCTGAAACAGCCAAGGCCATTGTCGATCGTCAGTTCGTCGAAGTGATCATCGCGCCAAGCGTAACGGCCGAAGCAAAAGCCATTATTGCCACCAAGGCCAACGTTCGCCTGCTGACTACCGGGCAATGGGCTGCCGAGCGCATGCCCGCCTGGGACTTCAAACGCGTCAATGGCGGGTTGCTGGTGCAGAGCCGCGACATCGGCATGATCGGCAGCGACGACCTGAAAGTCGTGACCCAGCGCGCGCCGACCGAACAGGAAATCCACGACCTGATCTTCGCCTGGAAAGTCGCCAAATACGTGAAGTCCAACGCCATCGTCTACGCCAAGAATCGTCAGACCATCGGCGTCGGCGCTGGCCAGATGAGCCGCGTAAACTCTGCACGCATCGCCGCGATCAAAGCTGAACACGCTGGCCTGCAAGTACAGGGCGCGGTCATGGCATCGGATGCGTTTTTCCCGTTCCGTGACGGCATCGACAACGCAGCCAAGGCTGGGATCACTGCCGTCATCCAGCCAGGTGGCTCGATGCGCGACAACGAAGTGATCGCCGCAGCCGATGAAGCCGGGATTGCGATGGTGTTCACCGGCATGCGCCATTTCCGCCACTAACTTGGCAGCGGCCGCACTGAAGCAGGTATGTGCTTCAGTGCGACCTCCTACGGCGAAAAGCGCTTTAGGTTCTAAAACAGAATTCAGCGTCATCGAGGTTTTTGAAATGAATGTTTTGATCATTGGCAGCGGTGGCCGTGAACACGCCCTGGCGTGGAAAGTCGCACAGGACCCGCGTGTCGTGAAAGTTTTCGTGGCACCGGGCAATGCCGGGACCGCGACTGAAGCCAAGTGCGAAAACGTCGCCATCGACGTGCTGGCCCTTGAGCAGCTTGCAGATTTTGCACAAAAGAACGTGTCCCTGACCATCGTTGGCCCGGAAGTGCCACTGGTCGCGGGCGTCGTAGATCTGTTCCGTGCCCGTGGCCTGGACTGCTTCGGTCCGACCGCAGGTGCCGCGCAGCTGGAAGGTTCGAAAGCCTTCACCAAAGATTTCCTCGCCCGCCACAAGATCCCGACAGCGGATTATGAGACCTTCACCGAGGTCGAGCCTGCGTTGGCTTATCTGCAAAAAACCGGCGCACCGATCGTGATCAAGGCAGACGGCCTGGCGGCAGGCAAAGGCGTCATTGTTGCCATGACGCTGACTGAAGCCGAAGACGCTGTGCGCGACATGCTCGCTGGCAACGCGTTTGGCGAAGCCGGTTCGCGGGTAGTCATCGAAGAGTTCCTCGATGGCGAAGAGGCCAGCTTTATTGTGATGGTCGACGGCAAGAACGTATTGCCAATGGCCACCAGTCAGGATCACAAGCGCGTCGGCGACGGCGACAGCGGCCCGAATACCGGTGGCATGGGTGCTTACTCCCCGGCCCCGGTGGTGACTGCACAGGTCCACCAACGTGTCATGGACCTGGTCATATGGCCGACTGTCCGGGGCATGGCTGAGGAAGGCAACGTTTACACCGGTTTCCTCTATGCTGGGCTGATGATCGACAAAGCAGGCAATCCGAAGGTCATCGAATTCAATTGCCGCTTTGGCGATCCGGAAACCCAACCGGTGATGTTGCGTCTGCAATCGAGCCTGGTGCTACTGATCGAGGCCGCTCTGGCGCAAGCGCTGGACAAAGTTGAAGCTCAGTGGGACCCGCGTCCGAGTCTGGGCGTCGTGCTGGCCGCCGGCGGATACCCAGGCGATTACGCCAAAGATGCCGTGATAAAAGGTCTGGACGCTGCAGCGGGTTTGCCTGGCAAAGTATTCCACGCAGGTACAGCATTGAAGGATGGTCAAGTCGTGACGTCCGGCGGGCGTGTCCTGTGTGCCACCGCGCTAGGTGAAAGCGTAGCGAGCGCCCAGGAGCACGCTTACCGACTGGCGGCTGAAATTGATTGGGAAGGTTGTTTCTATCGCAACGACATTGGCTACCGTGCCATTGCTCGCGAGCGTGGTGAAGACCTGGAATAAGGCTAGACGGCCAGCCAGGCAGGCACCTATCAGCAGGTGCTTGCCTGTTTATTCCAGCCCCGCGCATAGTTATCTGGCATTCACCTACGAAGGGATTTCGCCGTGCGCTGGCTCAGGATCGCCATAGGTTTCACTGTCAGTCTGCTGACCCTGCTCTGCATGCCCCCGGCTTACGCCGAGCAAGGCGGTGGCTGGTCTACATTGCTTGATGAAAAGGCCGACCTGCAATTAAGCGATGTCCATTCGGCGCGCTACTCGAATCAATTCAGTCCAATCGAGCTCGATCAAGTCAGCGCAGGTGACCGCAACAGCGCAGTCTGGCTGCACTATCGCCTGCAACCCGACGATCACGAACAACTGCTGCGCATCTTCGCGCCCGACCTGGCTAGCCTGGACCTGTACGTGCTTGACGGCAACACACTGATCAGCCACTCACGTGCCGGTAATAACATACCGCGCGATAACAAATTGCCACCCTCCACCGACTTCCTCCTGCCACTGCCACAAAGCAATGTCCCACTGGACATCTACCTGCGCTCGGTGTCAGAACAGAAATTGCGCCCCAACATCACCCTGCAATCGGCGATAGCCAGCGCGGCAGACGAGCGGCAGCCGTTGTTGCTTGGCCTGTTCCTCGGCTGCCTGGCAATGTTGGTCCTGCAAAACATCACGCGCTTCGCCCACACTCGCGCACGAAGTAGCCTGTGGCTGGGGGCCTGTGAGGCGATGCTGGCCTTGAGTGCGCTGCTGCTCCTGAATCTGCTGGCACCCTGGCTGCCCAACAGGCACCTGGCGCAGACACCCGGTGCATACCTGGCATTGATCCTTGCGGCTCTGAGCGGCCTGATGTTCGCTTATCGATTTTTCGCGCCTCGGCGGTCCAGACGCCTGAACCGTTTTTTGCTGGCCGACATGCTGGTCATCGGGCTGTGTGGCCTATTGGTATTGTTCGTCGATGCCCTGCCCCTGAATATCATCACCTTTGGCGTGGTGGCGCTGGCGAGCCTGAGCATCCTGTTTGTTGCCTCCTGCCACTGGCACAAGGGTTACAGCCCTGCCCGGCTATTTGTCCTGGCGATGGTCGTGTTCAATCTGGGTTGCCTGGTGATTCTGCCAGCCTTGCTCCGTCTGACTCTGATCGCCCCGCAATGGCTGATCATTACCCTGCTGGGTGTGTTCTGTATCGCGGGGCTGCTGATGAGTATTGCCCTCAGCGAGCGTCATCGCAGCATCACCGAAGATAACTTCAGCGCCAGCCGCGATCTGGCCGCCAGCACCGCCGAAATCAATGCCAAGGCCGAGTTTCTGGCGAAGCTCAGCCACGAAATCCGCACCCCGATGAATGGCGTGCTGGGCATGACCGAGCTGCTGCTGGGCACGCCGCTTTCAGTCAAGCAGCGTGATTACGTACAGACCATCCACAGCGCCGGGAATGAGCTGCTGACGCTGATCAACGAGATTCTCGACATCACCAAGCTCGAGTCCGGACAAATCGAGCTCGATGATGTGCAGTTCGACCTCAACGCACTGCTCGAGGACTGCCTGAATATCTTCCGGGCCAAAGCCGAACAGCAGAACGTCGAACTGATCAGTTTTATTCAACCACAGGTCCCGCGCGTGATCAGCGGCGACCCTACGCGCCTCCGCCAAACGTTACTCAGCCTGCTGGAAAATGCCCTGAAGAAAACCGACCAGGGCGAGGTTCTGCTGGTGGTTGCACTGGATTCGCGCAGCGGCAAACCGCGCCTGCGGATTGCCGTGCAAGACAGCGGCGAGCCCTTGGCGGCCAAGGAGCGCGACGCGCTGCTGCACACCGAATTGCACAGCAAGAATTTCCTCTCCAGCACCAAGCTCGGCGGCAACCTGGGGCTGGCGATTGCCCGGCAATTGATCATGCTGATGCACGGTGAATTCGGCATCCAGAGCGGCACCAATCAGGGCAGTACGCTCTGGCTCACGTTGCCGCTGGACCCGGATCGACTGGAACAACCCACCACAGACCTCGATAGTTCGCTCAAGGGCGCCCGTGTGTTGGTGGTAGACGACAATGACACCTGCCGCAAAGTCCTGGTGCAGCAATGCAGCGCCTGGGGCTTGAATGTCAGTGCCGTGCCGTCGGGCAAGGAAGCGCTGGCACTGCTGCGGACCAAGGCGCATCTGCGTGATTATTTCGACGCTGTCCTGCTCGACCAGAACATGCCCGGCATGACCGGGATGCAACTGGCAGCCAAGATCAAGGAAGACCCAAGCCTGAACCACGACATCCTGTTGATCATGCTCACTGGCATCAGTAACGCGCCGAGCAAAATCATCGCACGCAACGCCGGCATCAAACGCATCCTGGCCAAACCGGTAGCGGGCTATACGCTCAAGACGACCCTGGCCGACGAACTCAACCAGCGCAATAAGGGCACGTCCCCGCTCAGTTTGCCGTCCGCTGCCAGCAAGCCCATCAGCGTCCCGAGCGATTTCCGCATCCTCGTTGCCGAAGACAACAGCATCTCGACCAAAGTGATTCGCGGCATGCTCGGCAAACTCAACCTCCAACCGGACACCGCCAGCAACGGCGAAGAAGCACTGATCGCGATGAAGGCCCAACACTATGACCTGGTGTTGATGGACTGCGAGATGCCGATCCTTGACGGGTTTTCCGCCACCCAACAGCTGCGCGCTTGGGAAGTCGGTAATCAACGAATACGCACGCCGGTAGTCGCACTGACCGCGCATATCCTGACGGAGCATAAAGAGCGCGCCGTTCAAGCAGGCATGGACGGACACATGGCCAAACCCGTAGAGCTGTCGCAATTGCGCGAGCTGATTGAACACTGGGTCGCCAAACGCGAGCAACGTCAGGCTCAGACCCAAACCGGCTGATTTCACCCACGCGCAAATGAAACTGATATTCCTCCACAAGACGGCATGCGCCGCCTGATAGACTTCTTTTCGTCATTCACCTGTCGGGCGAGCTAAAACCATGCTCCACGTGTTGTTCAGCGTTTATTTGAAGATGTTGGTGCTCTATAGCCCGTTCTTCGTCCTGTCCTGCTTTATCAGCCTGACCCGTGGTTATTCCAGCAAGGAACGTCGTCGCCTGGCGTGGAAAGTCGCGCTGGCCACGCTCGTTTCAAGTGTTCTGCTGTACCTGTTCGGGCGGGCGATTTTTACCGTGTTCGGCATCACCGTGGATGCGTTCCGCATTGGCGCCGGCAGTGTGTTGTTCATCTCGGCATTGGGCATGGCTCAAGGTAAATCCGCAGTCCAGACCGACAACGTTCAGCAAGACGTGACCATCGTGCCGCTGACCATTCCCCTGACTGTTGGCCCCGGCACCATCGGCGCCTTGCTGGTCATGGGCGTCAGCCAGCCACACTGGGACGACAAGGTCACCGCGATCCTCAGCATCGCCCTTGCCAGCCTCACCGTCGGGATTGTGCTGTACCTCTCCAACCGCATTGAACGCATTCTCGGCGATCAAGGCCTGCAGATCGTCAGTCGGTTGATGGGCTTGTTCGTGTGCGCACTGGCGGCGCAAATAATCTTTACCGGGGTGAAGGGGTACCTGGTGCCGTAGTGAAGCCAGCCTGCCACCGCGCTAAAGTTCTATTTCAGTGATGTAGCGTTTGGCCTGGTCGCCCAACTCATTCCTCACGCGCCCCCTGTGTTCAACATAGGCAGTGCTGTTGAACGCAAAGCTGCCACCGTTGATTCGGACAGTCATCTCCGAGTTGATGTTCTTCCAAAAAAATGATCCCTCCACCACAACGCGAGAGGTCATATTCAGCCCACAGACCAGAACCTGTAACTCTCCCGAGGGCAGATTTTCACAGGGCACAACCTGAAAGCTTTCCGAGCGTCCGGTACTGAACCAACTGTCCAGAAACACCTTTGCATGCTCATTGGTTTTCATGGCATTGAACGAGGTCTGCGCAAGCTCGACAAGATGAGCTGACCCGACCTTGCTCATCGCGTCGAAGGTAACCCGGTCGAAATCCCGCGCGGACTCAATCTGTATCGGGTTTTCCACAATGAAACCCGTCAATGTGAACCCGAGCTTCAACAATCCGCGCTGATAACGATTCATCCAGCTTGTCCAGAGCTGTTGCCGGTCAAATTTCTCACTGGCATACAGCTCCGCGTACAACAGGCAATCCTTGATATCTTGCCGCTCCTGCTCCGACATCCCGGAATAAAATGATGTCAGGCTGCTGCCTATCAACGCAGCGCTAGCGTTTTTAGCCATCATTGTTCCGTGTCCTCAAGCCGCAGAATCATTGACGTCCTTCGGCCGCCAAGGGCCGTAATGAACGGCTCCCGAAACTGTGCGTAACGAATATCCAACAATTCGGCCGAGTAGGAGGCAACCGCGATGTTGCCCACGATTCGGTCAGGGTCGAATGTCAGGAGGAATGACTGTGGCTCAATGGGTTCTACGGTTTTAAACGAGATTAACACCGAGCTCATCGAAGGGGCGGCATGAACAAAGCTCAGCTGTAACACCACGCTGAACAATTGGGTGGCGGGTGGTATCTGAAGCACATGAGCTGAAATATCGCCGGAAAGACGCTCATTCACTTCTGCCTGCCACGGTTCAGATTGCAGAGTATTCTCTCCGAGAAGCAACTGTGCGGGAGGGTTCAGGACACGCTCGGGGCCGGGTACCAATACCCGTTTAGCATGAGCGATGAGTGACGCCGGTACACGGTCATCAAGTTCACGTTCGATCCACGACCACGGTTCAAACAGTTCATCTTTCTCTATTGGGTGACTGTCGTATTTACGGCCTGAAACTATCCAGCCGAACGTAGCCATTGCCGCGAAGTATGTTGTACGCCACGCCTCAAACTCAGCGAACTTCGAATACTTCTTCGATGCGGCCAGCTGAATATATAACTGAGCATCAAGCACGTCCTCTTTAAATGAATGACCGACGCCGTCATCAAAAAGAACGACACTTCCTGCGTTCACATAAGCATCCTGCATTCCATTGCGCATGGGCCTCTCCTTGATAACGTTACCTGCGCCAGAGAGCCGCAGTACCTGCGGCTCTCTGGGTTATTAAATACTGTATTCCGCAACGGCGTCTTTCGCGTTGCTCCCCAGTTTTGCAAGGATGTCGTCCCGCACGTTGGCGTAAACACCCTGATTCAACACCAGGTGCGACTCGGCGCGGGAAATACTCACCGACGTATTGTTCCAGTTCCAGAACAGGACGTTCGTGACATCCAGAGTGGACGAGAAGCTGACGGTCCCCACGGCCATTACCACTTCGCCATCGCTCGACTCAGTGCAAGAGACAATACTGAAGGTACCCCCTGCATGAGAGCGGCTTTTACCCTCAAACAACCTGAGTGGCTCTTTGCTGGCCTGAAGGGCATCAAGTGCCTGCTTCGCCACGCCCAGCAGCAATACCGAGGTCGGACCAGGAAGCGCCGCGGCGGCAACTGCGGAAGAGAGGATCTTGAGGCCAACCTGATCCATCGTGAACTGCTGTTCGACCGTCGTGTACCTGGCGTAATCCTTGCGCTTCGGGAGCCATCCAGATGCCCGGGACATCACCTCCATGAACTTCTCATACCAGCGTTGGCCTTCCATCTCGGGATGTGCACGATTGGCAACCAGCGTCGCGAACAGTACGGAGTTCTTGATATCGTCCTTATTCTGCTTCGACATACCCGCCACAAAGGAAACAATACTATTAGCGACGACTGCGGCGCCTTCCTTTTTCTCGTCGACTGTCAAGGATCGGAGCATTTTGCCCTGTACAGGATGATCGACTTCATCCGAAGACAGCGCTACTGCCGGAAATTCGCAACCCATAATATAAGCCCGGCACGCTTCAACACTCATTGTTGGTTCAACGTAATCATTCATGTGTAAATCCTTTTCTAATTCAGCGATCACCCTTCGTGGGCACCACTCAAACTAGCGCACATTGATGATCGCTTCTAGCCGCCTACCTGGAGCATTCTGCCGGGTATTATTCAAGTGCATACCGTCAAACATCCGGAATACTTAGCCCTGTACATTTTCAGCAGCCATTCGTGGACTTTCGCCTTTATAACTTCGACGTAAGCCCACAGAACCAGAGACTTGTCTTACGAACTAAATACCCATATTGACGACGTTGACTCAACCGCTCGGCTTCACGCCATACCATCGCGGCGTATAGACCCAACTGCCGCCATCGGCACGGGGAAAGGTGCAGGTCGTCGACGAACCGATCAGGACCATGGTGCGCATGTCCACTTGGTCCGGGGTCAATTCGCCCAAGGTGATGACACGCAGTGTTTGCCCTGGACGGCCGATATCACGGCCCAGAGTGACAGGGGTTTCCGGGGTGCGATGTTGGCGGACGATTTCCAGCGCTCGCCCCAATTGCCAGGGGCGAGAGCGGGAAATGGGGTTGTAGAACGCCAGCGCCAGATCGGCCTGAGACGCCAGATCCAGACGTTTTTCAATCACGTCCCATGGCTTGAGGTTGTCCGACAGCGACATCACGCAGAAGTCATGGCCCAACGGTGCGCCCGCCTGGGCGGCAGTGGCCAGCGAGGCGGACACCCCAGGCAGTATTTCCAGTTCAACGGCGTGCCAATTGGCGTTGCTCGACTCATGCAGTGCTTCAAGTACGGCCGAGGCCATGGCGAACACGCCAGGATCACCCGACGACACCACGACCACCGAGCGTCCTTGTGCCGCGAGTTCGAAGGCGTGTCGGGCGCGCTGCATTTCTTCGCGATTGTCGGTGCAGTGCAGCACTTGATCGGCACGGAACGGCCCGGCCATGCGCACGTAGGTTTCGTAACCCAGCACATCGTTGGCCCGCGCCAGTTCGGCTTTGACCGCTGGCACCATCAGTTCGGCAGCGCCAGGGCCAAGGCCGATAACCGCCAGACGCCCGCGTCCACGACCGATCTGCTGCACATCCAACGGCTGCGCGGCGACAGCAATGGCGATGCCACTGCCCACACTGATGGGGGGCAGTAGCTGTGGCACGGCCTGTTGCGCCAACTCGCTGACTTCAGCCTCCGCTGCTGTTGAAGCAAACCGCAGCGGCACGCCCAGCGCCCATGCGGCTTCACGTAGCGCAGGGTTGGCCATCTCACGGTCGGACGCCAGCAAGCAGGCCAGCGCCTGAACGGCAATCCCGGCGTTGTGCAAAGCGGCGCGCACAGCATTCACCAGATCCGGCACGGTCGCGCTGACAGCCACCAATACACTGCGCGGGTAGATCAGCAGCTCGTTGGCCGCCGGCTCGCGTTCGGCGCAACCGACATGAATCGCCAGCTGTGCGTGCTCATCTTCAGGCAACTGCGCTTGCGCGAGCCATGGCGCGGCACCTTCGATCCGCACGTGTTGCCCGGACAATAAGTCGGAGACAAATCGTTTGCCCAACTCCAGATCGCCTAGCGCGTAACCGCTCGGTGGATTGAGCAGACAGGTGCCGAAACGCAACTCGCCGCTGGTGGTGATCGCTGCAGCGATCCCCAGTCCTGCAGCAATCTCACGGGCCATGACGTTGACCCCGCCCAGCCCGCCCAACAATGGCACGACTGCACTGCCGTCCTCAGCCACGGCCAGCACGGGTGGCTCAACGCCTTTTTCCAGGAGCAGGGGCGCTAGCGTCCGGATCACGATGCCGGCAGCACACAAGGCAATGATCGGTGTGTCCTGCTGATAGAGCTGACGCAACGTGGCGCCAAACTCGGTGTACGTCAGATCGGCACCTTCAACCCGTGCCGCCAGACCATGGATCAAGGCATCCGGAAAAAGCTGTTGAATGCGGCGTGCCGTCGCCAGGCTGCCATTGCCCAGAATGACGATGGCGGGTGTTTTAACAATCATCAGCCTTGCCACCTTTCGCCCGGAACAATGATCAGGGAGAAATACGGTGAAGACATTGGCTCGACCTGGTCCAGCGCCACGATCTTCTGATTGGACATGGTTGCGCGCTCGACATACAACGCGCGGTCCGCCATGCCCAGCTCTTCCAGTACTTGCCGGACTTTGGGGAAGTTGCGCCCCAGCTTCATGATCACCGCCGCATCGGCATCGGCCAGACGACGTTTGAGCTCGTCGTGGGGCAATACACCAGACAGCACCGACAGGCTTTGATTGCGGTACACCAGCGGCGCGCCCAGCACCGAAGCACCACCGAGCATTGAGCAGACGCCCGGCACCACTTCGGCTTCATAACGCTCGGCGAGGCGGTCGTGCAGGTACATATACGAGCCGTAGAAGAACGGATCGCCTTCACAGATCACCGCAACATCGCGCCCCGCGTCCAGATGCGCGGCCAGTGCCTCACTGGCGTCATCGTAGAAATCGCTGATCACTTGCTCGTAGGACAACGGTGCAGGCAAGGCTTCGGTGGTCACCGGGTACACCAGCGGTAACAGGGTCTGCGCGTCTTGCAAATGGGCTTCGATGATGCCGAACGCGTTGCCTTTCTTGCCCTTGGCGACGAAGTACGCGACCACTGGCGACTCACGCAACAGGCGCAGGGCTTTGACAGTAATCAGCTCAGGATCGCCGGGGCCGACGCCCAAGCCAATCAAACGACCGGGTTGCTGCATCATTCGATCTCCGTCGCTAATGCATTGACCGCAGCCGCAGCCATGGCGCTGCCGCCACGACGACCCTGCATGATCACAAACGGCACACCCCGGCTGTTCGCCGCGAGCATTGCCTTGGACTCTGCCGCGCCGACGAAACCGACCGGGAAGCCGAGGATCAATGCCGGTTTAGGTGCACCGGCATCGAGCATTTCCAGCAGGTAGAACAACGCAGTTGGCGCATTGCCAATCACCACCACGCTGCCTTCCAGGTACGGACGCCACAGTTCCAGCGCGGCGGCAGAGCGAGTATTGCCCAGCTCGCGGGCCAACTCCGGTACGCCTTCGTCTTTAAGGGTGCAAATCACCGGGTTGTTGGCAGGCAAGCGCGTGCGAGTCACGCCTTCGGACACCATGCGCGCATCGCACAGAATCGGCGCACCGGCGGCCAGCGCATT
>ERZ1463034.287-NODE-287-length-12290-cov-31.293421_pt1 | contig 12290 bp, 12 predicted proteins | sample MGYA00564480_ERZ1463034 | MGnify/ENA primary metagenome ERZ1463034 (study PRJEB39244, sample SAMEA3635122) | Helicobacter pylori | study: EMG produced TPA metagenomics assembly of PRJEB11511 data set (Assembly of a 5300-year-old Helicobacter pylori...
GCGTTGGTTGATGAGCAGGCCCATCGTAGTTGCATAAATGGTTTCGCTGGCGATCAATTGCCCGCTTAGAGCCAGAGGTAGACGCCGAGTTGCGATTGACCATGCCCAGGCACCTGCAAGGGTGGCCCCTAACCCCTGAATTAACCCACAGACTATTAGCGCCTGAGTACCTGCTAACCCGCTCGGATGGCTAGCGAAGTGGGACAGTTTCAAGTACAGCCCAACTGGGATGAAGGCCAGCATTTCGACGCTGCACATGAAGATCAGCATGGCTGACCACAACATGGGAGATATGCTTGGGCGTTGAGCCAAAGCACTTTCATTTAACAATCCAAAACCAGTCCAAAATCCAATTGCCATTAACGATGCGAGCAGCCCAAGCAGTATCGAACCGGTCGGGAGCACCACCGTTGCGCTGCTAAAATCAAACACGCTCAGGTTGACCAAACTTATGCCCAATGCCGCCACCAACAGTGGCCCGGCAATGGCGCGCCAGGGCACGCTGGAGCTTCGCATGTTGCCGGCAATCGCGAGCACGATCGGTACTGACCCCATCATCACCGGAGGGATCACCGGCCCAGTTGCCAAGACCGCAGTGGTAATCAGAAAGAAGTAACCGATGTATCCCAAGAAGCCCAGCAGTGCGGCGCAGGCCCAGTCACTCAGTCGCAATTGCCGCACTTCGCTACGGTAAACAAACAGCACTAGCAGGCTACCTAAACCGGCAAAGGCATAGCTCACCACAGCCAGATCAAAAAGGCTGTAATCGCCGACCAGCCCCGGAAAGATGTAGAGCAGCGACCAGGAAAAAGTGGCGGCAATGGCCGCTAATAAGCCTAGGGTCATACGCTCTGCTCCTGCTGGCCCTGCTTCCGGATCCAGCAATGAGCTACGTGCCGGGCAGTGTCGAATACCCGCACGTCCTGGCCCATGGCGCCGCTGACAAAACTGCCCTCTAGCAAGATAAACAGCCCCTCAGCAACTACGTCAGGGTCGCTTATACCGGCGCTCATGGCCAATGCAGTAAGATTTTCGCGTATCCCTTGCTTATGCCTGCTCACTGCCAAATGCACAGGGTGGCTAAACTGGGGAAATTCAGCCGCGCTGTTGACGAATAAGCACCCGCGCCCGCTATCTTGCAAAAGAAAGCGTTGATACAAATCGAAAAACGCGAGCATGCCACTGACCGGGTCAGGATGCCCTGCCAAGGTGCGCGCTACCTCTTCACGCCAGCGTCGGTCACGCTCCTCAAGGCAAGCGACTATCAGCGCATCCTTGGAGGGGAAATGGCTGTAGAGCGTCATCTTGGTAACACCCGCCATAGCGGCGATGGCCATCACACCAGTAATGTATATACCTTGTGACAGAAACAGCTTCAGCGCTGAGTCAATCAAGCGCTCACGGGTATTGTCCAATTTAAGGCACTCCGGCATAAGGGACGGAGTTGACTATACTGACCGGTAAGATTTTGGTGCGTCCAATTACGACCTGAATCATGGCCGCTACGACACAGACCGCAGCATCCCAACGCAGCAGTAAATCTTAGGATTTGGCCAATCAGGAAGTTCGCTACCCGGCCTGATCACAAATTCCCGAACCACCCGCATTCATCGGCTTTTTTGCTATCGTCCATTAAATTTGTGATCACAAAGAGATATGAAATGGCGATTTCAATGTGGCAAGGTCAAGTCGCTCTGGTCAGCGGTGCGGGCAGTGAAAGTGGTATTGGTCTGGCGATCGCCCGACGTTTGGGCCGCGAAGGCGCGCGTGTATTGATCACTGCCAGCAGTGCGCGGATCCAGCAACGTGTCGCCGAGTTGCAGGCTGAGGGTATAGACGCTCGGGCGATGACAGCCGACTTGACTGACGAATTGCAGGTCAAGGAGCTGACCGATTGGGCTCATGAGCAGTTCGGCCATATCGACATTTTGGTCAATAACGCCGGTATGGCTATGGTCGGCAGCCCGGAACCCTTCGTCGAAGTGGCGGACATGGATCTGGCGACTTGGAATCTATCTCTGGCGCGCAACCTGACCAGCGCTTTTCTGCTGACTCGTGCGGTTTTGCCTGGGATGAAGACACGCGGTTACGGACGCATCGTCCACATCAGTTCAACGACCGGTACACGCGGCAGCAATCCAGGTGAGTCGGCTTACAGTGCGGCCAAAGCAGCGATGCTGGGGATGAATATGAGCTTGGCGCTGGAAGTCGGTAAACGGGGCATCACCGTCAACAGCGTTGCACCAGGCTGGATTGATACGGGGGCATTGACCGAGGAAGAATACCGTGCCGGTACCTACACTCCGATCGGCCGCGCCGGTCGTCCAGAAGAGGTTGCAGCTGCAGTGGCGTTTCTGGCGTCTCCAGAAGCCAGCTATATCACCGGTGAAGTGCTGGTGGTGGATGGCGGTAATTGTCTGATCGAAAACAAGGCGCCCTGAGCAATGGGCCCTTGACGACCTTTTTCAACATGTTGGGTCGAAACATGCCCTGTATGGCCGACGGAAATTGGCCGAGGCTGTGAAAAAGCGTTTTAGAGCAGGTTTGGCGGCCAGGATCGGGACAAAAAACGCGTTTCTGCGCAAAATTTTGGTCTGCTGACTAGCTACGCGCTGCCAGCTTTTACGTAGCAACGACGTCTTCAAGAAGGTACCCGCGCTTTTACACACACACACACACACACACACACAGCCTGGGCCAGAAGTCGGCAATCGAAAGCCTATGCGAGAGCAGAGTTGATTTGCTGTGTGAAATATTACATTTCTGACAGCTAGCCGGCGGTAGGTAGTCTATGGGCTAGAGTGAAGAACCAACGTAGCTATTCAAAGGGCTTACAGATGCGCTTAGCCATTGACGCTATTTCAAACGTGATTGGTGGAAACGACAGTGAGATCTAATTGGCGTTGGAAATTGCATCCGCGATAGCTTCACTCAGCCAGGAGCACTTGAAATGACAAACACCCAAAAGTTGCTGTTCGCTTTAGGTTCCGCAATCGCACTGCCAGTTGCCACATGCCTTGCACAAGCGGCAGAGCCGCAGATCAAGACGCTCACCTCACCGAAAGTTCCAACGGAAAGCGCAGTTCTAATAGGTAGAGTCATCAACGACGGGCTGACAATCCAGTTGGAGCTTGAGGGCGCCGAAGCTATGTGGATGCAGATGGGAACACCTGCTCAGTGGAGTGAGCATGTTCCCGCAAAGAACGAGCGGTATCATATCGAGATCAAGGTGACGGACAATGCAACCAAGACGCGACTCCCGTACTCCACGGTTACCTTCGCTGCGACGAACAAAGCCAATGGAAAGAGCGTAGAAACGGTTCTACCACCAATGTGGGGCGGCAGTGGTTTGCATTACTCTGAAAACAGTCCCTTGGCTGGTGATGGTGTTTACGCCGCCACGGTCACTGTTGGTGTTCCAACGTTCGCTCGTGAAATGAAGGACAAAGACCTGTGGTCGAAACCGGTAAACGCCCACTTTCACTTCAAATTGAAGGACGGTGTGCTTGTCGAGGTATCAGAACCCGTCTCGGCAGCAAACTAGCGGAGCCCATTTTGCCGAAGGAGGGGGCAGACAAACTGTCAGCAGGCACATGAATGCCAGTAAAATGATTCAGCGGTCAGCGAGGTTAAAAACTTGATTAAGGTTAACTGACATCGTCAGGGCGTGAAGCAGCAGTCGTGCCGGGCAGAAACGGTCAAAAGCTACCGCTCAAACCTGTCGAAGAAAACGGAGGTGGCTCACACTCCTCTGACAGGCCCTCACCGACAAATGAGTCATTTGATCTACGATACGTCGATGACATAACCCATGCCGCGTGAGGTGTGAATCAATTTGGATTCAAAACGGTCATCAATTTTCGCTCGCAGTCTACGCACGGCAACTTCGATGACATTGGTGCCACTCTCAAGGTGGATATTCCAAACCTGTGATGCAATGAGTGATTTCGGAAGAACTTCACCACGGTGCTGTAGCATAAATTCCAATAACGAAAACTCTTTCGCCGTTAGGTCAATCCGTTTCCCTCCTCGAAACGCCTGATGCTTTAGTAGGTCAAGCTCAAGATCTCCGATTTTTAGATGGGTCTGACTGGAAGGAGGGGTTGCTCTGCGCAGCAAGGTTCGGACTCTAGCAAGCAGTTCGGAGAACGCAAAAGGCTTGACCATGTAGTCATCAGCACCCAGCTCCAACCCTTTAACTCGGTCTTCTACACCATCCCGAGCTGAGAGGAGCAACACTGGCATACTTACGCCTGCGGCCCGGATCTTTGTCAGGACGTCCCAACCGTTGAGACCAGGCATCATCACATCCAGGATGAGTAGATCGTAGGATCTGTCCAGAACGTGTTGAAGAGCGTCGATCCCGGTTATGACACGGTCAACACTGAAGCCGGCCTCAGTGAGGCCTTTCTGCAGGTAAATTCCGGTCTTTGGTTCATCTTCAGCTACCAAGAGTTTCATGTTGGCAGGTTCCACGATTTGTATTGCAGCAGTTTGCGGCCAAAACCGATGCCCCAATACAAGCTGATGTAATTTCTACGGCCGACTCAGCGGGGGCGCACTGGCTCAACTTACAAACTTGCAAAGCACTGCCCGCATTCGCTTTACAGTCTACTCAGCTGACATCTCCATCTCTGGGCTGAGGGTGCCTAGCCAGGCAACCAGGCCCATAATGATCACCGCGACCGACAACTCTAGGATCATGCTACGTCGTAAGGCATTAATGGCGACGTTAGGAGTGCCTGTCTGAATGGATCGCTCAAGCAGTGGACTCAGGTGAAAACGGTTCACCGCTGCAAATACCAGCATCCCCGCAAACAAGAAGACCTTCAAAGACAGCAGTGCTCCGTAAGTGCTGGTTGTCAACGTCTCCAATACCGGGCCAACAACCAGCAGATAGTTGACTACTCCGGTGATAGCCAGGGTTGCGACCATGAGCGCCCCCGCTGATTCGAAACCAGTCAGCATTCGAGCCAACAACCGGATCTGCAGATCTCCCGTAAGGTTGTTTGAGCGCAATAAAAGCGCGAACGCGGCGAGAGCACCCAACCAGCTGCCTGCAGCCAGAAGATGAACAATATCGCTTGTGAAATGCAGGTAGCGACGAGAGCCTTCATCCATAGCGCCATGTCCTGTCCAGGCCAGCGTCGCCAGGGCGATGGCCCCACACACTGTGACCAACCGGAGGCTCAATGCCGGGGCCCGTTGATTGAGGGTCGCTGCAATGACCGCCACCGTCAACGAGGCTATTCGAACCATCCAGGTCAACCCGACGTCAGTGTCCATCAGCATCATCTGCAGAATGTGGTGGTGAAGTTCCATGACGCTGGACATACCACTCATCGTCTTGGCCATGTGCAGCATGGCCGCCATCGACAGCAGTATGCCGATAACGGCAGTTCCCACCAGCAACGACCCAAAGTTCAATACGGTACCGCCCGTGCGCTCCTTTCCTTTGAGGCTGTACAGGCCGAACAGTGCCAGCCCGAAGAGCAGCATCAAGTCGATATAGAGCGCGAAGCGAAGGCTAATGTAGATTGAGTCGTCCATGGATCATTTGACTTTAAAGGTCACGGCGCCTGTGATCGGGTGGGTATCGGAAGACACAGCCCGCCACTCAACTTTGTATGTGCCTGGTGTGAGCGGTACATCCGGGGTGATGACCATCATTTTCGGATCGGCGCTGCCCGCGACGCTGGTTTTGACGCCCATAGGGGAGTGGGCAGACATGCCGGGCATCTCAGTCATGATCAGTTTCGCGCCAGAAAACTGGGTGGTGAGCTTTTCCGAAAAAATCAGTTCGATTTTTGCCGGTGGCGCCACTGTGGCGCCCTCGGCTGGGGTAGAGGACAGCAGCTTTGGATGCGCCTGGACAACAGCGCTCAACAACAAACCGGCGCTGAGTGCTGCGACAACGCTGAGGGTTTTAAGAGATGACATGCAAGGCTCCTGACGGCCTGAGCCGTGGATGATGGGGTTATTGTTTGAATGGATTTGGGGTGTACGTATCGGTCAGGTTTAGAACCACATCCGCAAACCGACAACAAAACGGGTATCACTACGGTTTTCGCCTTCTTCAAGGACGTAATCTGCGGTTTTGCCATACGAGCGATTCCAGGTCACGCCGATATAAGGTGCGAGCTCGCGGCGTATTTCATAACGCAATCTCAGACCGACCTCGGTGTCCGACAGCCCGGAGCCGGTGGCCCGTTGAGGGTCGTTTTTGCCATAGAGGTTCATTTCAGCGGTGGGCTGCAATATCAAACGGTTGGTCAGCAAAATATCGTAGTCGCCCTTGAGCCGTAGCGCAGTCTGGCCAGCCTCGCCCAGGTAGGCGGTGGCCTGCGTTTCGAAGTCGTAAAGCGCCATGCCTTGCAGCCCCAGCGCCGCCCAAGTCTGGGGGGCGCCGGGTTTGAAATCTTGCCGCACGCCGCTTACAACATCCCACCAAGGGCTAACCGCATGTCCCCAAAGAGCCTGGAGTTCAGCGCGCTCAGTGACGCCGTTGGTTCGCTCGCCCTCAGAGCGCAGCCAGAGACGATCCGTGTCGCCGCCAATCCAGCCATTGGCTTCCCAACGCAGTGCGCTGCCCTTGTCGGCGTCTTGCCATTCGAGCTGATCGATCAGGAAGAACGAGTTGATCGAGCGCTCGCGCATCTGGTGGCCAGCATGGCTTTCAAACACTGCTGCGCGATCCGCGTCGGTGAGTACTGGGATCGGTGTACGGCTTTGCTGGGGCGCAGTGGGTTTCATGCCCTGCATTTCGCCGTCATCCATGCCCTGCATCTGGGAATGATCCATACCCTGCATCTGGCTGCCGTCCATGCCTTGCATCGGCTCGGTCTGCCCATAGGCAAGCGCAAGCGGCATGATACCCATCCCTAGGATGGCCAAGCCCGCGAGTACCGGTTTAGCGGATTTTTCGAAGTTCATGTCTGGCTCCTACTCTTGCACACGGACTTCGCGGAACATGCCCATTTCCATGTGGTACATCAAATGGCAGTGGTACGCCCATCGCCCCAAGGCATCGGCGGTCACGCGGTAACTGCGTTTGGTTCCTGGCGGCATGTCGATGGTGTGTTTACGCACCATGAAATCACCGTTTTCGTCCTCCAGATCACTCCACATGCCATGCAGGTGAATGGGGTGCATCATCATTGTGTCGTTCACTAGAACCACTCGAATACGCTCTCCATACTTGAGGCGAAGCGGCTCGGCATCCGCGAACTTGACGCCGTCAAAAGACCACGAGAACTTTTCCATGTGTCCGGTCAGATGCAGGGTGATGGTGCGGCTCGGTTCTCGGCCATCGGGATCCTGAAAGGTGCTCTTCAGGTCTGAGTAGGTCAGTACCCTTCGACCATTGTTTCTCAGTCCCATGCCGGGATCGTTAAGTTTCGGCGTGGGGCTCATCGTTTGCATATCAACCAGTGGATTATTGGTTTCGGAGGTCGGGTGAGGCTCCATGGCTCCCATGCCGCTCATGCCCTGCATCGAGTGGCCAGACATGTCTGCGGTATCTGATATCTGGCTGTGATCCATGCCCTCCATGCCTTGCATCGAATTCTGGGTCATGCCATTCATATCGCCGTGATCCATGCCGGCCATATCACCCATGCCCATGTCGCTCATCGTGATCAACGGACGTGGATCTAGGGGCGGTATAGGGGCTGAAAGCCCTTCATGTACGGCCAATGTTCCTCTCGCGAAACCTGTGCGATCTATCGACTGGGCGAACAAGGTGTACGCGTTTTCGGTAGGTTCGACGATCACATCAAAGGTTTCAGCCACGGCGATGCGGAACTCATCAACGCTGACCGGTTTCACGTACTGCCCGTCTGCTGCGACGACAGTCATCTTCAGGCCTGGAATGCGCACGTCAAAGTAGCTCATCGCCGAGCCATTGATGAACCTCAGGCGCAGCCGTTCGCCAGGCCGGAAAATGCCCGTCCAGTTGCTGTCGGGAGCCTGCCCGTTGAGCAAGTAGGTGTAGGTGGCGCCGCTAACGTCGGCAAGATCCGTGGGGTTCATCTTCATTTCAGCCCACATTTTCCGATCCGCGACGGTGGCAGGCCAACCGTTCTTACTGACATCATCAATGAAGTCGCCGACGGTGCGTTTGTGCAGGTTGTAGTAACTGGATTGCTTCTTGAGTTTTTTCATGACCCGCTCGGGGTCTTCATCAGTCCAGTCGGACAGCATCACCACATAGTCGCGGTCGTAGCTGAAGGGGTCGGGGTCTTTGGCATCAATGACAATCGGCCCGTATACACCGACCTGCTCCTGAAAACCGGAGTGACTGTGATACCAGTACGTGCCGTTCTGTTTGACCTTGAACGAGTAAACGTACAAGCCGCCGGGTTCGATGCCGTGAAAGCTCAGGCCCGGCACACCGTCCATATTCACCGGCAGAATGATGCCGTGCCAATGGATCGAGGTGTTTTCTTTCAGCCGGTTCCTGACCCGCAACGTCACCGTATCACCTTCGCGCCAGCGCAATAGCGGGCCGGGGAGGCTGCCGTTAATGGTCATGGCGGTGTTGGGCGTCCCCGTGAAGTTCACCCCCATCTCACCGATGGATAGGTCGAAATCGGTGCCAGCAAGAACATTGGGCTGTCCGGGACTCGTAATCGCCCACACTGGGCTGCGCCACAGCCCGAAGCCGGCGAGAATTCCACCTGCCGCCAAGGCTTTCACGAACGTGCGTCTTGATGTTCTGGAATGCATCGAAGGTATCCAACTGTCAGAATCCGGGCAGGTGAATGCGCTGCCATAGGGCGGCTTGGACGTGCCTCAAGAGTACGTTGCCAACCGCCAATTGCTGAGCAAGATGCCATAGGCCAGCGTTGCGAGTGATTACATTTCCGTCAGGTTGGCAAAAAGGCAACCTAGCTTGCGCGGCGATTGAACAGCGTTTGTTATTTGGCAGCTCCGACGGGCGCCATGTGTTCCGCCCCAAGGGGTATCGTCAATTGCCGGGGTAATCCGCGATCACCCGATCAGTGCCGCTGTCAGTCAGACCTATCACCTGATACGGCTGTCTGGTCGAGTCATACTCCATGCCGGGCGAACCCGATACCATACCGGGCACCGCGACTCCAACGAGTTCGGGATGATTCTTCAGATCAAGGATCTGTGCCACTGGCACATGCCCTTCGACGAATTTTCCGTCAATCATCGCGGTGTGACAGGAGGCCAGGCGCGGAGCCACGCCGAGGCGCTGTTTGACTTCGCTCATGTTGGGTTCGACATGGTCGCGCACGCTAAAGCCATTGGCTTCAAGGTACTTGATCCACTCCTCGCAGCAGCCACAGTTAGGGTCGCGGTAAACGTCGATGACTTCAGCGGCTTGTGCTGCGCCTGCCATGAAGAGTGCAGTAAGAACAGCGATACGAAGTTTGGTATTCATGGGAACTCTCCAATTTAAAAAGACCGTTTACCGGCAGCAGCAACCACCGCCGTTCCCGCCACAACCTGAGATTTCTTTACTGGCTACACTTTCCACTGCCGCCAGTTGTGCCGGGTAGCCCGCGTCTTGCAGGGCTGCAAGCAGCGCATGGCTATCCGAACCGCCGCTGACCTTCACCCGTCCGGATGGTAGATCCACTGCCACGTCACTGACGCCTTCAAGTGAGCGTAGTGATTCGGAGACATGTTTGACGCATGAGCCACAGCTCATGCCCTGGACTTGCAGTTCAACGGTTTTCATGGATGACGCCTCACAAAAAATTGATCGTGGAAGGACAGCTGTATGCGGCTTTTTCTGTGGCCTTGGATTTATCCTCAACCTTGTCGCTATGACAAGGTCAAGGTCCTTCGTCACTCAATCCATCGAAACCTTGCGCAGGCGCAATACATTGAATGCCACCGACGCCGATCAGCGCGTCGCCAGGCCTCCTTAGGATCGGTAGGCCCAACATAGGGTCGTGTGTTCCCTGGCCAGATAGAACAAGGTGATCACCAGCCGCATGGGCAACGCTACGCCGGGTTTACTCCTCAAAAATGTTGGGGGGATCAGTTGAGTGCGGTGAACTGATCATGTTTTTGTACTCCTGAGGACGTGGTATCCCGTGAGGCGTCGCACAGGTTCAATGCACGACGCTATCGCCAGGATCACTGGTTCATGGGCATCGCCATCATGCTCGATTGCTGATCCATCATTTTCATCATCATGCTCATCATGCCCATGCCGTCTTTGTTGCCGGACATGCCCATGCCATTACAGTTTTTCTGCACCATGCCCAGGCTGTCTTTCGTCGTCTTCATGTTCTCCTGCATGGCGGCCTGTCGCTCGGCAGGGGTTTTGGCCGCCGCCGCTTTGTCGTGCGCCGCCTGCATTTTTTGCATTTGCTCAGTCATGGCTTTGTTCTGCATGGGCATTTCGCTTGTTTGAGCTGGCGTGGTCGACGACGGCTCTGGCTGTGGTTCGTCGGCGGCCGAGGCCATGAGTGGGCTACTGATGAGCAGGGCAGCGAGGATCAGTTTCAATGACATATGCATGGCAAATCTCCAAAGGGTAAGGGCAACACAGGCGATACAAAGCCGCGCCAGAGTGGCGCAGCCAAGAAGTGCGGCCGGAATTCGGCGCGCAGAAGGTCGGTCTAAATAGTGAAACGGACGAAAATCAGGCGAGCGGGCGGTCTGGCAGGGGCAGGGCGCCGCAATGCAAGAAAGGCAAAAGCAGAGGAATTGACGGGGTAAAAAATCAGCAGTGCAGGGATCAGTAACAGAAACGTCCAACTGGACAGGTCAAACAGTTGAAGGTGCTGTGAAGGGCTCACGGCAATCGCCGCATCGGCGCAGTGTTCGATGCAGCCAAGGGGATGGGCGTCGTGGCTATCGTCATCTTGCACGGTGTTGAGCGAGACGTGGGTTGTCGCGGGATTGTGGCTGGGCTGTGTCAGGCATCCCTGGGTCGCGGCCAGACCAAACGCTAACACCCACAACACGATGGCGAAGCGCATGAACGCTGATTGGTGATAGCGAAACCAGAACATGATACATCCCCGACAATAGGTCAACGGGTGGTGGCGCACTCAACATACGCTACCTCGAAGTGCCACCCTTGATTCATATCAAGTAAAGCACAGCCTATGGTGTGCAGCCGAGAAGGGGACGCTCGAATTTTTCGCTCCAATTTCCCGGTATCACTTGCGCCACTGATTGCGCTGTTCGCGGTGGATGAGTTTGATGTTGTTGTTACTGAGAGGTGTCTATGCTGATGTTACCGATTTCATACCTTTGCAACGGTCTGCAAGGAGGCAATCAATGGGGCCCACGCTCAACTCCGAGAAGGCGTTTTCCCGTAGTCTGCTCGATGTACTGATTCGTGCCGGGCTGATTGCCGTACTGGTGATGTTCTGTTTCCGGATATTCAGTCCGTTCATCGATCTGATGCTTTGGTCGGTGATCATGGCGATCACTCTCTACCCGCTGCAGGGCAGGCTCATCGGTATTATGGGGCACAGCGAGGGGCGTGCCGCGACGCTGATCGTGCTGGTCTCCATCAGTATCCTCATGGTGCCGATTTACCTGTTGGGCACCTCGATTGCTGACTCGGTGGCGAGTGTCGTCACCTTGGTCAAAAGCGGCAGTTTTCATATTTCTCCACCGGCCGACTCGATAGCCGATTGGCCGCTGGTGGGCAAGCCGCTGCATGGTCTCTGGCTGCAAGCGGCCACCGACCTGCCCGGTTTGACGCAGAAATTCATACCGCAAATCAAAAACGTCAGCCTCACCCTGTTGAGTAAGCTCGCAGGCGTCGGCATGGGCTTCCTCATATTCTTCTGCGCCCTGATCATCGCCGGTATCGTCATGGCGTATGGCGAGGGGGGGAGCCGCAGTGCGGTGCAGATCGCTTCGCGCATCTCCGGTCCCATCAAGGGGCCGCAAATCACCGAGCTGTGCACCGCCACCATTCGTGCGGTGGCGCTGGGGGTGGTGGGTATCGCCTTCATCCAGATGCTGCTGATCGGCGTCGGCTTTGTGCTCATGGGCATTCCCGGTGCGGGTCTGCTCGCCTTGGCGGTGCTGCTGATAGGCATCATGCAGTTACCGGCCACCTTGGTGACCCTCCCGGTGATCGTCTACGTTTTCGTCACTCAGGGTGCCACCACGGCGACCATTGTGTTCGCCATCTATATCTTCGTTGCCGGCCTGGTCGATAACGTACTCAAACCACTGCTGCTGGGGCGTGGCGTCAACGTACCGATGCCGGTGGTGCTGATCGGCGCCTTGGGCGGTATGGTCGCCAGCGGCATCATAGGCCTGTTCATCGGCCCGGTAATGCT
>ERZ1463034.288-NODE-288-length-12283-cov-5.775924_pt1 | contig 12283 bp, 20 predicted proteins | sample MGYA00564480_ERZ1463034 | MGnify/ENA primary metagenome ERZ1463034 (study PRJEB39244, sample SAMEA3635122) | Helicobacter pylori | study: EMG produced TPA metagenomics assembly of PRJEB11511 data set (Assembly of a 5300-year-old Helicobacter pylori...
CCGACGGCCGTCGCTCCTCCCTCATCCGCGCCGCCGTCTTTCTCCCTTGGCGTACCCGCTGCCGCGCCGCCTTCGACGAACCTCTTCGGAGCTGGAACGACGAACGGGAGCAGCGCAGGATCGTTCGGAGGATTCGGAGCGGCACCAGCGACCAAGGTCGTCCCTCCCTCGTTCGGAGCTACGTCGAGCGGGTCCTCGCTCTTTGGCGCGCCGGCAGCAACGACCTTCGGCGGCTTCGGATCCACCGCGTCTTCCGCCGCCACCTCCCCCGCACCCCAGTCCTCCACCGCAGGCGCGTTCAACTTTGGCGCTCCCGCTCCCGCCCCCGCCGCATCTTCCGCCCCTTTCGCCTTTGGATCGACCAGCAGCGCACCTCCCGCCAACATCTTCGGCGGCGGAGTGTCTGGAGCGAACCTCTTTGGCGCAGCGCCAGGATCGGGAGCGACGACGCCGACCAGTGGTGCGCCGCCCTTCGCGTTCGGAGTGGCACCTCCGTCGAACCTCTTTGGAGGAGGGCAGAGCGCGCCGATGTCGACGTTCGGGAGCTCGAACGGGACCGCCTCGCCTTTCGGAACGAGCACGCCTGCCCCCTTCGGTGCCGCCCCAGCAGCAGCGGGCGGAGCGTTCTCCTTCGGCCAGCCCGCCCCTCCCACCGCCTCCGCCGCGCCTTTCGCCTTTGGAACTCCTACGTCCGGGCCTCCCGCGTTTGGAGCAGCGCCTGCGCCGACGAGTGGGTTCGCGTTCGGAGCGGGGTTCGGCGCGGCTCAGCCTGCCCCGTTCGCGTTTGGGGCGGGAGCGCCGGCGCCGGGGAGTGTGCCTGGGACGCCGACGGGTGCCGCGATGTTCAACCTTGGGAGTGGGGGGGATGAGAGTCCTGGGAAAGGGGGAAGGAAGATTGCGCCGATGCGGAAGAGGCGTTGAGGGAGGGAGGGCGTGTATAAGCTTTGGCGTATTGGTTGCATTACAGATTGGTTTGGAAAGGCACTCGCGAAGTGGAGACCATCGCGTCAAACGCGAGCACGAGAAACTGGAAAGGAGGGAAAAGATGGACGACGCGTCGGACTTCGTCCCTTGGCCTCTCCCCCTCACCCCGCGTCGACCGCCTATGGCTTCACCTTCTTCGCTTTCCTCGCTAATTATGCCCAAGGAAAACGGCGCGACCCCCGCCAGTGGCGTGGATCCTTCGGGAAGCTCCAAGTCAACAAACGCCCCCGAAGGAACGGATGGAGCAGGCGCGTCCGTTCCCGCTCTTCGGGCCACCGGTGTGGCTAACACGCTACCTTACCTGCTTGATGCCACGAAGCCTGCGAAGAAGAAGGCGCGTGTTGACAAGCCTGGATCCCGCGTTCGAGGGAAGAGGCGCGCTCTCCTCCTTCAACTCGATGCCTTTCGACCAGCTCTCAGAGGTGCATGCAGCTCTCTTGAATATCTGAGGACTACACTAAGGCGTCTCCCTTGCAGACTTGCTCTCATCTCGACCCCGGCGCCCTCCTCAACCTCAGCTACACCTCGAAGCTCTTCCACGCGTTCTTGGCCGCTCCTTCGGCGGTTTCTCTCTGGGTGGGCGCGAGGAACAGAGTGGGACTGGAGGATTGCGTTTTCAGGCCACCGAGCGAGCTCCAGTACGTTGAGCTCATGTATGGGAGGAATTGCCAGGTGAGGTTGTCGTGGCGCTGCCATAGCGAGAATTAAGGAGCTGACCATCCTGTAGGGCTGCGGCAAGAAGAACACGAAGAAGCTCTATCTTGATCTGCGTGCGCGGCTGTGTCCTGCTTGCTTCACAATCAAGCTGCCGCAGTCCACGCTCATGTCCGATTTGGGTCTTGAGACCTTCTACGAGGTCCATCCTTCACTGCACGGCACCGCTAGGTCGTCGCTAACCGCATTTCGACCCGCAGGAAACGTGCATGCTGGAAGACTGGCTTGAGGGCCAGAGAGGCGCGACATTGGCTGGGAAGGACGCTGTTCGTGGAACTCGGAAAGCGGAGTAAGTGCTCGCGACCTTGACGCTGTCGATAGAGCTGACTGCTTCTCAGGATGGAGCGACGTCTTCTCGCTGCCGGTTGGCTTTCCTCCGAGTGAAAGGCTTGATTTGCGAAAGCCGTTGTCGAGACTAATCGTACCTCGTTCGTCTTCCCAGCTTCGACAACGCCTGGGGCAGGTTGCCGATCGTCAACGAGCCGAAGGTGATAGCCGATCGCAGTGCGTCCCCTCGCTGCTTTCTTGCTGTGTCTGCAAACGTGTTCCGTAGTCTCGGTCAACCTCCTCCCGCGCGTCGAAGTACACCTGAAGGTTCGTCGACAAGAACGTCTCGTGGCGGCACTCTAGTACCGACAGGCCGCTCGCCGATTCGCTTTGGAGCCGGCACTGGAGCGTCTTCGCTAGGAGATGGCCGACGAGGACGCGACCGTCGTTGCCGCGACGCTTCCTCCCTACCACGTCCTCCTCTACCTCAGGACGGTCCAGCCTTTCTGGGAGCAGGATATCGACGCGTTCGACGAAGAGGGATGGACAGCTTCGCGGCCCGCCATCGTCGAGGAGATCAAGACGCTTTGCGCCAAGAAGAAGCTCAACATCTTCAACCACCTGCTCGCCCTCCATGGCCAAGCTCTCATCGAAGCTTCCACTTCCACCCAACCTTCCCTACCGTCTTTCCGCGGCGCAGCACCCACTTTTGCCGAGATCGACGCCTACCTCGCCAGGCCGACTTCCATCCTCCGCTGCCGCAAGTGCGTCGGCTGGGATGGCCCGTTCACCGCCAACTTCTTCTATCACTACCCCAACGCCGTCGAACACGTCTCGGCCGGTGACTGCCAACGATACCTTTGGCACGAAGCAGACGAGGACGTCGAGGAGCCCCTTTCGGGCGAGGCCTGGACGACGGCGGGGAAGGAACTCGGCGGCGACTGGAAGATGATTCTCGCCGCGCATCATCTGTGGGAGGCAGTCGAGAAGACGGTGGGGAGGACAGGTCAAAGAGACTGGAGGATCTCGAAGGGACCTTTGCCTGCGCAAGCTTCTTCAACTGGCCACCGCTTGCTGATAGCCAGTCTGCGGTGCGTCCTCTCTCTCCCCTTTGAGATTGCGGTCGGTATACTGACACCTTTGCGTTCTCAACAGCTCCGCTATCTTGTCGCTTTCCACCTGACCGACCCCATGTCGAGCGACTTCTCGGACGACGAGTACGACACCTATAGCTCGGACGGCGACTCCAGCAAAGACGCGGCGGCACATCTTCCTGTCATCACGTATCACCGTGCTGTTTAGCGAAGTAGATGCGGCGCGAGAAACGAGGAGACATGGACCGGAGAGCAGGCTTGGAGCGAAACGAGAGACGACAGATGCGCAGGGAAGCTTGTCGAGCGAGCTGTCCCCTCTCCGCATTTCCAGCGACGACGCCTCAACGAGCTTGCACGACGATCTTGTCCCCAGCTTCCCTTTGGCTTCGAGAGGGTGGATGCAAGACTGACTTGGAAGACTCGCACGTTCGACAGCTGCTCAGGCCCAGCATCAGCAGCTCCTCGTCCTCGAAGCTCAAGCTCGTCTCCTGCGGTCTATTCCGCGATACCTATGTCCATCACCAACTGTTCAGGGTATACTGCTGAAAGTCTACGAGAAACTGTTCTTGTGGAGGTACAAAAAGAAGACTAAAAGCGCGACCTCGCTCCTCAAGACTCGTCGACAGCGAGCGTCAGTCGCTGTCCTTGAAACCCGTCCGGCGGCTACAAAATCGACAATCAGTTCGATTCTCCCAGGTTAAGCTCGAAATACGCGCCTTTTCAATTTCCTCGAGTCCCGAGACGCTTTTCATCCTCGCCTGACGGGACTCGGCCAAGCGTCGTTGCTCCTCTTCCTTGGCCTCGATGCACAGCGCCGAGTTGTCCCTTCCACGAAACTGGCCTAGGTCGAGGAGGAAGCCGCGCACGTGGATCCCAAATTCGTCTTCCTCTGGAGAAAGCGAGTCAGCGAAGTGAGCAGGAAGGAGGGAAGGCGACGCACGCCGGGTGTTGCGACGCGGGAGTTTCCAGAGTTTCTTGAAGAGGTCACTGATACCTTCCTCCTGGCTGCGAGGGGAGAAGGATAGGTGAGTCGAGGAGTGCGGCGCGAAGTCTGGGTAACCCACCCTTTGAGCTGAGGGAAGGTCCTGACGATCGAGTCGTAATACCACCTCTGCATCCATTCCTCGTTCGAGATGCCCGGTCCGTACTCGGAATCCTCGAACATGGGCGTAGCATGGCGGTAGAGGATCTCGAAAACCCGTGCGATTACGGCCGTCTGATTCTCGAAAGCTATCGAAGCGTTGGAGTCAGCAGCGACGAACAGAGCGAGAGGAGCGAAGATACGTACTGTTCTTGTGCTCGGCGTCGGTCATAACCATCCAGACGTTCTCCAGGATCCGCCGAATGTGCGTGTGGAAGACGTTGAAAGCGAGCTCGGGCGGAACGGGTTCTCCCTGAGGGACGAACAGGACGGGCGGGCACCAGCTGAAGAGGTGGTAGCTCATGCTGCGTCAAAGTCAGCACGCTTCGTCGATGGAAGAAAAGCGACTGAAGAGCTCACACCAGGGCGTTCTTGGCGATGTCGCGATTGAGGACGTGCATTCCGTAGACGCAGAGATCGACGAGCTGTGTCTGAGCAGCTGGAGTTATGTACTCGACGCCTGCGAGGACTTAACGTCAGAAGAGGGCGACGAGGGGACCCGAGGGGCGACCTACGCAGAAGCCGCGTGCTCGTGGCGAACGCCATCGCAAAATACCCCGCTCGACGAAGGTCGATAAAGTCTTCGGACGTTCCCGTCTTGGCCAGTCGCACCATTAGCTCCACGACGGGTTCGATGAGCTGCGTCACGAAGGGTTGAGGAATGATACCCTGTCGAAAGAAAGCAACGTTCAACTTCGCAGCCAGGCGAAGACGAGACGTTACAACGCACGCCGACGTGGTGGAGGACGAGATCGACGAACTCGACGGCTTGGAACTCGATGAACTCGGGCAGACTTGCGGCCATGTCGGGGAGGACGACGGCAGCGAGGGAAGGGAGGATCTCCTCGATCACGTACTCGATCCTGTTCGCCGTCGGGGCGACTCCCGAGATCCCCTGCACCGTATCGCTGTGCACGCCGACGAGGTACAGGCTCGTCAGGAAGATAACTTGCTTCCGCACGAAGCGAAGAGCGCGAATCGTCGAGTGATCTGCGGCACCGGGGCCGAAGTGCGCAGCGGCGCGGGCGATGAGGACGCTCGCTTGGTGGTAGAGTATCGGGAGCTGGGGGTAGATGAGGAGGAATTGTGGCGCGATGCAGGATCGAAGGGAGAGGGCGACCGAGGAGTTGAGGCGCAGGATCTTGTAGACGAGGTGAGAGTTTGCTGTCTCGATGAGAGCGTCGGGGTTGGTACGAAGCAGGGTGACGACGTCGGAGAGCTGCGTGCGAAGCCAAGGTCAGTTCAATCCTGCGCTGCTTGCGAGGAAGATCGGCGCGCACAGCTTGGTTAGGCTGCGCGAAAAGCCGCGAGAGCATATCGTTCGTCCACTCTCCCTCGCCGCGGTGTCGAATGACCGATCCCAGCGATTTGTAGATAGACTGAAGCTGCAGAAACCCTCATCAGCGAGCGACGACGCGAGCCCGCCACAGGAAACGCACCTGCTCGACCTTCTTGTCGAGTTTGACGAGCAGCTGCGCAAGCTTCTCCCGGAGGACGTAGTCTATGAGGGACTCCGACTCGCCGGGCTGGACTTCGCTGAGCTCCTCGCGACAATAGTACGTCAAAATCGACAGCGTGTCCGTTGCCCTCTCGAGGACGCTCGCGGGCACTGCGAAAGAAGTCAGCCTCGTCCCCGCTTCGCTCGCACCAAGCGAACCTCGATCAGCCGCCTCCAAGAACCCAAAGATCTTCTCGAGCGCCAGCTTGAGGAACGACAAGTTGTCCTGCACGAAATTCGGGTACCGCGAAAGGACGAAGAGGACGTTGCAGTCGATCTCCATCCTTTCCTTCGGGTCCGGTCTCGATTCGGCGAGCGCGAGGAGTCCAGTGACAAGTTCAACGAACCACGCCGACTGGTCCGTGGGGAGGATGCCGAGGCGAGTGTCGATAGCGAGGGCGAGGGCGAGAGGATCCCGCTGGTTCTGGCCGAGGTCGATAAGGCGAGTCGAGAGGGCTCCGATGAGCCAGCAAAGGCGGTTGAGTTGATCTTGGGAGAATCCGACGCCGGAGATCTGCGGAAGTGGGATGAGCGAGGAACGTAGGGAGAAGGAGAAATCAGCGAACCTGGTCTGCGAGACTCGCTTTGATGCTTCCGATGGTACGGAAGAAGTCGAGGTGGCTGAGGTAGACGAGCGTATCCCCATGATAGCATGCAGCGCGAGGTTTTCCGTATCAATGAAGCTTTCCCTCCCTCCCTCGGCATCAGCGTCACCCTCGACGTACCCCACCTGCCCCCAAAACAGTCAGCGCCAAACGATGAACGAGCCCTGAGAACGTACCTCCGCCGGCGGGACGATCCTCGCCATGAGGACCTGCCTCAGATCATCCAGCACGGGCTTCATCCTCATCCGCTTGTCGATCACGCTCCTCAGCTCGTGCGATCCCACTCCCTCCGGTGGCGTCCATCCCTCGTACGTAAACTTCGCGAGCATCGCCAGGTCTGACGGCGGGTCGGGATCCTTTGACGAAGCTTTGAGGTAAGCAGGACCGTCGGACAGGCGCGTGCGGTCGTCGTGGACGAATTCGACGAGCTTGACCCAGTAACTGCGAGGAATCGTCAGCGAAGCAGGCGTGAGGAGGAAAGGGAATGTACTCGAAGCAAATCTTGACGATGTCATTGTCCTCGAGGAGCGAAAGCTTGTAGAGGTAGTGGTGGATGAGACGAAGGAAGCGCTCGTGAGCTGCCCAGTCCTCGTACGCGACGAGATGAAGGCCGACACTTCGACGCGGTCGATCAATCTCCCTCATTTCGCAAGGACTCGACGAGCGAACTCACATGTGGGTAAGGAGTATAGCGAGCGCACTGACGGTCGCCGAATCCGCCGTCTCGCGCCAAGATTCGTACGTCCTTCCGTTCGCTGCGACCCGTGTCATCAGCAGGATCCAGTTCGCTAGCAAGGTAGGGACGTACCCTCGTCGATAGGGACCATCGCTTCCACTCCGCCCATGATCTGGTAGCCGAGCTTCGAAGCCTCCTCGTCGTACTCGTCGCTCGGCGTCATCGTCGCCACCAGCGAAAGAGCTCTCAGCGTCGGTAGCTGAAGAGTCGGGTGCAGCAAGCACTGCTCGCTCGTCAGCTCCGTGCGTGGCGGGAGAAGGGAAAACGCACGGGCAAGATCAAGTCGATGAGCGCGCCGTCAATCCATTCGTCGTCGATCCACTCGATAAAGTGCGCCACAGCCTCGATGGCGGCTTTCTGCAGACTGTCGCTCGGTCCTTGGCCGACAGTCGCGAGGATCGTATTGAGGAGTGGAAAGATCTTGTGGATTTCGGACGACTGCGAAGGGCGGGGGTTCGTCAGTGCGGCCCACACGAGAGGTACCAGGAATCCCGCACGAGGTCTGTTTGTAGCCTGTACGATTTTGACGACGAGATCCGATCTTCCCAGTACGTGTGCATCTCCTCTGCTCGACTGCTTCAGCCCGTCGTCTCCCCGCTCGAGAAGGGGAAAGCGCACCCGACAACATTCTAAGCAGCACCAAATTGTTCTCGCACACCCTCGCGTCCAGCTGCGAAGCAGCGAGGAGCGTATCGATGAAGTCGGGCCAATCATGCGGCCACTCATGCTTGAGAATCTGCGTCCCTACATCAGCTCCCATTCCTCTCTCGCTGATCACTTACCTCGACCAGCACCGCGTCTAATTTCCGCACGTACGCCCTATCCGCCTCCACCACCGCCGCGCTGAGCGTATTCGCCACGAAATTGCGGATGTCTGCCGTGCTCGTGAGCACGATTCAGCCCTCTTGTGAGGGAAGCGGAAGGTACGTACCGGAGCGGTCGGTACGGCGGATCGTTCCCCATCGATTCAGCACGAGCCTCTGCAGTCTGCGCCGTCGAACGTAAGCTTCCTTCCTCGATGACGCAGTGGAAACATACATCTGCAGCGCAAAGAACTGCCACAGCAAAAGGTCAGCCTCCCGCTCCTTCGCAAGGAACGAAGAACGCACCCTCGTCCCCTCCTTCGTACTCCCTTCCAGGATCCGCGGGACCTCCTTCCAGCTCTCCTGGTCCTCCTACTCTTATCAGCCTCCTCTTTCTCCGGAAAAGGGAAGAAACGCACCTGAAACCGGAGCAAGAGCCTCTGCGCTCCCTCCCTCTGCTTCTCCTTGTCAGCTCTTCACCGGAACGGCGAGTGGGGGCGGGGTGGAGAGGGATGGAAGATGGAGGGGTAAAGGCGAGGTGGGAGGAGAGGGAAGGAGAGCGCAGAGGGGACGAAGGGAAGGAGGGACGTACTTCATTGGCGACCGGAGAAAGACAAGCCTCGCACCACTCCTCGATCAGCGGCACAGGGACCTGCGAGAGGTCCGTCTCCTGCTTCATCCCGTCAGCGCGGCGTGGGAGTGGGAGGGAGGAACGTACGTCCATGATTCCGAGGACGGAGGGGATAGGACTCGGAGAGGAAGGATGCTAGGCGTTGATAGGGTCGACGGGGTGCAAGCGGGGGGGCGTAAGAAGTTGGCACGGGCGCTCAGCTCAGCTCACGGAGTGGATGAGGGGGACGGAGAGTCGGGAGCGTCGGGGGAGCACGAGGGACGAGAGAGCGTCGTGGGCGCAGAAGGAAGAAGCGGGAGAGTTCGGTATGGAAGGAAGGGTCCAGCAAGGCCCGAGCAGCAGTAGTGCGCCCATTTCGAGCGGATTCCGAGGAGAAACAGGGAGGGCGCGAGGGAGAGGCCGAGGGTCGAGCGTTGGTTGGTCTTGGTCGCTTTTCGGGGTGGGGTCGACCTTGGGAAGGAGTTTCTGGATTGCGCGGCTGTATGGCTGTGGTAGTGCGGTAGAACAGTACAAACGAGGGAAGCCTGCGGAGACCGCTGGAGCGGAACTCCGGATTATGACCTTCTTCCCAGTCGCTCTGCATTCTCGCCTCTCCCGCATCCGAACGAAAGAGAGGATTCAACCCGCGCCCCATTGCGTTTTCTGCATTCTGGTTCTGCGAAATCGTACACACCACCTATCGAAACAGGGATCCGAGACACGGTGAGGAGGGAGGGAAACGGGGAACTAAAGAACAAGCCCGACGTTCAAGCGTCCTGAGGAGCCTGCTGCTGCTGCTGTCCAGCAGGGCACTCGCGGGAGATGTGTCCCGACTCGCCGCAGTTGTACTGTCGCCGCCAGGGTGAGCTCCGCGCGACGAAGGGAGGGAGGAAGGGACGTACGCAAGCCTTGGCCTGGGCAGCCGAAGTGCAGTCGCGGCTGATGTGGCCGGTCTGACCACAGTTGAAGCACTTCTGCTGAGTGGTGCAATCGCGACTCAAGTGTCCGACTCCACCGCACGTGTACTGCCGTCGAAGCGGTTAGCTCTCGCACTGCTCGACGTCGAGGGAGATACGTACGCAGGTCTTGGCGGGTCCACCGAACTGTCCACCGGGAGCACCGTATCCTCCTCCGTAGCCTCCAGCCTGCTGTCCGTCTGCTCACACCGCATCAGCTCCGTCCCTCCTCGCTCGAAGAAAAAAAGAGAACGCACAACCTCCAGCCTGCTGTCCGTATCCTCCAGGAGCTCCTCCAACGTTCTGAGGGCAGTTACGCGAGATGTGTCCAACCTCGTTGCACTGCTTCCCATCAGCTCCCACCCACCGACGAACGAGCGACGAAACGAACCTTGTAGCACTGCTGTCCTCCTACAGCGGCTCCTCCGTATCCTCCAGCTCCAGCTCCGTAGCCTCCAGCTCCTCCAGCAGGGTTCTGGGGGCACTCGCGGGACTGTACACGGGTATCAGCGTTGCGCATCGGGTCGGAGGGACGGAGTAGGACGTACGAGGTGACCCTCGTCTCCGCACTTGTAGCACGCCTTGGCCTTGCGCTCAGCAGGGCAGTCGCCTGTTCCATCCCATTAGAATGCAGCGAGGAGAAGGGAGAGGAGGATACGAACGCGAGACGTGACCCTCCTGGGAGCACTGAGGGGGGATCAGCCGGGGGTCTGGAGGAAGAAGAGGAGGACGCACGTTGTAGCAGGTGGGGGTTCCGGCCTTGGGGCAGGCGGAGGCGAGGTGGCCCTCTGTTGGATCGTTCGAGGACGAGAGGAGAGAGAGAAGGGGAGAGAAGGAAGGCAACCATAATCAGCCACCACTCGCCCCGCTCCAGAGTGTGCTTAACAGTCGTTCGATGGCACTAAGGCGGTGCTGTCGAACGGGGGAAAGGGAAGGAAAAGGTGTTGCAGGGCTTGAAGAGGAAAATTCGGCAGCAGTATCGGAGGGGAGGGGATGCGACGACAACGGCGGGGCTCGTCGGGCATCCTCGTTCGCTTGTCCACCCCGGTCCTGTTCCTTGTAGCCCAGAGAGTCGGAGAGTGAGAAGTAGACGTACGTTCTCCGCAGTTGTACTGAAGAGTCGATGGGAGAGAAAAGTCAGTCTCGTTGCTTTCGGGAAGGCTCAAGGCGGCTGAGAGAAGGAACGTACGCATCCACGATCCATTTTGAGTAAGAGTTGAGGGGGTGGGTTAGGTGGTAAGACGGGGGGAGAGTGGGGAGAGGTTGGGAGGAGGAAAGGGAGATGACCGACGAGGGCGAAGTCGAAAAAGGCTTGAGCTCGGTCCTCTTTCTCGACTTCCTTTCGAGACTCTGAGAGCGAACTCGACGTCTTTGGCTTGAAGCAACGGTAGGGAACACGTAAAGACTTGCTTGAGAGACCATAACGGTGAGCGAGCCAACTCTGAGCCAATTCCTGCCCAAACTCGCGCCTCCAGAGCTCTCACCGTCGCTCCTCATCGCAAGACTTTGTTCTTTTCCAGTCTGCAGTCGCTACGAGCAGCTCGGCTGGAAGTAACGACGCCAAATCAGTGATCCACCGCGCAAACACGATACAAAGTCCGGAAGCTCAACCGCGACGACCTTCGCTCCTTCTTCCCACTGGGCCTGTAGACCTCTCTCAGCTCCTCCATGACCTGATCGCTGGCTACTGAGGAACATGCAAGCAGTGGGACGCGCGTGACGCGAGGCCAGCGGCCCATGATCAGGCTGACGACGAGAATCCGGCCCCTCCGAGAAAGCGAAGAATGAGGTGAAGGGGACTGGGATCCTCGAAGCTCTGAGCAGGGAGCTCGGGCGAAAACGTGGTCGAACCGTAATGAAGTTTGGGAGCGAGCGACGAGAACTGCTGTCCCAGCGGGGAGCGAGACGCAGACGGGAGGAGAGCGATGGTCGGTGTCGGTGTCGCCGGTGTCGTGGCTGCAGCTCGCCGTTCCAATCTCCTCAAAGCCTCGAGATCTCAGTACGCTGGAAGCTTGCCCCACCACCTCCACGTACTCCCCAAGCCGAGCAGACCACCTCACGAAGCAGTTAAGCAACCTTCCCGACACGAACGTGCCTGCGTCGGGATGGCATCCAAGCCCTTCCCACTTCGTAAGTCCGTCAGTAAGACATTCCCTGGAGCTGGCCCGTGGAGAGTGTGCGCCGAAGTGTGGCAGAGCGAAGGGGTGGAACGGAGAGCTTGAGGAGAGCTGCGAGGGAGGATGAGAAGAGCCCGTCCGCGCACCGCTCCTTCCCCAGAATGCGAACCTGATCCAAGCGAGTGCTTATGCGCTCACGCGTTTGCTGCACGGAAAGCTGTGCGGGCGTGGAGGGAAGAGGAAGACGCGCGTCCCCTCGTCGACTTGCTGATCGACTTCGACGTTCGCAACTTGGCCTCCACCCACACCATTCGATAATCACACAACTACAGCCACCGCCCTGCTGCACCTCGCAGCTCGCCCGCGCCACTCCACCAGCGCACCGCACCACAATCACGAGCCAAGCCTCTCTTCGGCCCCTTTCACGGATCCCCATCTCCCCAGCGATGCCTCCTCTGATCCTCACGATGGTCCGCCACGGCGAGAGCGTGGACAATCTCACAGGTGAGCCGCGGCGGGTTGGCGGAGGGAGTTCGACGGGGAGGAGCAGTGGAACGCCACTCCTCATCGACGACGGAGCGGAGGCCGCTCGCTGACCCTTAAGTTCCCTTCCCCCCTTCTTGCAGCTCTTTGGGCCGGCCACCGCGATGCGTCTCTCACGAATCACGGATTCAACCAGAGCTTGCGCCTAGCCGAGCACTTCAAAGAGGTTCCCATCACCGGCACGTCCTCAGATCGGAAGAGCACACGTCTGAACT
>ERZ1463034.289-NODE-289-length-12262-cov-37.054067_pt1 | contig 12262 bp, 7 predicted proteins | sample MGYA00564480_ERZ1463034 | MGnify/ENA primary metagenome ERZ1463034 (study PRJEB39244, sample SAMEA3635122) | Helicobacter pylori | study: EMG produced TPA metagenomics assembly of PRJEB11511 data set (Assembly of a 5300-year-old Helicobacter pylori...
CCGACCATATAATTCAAAGGGTTGCGAGATTTTATCTCGCGACCCTTTTTTATTTGCCTGCGTTTTTACCCCTACAAATCGGCTGGCTCTGGGTAGATTTTCGGATGTGATACCACTATTGAAATTTGTCCCGTGGACTTCGGGCCCAGCTTGATAATTGAGTTGCATCGGTCTCTGTAGGTGGACATTCGATGATGGGATGAGAAATCAGCGACGACCAAAGGCACATTACGGCTCTCACTATAAGAGATATCATCCCGCCATCAGCTCAAGAGGGTCCCCCCCTGGCCGGCCAATTCCGGCCAGCCCTTGGGCATAACGACAAGGATTGTTGCGCATGGACGACATCGTTCAGCCCCTCACGCCCCAAGAAGAAGTTCAGCCTAAAGAATTAAAAATCCTTGCCACTTTGGTGGCGAAGCTGAACCTTGCGGATTTCCAGAACGCAATCCCGGTTATTCGCGAGCTTCGTATATCGAACGAGACGAGTGATCGCTTCATCAATGCCACTCTTACCCTTACCTCGGCTCCCGAGGTATTTAAGTCCAAGATCTGGCGTATCGACGAGATCGCTGCAGATAGCTTCCGGGTCATACCTGGGCTTGATCTTGTCTTGGACGGCCCGTTGTTGAGTCGCCTGACAGAAGCAGAGATGTCGACCTTTACGTTCGTTCTTGAAACCGATGACAAGGAGGCGGAGAGCGGTCGCAAGGAAGTTGCTTGGTTTGAACAGGTCGTAGACCTTCTGCCCAGAAACCAGTGGGGCGGATTGCGGCATATACCAGATATGACGGCGGCTTTTGTTCAGCCGAATGATGCGGCGGTTGAAAGGTTGCTCAAACAGGCGGCCGAGTTGCTTCGTCTTAGCGAGAAGCCATCCGCACTTGATGGATATGAGGGAGGCCCTAAACGAGCCTGGCAGTTGGCATCTGCAGTGTGGGGCGCGGTGGCGCGCATGAAGCTCGACTATGCGTTGCCGCCAGCTAGCTTCGAACAATCAGGACAGAAGATTCGTAGCCCCAGTCAGATTTCTGACTCCGGGTTGGCTACCTGTCTCGACTTGACTCTGCTTTTCTGTTCGGCATTGGAGCAGATCGGTCTTAACCCGGTGATCGTATTCACCCATGGTCATGCTTTTGCTGGTTTGTGGCTTAAGCCTGAAGAATTTACGACTGCAGTGGTGGATGATGTCATAGCAGTACGTAAGCGAGTGAAGCTTCAGGAACTCGTGCTGTTTGAGACCACTCTCATTACCCACAGCTCAATACCGCCATTCTCTTATGCGGTAGAGATGGGCACGAAACAGGTAGCCGAAGACGCTGAAAGTGTATTCGAGATGCTGCTGGATATCCGTCGCGCTCGTCTGCAACGTATCAAGCCACTCGCTAGCTCAGAGGCTCAGATCGCGCGTGTAGCCGTTGCTGAATCTGATGAAGCCCCATCGCTTCTGGTGGAGGAGGGGATCGGCATCGCCGATGACAACATTGAGGTGCAGGTTGAGGATCTGTCCAAGCTCGACCCAGCAGATCGCCTCGGCCGTTGGCAGCGTAAGCTTCTGGATCTGTCGCTTCGGAATAACTTGCTCAACTTTAAAATGGGTAAGCGAGCTCTGAAGCTTGAGTCTCCTGATCCAGGTGCGCTTGAGGACATTCTTGCAGGTGGACAGGCGCTGAAGCTGCTGATTAGGCCTGATCTGATGGATGGAGCAGATCCGCGGGAGCGCGCACTCTATGAGCAGCGTGAGCGAGAAGATGTTCGTCGTCGCCATGCTGAAGATGCTCTCAAGCGTAGGGAGGTATTCGTTGCGCTGACGTCCGCCGAAATGGATGTCCGGCTAACTGAGTTATATCGAAGCGCTCGTACTGCTTTGCAGGAAGGTGGCTCCAACACACTGTTCCTGGCCATCGGTTTCCTTAGTTGGACGCGTGAGGATAGGGCTGGGCAGAAGTACAAAGCGCCACTGGTCTTGGTTCCTGTCACTCTGGAGCGTAAGAGCGCACGCTCCGGATTCACTATGGTGCTGCACGATGATGAGCCTCGTTTTAATCCGACTCTGATCGAGATGCTGCGTCAAGACTTTGAGCTGGGCTTGGGTTCGCTGGAGCAGGAACTGCCTCGGGACGACTCTGGTCTGGATATCGCCGGAATTTGGAACAAGGTTGGTCATGCGATCAAGGACATCGCAGGCTGGGAGCTTAACGAGGACGTTGTGCTCTCGATGTTCTCGTTTGCTAAGTATCTCATGTGGAAGGATCTTGCCGAGAATGCAGAGCACCTTCGACAGAGTCCTGTAGTTCAGCACCTTCTGGATACGCCACGCGATTCGTTCATCTCCGATACCCCGTTTCCGGAAGCTGAGTCGCTGGACCGTGATTACGGCCCGACTGATGTGTTTTGCCCACTGCCATCTGATTCATCTCAGCTTGCTGCTGTGATGGCAGCAGCCAAGGGCAAAGACTTCGTTCTCATCGGCCCACCTGGCACGGGTAAAAGCCAAACGATTTCCAACATGATCGCCCAGTCGATCGCTCAAGGACGTCGGGTGCTGTTCGTGTCTGAGAAAATTGCTGCCCTGGATGTCGTGTACCGGCGCTTGCGTGAAATCGGTCTGGGTGAGTTCTGCCTTGAACTTCACTCCAGCAAAGCTCGAAAAACGGATGTCCTTGCTCAGTTGCAGTCGGCTTGGGAAGCGAAAGGGCAGGTAGACGCTGGCGCATGGGAGGTTGAAGCGCAGCGGCTGGCTTCCCTGCGTGACAGCCTCAATATTTATGTCGAGCGTCTGCATCGCCGGCACCGCAACGGCTACACCATCTACGATGCCATCGGGACGGTGACATCGGGTGTTGATGAGGCAGTAGCTCCACTTGGTTGGCCATCTCCGGACACGCATGATCAGAAGGCTATGCTTGAGCTTCGAGAACTGGGCGACCGCCTTGAAGTGAACGCCCAGGCTGTGGGCTACAGTCAGTTGGCAGGCAACGCTTTGTCCGCGGTAGGCCAAGCAGAGTGGTCGCCTCATTGGCAGCAACAATTCGTGCAGGCTGCTCGTGACGTGCTTCCCGCTGTGCTTGAAGTCCAGCGAGCTGCTGATCGTTTTGTTGAGTTGTCCGGGCTTCCTGTTACGGAGTACACCCCAACAGCGCTTGAGGGTCTATCGATACTTTCTCGAGCACTTCCTGCTGCCGCCGGGCAGGATTGGCGTTTCGCACTGCGACTCGATGCTCGCTCGATTTCTCAGCGTCTGAGTGACGGTTGTACTTGGGTCGATGAGCACCGGGACACTAACTCGAGGCTCTCCGCTCTCTGGCCCTCTCGTATTATTGCTGAAGCTAAACAAGGCATTGATCTGCTGCAGCAACGCCGCGCTATTTTCGTTGATCTAGGCCCGGCCTGGCCACAAAGTGTCACTGACGTTATTGGGCAAGCTGTCACATTGCTGGGTCAGATAGACGACCTCAAGCACCAGCTAACGGCGTCCTACGGCGACTCCATTGAAGCACTTGATACCGAGCTCCTGCTGCGCGAGTGGAAAGATGCGGAGGAGTCTTTCTGGCCTAAGTCTTGGTTCGGAAAACGCCGAATCGCTGGACTATTGGCTCCGACGCAGACGTCAACAGGTGAAGTCGATAATGCCAAGGATCTCGCTACTTGGGTAGAGATTCGAACGGTGCGTCGAGCAATCGACGAGCTGGAGCCGGGTCATGAGTGTGTTGCTGTTTGGCAAGGTGCTAAATCCGAAGCAACGCATCTCGCGACAGCGATCAAGCTGCAAGAGGCCATTAGGCTTCAGAAAAATGACTCCGCCTGGATCGATGACGGCTTGCAATTGGTTGAGCAGGGCCAGCTTGGTGATGAATTGAAGGAGGAACTCCGCCGGCTGCGTGCGCTGACTCGTCTCGATGCTGGGTTAGATGAGCTGGTCGATCTCAGTTCAGCAACTAGCTCTCTCTGGAGCGGTTTGACCACTGATATTGACGTGCTGACTGCAGCGCTGCGCTTCCAGGCTGAACGACGTGACATTGAAGAACGCGGTCGGCTTGTCGACGATCATCCTCATGTAGAGGAAGGGCGATGTGGCTCGTCGTTCAAAGCTGATTTTGAGTTGCTCAAGAAAAGAGCAGCAGTTGAACGAGAGTTGGTGGATCTGGCTGATCTGCGAGAAATCGTTCCTGTCTGGAATGACTTGAAAACGAAGGTTGACGTCGCACGTAGGGCGGTAGCGTTCCAAGGGGAGATGGCTACTGCGGTGGCGAAGCTAGCACTCAATCCTGAGCAGGTCGCGGCCTACAAAGCACCGCTTCAAACTTTGCTGGGTGATGGTAACGCATTACTTGAGCCGGAGGCTGCTATAGCCATTGCCGGCGTTACCCTTCGCGAAAAGCTTGAGCTGCTCCAGGAGCGAGCAGCGTACCTGACTGCCTTCGGTCATTTCACCGAAATGGGCGTCATCGAAACTGCCAACCTGGCACTAAGTGATATCAAGAAAAACTGCGAAACTGTCGTCTCGTCTGAATCGCGTCTCAAGGCATGGTGCGCTTGGCGGAAGGTTCGCGATGAGGCCTACGCTGTCGGCCTGGCTCCGATTGTTCAATCGATGGAAACAGGAGCCATCACCTCTGGAAAAGTCCGTCGTGTATTGGAAGTAAATTATGCCCGCTGGTGGCTGAACACGACGGTGGACAACGAAGAGGTGATCCGGACATTCGTCAGCGTGGAGCATGAACAGCGCATTCGTGATTTCCGGGCTTTGGATGACAAGTTCACCGAGTTGACCAAGGACTGGCTCCGAGCTCGGCTGTGTTCCGACCTACCAAGCCAAGACAGCGTGAGTCGCTCTTCAGAATGGGGAGTCCTGCGCCATGAGATGGGCAAGAAGACCAAGCATATTCCATTGCGTGAGCTGATGAGTCGTGCGCCAGAAGCGCTAACCAAGCTGACTCCATGCTTGCTCATGAGCCCTCTCTCCATTGCCCAGTATCTGCCGCCTGCCTCAACACCATTCGATCTCGTTATCTTCGATGAGGCATCTCAAATACCCGTCTGGGATGCCATCGGCGCGATGGCCCGAGGGAAGCAGGTGGTGATGGTGGGCGACCCGAAACAGCTCCCTCCAACTTCATTCTTTAACCGAGCTGAGTCGACCGCTGAAGATGAGGATGTAGAGGATGATCTCGAGAGTATTCTGGATGAGTGCATCAGTGCCAACCTGCCGATGCGTAACCTGAACTGGCACTACCGTAGCCGCCACGAGAGTCTGATCGCTTTCTCGAACCAGCGTTACTACCAGTCGAAGCTGGTGACCTTTCCATCACCGTTTACGGCCGACAAAGCGGTACGGTTGTGCCCTGTCCCGGGTGTGTATGACAAGGGCGGGGCGCGAACCAACTTAATTGAAGCAAGATATTTAGTTGCTGATTTGGTTGCTCGCCTACAGTCTCCGGCCTTCCGCAAAAGCAGGCGAACCGTAGGGGTCGTAACCTTTAACGGCGAGCAGCAGAAGCTCATCATGGACATGCTGGATGAGGCTTGCCGGAAAGACCCATCACTCGACTCATATTTCGCTGAGTCCGAGCTGGAGCCTGTGTTCGTCAAGAACCTTGAGAGCGTTCAAGGCGATGAGCGAGACATCATCTATTTCTCGACCACCTACGGGAAAGACGCCGCCGGTGTGCTGTCCATGAACTTCGGCCCGATGAACCGCCCTGGTGGTGAGCGTCGACTGAACGTGGCTATAACCCGTGCTCGCCGGGAGCTTGTGGTGTTCTCGACTTTGCGACCAGAGCACATTGATTTGGCTCGTACGCAAGCGATTGGGGTGCGAGATCTCAAGCACTTCCTGGAGTTTGCAGAGCGTGGCCCGCAGGCACTCGCAGAAGCTGACTTTGGTAGCGTGGGAGGTTTCGACAGCCCATTCGAAGAAGCGGTTGCAGCGGCCTTGGCTAAAAAGGGGTGGCAGATACATACCCAGATTGGCGTTTCCTCCTTTCGAGTAGACCTTGGGGTTGTTCACCCTGATGCTCCTGGACGGTACCTTGCCGGTGTGGAATGCGACGGTGCTACCTATCACCGCAGCGCCACCGCTCGCGATCGTGACAAGCTCCGTGAATTTGTACTGCGTGGACTTGGCTGGGAGATCGCTAGGATATGGTCAACGGACTGGTGGGTTGATGCAGTTGGAACTGCCGAAAAGGTACATCAACGTCTGAACGAGCTCCTTGCTGAGTCCCGAGCCAAGCAGGCTGTCATCAATGCCGCTCAAGAGGCAGAGCGACTGAAAATCGACGCGGCTATGGCTGAGGTCATTGAGGTAGTGGATCAGGTGGCTGTGGTCGCCGCAGCCAATGATCCCTCAGGCGCATTGCCTGAGTTGAAGTATGCCAAGGCGGCATTTATCAGGCCAGTTGAAGATGTCCTGGCTTTTGCTCGTCCCGTTGAACATTTGGTTTATAAGGAAGCCGATCCTCGTCAGGCGGTGGGGTTGGTCGATCCAGATCAGTTTTTTGAGCCGAGTTACACAGAAACGTTGGAGCAGATGATTGCTCATGTGGTAGCGGAAGAGGGACCGGTTCTGGACACAGAGCTCGCAAGGCGCATTGCCCGGGCTCATGGCTGGGTGCGAACCGGCTCACGGATACGTGATCGCGTTGACCAAATTGCCCGGGCACGATTCCGTTCACATGAAGAGGAGCAGACAGGAGTCTTCTTCTGGCCTGCTCATATCGAGTCGGACACCAGTGTCGTCTTCCGTAAGCCCGGCGACGAAGATTCCACGAGAGGGCTATCTGAAATCTGCCTGCAAGAACTGCGTGCTTTGGTTGATGAGATGGTGCAGCGGGGCCACGAAGGGGAGTCTTTGATATACGCGGTTGCGAAGGAAGCTGGTGTAAGCAAGCTTGCTCATGCGGGACGTCAGCGAATTGAGAAGGCCATACGTCAAACGGCGGAGTAGCGAGAAGGAGGGGATAAAGGTATCCCTTATTTGTGGATGATTGGCCATGCCCTCGCGCTGTGATGCGTGGAGTACAAATGCACTCCTTCTGGGCCCCTTTGTATTTTCAGTTTCCAGGTTCTCAGGTGATTCAGACAGAGCTAGGAGCTATGTTAATGTGCCACCACATGAACGGTATGGAGAGTCGTGATGGGTTGGAAAGGGACTGTACGTTCGCTGCAAGCGTCTGCGCGGCGATCAGAACGTAGCGCTCATCGTCGGCAGCATGAGCTCGATAAGGGACAGAAAGAGTACGCAAAAATGGAAGCGCTGGAGCAAGCAGCGTATGAAGTCGATGTGTACGAAAATCACATAGATATCCTCCTTTCGATGCACAAGGATTGTGCCGAGCCTGTGAAATGGAAGCGGCTCCTCTCCAATCCAGAGCCTAGACAGCCACTCAAGAGCGGTACTCTTGAGCAAGAAGCTACACATGCTGCCGCTACATATCGCCCCAATTTCTGGGCTCGCCTCTTCAAGCTAGAAGCTCGTCAGCGCGTAGTCCTGATAGGCAAGATTGGCGCTGCACAGGCGGAAGATGAAAGGCAATATCAGGCTCAGTTTGACGAATGGAAAACTGCCTATTCCGAGTGGGCAGAGGAGAGGGATATTGCGATCCGTATCCTTGATGGTGACCGTCAGGCAAAGTTAGATGCCATCGAAGCTTTTGAGTCGTTTGAAGAAATCTCACACCTCGGCTCAGCCATTCAGATGATTGTTCATGAAGGTGGTGTCCTAGAAGCCAGGGTCGCTATCCATGGCTCCGGCGTGATTCCGACCGAAATCAAATCTCTCCTCAAAAGCGGCAAGCTGTCGACCAAAGCTATGCCTGCTGGGCGGTTCAACGAGCTTCACCAGGACTACGTGTGCAGTTGCGCCCTGCGAGTAGGTCGAGAGTTGTTGGCAATCCTGCCGGATGACCTAGTCATCGTCACCGCTCTGGACAATGTGCTCAACAGCTCGACAGGTCATATGGAGGAGCAGCCAATTCTGAGTGTTGCGTTCTCTAGGCCAACCATTGACGGGCTTAACCTCGAAACCATCGATCCGTCTGATGCGATGAAGAATTTTTTCCATAACATGAGCTTCAAGAAGGGCGCCGGATTCTCGACCGTTGCCGCCCTTGATGCTCAGCGCTTCGCCGTAACCGCATAACTGAATCATCTGAGAATCCAGAGAATGACATGGCAAACATGAAACGAATTGGCTTGTACACAGGCATATTGGGAGCCTTGGCATCAGTGGCGGCGCTCGTCCTACCGACCCAGGCGGTTTCGCACAGCTCCAGCGGTAACAACAGTCCGGTAATTTCTGGCAACGGCAACAACGTCAGCTATCAATCCGGTTTTCCCGATCTTGAAACGATAAGAGCCCAGCGTCCCAACATCAGTGACCAACAATACGCTGCAATTGAGCCTGGCATGACATATGAACAGGTGCTGGACATCGTCAAGATTCCCGGTAAGGAGGCCGCCAGCGGCGGCAACGTGCAGATCTATACGTGGGGTACGGAGGTGTACGTATATATGGTGGTGACCTTGGTGGGTGGCAAGGTTCAATCCAAATCTCATTGATGCGATGACCGCATATCCGATCTCTATTGTCGGCGATAATTCTTCAGGCTGGGGGGTTAGGAAGGCGTTTCTGGTAAGGGCTTTGGAAGCGCTCGACCTTGCTTGGTAGCACGGTCAGTACAGTCGATACGTTGATAAACGTCGACTGCGTTAGGTCTCTGCAAGAAGCGATTCCAGGATCCTCCACCACGTTGAGTAGGATTTGACGTATGCGGTTTAGTTACAAAACAATTGATTCCTGCAAGGAACGCACAGCATTGGAGCACCATGGACAGAACTCTCCCTATCACCATTGACGAATCTACGTGGCCAGGCCCTGGGGTGCCTCCTCTTTTCCCTCGGTCTTTCAAAAAGGGGCGCAGTCATTACGATTTAAATATACCGTCAATGCTCCTGATGATCGGCTATCTGACGACGCCAGCGGCGACGACGGGAGTCACGCTGAGTGAGTTCTGGGCATGGGTTAGATATCTAGCAGCAATCACCCCTGGTGATGCGGAGATGAAGCTAACACATAGCTTTGCAGAGCTTGACGCTCACCAGAAGACTATTTTGAGCGATGACTTCGGCATGGGAGTATCTATGCTTTGGCTCACAGATAAACTAGATCTAGATCTGATCGTCGACGGCCGTTATTTCATGCAACAGTACGCGGCGTCCTTGCTTGTAACGCAGCGTCGAATTGCGAAACGAGGACCTAATAAGACTCCCGATTTTGTAGCCAGGGATACAAGGGGTCGATGGCATGTCATTGAATGTAAGGGAACACAGTCGGGTGTTGACTACAGCGAGCGGCAACTCTCAGGAGGAATAGCTCAGAAGCAATCTCTGCTTTTCCCCAAAGGACACGTCGGACAGCGCCTTGTATGTGGGCTTACTATCGGCATCGAAGGAGCAGAAGGAAGCCGTTTGAAAGTGATTGACCCCGTCCCCGATGAGCCAGTCGAAATTTTGTCCCAGGACCTACCAAATGCAACTGACGCGGCTACAAGGGGTGTCATGTCCAAACTATTGCGAATGGCAGGGTTCGAGATCTCGGCAGAAGCTGTCGCTTCGCCGTCTGGGAAGGTGCTAGCTTGGGGAGGAAAAGAGACACGAGCAGCAGAAGATAAGCGTCACCAGTTGATAAAAGAACGTGATGTGATAGCACGAGCCGAGTTGAGTGATGCTGATAGTCACAAGCGGCTGTTTGATGAAAAGTTCATTGGTCGTGAAACGCGTATTGAGCTCCCTCGGGCAATTCGAGTGGGGGGCGACTTTGTATCCCACGTCATCGTGCGACAAGGCATCAACCGCGATGCTGTGAGTGAGCTTGCCGAGCAGCCAACAATCGTTGAGCTCATTAAGAATTCTGAATTCGATTGGCCAGAACTGATTGGCCGAAACAGAACTACATCAGACGGTTTCTCAGCCTCGCTGGACATCGGCAAGCTATTCCGTGCCGAGCTTATTCTGCGCCGCTAGAGGGGGCGGATCGAAACCAGATACTGAATTGCCCCACAAATCAACGTAAGGAGTTCACGATGACGAAAGAAGTTTCCACAATTGAGTCCGCAGCTAGCCTGACGGGCATAGACCTCAACAAAGCTGTTGCCGAAGCTCAAGAAGTCGGAAAACTGTTTGAGAGAATGGGAATTAAAGAAGCCACCCTTCACAACGGAAACTACTTCAACCATAATCTTGAAAACAATACAAAAACCGTCGTGACTGAGGGTTGTATCGTCCAAGAGCAAGAGAATACGGTGACCGTTATTCTGAAGAAAATAGATGCAAAATCTCTTGCCGCCGTTTCAGAGATTGATGGTCAAACACAAAAAGCTCTAGGGTCATTCGTTGGAAAATCTCAACCGTGGATCTCTCAAAATAAGGAGTAACATATAACAGTTGGTTCAAGCTGTTCGCTCCGCTAACTTTGGACGTCGCGCAAGCAGAGCTTGCGAACGTCCTTTAGCTAAACGTTAGGAGGATTTATGGCTGAAATTTCCTGTATAGACCGAGATGGGCAGTCTCGAATTTATACATACACCGTCACCAAAAACTTCCAAGAGAGCGAGTGGTCTTATCGATTCAGGTCAATCCCTCCTCCTGAATCTGGTGAGGCGTTTGAAATAACCGTGAGCCTTATTTCTGGCTCAGAGGTTCAAGTTATAGCTATGTACAATAATGGTGAAAGTGAATACGAAGCTAAAGGCATACCAGATTTCGGTATTCCATTGATTGCCTCTGAATTACAAAAAACTGTATGTTCAAGTCCCAACCTTTGTATGAACGGTGTATTTCGCACGCCTCAGGCCACCAAAGTTTGGCAAAGGCTTGTTGACAAAGGGCAGGCTATGTATTCGGAAGCAGAGGACGTGTATCGCACCTTTTAATAATGGGTTCAAGTCGCTCGTTTCGCTCATTAGGATGGGCTAAACCCCCCGGGGTCGTTGGCGGTCAGCGACTCGAGTTCTTTTATGGTGATTTTGGCCATAAAATCGGTTCCCCCTAACTTTTCCCCCCACAAAAACGTCGGCTCTTGATGGACGTTACTGGACTCTTGTGGAGCAGAACACCGCTGGAGCTCAAGTAAATACCAGCTTAGAAAAATCCAGAGTAAAATTTTGGAAGCTTTCGAGAAGTATGAAAAAGGAGATGGGGTGCTAGGGGTCGAGTGTTCGAATCACTCCGTCCCGACCATATAATTCAAAGGGTTGCGAGATTTTATCTCGCGACCCTTTTTTATTTTTGGTCGTTTTTACCCCTACAAAACGACTGGCTCTGGGTGGAATCCTCAGCTGATTCCAAGGTCGGTGTTTGTTCCGGGCAGGGCTTTGGTCCAGCTTGATAAGTGAGCTGGATCGACGATTTCGACCACGCTAATGCAGCGCGATCCAGCGGTAAGAGCCTCCTCAGAAGCGATGCTCATCGCTGTCCCGTTGCGTGGACACTCCGGTGCGCAGTGAGGCGTGGCGCAGGGCAATCTCAGGTCCTTCAGCGGGCCCTACTGGACCACGTAGCTCACGGTCAGGTTACGTTCCCACTCACTTTTGTCGCCAGTGGGAGTACGTATGTTTGAGTCGCTCTCGTACATGCCCAGGAAACTCAGGCCGGGAATCCCGACTTTCGCAAAGTCATAGTTATGGCGAGCCAGCCAAGTGGTTTCCCCGGCGCGCTGGAACTTGCCGATCTGAAGCAGGCGGTCGAGCCGTCGCCCTGGCTCAATCAGACTGCATCGCTGTCGCCGCTGACTTGTTGCAGGCCGGCGGCGAAGGTGGGGCCGTTCACTAGGTAGGTGAATTGCGCGCTGCTCAGGCGACTGTCGACCTTGCCTTTGGTGACGCCGTCGCCGTAGTAGTACTGCAAGGTCATGTCTTTGGTCGCTCTGTAATTCACGCACTGCGCGATTGCCTGTAAAGGGATCAGCTATCGATGGTGAATGCTGTGCCTATAAAAAGCAGAAATCTAAATCATCGGATTTCTGCTGTACACGGCCGCTATTCAAGGCGTGCAAACTATCGCCAATGCCCATCGCGGGTCAGTCTTCCGGCAGGTTATTGAATATTTTTTCCAGCGTTCCGTTCAGTTTGGTGATCTGGGCTTCGGTCAGGCCTTTGAAACTGGTGCGGAAGATATCGCTGGTGCCGTGCTGGATTTCTTCAATGGTATGGCGGCCGACATCGGTGAGTGAGACCTGAGTCACGCGTCCGTCGCTGGCGCT
>ERZ1463034.290-NODE-290-length-12253-cov-5.830628_pt1 | contig 12253 bp, 18 predicted proteins | sample MGYA00564480_ERZ1463034 | MGnify/ENA primary metagenome ERZ1463034 (study PRJEB39244, sample SAMEA3635122) | Helicobacter pylori | study: EMG produced TPA metagenomics assembly of PRJEB11511 data set (Assembly of a 5300-year-old Helicobacter pylori...
TTCCCTACACGACGCTCTTCCGATCTCTCGGTTCCGCAAGCGGCGGAAGGAACGTCGGCGAAGACCGCCGGAGGATCGACTCCACTCGCAGGAAGTGTCGCACGAACGCTCAAGGAGATCAATCTCACCACTCCTATTCGATACGGCGCCGGCGACCCTATCGAGAAGTGGCTCAACCAGCTCCTCTGCCTCGATGCGACTCTTTCGGTTCCGTCCAAGAAGACGCTGCAAGGCTGCCCCCACCCTTCGACCTGCGAACTCTTCTACGTCAACCGCGATACCCTCTTCTCCTTCCACCCCGCCTCCGAAGTCTTTCTCCAGCGCATGATGTCGCTCTACGTTGCGAGCCACTACAAGAACTCGCCGAACGACCTTCAGCTCATGAGCGACGCGCCTGGACAACACCTTTTCGTCCTCCTACCTCCGCTCAAGGAAGGCGACAACACTCTCCCCGATCCTCTCGTCGTCATGCAGGTGCGTTCATTCCGTTCATCTCGGGAAGTTTTTGCACTGACGATCTGGGACAGGTCGCCCTCGAAGGAAACATCTCCAAGCAGAGCGTTTTGGACAACCTCAGTCGCGGCAAGATGGCCGGCGGCGACCTCATCCCGTGGACGATCTCGCAGCAGGTTTGTCGGTTTGCTTTTTTGCTCCGGGCGCGCTGACTCTCCCCTACCTCCTTCAGTACCAGGACGACGACTTTGCTTCGCTTTCTGGAGCTCGGATAGTCAGGATTGCTGTGCACCCCGACTACGCCAAGGTCCGTTCCTCTCGTTCATCCAGCTTGCGGCTGCTGACCTGACCGCGACAGATGGGATATGGTTCTCGCGCTCTTCAGGCGCTCAACTCGTTCTACTCTGGCGAGCTGCTCAACTTGGACGAAGTCATGGCTGAGATGGAGGTCGAGACTTTCGAGGACATTGCCAAGGTCGACGAGGTGCGTTTCTTTCAGATCTCTCTCGCTTCTCACCGACTTACGCATTGTACACCAGTCCGACACCCTGCAGACCGACAAGATCGGAATCCGCGACGCCGCCAAGATGCCCCCTCTCCTCCAACACCTTTCCGAACGCCAACCCGAGAAGCTCGACTACCTCGGCGTCTCGTACGGCATCACTCCCCTCCTCTTCAAGTTCTGGAAGCGCGCTGGCTACGTCCCGCTGTACATGCGCCAGACGACCAACGAGCTCACTGGCGAGCACACATGTGTCATGCTGCGAGGTCTCAACAAGAACAAGGACGAGTCGGCCGCCTGGCTCGCTGCGTTCTCTGTCGGTGAGTCGGTGTCGTCGTACTTGTGTGTTGGCTCAGCTGACGAGTGGCGCGCGCAGACTTCCGGAAACGTTTCATCTCCCTGCTCTCTTTCAAGTTCCGCGAGTTCGCGTCCGTGACGGCTCTCAGCGTGCTGGAGGCAGCAAGCGCAGGCGACCTCAACTCGGAGCGTCAGCACTGTACGTGTTCCCGTACAACTCCCGCCTGCGCCACACACTGATCGAGTACCCCTCGCAGCCCTCGTCTCCTCCGAAGTCCGAGCCCTCTTCTCGCCCTTCGACCTCAAGCGCCTCGACTCGTACGCGAACAACATGCTCGACTACCACGTTATCCTCGACCTCCTCCCCACTCTTGCCGCCCTCTACTTCTCCCAACGATTCCCCGTCGACATCAAGCTCTCGGGAGTCCAGAGCTCGATTCTTCTTGCACTGGGTCTCCAGCGCAAGCCGGTAGAGGATATTGAGGTTCGTTCCTCGCAGCTTGCCAGTCTCGCATCCTCAAGCTGACGTTCGCCTTCGCAGACCGAGCTACAACTCCCCGTCGCCCAGTCCCTCGCCCTCTTCGTCAAGACGATTCGCAAGATGACCAAGAGTCTGCAAGAGGTGCAAAAAGCCGACATCGCCTTGACGCTTCCAGACGAGCAAGGCCCGACTTCCAAGATCTTCAAGCCCTCCGCCGGCGCCATGTCGACCGCAGGAGGCGAGCGAGCGATCGCACAAGAGCTGGCGGACGAAGGGGACGAGGTGCTCAAGCAGCTGAAGGAGCAGCAGCGCGAGGTGATTGATTCGCTCGATTTGAAGCAGTAAGTGGGTCCTGTCGCTTTTGTCGTGGCGAGGTTGGGCTAACGGGTTCGTTGTGCGTAGGTATGCGATTGGAGGGGACAAGGACGAGTGGGCGGCGGCGCAGGCGAAGGTTGCTTCGCGTGTTGGAGGCGAAGCGGCGGGCGGAGTCTCGTCGCTGATCAGCATCAAGAACCCGGCGTCGACGAAGAGGAAGTCATCGGAGGACAGGAAGGAGAAGAACGCCAAGGCGGAGAAGGAGCACGGGAAGAAGAGCAAGAAGCCCAAGAAGCATTAATCGAGCTCGCCTATTTGATCCCATACTCTCGAGACTCGTCCATCGAACAATAAAGTATAACAGTGTCCCCATCGCTCTATCACGCAGCGATCTCTCTGAATACACGAAGCTGCTCGAGCCCTCCTACCGACGTCCGCGCCAGCAGCCCATCGTCGACCTCTCCTCCCTCCGCTTGAGGCGTCTGGATCCGCAAGCCCTGCTCGTTCGCGAGATGGAGAAGGCAGATGAAGCAAAAGCTCGTGCTGATCTCCTCCATCTTGTCCTTGGGGTACATCTTGCGAAGGCCGGTGATGACGGGCACGAGCGCTTCGGGCTTGTCCATCTCCGGAGCGTACGCGGCTGCGACGGGGAACTGCAAACGAGTGAGCTGCAATCTCAGCAGGGAGCGGAGAGAGGACGCACGTCCTTGACGGGAATCGTGACCTCCTCCAGCTCGTGCCAGATGCTGTCCTTGAGCTTCTTGACGTCAACGCGCTTCGCTCGCTTGGCGTAGTTGACGTTCTCTGGTCGCACGCGCTGCAGCTGTCCTTGCGTCGCAGAGATAAGGTCGTCGGGGTCTTCGTCGTCAAAGTACGGAACGTCGTCCTCGTCGTCCGCCATAAACTGAGTCGCGAAAGGAGCATGGTCGTCGTCGTCGCCTGCGCCTCACTGTCAGCTTCGGAGAATCCCTGCGAAACGCGAGAAGAACGTACCTCCATCGTCGCCAGGGAAGTAGTCGCCCATTCCACCCATGTCCTCGTCTCCGGCCAGCCCTACACCTCCAGGCGCCCAGAACTGAGCATCGGGCTCGCCTTCGGCCGGCGTCCGACGTCGCATCTTGAGCTGCAACATGCCAAGGTCAGCGAAGAAAGCAACGAGGGGGTAGTAAGAAGACGCACAGCAGTCTTGGGCTTGAGGAACAGGCGCAATAGGAGCTGACTGCTGAAGTGGAAGTCGTCGGGAAGGACGTAGGTATCTTCGCGTGGAGCGGGTCGACTGCTGCGCCGACTTCGAGCGGAGGGAGCGACGGAGGACTTGCGAGCGGTCCTGATGGCCGTCGCAGGTCCGGCGGCGAAGAGCTCCTTTTGCGACAGGAGGGGAGGGGCAGAAAAGTCGATCGAGAAGGCCGTCTTCTCCTTGCGTTGTTTTGCGGTTGCAGTAGTAGCGTCCTCTGCGACGAAGGAAGTCGTCAGCGAGCAAGAAGGGCTTGTGAAGAAAAGGAACTGACCCTTGCGAACAGCCACACGTCGCATCTTCCAGTGCTCCGGACCCGCCCAGTTCTTCATTAACGCCGAGTCGAAGTAATCAAACATCTGCTCGCCATTCCCGTCCATCGACATGGCGAGATCTCGCTCTCCAGGAAGCCTTCGCGGATCAAAGTCCTCGACCTGGCCGTTACCCGGTCCCGAGCCATCCTCGACGCCATCGTCGAAGAAGTCAACGGCCCCTTCATCTCCTCCTCCTCCAAAGTCTACTCCAGCAAAGACGTCTTCCCCTGCGCCGCCAAAGTCGTCCTCGTCGTCCGCGAGGTGGGCGTTATGGAGAGGAGCTTCGTCGTCGACGGGATTGAGAATGCCGAGGTCGATGTTGGCGTCGGGGGAGAAGCGGAATGAGGCGAGACTGGGGCAGAGGGTCATGGTTGAAAAGGCGTCAAGAGAGGGGAGGAACTTGGCTGCGAGGTGAGAGGTGGTCAGCGAGCGATTCGAGAAAGTATCGAGTGAAACGAACAGGTGAGTTTGGTGAGGTCGACCTTGATCATATCCTCGTCCTCGTCCTCTTCCTCGCTCTCGTCGTCCTCGTTGTTCTCGAGCTTGGCATCTCCCGCATCGAAGACGACCTTCATGTTGCCGTCGCATCCAAGGTGGTTCATGAGGATTCCGCCGGCTCCACCCTCGTCAAAGTCGGCGCTCGTCTTCTTGAAGAGAGGGTCGACGGTGAATTCGAGATCGAAGGCCTTGACCTTGATCTTGCTGAAGTCTTCGGCGAGCGTTGCGGCCTGGCGAGCGGTCTGTTTGCTTGTCGTCAGCAGCCGCTCCTTCCTCCGGATTCGAAGGACCCACCTTGCGCTTGTTCTTCCTAGCCTCCCGCGCCTCGTCGTCCCCAGAATCCATGTCGTCGTCGTCGGCATCGTTGCTAGCTCCTGGTAAACACAGCGCGCGTGAGCTAGGCCAATCCTCGGCTCTCTCCTCCTTAACTCACGACCATCCTCTGCCAGTCCGCTGAGCAGCTTCCCCGTCTCTGTGGCAACGCTGTCGACCCTGCTCGTCCAGATCTTGACGCAGCCGTCGAGGGTGCAGCTTGCCTTCTGAAAGTTGATTGAGTTGTCGTCGCCGTTCCGCAGGAGGGACATGTCGTGGAAGTAGTCGATCAGGGCAAGGTTCCAGGTGTTGGTAGAGGTGATTTTCTGCCCAGTGCATCCGTGTCAGCTCCATAAACACAGCTCCTCACGCGAGACAAACACACGTTGTCGGTCGCGATCTTCATCCACTCCTCGTACCGCTGGCTCTCGACGACGAGAGGAGGCGGTACGTTGGCGCCATTCATGGAGAGGTTCCCGCTAAAGTTCCTTCCGGGAGTAGCCTGCTCGCGCATGCGGTTGTTGGCGACGGCGAGGACTCCTCCCCCATGTTTCTTAGGCGTTCGCTGAGCGTGGCCGAGGCGAGCGGGAGACTTGACACCCTTGGTGTTTGGACTCTGGAGTCCTGCGTTGTGCCGGTTGGCGTCCTGAAGCGCGACTGACATGGCGGGCGATACGTGGAAGGAGGCAGAGAGCCAAAACACCGCGGACGCCCCTCTTCGCCTTCTCCCTCAACTCTCCGTTGTCCTCGCCCAGCATGGTTACACGCAAGAGAACCGTCAAGAAAGCACCCGTATCGTCCACCGACGCCACTCAGAGCAAATCTCACGCCCGCAAACCTCAGAATCAATCAACAAACATTGGCGACGAAGAGACGGATCTCACCATCGAGAGCGGCGATGTTAAGATCCACGTTCACATGTCGCCGAGCAAGCATCACGCCGGGGAGGACGTGGCCGGGGAAGAGGTGGAGGCGGGAGGGAGTCACGACAGCAGCGGTGGTCTGTCTTCCGTTGAGGCGAGGGCCCTTCTGGAGGACTTTATCATCGAGTGTGAGCTTCCTTGTTCTTCTCCTGGTGATATCGAGAGAGCTCATGAAGCCTCCTGTCCAGCGGCGTCGCGACTCCACGCTCTCAAGACCTCAGGAGCTGCAACCCTGGCGAGCGCCAAACGACAATGGCATTCGGTGGTGGCAGGCCTCGACGACCAGATTCGCGACATGTCTATGAGCGACTTTATTGAGATCTACAACTACGACAACACGGCGGCTCTTCAAGCGGTGACTGCGAATCGAATGCAGCCGGCGCCGATGGGGTTGGTGGAGCAGAGCGGGCGCAAGAGGTTCGTCTGCGGCACGCGTCTGAAGTGAACGTATTTAGATGGAAGCTAACCTGGATGTCATCTACAGGAAGAGGCCTGGAAACCCGTCCACCGAACGACAGCAAGGTACGCGAGAAGCTGTGTTGATCCGCGACTTTCGCTAACACGCGCCTCCCAGCGAGTGACGACGAGGCTCAAGGCGACGAGGACGTCTTTGGCACGACCAAAAGACCGCGAGTTCCAGTCCCCGCATCTGCCAGCAAGCAGGCAGGCACGTCTGCCGCTCGAGGGACTGGTCGCAACCGTGGAGCTGCGACTGGCGCTACTCCCACCGCAGCTGTGCGCCACGTTCCTACTTTGACACTGCTCCATTCTGACCTATGACTCTACCACAGCCTCGCCAGACGCGCAACAATGCGCATTCCTCGAACGAAGCCTCCTCCTCTCACAACTTCATCTACCGAACCGCCAGCTCCCTCGCTCTCAACCCCGCCCTCCCTCCCACTCCTTCCGTCGGCACAACCAAGCGCAACCCCCGTCGCGGCGAAAGCATCGTCATGCTCTCCGTCAATAACTCCCCTCTCGGCATCTACGTCGCTCCGGACGACCTCGAGGCCTCAGAACCCTCGGACGGCGATGGGGAATGGGACGTCATGGAGCGGAACGAGGCGTCACGCGTCGAGGAGCAAGGAGGGAAGAAAGGCAAAGGGAAGGGCAAGGGGAAGGTGATCGCGAAGCCCGCGCCGGTGGTGCGCAGGTCGTCGCGCGCGAGGTCGTCGTCCCTCACGGGGACGGGAGGGAAGGCGTTCGCTCCTCCTGCTTCGGCGTTTACGTACGAATTGCCAGCGGGGGCACCGGACTATGAGGAGATGCTGGCGACGCAGGCCAAGGCGCTCAAGGAGGAGATGGTGAGGCGGATGCGCGAGGCGTTGGATGGGACGGCGATGAGCGCGGTCGAGAGGGCGAGGCTGGAGGAGAGGTTTGTTGAGATGGATATGTAGCGGCGGGTAAAGAGGTGTACATCGTGCATTGTTTTGCTTGGATTTTCAGTCAGCGCCGGTATGAGAGAGGGAGAGGGCAGCTTCGCAGAGATACGGAACGAGGTGATCAATTGCGAGGAACCAGCTCTGTGTTGAGTCGCTCGACCCGCCTCGCGAGCGTCCCACCACCACTCCCGAGCGTGGACAGCATCCGCTGAAGTCGGGGCTCGAGTCCGTCCTGCGTAGCGGGCGACGCATCAGTGCGTGTACCTCGCTTGGGACAAACAACGAACGTCGACTTGCGGAGCATCCTTGCGGCTACCGGCAGCGGCGTTGTTCCAATCGAGCGACGCGGACGACAAATCGCTGAGGAAGGAGTGCAAGCTGCGAGTCGTCTGCAGAAGAACGCCGCATCAGCGACGAGACACGCGCGTGGAACGCAAAACTCACCTCGGCCTTCGCACGACCATCCTGCCACCCTTTCTCCTCCGCACGCATCCGCCGTCCGACCCCCGCTCGCGCTCTCTGAACTCCGAGTAGCTCGTTCCGCAGCTGTTTCGCTGTCGAGCGCGCTGCACTGACTTGGTTGGCGACTTTGGAGAGCGAGGAGGTTTGGTCGGACTGGGGAGGAGGAGTGAGCTGCGGAGACGAGAGCGAGGGTAGTCGAACGGACCTGGTTGAGGAAAAGGACCTGCAGGAGCTCCGAGTATCGCTGAACGGCTTTCCCGGTCTTGCCTTTCTTCATGCCGGAGCTGCGTGATGCGTCAGCGACGGTACGCGTGGCGGAAAGTGTACCCACATCTTCAGCTGGAGGAGCTGCCGAATTCCACCGTAGACGACGTCGACGGCGTTCAAGCGGCCCTTGTTGCCCTTCAGCCGCTCGCTACGAATGCGAAGTCCCTTGCCAGACTTGTCTTGGTCGCTCTCGTCGTCGTCGGAAGCGGCGTGCGGCGCGTAAGGCAGGGCTTGGTCGCCGTCGGAGAGGTCTGGCGAAGGGCTGCGAGGGGGATTGGGCTTCTGTGGTCGCTTCGTCGCGCGCTTCTTGATGTTCCTGGTTCGAGCGTAGGTTAGTTGTGAGACTGGAAGGGAGAAAGGGGAGGAGGTTCGCACCCTTCCTTCTCGACGACAACCTTGGACTTGCGCTTCTTGCTAGTCCTCGCCTGCGGCTTCGCCTTCGCTAACGATTCCGTCGCAGTAGACGCCGTCTTACTGTCCGGAGCAGCTGCTCGAGTTCCTGATCCCGACGCGACTGGTTGACGACGCGTTCCTGATCCTGATGCGACGGGGTCCACGCGTCGTTCGCTAATCTGCCTCGACGGTCCGGGGATAGGCACAACCTGTTCCTCCTCCTCCTTCTCTTGCTGCTGCTCGTCCGCCTCGTTCCAGCGCTCCTCAACGGGCGACGGAGCCTCCTCCATCTCGATCGCACATCCGCGCGTAGAGCCCCTCCTCCCTCCCGAGACCTTCTTCGTAGGGATCAACTCGGCCACATCCTCATCCTCCTCCTCTCCCTCGCTCCACAGCTCCTCGACATCGACAGGAGCCTCCTCCACCGCACCAGGCCGACCGCGAGCCGACCCTCTCCTCCCTCCCGAAGCCTTCCTCACCGACACCACCTCCACAACGTCCTCCATCCCAGCGTCCGCATCCTCCTCTGTCGCTCTAGCACCTTCTACCTCCAACGCCGCTCTCTTGACCGCGCTTCGTCGCGCCGAGCTACGAGATGACGGAGGTCGCGAACTCGCTGCGGGCGTAGCGGGGTTGCGCGGTTGGATGAAGGGAATTTGGGAGCCACGGTTCGACCGCGGTGCTGAACTCCGTTTAGGTGGTGGGGGAGGAGCGGCGTGAGAAGTGCGGGCAAGGAGGTGGGAGGGAAGTGCCGGGGCGTCAGTCATGAGGCTACTGAAGGCGCTCCATTGCCTGCGTTCGACAAAGTCAGTGGTGAGCAGGGGCAGGGGAGGGGGAGGCGCACTGGGTAGGTCCTTTGAGACGACCTAGACGTTCCTCCTCGCGTGTCTTGGGGCGGCTGTCGGGGGGCGCGCGGGTGAGAGGAGAGGCGAAGGTTGGGATTCGGATGGACTGAGAGGCAAAGGCGTTGGGCGGAGGAGGGGGGGAGGGCGCCATTCTTGACGTGAGGTGGGCGGGGGAGGAGAAGAGGGAGAGCTGCCGGCGAAAACAACAAACGGCGAGCGTGCGCGTATCGGGGGGCGCCTTCACCGTCTCTCGACGCGCTGTTCGTACTAGATCAACTACTTGAGATGGTGCAGAATCCGAATCCATCGACGCGGACAGCGGTGCCTGGAACAGGTACAACATTGCAAGCTCGAATCTCCGTCCTTCGCAACGCGCGAGATCAACTCCTCTTCAACAACCTGAGGCCAAACCGAGGTCAGCAAGGATCGCAAATAAGTCCAAAGGAACGCACCAGTTGAGAGTGAGGTCGATGTTGCGTTGACTCTTTGCGGAGATGGAATAGCAGCTGACTTCGCGATCCTTGATGCGCGCGAGGCCCAGCGCCTGGATGAGCTCGTCGACTTTGGCGTGTCCTTCGAGATCGTTCTTGTTGCCTAGGACCTGTGTAGTAAATCCAGAACGTCAGCTGAAGGAGAAGGAATCAGACCAAGGGACGCACGAGGATTGGGATTCCTATTAGCTGCGGCTTCTCGAGCAATGCGTGCAGCTCAGTGTTGGCCGCAGGAAAAGTTTCCCGATCTGCGCTGTCGACGATGAAGCTGAGAGTAGCGCGTAAGCGAAGTCCTGTGGAGCATGAGAGTGAATAACGCACACGATCGCGTTGACCCCTCGGCAATATCGCTCCCACATCGACCGAAAGCGAGGTTGGCCACCAATATCTGCGAGCAGAATGGGATCTCAGCCATGGTCCGCAGGCCGGAAAGGTAAACGCCGCGTACCCCACAGCTTGATCGTCTTACGTGCGGAGAGAGGGGTCAGAGAGATCGCTCCACGTCCTAGAAAGCACTCACCACGTTCCCCTTTGTAACCTTCCTTAGGTTGAAGCCGCTGGTAAAAACGAAAGCCATCGTCAGCCCCCTTCAATCCCTCCAGCAGCTCGCAAGACGCACACCGTCGGGATCATGCTCGAGCTAAACTCGCCCACAGCCAGCACGTTTACGAGTGAGGTCTACGTGAGAAGGCGCGACGAGAACAACGTGGTCAGCTCTACGGCCCCGCTACCCACTACCTCTCTTGCCCTCCGTCAGCTCACCTTGCCCGAGTTCTGGAGTCCAATCAAGCTGATCTCGAGCTCTCGCTTGAAGAACAAAGACCTGAGCCAAGCGATGATTGCTGCAAACATAGCTCTGCGCGAGTGGAGATGGGTGGTGGCAGGACGATGGGGAGGCGGACGGCGGTCGAGAGAGGGGTCGAGACACCGCTGGCGTTGGTGCGGCGATGGACGAGCTGCGACTGGGCTGAGCTTATTGACCTGCGTTCCTGAGCAGTTCCTATCGACTCCAGCGCCGAGTTTGAGTCTCAGTGAATGGGAAGAGAAAGAGCCTGTGTCGAGTGACGCTCGCTCCGTTGGCCTCCTCGAGTCCTCGCCGTTTGTCTCCTACCTCAACCGCGCCCGCCGTTATGAACGACTTGGTCGCCAAAGCGACCGCTCAGTGCACAGCAATCCTACAGCACCACAGCAATCCTCTTCCCACCGCCTCGTCCTCCACTTCCCCTCCCGAGGACCTTCCTCCCATCACCGACGTCCGCCACGACTTTGTCGTCCTCGCACAAGCTATCGGCAAGGAATCCACCGCCCTCTCCCTCGCCTGCAAGCCTCCAGTCTCCCTCGCCGCAGCTCAGGGCACCGTCGCCAACATCACGAATCTTCTCCTCAAGCTCGAGGTGTGCCTGCTGGCCTGTCCGGCGAAGGGAGCTCTAGCAAAGGAGATCAAGTGCGTCGGAACTGCTCTGCGTGCTCTATTCTGCTAGCTGACCACGCGTGCGCGATAGTTGGACAGGACAAGAGCTCGTCGAGTCGGTGCAAAGACTGCTCGAAGGCTCCGTCACAGCTCACCTCACTGAGCCCAAGCAAGCCAAAGCTCTTCGGGAAGTCAACCTGCGCTTAACAGGACAGGTGTGGGAGAAGGTCGGGCAAGCGGGCATGATCTCGACGAACGAGCTGCAGGCGACGCGCAAGGAGTGGAAGAGCGTCCTAGGGCTCCTGGACGATTGTCTCGAGGAGGTCGAGGAGATGAAGGAGGTGGTACAGGAGGACGAGGAGGAAGGGAGCGATGTCAGCGACGACAACTCGGACGACTTCCGCACCTCGCACCCCCTCTCGCCGACCGAACGAGCGCGCGTAGGAGCGTCCCACATGCTCCTCCGTCTCGGCCGACTCCTCCTCCACCGCCTTATCACCTCCACCGCCCCTTCCAACGCTCCTCCCGGCCTTTCCTCCCCGCCGTTCCTCGTCACGGCACAACGACTCGTGCAGGAACTGTCGGCGAGCGCGGACGACTTTGCGGCAGGGCTCGAACCGCCGCAGGAGAAGATTGAGGAGCTCAAGCAAAGGTTTGCGGAAGTGGGGAAGGGTTTGTCGGACGCGATTAGTAAGGCGGTGGAAGGAGGGGAGGGAGGGGAAGGGGAGATCAAGTGGCAGACGATGTGGAGGGAGCAGCTGGAGAAGGCGCGGCTAAAGTTAGAGTCGCTGCTGGACGTCGAGTCATCTTAAGCGTGTCGCGGAGCCACTCGGGGGTCGTGCCACCGCCTTTCGCAGGGACGTCGTTTGGTTGAGCGAGATGGAGTTCCGAGTTCGAGCAGTAGGGATTCTTGTTTCTGGGTGAGCAGTCAGAGCAGCGAATATAGCAGAGGATCTTTGAAGCTGCTTGTTTGGCTCGCTCAACGCTAGAACTCGACTCGACCCTCTCGAGGTTTGGCTGGGTTTGGCTGAGGGCCACTGCCAACTGAGTTCGCTGACGCGTCGCTTGGACGCCTCCTTTCCTCCCCTCCGGCGCACCTCAACCAGTTCGACCCCAAGACTTCTCTCAAACACCCTCTACAAAACAACGTCCGCGGCCATGAACCAGCTGCAGCAAATGATGGGCCAGATGGGAGGAGGAGGAGCCCAGCCAGGCGCCGACACTCCAACAGCCGACAACGCAGAGACGGTCTACATCAGCAGTCTAGCTCTTCTCAAGGTACGCAGTTCCTTTCATAGGTGGGACAGGTAGCGGACTTGGCTCGCCCTGCCGCCGATGGGAGGGGTGAGTGCTGACCCTCTTGTCGGTTGCAGATGCTCAAGCACGGACGAGCTGGGGTACCGCTCGAGGTGATGGGGCTCATGCTGGGAGAGTTTGTGAGTCTCGACGAGGCCCTGTGAGGCCCAGACGGAGCTGATTGGGCGAACGCAGGTGGACGAGTTTACTGTGCGGGTCATCGGTGCGTTGCTGCTCCCGTCCCTGTGCGGTTCCGTGCTGATGGGGACGCGATAGATGTCTTTGCGATGCCGCAGAGTGGAACGGGGGTGTCGGTCGAGGCGGTCGACCCTGTCTAGATCGGAAGAGCGTCGTGTAGGGAAAGAGTGTTCGCAGGG
>ERZ1463034.291-NODE-291-length-12248-cov-5.839252_pt1 | contig 12248 bp, 15 predicted proteins | sample MGYA00564480_ERZ1463034 | MGnify/ENA primary metagenome ERZ1463034 (study PRJEB39244, sample SAMEA3635122) | Helicobacter pylori | study: EMG produced TPA metagenomics assembly of PRJEB11511 data set (Assembly of a 5300-year-old Helicobacter pylori...
AGCTCCAGCTACGTTCCGAAGAGCGAGAGACGAACCTTCTCGTGCGCCCGGGCAACGACGGCAATCTCGTGTATGTCCGGGTGAGTGGTGAGCTCAGCCTCGACGAAGAGGGAGGAGATGTTCTCTCCACCGCTGATGATGAGGTCCTTGGAGCGATCTACGAGGAGTGTCAACTTCCTTCCCTCCGAGAGACAGCGCAGACGACGTACCCTGGATGTTGAAGGACCCGTCGGGGTAGCGAACGGCAAGATCCCCAGTGTGGAAGTATCCTCCGGCAAACGCCTTGGCAGTCGCCTCCTTGTCCTTGTAGTATCCTGCGAAAGAGTCCTCGTCAGCTCCTGCTCCTGTTCACCTCTGCGAAATCGAGACGCACCCTTCATCACGATGTTGCCTTAGCGCGCAAAGACGTCAGCGAGCCGCAAGTACAGGTCAAAGAGAAACGCACCTCGCATAACGATCTCTCCCACTTCGCTCGAATCGAACCGAACCTCCTGAAGGTGCCCCTCCTTGACATTGAGCTCGTCTCCCTCCGGAATCAAGCGCACGACGCGAATATCGTCCGCCGTGAGGAAAGCCGATCCTTGACGCGCCTTGAGGGTGTAGTAGTCGAGAGATGCGGGATCGGGGAAGTACTAAACGCAGCGTGAGCTTGAGGAATAATGAGAAAAAAAATCGTCTCACGGTGCGAGTCATGGGTCCGTAAGTCTCTGTGAGTCCGTAAACGTGCGTGACGTTGATACCGAGCGTCTCGAGTCCCTGGATCAGAGTTGCCGTGGGTGCAGCGCCGGCAATCGTCGTCTGAACGTTGACTTTGGTCGCCATAGCGTGACTGACGATTGAAAGTTGACTGCGATGCTCCAAGTCAGCGGGATCTCGCAGCAGAAAGGAGGAAAGACGCACACAGTAGGAGCACCACTGTAGTGCGTGACGCCTCGCTCGAGGAATCCCTTCCAGACTTCGCTGTAGTCTCCGACTCCTCGCAGACAGATTTGAGTCGACATCGCCATGGTGTTGGCATAAGGGAAGCACCTGCGAGCAGCGTTAGCGCGGGATAAGCTATGAACGAGAAGGGTGCATCACCATCCGAGGCAGTGGAACTGCGAGATAATACGAATCAGCTTCGCTGCGGTGCTTCTGTCAGCGAAAGGAACGCACCATGGGCAGGATCCAGAGGTACGACGACTTGGCTCCCAGTCCACTCTCGACCGCGTTCGCAATCGCAGCCAGGTAGGTTCCTCGGTACGAGGACTCAACTCCTTTAGGCCGGGAGGTGGTCCCGCTCGTATCTGCGACAAAGCGTCAGCTTGACTCCTAACCTAGCAGATCACAAACGCACAAGATATCGCAAACGTAGCGTGCTCATCCGCCTGGAACTCCAGTCCTCCCCATCCAAGGTCGCCATGCCGGCGATCAAACTCGGCTCCCTCGAGGAGGAACTGCTCGTACGGGTCCGACGCGAGGCCAGAGTCGTCGCAGGACACGACGGGGACCTTGGCGGAGGCGACGAGGTTGACGAACTCGGTGTCGACGAGAACGAGGCTCGCACCGGAGTTGTCAAGGAGGTAGGCGACTTCGTTCTCCGTCAGACGAGCTGCGGGAGGGGGGGACAGGGTGAGCTGGAACTCGAGCTCTGAAGAGCGGAACGCACTGTTGATAGGGACGACGATTGCCTGAATGGAAGCCACCGCCTGAAGAGCATCCGCGACGAAGGGAACATTCGGTCCGCAAACGAGTACGCGGTCCCCAGCCTTGATCCCCCTCGCCTTCAGCGCGTACGCCAGCTGTCCCACTCGCGTAGCCCTGCAAATCTTTCCACGTCAGCTCCTTTGTCCGCACGCGTCGGTCGCCTGCCGCCTCACCACTCTGCATACGTCCACAAGCGACCGGCTCCCCGCGCCGGAGTAGGATGGCGGAGCGCGATGTGGTTGGGCCGGATGGAAGCTGCTTTGAGGAGAAACGCGATGGGGTTTAGTGGGGTGTAGGAGGGGCTGAGGCCGGCGGGGAGGAGGGGGCGAAACGAGGTGGCGAGCACCTTTGTCGGAAGCGGAGCGAGATGGTGTGTGACTTGGGCGAGGCGGTCGCTGGGCTGGGACATTTGAGGAGGAGTTGGGGGAAAAGAGACCGAGAGAGGACGGGGCGAGCTGGGAATCTGGGGAGGGGCCTCCGCCCTCCTCCGCCGTTTCGCTGGCTTCCCCGGGTAGCGCAGCCTGGGCGAAGCCTGCCGAGATTTCTCCGCCGAACCCACCCCACGAATTATCCAAAAAACGTCCTGTCTGCAGTCTGGAGGAGAGTGGGAAGGCTGCTAAGCAGCCACTTGCGAGGAGAACGGAGCGGAAGGCAGAGCAAGAGACAAGCGAAATTGGGACTTGTGCCTGAGTTGCGAGTGCGAAATGGGCAGGACGATGGAGCAGTCAGTGTCGCTCGCTTCAACTGAGGAACGTTAACCAAGATGCGTAGATACGACGCTACAATGTACAGCTCCTAAGTCTTCAACGGGGACGAGCGCAGGGAGGAGCCTCGTCTCGACGGAGCAGCGTTGGGCGTATCGACCTTGATGGGCGAGTCAGACCGTGGCTCCGCATGTGAACCATTCCCGAATTCCTGCGCCAGCAGCGTTGGTGAGCGACCTGAGAGGAAGGGAGAGGACGACGCACGGCGATGATTTCGGCGGCCTCGCTTTCGCGACCTGCTTGGATCGGAATGGGGGACTGCCCGTCCATTCGAATCAAGGCGAACCTGCAGACCTTGAATCCAGACTCGCCTGCGACCGGGAGCGGAAAGTCAGGGCCTAGACCGTCATCAAAGCGAGAGGACCACGCACCAACGTCGAGCCAGGCCTTTGTGATCGTGTACAGACCATCGTAGCGGTATCCTTCTGCGGGAGCAAAAGCACTCCTGCCCTTGAAGCCACGGATAACGCGCACCGGCTTCTTGGTCACGACCGAACGCTGGAAGCGATTGCAGAATGTCAAAAATGTCCAAAATGAGTGACGACGACGAACTCACCTGGAGAGCAGCGTTGACCTTGGTAAATTCCTGGTCTGACGACTGAGGAGCAGAACGGAGGTTCTTAGGAGCTGCTTTCGTGCCTAAAGAGTGCGAGGTTTAGTCGACGCTCTCGCTGGAGGCGAATACATCGCGTCACCTACCTTTGAGATCACGCCCGCCACTCCCAGTAAAGGTAAGAGAGTATCCCGCATCAACTGTGCAAGAAAGAAGTCAGGACTGCGAAGAAACCTGAGGCTAAAGGCGCTGAGCTCACTGTCGTCCTCGTAACCGCCACTCAACGCAATCGACCAAGCCCCCTTCTCGGCATTTCCCGAGATTCCAGCTACTACAGGCGCATGGATTCCAGCCTGTGAGAGTTATGTTCAGCGGCAGAGGCGAGAGAGCACGCGGCGAGGACCTACCTGCGAGGCTCCCATCCTGAAATCCCACGTAGTCCCGACCGGTACACCAGGCTGGTGCCCAAAGATCTTTGGATTCGCCCGGGTTCCCGACACTGCACCCCTCGCCACCATCAGCTCCCCTCCCATCCTCGACAAGGACGAACGCACGACGTCCAGAGCTCGGCTTTCTCTTCCTCCTCACGCCATCCTCCCCCAGCTCCAGCTCATCATCATAATCCTCCAGAAGACCCCCCACCAGCTCTCCATCATCCTCAAAGTCCTCGCCCAGCTCCTCGCGCGCAATCCTGCTCCTGATCCGCGCGCTTGTCCTCGAGCCCGTCGACCCCGGCGACCCTGCTTCCGAACCTTTGCCGCGCACAGGAGTCGGTAAGGGAGATAGGGCGACGGTCTTGCGCTTCTTGGGAGTGGTGGGAGGGGAGGCGGAGGTGGAGGGGGCAGGTCCGACGGCTGGGGCAACCTGACGGGAGAGGCCGAAGGATTGGAGGAGGGAGCGGTTCTTCGCTTGTTGTGCTGCGCGCTGGAGCTCGTATGCGCTGTTGCTCGCCATCGCTGGGCGACGGAGAAGCTGTGGAGGTCAAGACGAGTTGAGCGAAGCGCCGTCGCGCTTGGATCTGCTGCTGACCGGACTCGAAATTGCTTCCGTACGTAAACGTATCCAGTTGCTATGCAAGGTGAATGCAGAGGGTGTATATACAGAAGGGAGATGGTATAAGCAGCGAAAGGGGAATCTATCACTTGGAGAAAAGGGCGTAAACAAGAAAGTTCGCTCCGACGCGCTCGCTGATGAAGAGTTGGTTCGTTGGCGCATGGGTCCCAAGGAACTGTACCTCCCTCACAGCCGCCATGTCACTCGGCTTCGACGTAGGGCGAGAAGTGACCGGCACGGCTGCTCCGAAGGGCGCCTCCCCGGTCCCTCCACCGACAGCGATCGCTTTCGCGTCGCTGGATCCGATCCCGACGATGACCGTCTTGTTGCCGCCAACGACGAGAACTTCGACCCGGTGGTAGACGTCCAGCGTTTCGGACTTGGCGGGCTTCTCGAGGCTCCAGACGAGAGGCTTCTTGATGACGGACCGACCGTCGGCGGTGACGATCCCGCTCAAGTTCCGACCTGCGAAGGCGTCGTTACAAATCTGCGAAGCTCCAGAGAATCCACACAACTCACCTTTCGAGACGAAGAAGAGCCCTGGAGGACCGTTGGCTCGCTGAGCCGCGCCGCCGAGGAGCGAGATGGGCGATAGGAGGGGGAGTTGCTGCGTGTCGAACTGTGGCGGAGTGGAGTTGTCGGCGAAGGAGGAGGACGAGTCGCCGGTAATGGTGATAGCGGGGTTCTCGGTGGAGGAGGTCGAAGGGGAGACGAAAGATGCCGCTGCCCCACTTTCGACGACGTCTGTGTAGAGAGGTGGGATGATCCAAGCCGACGAGAGGACGCTTGAGGGTACTGGAGGAACGAAGGGGAGTTGCTGAAAAGTACTGTATGGAAGAATATGCTTGTTGCGAGGAGGGACAGGAGGCGGTTGATCCGACGAAGACGAGTCGGGGTTGCGAGGAGGAATTGGGGGCGGCGAAGCGGACGATTCCCGTGCGAGAGGTGGAGGCGGAGGAGATGCAGCTCGAGAAGGCGGGCGAGAGAGAGACGGGGAAGGGGACCTTGAGCCGACGTCTAGGCCCATCGCGAGGCCTTCGAGGTCGCCTGCGCTGTTGTCGGGGGTGATGGGCCTCGGCGGCGTTTCCGTGAGCGCGGGATCGGCGGGATGGAGCGTTGCTGTAGGCGGTTCCGGTGGAGCGAGGCCGTGCTCGTCGATTGACGCAATGTCCTGCATCCGCGGTTCACGATCTCGTCGGGCTCGACGCTCCCCTCTGCCGACTCCGACTTCTCGGACGCGAACCGTCGCAGGCTCTGCTTTCCGCCGTCAGCAAGGCATCCTTCTCGCTACTCCAAAGGCGAAACTCACCGAGCGCAAAGATCGATTCGGGATAGACGAGGTCTGCACGCGAGATCAAAGAGTCAACTCCCATCGCAAACACAGCAGCAAGGTACACACAAATGTCGACCAGATCGTCCCCTTGCAACTGGAACTCGATAGTGCGAGGGTTCTCCGGAAGAACGAAGGTGCGATTCAGCGAGAGAGAGATGCTCCGAGATCCCTACAGTCGGACACGTCAGCGGGAGACAGGAGGGCACGAGAAAGGAGAATGTACCGTAAAGAGCTCGATCCGCTCGCCCTCATCTCCGCAAAGGACCGCCAAGTACGTGCGCTTCTTCGTCTCGCACGCTCGGAGGAGACGTGCTCCCTTCGTGCGCGCCAGCTTAACATATTCGAGAGGACTACTCGCCTGCAGGTTGAGGAAACGGTCAGCTCAGTCTCGACAAGGGAAGCGAATCGGACGAACGCTGCCAGTATGAGTGTCAGGCGGGAGCTGACTCGAAGCGGGGAGAGTAGGCGTCTCGGCGGGTTCGAGAAGGTCTCGTCGCTGCTTGAAGTCGTGCGGCGGAAGCGGCCTCGAAGCCAGCTGCTGCACGACCAAGATCTCGTCTGCTTCCTGCCCGTGACGGCCGAGCGAGTTGGTGGGTCGGTCTTGTGTAATGGGCGGGCGAGGGACATCGGAAGACGGCCGGGACGAGGACTGGGGATTGGGAGAGGACGAGCCTTCTTCTGTCGGTCCGGCGGGGCGACTGAGGAAGAGCGATCCCATTCCGCTCATCGTCCAACGCTTGTTGTGTCGATTTCCGGGCGAGCTCGTCGGTGACGACGTCCCAGCGTCTCTCGAATCGATATAGTCGGCGGGGGGTCCATCCCTGATCGCCTGAGCGAGACTCGTCGCTTCTCGACGTCGTGCGCCGGGCAGGTCGTTCTCCGCTTCCCTCTCGCCCACGGCGTTCGTGGCGCGCGCGTCTCGAGGCTCCATCTTGAGGCTCTTGCTGCGATTGAGGGGGGACGAGGCGGTAGCTGTGGGCGAAGGGGGGTGGTCGCTGCTCCGAGTGGTGCATTGCGACATGGGTCGAGCGCGAGAAGCTCCGTTGGCTCGTAGAGCCGAAGGAATGGAGGTGGAAGAGTTGGGTCCGGTTGCCTTGAAGAACTCTGCGAGCTCGAGGGTAGACGACTGCTGGTGAGGGCGAGCTGCTTCGCGAGGCTCCTTCCTCGTTCGTAAGTGCTCCTTCTCGCGCGGCGCAGTTGGCGACGGCCCCGTATCACGAAGGAGGTCGGAGAGCTCCTGCGTCGTAGATCGTTCGCCAGCGCGAAGTCGAGTCGTGGACGCTTCTCGGGCTAGCTTCCGGTTTGGAGCGGAGGTCTGCGGAAGCGAGTCGGCGACGTCAAAAGATGGGGATCGTTGGTCGGGACGAAGTCGTGCCTGCGAAGCCTCACGAGTAATCGTCTTGGCCGAGAGGGCGCCGGTCGTTTGCTCCGTCCCTGGACCTGGAGGACCCGCTCGCAGGAAATCGGCGAGTTCGAGACTCGCCGAATACCCATCCTCGTCCCTGCTAGTGACCGTCGCCGACCTAGGAACGTGGCGAATCCGTCCCGAGGCGAGTCGCTCTCGTGGTCCGCCTTCGAGGGGCCGACCGCCGGCAACCGCTCCTTCGATTGAAACTGACCTCGTCGCCATCGGCTCTCCGTCCCCATCCTCGCAGACGGGAGACGAAAACGAAAGTCCCGGTCCGCTCGAACGCAAGAAGTCGGCCAGATCCATCGCAGCCGACTGTCCTCGTCGTTCCGCCGACGTGGCAGCAGGCCGAGGTTCGGCTCGCGGAAGAGGTCTCGAGATGAGAGGCGTCTGCGAGCGATCGGTCGTCCATCCCGATTTGTCAGTCGATGTCGTCGACGTCCGCCTGTGCGCATGTCGCGTCGAAGGCGAAAGGAAGTCTCCGTAGTCTCGAGCCTCCTCGACAGGCGCAGTGGCGACGAGAGCTTCGTCGATGGGAGGTACAGGGGGTGAAGGGACGGGAGATGGTGGTAATGGTCGCTCGTCACCCGAGTAGATGCTCGACCGCCGACTCCTGCTGCCACTCCCGCCGTCGGCGCGCATATCGGCTCGAGATCTGCGCTTCGCAATGCTCGCCGTTGCGGAGCGTCTCGCGGCGACAAAGTCTCGCGACTTTGAACCTCGAAGGGAGCTAGGACTGGTGGAGAGCGACGATCTTGAGGGCGAAGCGCGAGGGTTGGTGGGAATGCCTCGGACGGTCGAGCCTGAGGGGGCGAGGGCGCGTGACGAAGGTCGAATGGGAGAGTTGGAAGGGAAGAAGGAGTTGTGCGATGGGGAGGGAGGCATGGTAGACGAGGAGGGCTGGCGGAGAGGAGAGCTTGGAGTGGGAGCGTAGTCCGGCGGGGGAGAGCCTCCTGGAAAGTGGAACGGCGAAGAGGAGGTGGATGGCTTCGACGTTGCTGCGGGAGGTGCAGGCTGGCGAGGAAAGGTTGAATGACGAAGAAGAGTTGTCGGGAGAGGAGGAGGAACCGCTCGTCCTTTCCCTTTGAGGTCGAGAGGAGGAAGAACGAGCTGAGAGGAATCGGGATTGACAGGGTAGCCGTCTCGAACGTCGAGCTCTGCCATCTTGCGCTCGATCATCGCTCGGATTCCGTCCAGAGCGTACACTGTAAAGAAGGCAGATCAGGCTTTGCCGAACGACGGATAACAGTAGAACGCACCTCGGATGTGGTCGTTGCGGCCTGCGATGGCGAGAAGGATGTTGCTCCGCTCGCTGAGCACAGCAAGCTCCCGAAAACGGGTACGCTTGATAAGGGAGATGGGCTTGCGCGTTTCGCGCCTCTTTTTGCCGTGACTCCGCATCGGGAGGCAGCCAGGGAAGGGGATTGGCAGGAAGTCGAGCCCGCCCGTCGTTCCTGAAAGAACCGCGATCAGACCAAGTCGAGGCGTTGCGAGAAAGTGACTAACCGATGAGGATGTACTTTCCGTCGAGCAAAGCACCGCACAGCGGCTGCGAGTTCCGAGAGAGGGACAGAGACGCGGTGAGTGGCACTAGGCCAAGGCCGATAGAGCCTAGGGTTTGGGGCGGAAGGCTGGGTTGAGGAGGCGGAGGAGGCGCAGGGGGACGAGTCGTACGTGGAGGCTCAGGCGTCGTTTGAGCTCCAGTGCCGCTTGACGAAGTTCCGAGGAGGGACGAGGGGATAGGGGACGGCGGTGCGGAGGTCATTGCTGGGCGTCGTGGCGTCCGGAAAGAAGCGGACCGCAACAATCCCGACGCCAGCCCTCCTCGCACAGGACTCCTCGGAATCGGCGCGCCTGGTCCGTTCCGCTCTAACGGGCTGTTCAGCGATGACCTCGAGTGGTTGTGCGCCGAGACGTTGGGATCTGGACTCGGAAGGCTTGAAGAGCGAGCGTGGGCGCCGTTCCGAATGGCTGCTCCGACTGATGGATGATGGAATCCATCGGGAGCGCTGGGAGATCGAGAGGGAGGCGAGAGGGAGGCGGTTGAGCTGTTCGCAGAGGGGAGGTTGGGCGGACGATGTCCGGCGGCGCGACTGAGGATGTTGGAAAAGAAGGAGCGAGGTCCACGGGTCTGCAGAACGTAAGACTTCAGCAGCTGTAATCCCGGCTGAATTACAGGGAGGAGCAACGCACCTGGGTTCTCGCAGAGCCACTATCCGCCAAATGCGCCATCGGGCCACTTGCGACGCTCATGAACGTTCCTCCCGGCCGATTCGAAAGGTTGGGGAGAGTGAGGTCGACGGGTGGTTCGGTGGGTAGGCTGAGAGTCGACGAGTTGGAGGACGACGACGAGTGGGTGGTTGAAGGTCGAGGAGAGTGCATCGAAGTCGACGCGGGGGTCGCTGGTCGAGAGTCGAGAGGAAGAGGAGGGAGATCACGGTCGAGGCGGTAGACGGAACCCCCGTCGTCGTTGTTGACAGCGGCAAGCGATGGTGGCGACTCGTGGAATGCTGCGAAGCGGGGCTGCTCGGCTGGAGCTCCACCTTCTTCCTGCACCCGCATCACCTCCTCGCCTTGTCGCGTCCATCCCTCCTCCTCGAGCTGCATCTCCCTGTCCTCCTGCCTCTCCGGACCATCCTCTGCCTCTGCCATCCGTAGTCGCTCCGCATGGGAAAGACCGCTAGGTCCTGTCGACGGATCCTCCTCGGAAGAGGGGAATGAGCTCCTCGAGCTCCTGCTCGTCCCGACGTCAGAGTAGGAATGCGGAAAGGGAGGAGGAGAGGAGGCGAAAGACGTCGGCGGAAGCGTGACTGGCGTCGTCGGAGCCTCTGGCGTCTCGCCGTCCTCCTCGTCCTCTTGGCCAGGAGACGAGTACAGTCTCTCCGCCTGCAGGTTCCCACCTAGTAATCGCTCCCTTTCCAGGTGCTCGCTCCCTTCCTCCTCGCCGTCATCCACCCACTCGCCCGCAGAGTCCCCATCCTCGTGCTCTCCGAGCTCGTGCTCCTCCTCACTGCTACCAGAGTGCAGCGCTCTGTCGCCCCACTGCTCCGTAGAAAGGCTGTACGTTGTTCGAGAGATGGAGGAGGGGAGGAAGGGTGACGCAGGAGGTACGGAGATGGAGAGAGGGCGAGAGGGGATCAGGCGTCCGTTGCTTGCTCTCGAGGCGGTGCTCCCTGACGAGTCCCTGTTCGTAGACGGAAGCATTTGTGGCGACCCTTGAGGGGCGGCGGGTGGAAGAGGGAGAACGGCGCTGCAAACCGGAGGCCCAGGAGCCGAGAGGGGCCAGTGCGCGGGCAGGCTGGAGAATGGGCGAGGTGGTTGACAGCCTCGCCGAGTGCTCAGACTCCTCTTCCCGTCTTTCCCAATCTAGCGCGGGTGAAAGGGAGAGCCGGACAAAGGGAAGAAGAAGGGCACGCGTACGAAGCAGCGACCGCGCCGACTGCGCGTGTCTTGAATACTGTTTTGATCTCTCCAGATCTCTCTGTTCAATCCAGCAGCTCGTTGAAAAGTACTATAGTTTGTATGTACGGGCGAAGCTACACGAAGCAAAAAAAAAAGCGTTCGAATACACGTCCGACGTCGCTCGAATAAAGAGATCCAGCTCCTCGTCCTCGTCGCTCCTCACTTCGTCTTCCCCGACGAGAACAGCCTCTGCATAACGCTAGGCCTCCGCTGCGGTGCGTTCGACTTGACCACCGGCGCCTCGCCTCCCTCCTGCCCCGCACTCCTCGATCCTTCGAGCTGCCCTCCTCCTCCAAACCTCGCCGAGCCAGCCGGCGGTGGTCCTGCGCCGTTCCTCGCGTTCGAACGACCAGGAGCCGAGGTCGCGACTTCGCCTTCGGTGAAACGAACGCCTGCTGAAGGCGACGGTAGGAATTCGTCTCCGTGCGGACGTCGAGGAGGGGTGTTGAACCGCCCGTTCTCGTCGCGAACGACACTGAGGGGCGCCTCGGTCGTGAAGTCGTGCGACGGCGACGGCGGAGCTGAACAATCGGTGTTGTTGTCGTCCATCGGGGTATTGGGGTTGCGACGACCGGAGCGGAAGCGCTGGACGAGCGACTTGGAGCGCTTGGGCTTTTCGCCGGGCGAGAGACCGCTGCTACTGCTGAAGTTGTCGGGAAGGGCAGGCATGGGAGGCGGAGCCTGGCCGACGGGCTTTCCAGCTTTGAGAGTCGCCTGGAGAAAACGGGGTCAGCCATTCGAAGGAGAGAGGTTCGGGACGAAGGAGCGCACCTCGATGTCCCAAATGGATTGCGCGCGGTCCGCTCGGTCAGCCTTGCTCACGCCTGCCGGAACGATGCTCTCCCTTGACGACGCAAAGCTGCCTGTATCCCCCGTGTACTTGCTCGTCCCAAAGTCCTCCCATGCCTCGCTGTCCCTACACGCGAACCCGCGTCAGTCTTGGCTCGCTCGCACCAGATATCAAAGCCAGCTCACCGAACGCCGTAGATCTCAATCAGCTGCTGTCCCTTGCCCTTCGAGCCCGTCGGGAACCCCATTGTGATCGAGCTGTCGCTCGCCCTTCTCCCCAACTTGGGCCTCCCCGCTCCCGCCTGCGAAACCGCGCCGTACGGTCCATCGCGCATTCCCATCTCCTCGCTATCCATCGCGGCGAGAGTCGCTGCTGCACGTGCAGAGAGGTTTGACGAGCTGCGAGGGGCGCGTGCCGGTGCGGGAGGGGCGAGGGCAGAGGGGTCGAAGGCGGCCATGGGCGCTTGAGGGCCCTTGTTGCGCGAGGCGGTGGCGGCAGCGTATGGTCCATCGTGGCGGTGGAAAGCTGAGACCAACGAATCAGCCTCTGCAACAAGGGCCCTCAAGCGAGAAGGGACCCACCTCCTCCGCCGTACAGCCCAGAGATATCGAGCCGGTCAATCACGTCGAATGGCACATCAGGCTTTTTGGCTCCAACCGCCTTCTTATCACTAGGCCTGCCCGCCTGGGGACTTTTCCCCCTGGGGTTGGAGCTCGAGCGGGGCTCGCGTTGCTTGGGTGGGGGTGGAGGGGCGGGTTCGTCGTACGCGCTCAGGATGTCGTTCGTAGCACCGTACGTATCCACGAGAGAGCCGTTCGTATCAGAGCGCGTAGGCGCCGGTGGGTCGACGGCTCGAATCGTCTGAGGGAACGCACAACGGTCCGAATCAGCTGGCGTCCCCGCCGCGTCCGGGAAGCAAGGAATCACGACGACATCCTGCAGGGCTTCGCGCATGTTGTTTTTAGACTGAGTGCGAGAAGTCTGGTAGGCCTGGCGAGTGGGCGCGACGTCCGTCTGGTCTGCGAAAGGGGAGGCGTCTGTTGGAGCGTTGGCGGGAGCGGGGCGATTGAACGAAGGGCGACGAAGGAGGGAGAGGAGCGTCAGTGACTTGTGTCTCTTGAGTGGTGTGTCTGCAGTCATGTTGGCCGTCCAAACTAGAGATCGGAAGAGCGTCGTGTAGGGAAAGAGTGTTCGCAGGG
>ERZ1463034.292-NODE-292-length-12221-cov-5.673188_pt1 | contig 12221 bp, 15 predicted proteins | sample MGYA00564480_ERZ1463034 | MGnify/ENA primary metagenome ERZ1463034 (study PRJEB39244, sample SAMEA3635122) | Helicobacter pylori | study: EMG produced TPA metagenomics assembly of PRJEB11511 data set (Assembly of a 5300-year-old Helicobacter pylori...
CCCTCCCCTCCTCCTCCCAAAGCCTCTTCTCCCTCCTCTCCCGCTCCCCCACATCCTCCTTTGACACGTTCGAAAGCGACAAATGCGGCTTCCCCGGCTCGCCCGAGCAATCCGCCTTCGTGCACAGGACGAACGCCGCCGCGTGCGCTCGAAGCGCAGCGAGCACCTCCGTCGCTCCAGCCGGATCAATCTGGACGAGCTCCCGCTCCGCGCAGAACGCGGCAAAGACCTCATCGGATTCAAAGTACGACCAGTCGATCCAGGGCGAGTCGGGAGGGATCCCATCGCGGAGAGTGACCATTCGCCGCGTCCCGTCAGCAAGCTTGCCGCTCGATCGCCAGCCTTCCCATCGCTCGATAGCTTCCTCGATTCGCTCCCCCGTCTTCCCAATGGCTTCGCCGTACCCCTCTCCAAACTTCGCTCGCCAGAACGCGTCCGTCCGCTCGTCGATCTCGAACAGCCCGAGTCCGAGCGAGCAAAGTCGCGGAGGAGGAGGAACGACGAGCACGTCCTTAACGAGTAGACTCGTCGTCGTAGCCCAGACGATCTTTACGGGCTGAACGACGACAGCCTTCGCGCGAGGCATGTTCCCGTACCCGCTCCTCCCCGCGCGCTTCTTCCCCTTCGCTTCCTCAGCCGGAGGTCCAGGAGCTGGCACGCCTGTCGGTCGATCCCGAATCAGTCGCCGCCAGGCTCGGAAGACTTCCTCAGCTCTCGACGCGCCGATCCCACCGCAGCATTTCCCGAGCCACCGGAGAGTGAAGGCGGCTTGGTCCTCGGCTTCGCGTGCGCCGATCAGGCCGGTACAGCGGTCGAGGATGAGGTGCTCGAGGGTGGGGTGGAGGCGGAGGAGGAGGGGGAGGCGGGCGTCTGTGAGGAGGTGTGAGGTGGAGAGATCGAGAGAGGTGAGGGAGGGGAACGGGGTTGCGAGAGGCGTGGGATGGGTCGTTAGGGATGGGAGGAGGTTGCGCCGTGGGAGACGGAGGACGAGGTGCGTGAGGTGTGAGGCGGTGGGAGAAAGGGATAGGGTCGTAAAGCAGGCGAGCTTGAAGAAGACCTGGTCACCGAGAGTGTCAGCAGCGACGCAGAGAAAGCGAGAGAGATAACGCACGATGGGCTGAGCAAAGTCCATCTTGCCCTCCGTTCGAGCGTTCCGTCGCAGTTGAGGCGTTGGCGATATCATCTCGAGCTCGTCGGCAATCTCGACGAGGCCAAAAGCGGGAGTCTCCTTGACTGCGGCACCGTGGGTCGGGGGGAGGTCTTGGACGAAGGAGAGGCGTCGAAGGCGAGGAGCGGCGTCTGCGGGCCAGGAAGCGATGGCGAGAGGAGTCGTATCAAAGTAGGCGCCCTGCGAAAGAAAGGTGCGTTAGATGTGATTCTGAAAGGCAACAGGTTGCGTCCCGTTCCAAAGGATGGATCTGTCTAGCTGAACGTAGAGGTGGAACTGGAGCGAGAGAGAATATCGAAACAGAGACTCCAATAGCCCTCGCAGGACAAGCCAGCTTCCCGGTGAACTGCCACCTGAAAAAAGACACTTGCTCATACTGCCTCGCGTTCAGTGCCAATCGAGCGAGCTCGAGAAGCTCTGAACGCGGGAGGAGAAGCACGTCCTTTCACACGCGCCTGCGACGCTCAGCAGGGGTGGTGTGAACTGGCCCACACGAGCCGTGGCGCCAGCGAGGCATAACAAGAGAGAAAGGCCGTCTGTTCTTTCTACCATTCATCGGAACACGGACGAGCGAGCTCGTGTACCTCGCCGACGCGAGAGAGAGAGGGGACTCCCTCCCACGTTCGCTCCTTGCAACAGAGCCTGAGCTCCGTTGCCTCCAGAGAAGCGTCAGAAAATGTATAGCTGGTCACAGAGCTGACTGAGAAGACCACCTAACGCAAGGAAAGGGAGCAGAACTCTCCCCTCATCAAGCGCGATGCTCCGACTCGCTCCTGCCCTGGCTCATTCCCGTTCTCATCAACGCCCAGTCAACCCGGCAAGGACTCACCTTCAAGAACGTGTAGTAACTCCTCTCCTCGACGTAAGGGTTGAACCTGAACGCAAGCTGCTCGATAGCACTCCTCCACTTGGGTTTCTCAAGCAGTTCCTCCAGCTGCTCCGGCGCAAACAGCGGGCCCACCGTCGTTTCCAGCGCCGTGACCTTGGGAAAGCTACCAAGGAGGTTGGCGAGCAGCTGCGGGTCGTCCCTGTGTGTCCCAAGTAAGCTCGGCGATCGAGAGGGAGGGAGAGGACGCACCGCCATGCTTGGACGACGATGGTGCGGACGCTAGAGCGGAAGTCGGAGTGGGAGGGAAGGCGGAGGAGCTGTGCGAGTTGCCAGGATTGGGAGGAACGGGTTAGGCGGAGGTGGCGGAAGAGGGCGGCGAGGGAGATGGGGAGGCGGAGAGCTGAGAGGAGGGAGAGAGTCGTGTGCTGGAGTTGGGAGGGAGGGACGAGGAATAGGATGTAGTCTATTAGCTCTAGTGGGAGCCTCGCTCGCTCGTCGGCGACAGCATTCGACATCGACGGCGACGGCGGGAGGAGAACGACGGCGACCACGCTCGCCTCAGAGAGGTGGGTCTCCCTCCTCCCCCAACTCTCGCTCTCTTAAAATGGCGCCACCAATTCCAGGAGCAGCAGGCCAGCGTGAAGCTCGTATCGCCAGCCACAGTCACATCCGTGGTCTCGGACTAGACGAGGACGGATTCGCCGCAGAAGACCGCAACGGCTTCGTCGGACAGCGTTCAGCACGCGAGGTACGTCCACTGTACGCCCTAACCACTCAGAGCCAAGCTAACATACCGGCGCGCAGGCTTGCGGTCTCGTCCTCTCCCTTATTCAATCCCGCCGCTTCTCTGGACGCGCTCTCCTCCTCGCCGGTGGACCTGGAACGGGCAAGACGGCGCTCGCACTGGCGATCGCTCAGGAGCTCGGACCCAAAGTCCCCTTCTGCCCAATGGTCGGGAGCGAGGTGTTCAGTAGTGAGGTCAAGAAGACGGAGGTGTTGATGGAGAATTTTAGGAGGGCGATTGGTGAGTCGGCGCGCCGTGGTTGGTGTGGGTCGGGTGGTGGAGAGAAGGACTGGGTAGATCGGGTCGATCTGGAGGTGCAGGGGGAGGAGGGACTCGAGTGGGCGAGCTGAGGCGGGACGCGAGGTGGATGTGCTGGATGCCTGTGAGGGGGCCACCCCTCCGCTAGTGCACTCCCCACGGCCTGCTCTGCACGCGCACCTCAGCTGTGTCTCTTATTAGGCGACTGCACGCGACGGTGGTTCCTTGTCCCCCCGCAGAACGAGGCTGAGGCGCAGGTGCTCTTGCGGGTTGCTCCAGGCGAGCTTTCTTTAAAGCGAGCACGCGGAAGTCACCTTCTTGGGTTTAGCCTTGCGCAGTGTTAGAATGGCGGCGTGGTTCGAGGGAGCTGTCTCCCGTCTCCCTGCTGTCGACCTGTCCGAACTCCCTGGGCTCGTCCCATGTGGGCTGGACCTGGTCGACCCAGAAAAGGAAGGAGACAGGAGACATCGGCGAACGGCTCCTGTAGCACGAGTCTTTGCTGTCGTATTTACTTGAGCTTGCGGAGTGGAAGCTCGGACGAGTTGTCTTCTCTCTCCAGAGCGGGAAGCTACCGCCTGATTCCTTTGACGCATGCTTGTAGATATTCCAAGCTTGTAGATATTCCAAGCCTGCGTTGGCCCTCGGTCACCGGTTCCCTGCGATGGAACCAAGGAGACCGCGGAGCGACGATCTGCGAGGCGGCTTGCTTGCGGAGCTAAACTGGAGGCGCTCATCCCTCGCTGTAGAGGGGAGGAGCTTCCCGTGAAGACTCCAGACCAGCGCCTGTCCGCTCGATGGGCCATATGTTGACAGGCAGGGTAGGCAGTGGAAAAATCCACCTCTCCCGTCGCTCTTGAAGGATGAAGGAGATGAGAGAGAAGGAGGAGCACTTTCGGAAGGCAGGGTCGCTCGCTCGGCGCGCAAGACCGGAGGCCTGACCTCTCCTTTAGGGAGACGTGAACCTCTCCGTATTCTGCGAGGAGATCAGCGATTACCTCAAAGCTCCAAGGTGCTCGGATGCTCATTACACGAGCGTGAAACGCCATAACTTCTCTCGCTGCCAACTAGGCAGCATTCAATCTCGCTATCGCCTCAGTGGAGCTGCTCGCTAACTTCCTACTGGCGCAGGTCTTCGCGTCAAGGAGACGAAGGAGGTTTACGAGGGAGAAGTGACGGAACTCACACCCGCCGAGACGGAGAACCCGCTTTCGGGATACGGCAAGACGATCTCGCACGTCGTCGTCGCGCTCAAGACAGTCAAGGGAACGAAGCAGTTACGATTGGACCCGAGCATCTACGAGAGCATTCAGAAGGAGCGCGTGTCGATTGGAGATGTCATCTACATCGAGGCGAACACTGGAGCGGTCAAGGTGCGTTTCGTCTGCTCTTTTAAGGAGTGGAGCTGACGCAAGATTGACGCAGCGAGTGGGAAGGTCGGATGCGTACGCGACCGAGTTCGACCTCGAGGCGGAGGAGTACGTCCCGCTGCCCAAGGGCGAGGTGCACAAGAAGAAGGAGATTGTCCAGGACGTTACCCTGCACGACCTCGATATGGCGAACGCGCGGCCGCAGGGAGGACAAGACATCATGAGCGTTATGGGGCAGCTCGTCAAGGGTCGACGAACCGAGGTGACCGACAAGCTTCGTGCGGAGATCAACAAGGTCGTCAACAACTACATCGAGCAAGGCATCGCCGAGCTCATTCCTGGAGTCCTCTTCATCGACGAGGTGCGTTTGGTTGTTCCTGTCGTGCGTGTATTTGGAGCTGACGACGACGGCGCGCAGGTCCACATGCTCGATATCGAGGCTTTCACCTACCTCAACCGCGCTCTCGAATCCACCATCTCTCCCCACGTCATCCTCGCCACCAACCGCGGTCTCTGCACGATCCGAGGAACCGAGAACGAGCTCGGCTCTGGCAACTCTGGCGGAGAGGGCATCGTCAGCCCTCATGGGATCCCGATCGACCTCCTCGACCGCTGCATGATTGTGCGCACGCTGCCGTACAACCGCGAGGAGATCAAGACGGTGCTCGGGTTGAGGATCAAGGTGGAGGGATTGGCGGTCAAGGAGGAGGCCCTCGACAAGCTTGCCGACGATGGAGTGCGGACTTCGTTGAGGTGCGTCCCTTTCGTCCTTTTCCTCTCGAGGTCGCTTGCTGATCCCTTGCCTTAATTGCCAGGTACGCACTACAGCTTCTCACCCCTGCATCCATCCTCTCCAAGCTCGCTGGACGGACGGAGATCGGCCTCGAGGACGTCGGAGAGACGGACTCGCTCTTCCTCGACGCGAAGAGCTCGGCGCGGATGCTGTCGGCGGCTGGAACCGAGTCGCAGTACATGCGGTAGAAGGCGCATTGAAATCACACCCATGTATCGACGTGTTCCACCGTCGTAAGAGAGGTTAGCCCACGTGCAGAATGCTTCCGGCCGCGACCTCGTTGGAGCTGAGCTGGCCGAGTCGTTCCTCGTTTGCCTTCTCCCCAACTTCCCCATCTCTGAAGCTACTTAAGATGGGATACCCCAAGCTCATGTCAGACCCTCCACTCATCGGTACGAGCTCAGCCAGCTCGCACGAACGGGGGTCGCAGCTGACCTCCTCCTCCCCTCCTCAGGCGTTATTGGAGGCAGCGGACTCTACAAGCTCGACAACCTCACCATCGAGCGCACCCTCGGCGTCGTAACCGCACGCTCAGCTCTCCCGCGGCGGCAGAAACGCCAGACACTAACCCTCTCGCCGCTAGCCCTGGGGGTCCCCCTCCTCTCCCATCACCATCGCCTCCCTCGACACGCCCAACGGACCCGTCAAGGTCGCCTTCATCTCCCGCCACTCGCCGGAGCACAACATCCCTCCTTCCAGCGTGCCGGCGCGCGCCAACATTGCTGCTCTCAAACATCTTGGAGTCAAGGCGATTGTTGCGTTCTCGGCGGTCGGGAGTCTGAGGGAGGAAGTTCGACCTGGTGCGTTGGCTGCTAGGGTGGAGTGAGAAGGGAGCTGACGGGTTTGGCTGTCTTGCAGGAGACTTGATCATCCCCGACCAGATCATCGACCGGACCAAGGTGAGGCGAGATGGCGTGCTGAGGAATGGGCTGGCAGAGCTGGAAAAGGATCGGACTACGGAGCTGGACGGGGTAGTGTGGAGAGCGCAGTGCAGCTGGAGCCGCAGGGGAAGTTACAGGAGCTCAGCTAACGACCTCCCTCCAGGGCATCCGTCCCTCGACCTTCTTCACGGGCAACATGGTCGGCCACGCCATGTTCGGCGAGCCTTTTGACGTCCAGCTCTCCGAGTTCATTTGCCCCCTCATCCAGTCAGCGATCGACTCGTTCGCCTACCACATCAACCCCGAGGACAAGCCTCGCCTTCACCCGAAGAAGACGCTCATCGTCATGGAGGGACCCCAGTTCTCGACCCGAGCGGAGAGCAACATGTACCGCTCGTTCGGCGGCGATATTATCAACATGTCGTCGATCCCCGAGGCAAAGTTGGCGCGTGAGGCGGAGCTCGGGTGCGTTCCTTGTTTCTCTTCGCACGCTTGTTCGTCCACTGATTCTCTCCTCGCAGTTACGCACTCGTTTGCACCAGGTTCATATTCATTCCTATACGATTCCACCGAGCAGCGTTAACACGCATCTTGCAGCACCGACTACGACGCCTGGCGCACCGACGCTGCCCCCGTCACCGTGGAGGAGGTGATGAAGACGCTCCACACGAACGCTGCTCTCGCCAAGCACATTGCCGCCTCGATCCTCGGCGCCGTGCACGAAGCCGTCGCCTCTGGAACGGTTCTCACCACCGCCGAGGGAGGCATGAAGTATTCGCTCGTCACCGACCAGGCCCACGTTAGCGCAGAGGAGAAGTTCAAGCTTCGGTACATCCTCCCAGAGTACTTCCAGGTCGGGCGACCGGCCAAGAAGGCCGTCGAGACGGAGGATGCCGACGACTTTGAGAAGGTGACGGGTATCCCTCAGTAGACGCTCCCCTCGCATAAATCGCTATCGATTCTGCTATTGCTCTGCTTCCTCCTGCTCTGGTATGCTCGACGATCCACTGCTCTTGCGTCCAGCTCGCTCAGCCGCTCGGACTCCCAGCTCCACAGGGTCAAGAGTCTCACAGCTTGCTCGTATCTTTCTCTGCTCTCCAATAGCGCCACGTCGAGACGGATCGCGAACACCGGCCGCCTGCTGGACAGCCAGCCTTGAATTACTCCCTCCCTCCGCTCTTACGCCACCAACTCCTCCGCAAACAGCTCAAGATTAACCACCGTCAACCTCCCCCTCCCCTTCGCCGCCTCCCCACCCTCCGCAACCTCCAAAGCCTGCCTCGCCTCCTCCCCCAACCAGCTCGAGCTCGTCCCCAGCGGGAACGCGATGATCTCGACGTCCCAACCTCGCTCGAGAGCCCGTCGTGCGCACCCCATGAACCCCGTCGGGTTGTATTCGGAGGAATTGGCGTCGCCGGTCGCGAGGACGAGGAGAGGACGAGGGGAGGAGGGATCGGGCGTGTGGTCGAGGAGGGATTCGAGGATCTTGAGGTGGATCAGCTCGTCGACGGCCTGGCCGAGGAGTGAGCGGGAGAAAAGGGAGAAAGAGGGAGAAGCGCACCTGCTCCTTGTAGTGCTTCGCTTCCTTGATAGCAACCGCTGCGTTCTGCCCGTACGGAGGCGCACGCTTCGCGCCGCCCTTGCCGACCTTGTCGACATTCCTGGGGCGCCCGACCCCTCGCGATCCGGTACGCTTCTGCGAGCCGTCAGCAGAAACGAATCCTGCGTTGGGTGGAGGAGGGTAGGACGGGAGAGGGCCGTTGGTCGAAGGCTGGTACGGCTGAGGAGCGTGGTTGGGCGGAGGAGGGTAGATGGCGCCGCTGGTAGGAGGAGGATAGGTCGCGCCGTTGGGAGTAGGGTAGACGGCGCCTTTGGGAGGCTGAGGAGGGTAGGACTTGGGAGTGGGCTTGGATTTGATGGCGCGAGGTTGAGGAAGGGGAGCGATGGCGCGAGGAACGCGCTGGAGGACCGAGACTTCGTAGCCCTGCGCTCGTACCGAATCGTCAAGACACGCCTTTGAAGGAGCGAGGAAGAGAGAGAGACGACGCACCCAGTTGATCGACGCGTCCAAACTCTGCCACAGCGGCGAACTCCCCGCCAAGATCCTCTTCTCGACCTTCCTCTCCCGCTCGAGAATCGCAAACAGCACGTCGTAGTCCATCTTGACCTTCTTCCCCGCCAACGTCACCGTCTTGGACACCTTCGTCTTCCCTCCCGACATGCCCACGAAATTCCCCACCTTCGCCTCGGGCCTCGCACGCACCCAGTTGAGAAACGAGTACAGGACGTTCGAGTTGTCGACAAAGACGTCCACGCGCGGTCGCTTGTCGTCCTCCGGCGCGATCGTCCCCGGAAACACGAGCGGAGTAGGGTAGACCTCCTTGCCCGAATTACGCGGAGGCGGCGCAGGCCAGAAGCCGTGCAGGACGCCCTCGGCGGGACCCTTGGCGCCTTTGCCGACGGTGATGAGGTTGGCGGGAGAGTAGAGGTGGGGCGAGAGGGCGGCTTCGAAGTCGAGTTCGCTGGGGAAGGCGAGGGCGAGCTTGCGAGGGAGGGAGGTGGCCTTCTCCTCGCGCGAGAGGGGGAGCGCGCCGGGAGCCTTCTTCGGCTTGGAGGGTTTGGGCGGAGGAGGCGGGACGATGCCGCCGATCGGGCGCTCGTAGGTGGCCTTGACGGGTTCGGGCTTAGTTCCTCGCCGCACGTAGGCCGCTTTGCTGGTCAAAGATGCTGCGGAGCCCGAGGTAGTGGAGGTGGCGATGGCGGAGCTGCGAGGTAGAGGTCAGGACACGCGCTAAAAGGATCGAGTAGAAAGGACGAGGACGAACGCGAGCTGGAGAGGTGAAGGCTTGTAGGAGAGTTGCGAAGGAGCATTGTGGATCTTGCTCTGCGCTGCGACGGGGGTTCCGAGCGGGGTAGCTGAGAGATCGACGCGACGCTGGTAGCTCGCCTTCTGCAGCGGGCGCTGGAGGGGAATGGCGATAGCACCGGCGTCCCTCTTGCTCGGATCGCCGACCCAGTCGGCAGGCAAATCGGCGAAGCTCATCTCCATGTCCTCCCCCAGACTGACGTCTCCAACAGCGTCGGGCGCCGCAGAGGAAGAGTCGAGCGCCATGTTCTCGGCTGGGAGACAGGGAAGGGGGTGGGGCGGTCCGAAGCCGGGGGAGAGAGACTGCGACGCTCTTCGCGGCGAGACACCGGCGCCAGGAGAACCTTCGCGCGGACTCCCTTGTCCAAAGGCATCGTGCGCATGGGCCGGGAAGGAAGGAGAGAGGCCAGAGGTGGATGCCTCGGGATCAGGCCGTTCAATCGCAGCAGAAGCAGAGAACGACGCCGGAAGGAGGCCATTGGGCGTCGAGGTGGCGAAGGCGAACGCCCGGCGGAGAAGCGACCGCGGTGCTGGCGGTGGCGACTCGAAACTAGCTGCGCGAGATCGCGCAGACCCAGAACCAGAACCAGTGATCGGATCCTCCTGCAGTGCGGCAGAGTGCGCGCGTGAGAAGTCTCCTGCGGTCGACTCCTCCTCCTCGTTGTCGCTGTCGATCCGCCGGCGCTTGCGAGCCCTCCCGTCGCCAACCTCCTCCTCCCGCGCGCCATACAGCATCTCGTACTCGAGATCCTCCTCATCCTCTTCCCCTTCCCTCCCAAATCTCGCAGACTGGTCCTCGACGACGAGCCGCGAGTCCTCCTCCCCAAGAACGCCGCCCTCGTCTCCCTTCCGTCCACTAGCGTACTCGATATAAAGCTCGTCCTCGTCGCTCTCCGATCCAAAGTCCAGCTCGTTATCCTGCGTCTCCCCGCCGTCGGAGGACGATCCACTCGCGCTCACACTCTCGTCCATCTGAGCGTCGCCGTCGAGGGAGGGAGGAGCCGATCGAGGACCGACAAGTTGCTCTTGGATCAGGACTTCGGATTGGTAGGATTCGGCGTCGTCGTCTTCCGAGTCGTAGATGTTCGCAGATGGCGAATGATGATAGGGAACTGTCGAAGGGAAAGAGAAGGGGTCGTATGGGAGTTCGAGCTGCGGTGGCGGCTCGAAACGTTCAAGTGGTTGGTTAGAGGGGACTGAGGGAGGGGAGACGGCGGTGGGAGCTGGAGGAAGGAAGGAGTCGGGAAGGTCGAGAAGGGCGGGGGAGAGGAAGGCAGGTTCACCTGCGCTGGGCGTGAGCACAGGACCGGCAGGGAGAGGAAAGGCCGTACCATCGAGGTCTACGGATCCGATATTCACCTGAACCTCCTCGGCGTACTCTGGTTGGATGGGAGGAGGCGAGTCGGGAGGAAAGGCAAACGGAGCGACGAAGGTCGACTCGTTTGCTGGGAAACATGTCGCCTCCACCAAGGCTTCAGACGGAGCGAGTGATGAATACGTAGATGGCTGGTGAATGCCTCGTGGTAGGGGTGGAGAGGAGGAGGGAACCGGGAGAGGAGGCGCCGATGTTGGGAGAGGGAGAGTGGGGGTGCCTGAGTCTCTGCCCGTCAGCTGCCACTCCGCAAAGACGACCGCACTGTGGCCTGCTCACCTTGAGTTTGCGGGAAAGAGTAGAGCACCGGCGGCGTTTGCTGCTGTTGCTGAGCCTCCCACGCCGGGACGACTGGTCCCGCAGAGTCAGGTCCCCACGAGACCTTCCTACTCGCCGCCGCTTGCGCCGCTGCTAGAGATGGGGGCGCCGGCGATGGTGGGAGTACTGCCGCTTCTGGTGGCACAGGCGTAGCGGCTGGGAGATGACCGATGCGGGCGAGGTATGCTTCAGACGGTTGGAAGCGTTGGGCGGGAGAGTCTGAGGCAGAGCGGGGTGCGGGGGCGAGGACTGGCAGGTGAGCTCCACCTCTTCCCTTGCCACGTTTACGTTTGGAAACCATCGAACGGCGTAGTGAGCTGGAGGAGGAGGAGAACGGGGGAGTCGGTCGACGAGCTCGCCTTTCTCCCTTCGACCCTACTCTCTTCTCAAAGTGCTCTTCGAAAAAGTTGCGGGAGTAAGCGAGTACTCGTGCACCTCAGGCCAAACAAGCTCTGCCTAGCAGGACTCCACCGCGCGAATCCTCCGAACTGCTCCAGCTCTCGGCGGTTGGCAGCCCTATTCTCCCGCTGAGGGATGGACGAGAACGTCTGAATATTTCCTCCTAACGCAGTTGTGTGGCAGGAAGATCTCTGAGGCTGAGAGGAATCACTGCTCGACATAATGATCACTTCGCAGCGCCCATCTTCGCTAGATACACCGAGATACATTGCGAACACTTCTCCACCGCATGCTCGACCTGTAAATCACAAGTCAGTGAGTTGCAACAGCAGTGCGCCGGATGCTGCTCACCAACGCTCCGTCAACGAAGTCGTCTGCGAAAAGCAGACGTCAGCGGGGAGGCAGCGAACAGGAAAGCGACCGCACTGAGGAAGACCACGTTCCCAGGCTCCACGAACGTCTTCGAGGCAATCCAGGCGTACGTAACGCGATCTCTGCAAGCGTTCGAAGTAAGCCAGCGACCTAGCGAGACGACAAGACGCACAGCTTCGCCTTCGAGGAGACCAGTAGGCTCGAAGCGTCGGAATACGTGAGAGAAGCGCCCACGTCAGCCCACTGAGGATCAACGGAGTCAGTGAAATAGGCGTGTCCAGCGAAATGCGGACGCACAATGTCGGCAGTCGGCGTAGCCTGAAGCTGGTAGATCGTCGCTCGAGGACCTTCGCCTTTCGCAGCTCGTCGAGTAGCGTCCTCGTGCGTCGCCTCGAGAGCCGCTTCGACCTTCGCAGGATCATCCGTATCGTACGCTTCGTGGCCTGCACAGTGTAAGCGTCAACGGCGCACGGGAGGAGCGGTACGAAGCCGCACTGTAAGAATCTCCTCGCTCCCACGCGTCCGGAAAGTGAACCCGATTGGCAATGATCAGCCGCGTATTCGTCTCCAGCAAGTCCCCGATCGTCCGTCCCAGGTCCACGGGCCCTCCGATGCGAATCTCGCGCGCTGCCAGCCCGTTGGCGGACTGGCGTGCGGATTCGAGGCAGGCTTCGAGAGCTTCGAGCGTAGGTACCATGCTGAGAGCTGCTTTGCCGGACGTTTCGGAGTCGGCGATGTCGGCGAGGATGGCGAAGCCAGAGGAGCGAGTCAGCACTGGCGACCGAAACGAGATCGGAAGAGCACACGTCTGAAC
>ERZ1463034.294-NODE-294-length-12151-cov-5.670056_pt1 | contig 12151 bp, 24 predicted proteins | sample MGYA00564480_ERZ1463034 | MGnify/ENA primary metagenome ERZ1463034 (study PRJEB39244, sample SAMEA3635122) | Helicobacter pylori | study: EMG produced TPA metagenomics assembly of PRJEB11511 data set (Assembly of a 5300-year-old Helicobacter pylori...
ATCTGCGGGGTCCCGCAAAGAGCGGAAGGAGACCCACCTTTTGTAGCCGGCGCTCATTCCGCTGTCACCTTGCTCAAACTCCATGAGCTCTGCCTCGGGAAGCGCAAACGTTGCCTCTCCTATCTCGCAAGGATCAGCCAGAAGCCCCGCTCAGACGTCGCTTGCGGAGTTACCCATCTCAAAAATCGGCTCGGGGTCAATCCCGTGGTTCTTCAGGTCTGTGGCGCGGCGAACATGCAACGAAGGAAGGGAGCGGAGGAAGGGAACGAATGGAGGAAGGGGAGGAGGTCAGCTGAATCCCGGCCCTTGCGTCTCGAGGGGAGCAGCTGCACAACGGCACGTACAGAAGAAACCGATGGTAGAGCAGGCCTTGTAGAGCGTCTCAATCTCAGCTGCGTCGCCAGCCTGGACCTTCAAGAAGTCCACAACGAGGAGAGCGTGGGAAGGAGTGTCGTCTGGGAAGGGAGCCCGCGGCCAGGTGATCTTGGGGGCAGCGGCGGCAGCGGCGGTTGTTTGCGTGCTGGTGGTGCTGACCATTGTTCGAGGTGTGGATGATAAGAGAGGCAAGCTTCGGAGCCCCAGAAGACGCCCACCTTGGCGAGCGCGCTCTAGCGCGCTTCGCGGGGGGAGGTTCTATTAGGCGATTGGTCGCGCCTCTACTCCGACGTGCCGAAGGTGGAGGGAGGGGCACCAGCGACGCTGAAGGATCAAAGTCCCTCTCCTGGGGGGACGATGTCGAACGAAAAGACAAAATTGCTGCTCCGACGACCAAACTCCAACTACCAGCTGCTCTATATCCCCCTTGCCAGCCGTCTCTGAAATACAATCTCTACAACCCTCCAAAGACCTCGAGCTTCTCCTGCATCGCGAAAACGAGCCGTCAGCGACGACGCCAAAAACTGCGAACGCGAAAACGAAAACGCACCGGCTCTCCATCCTTGTCCAAGCTCAACTCGACGCGCTGTCCGTGCCTCGGTGCCAGCACCCTCTTGACGGGGTTAGGCAGCGTCTGCTTCCCATGCGTGACCGAGACGTTGGAAAGGAACGCCTGGAGCCAACCGAGCTTGGGTCCGGCGAGGGTATCGAGCCACTCGCCCGTGGGAGGAAGGACGCCGTTGATGTTGTAGACGTGCTTGGAGCCCGTGTCGGTCGATTCGACCGAGTGCGCAATGTGGCTGCGCGCGAGTAGGGTCGGGTCGACAGGGGCGGGAGTGGGTGCGAGGTAGTCGATCGTCGGGATCGTTGAGGCGTCGTTGTTGTAGTATTCCGCGAGGAGCTTGGCGGCGAGGGAGGACTCGATGCCGCTGAGGAGCTCGCCGATGGGCTGCTTCGTCGTCGTGCAGTACTTGACGGCAACGGGACCCTGGAGGATGCAGACGCGCTGAGGGTCCTGGTCGAAGACGGCCTCGATATCGTCCGCTTGCCAGAGGGAGTCCTGAGTAGCAAGGAAGCGTTAGCGAAGGCTCTCTCAGCTGCAGAACGCAACGGACCTTCTTGAACCAGATCGAGAACGAGGCGTCGAGGACGGGGATGAAGGGGACGGGCTGCAAAGGAGAAGGCAAGTCAGCGGCGAGTCAAACGACAAAAAGCTCGGAAACGCACCTTCTGTCCAGGGCGCTGAGTGATGGCGAGGAAGTAGGCAACATCGGCTGACGCAAGGACCTGCTCCTCAGCGGCGGGGTACTGCTCCAAGAACTTCTTGAGGAACGCAGCGGGGTCGTTGAGCTCCGAGTACGACTGGAGCGCCGAGATCTTCGCCGTTCCAGCGTTGACGTTCGAGAGGCGCTCTTCGACGCGACGCACCCAGTCGCCGACGAGGTTGCGGAGCGAGGGGTCGATCCAGCGCTTCTCGTGCGCGACGTACATGAGGCGAACGAGGCGGGCGTTGACCTCCGAGTAGGTCATGTCGGCAAGGTCGCAGGTCGAGCCGTCAGTCTTGGCCGGGAACTGATTCGAGGGAAGAGTAAGCTGCTGTTCCTCGCGAAGGAAGGAAGGGGAGGACGCACCCAAGGCTTCTGGAAGTCGGCGTTGAGACGGTCGATAACGTACTGCTTGTGGCTGGCGAGCCACGCAGCCTGCTTCTCGCGAGGCAGCGCAAAGACAGTCCTGCGAAATCGCCATCAGTCCCTGCAACTGCTCGAGCAACGACAAAGGAAGACTCACTTGTCGAACTCTCCCCAAAGCTTGACTCCGCGGGTAGCGACCTTGTGAATGGGCTCTCCAAGCTCCGACGTAACCGTCATGATACCTCCAACAGGCTTGTCGTATGTCTGCTCCCTGTCCTCGCCCAAAGCCCATCAGCCCGGCTCACCGACAACGAGGAGGTACAGAAAGGAACGCACCACTTGTCGTCGTCAACACCCGGGGCATCGACGATGAGCTGCTTGACCGACTCGCTCGTGTGCGCCTCGAGCGCGACCATGACCCTCGACGCGAACAAGAAGCCATCGAAGGGCATCCTCTGCACGCCATACAGCTTCTCGCTCCACTCTCCTGAGAGGTAAGGGTACGTGTCGTCGGCGCCTCCGAAGCCAGAACCACCGACGAGGACGATGTTGGCGTGCGCGCGGATCGAGGCGTAGGTCGAGAGGACTGGGGCGTGGAAGTCCTCGCAGCTGTGGTGGCCTCCTGCGCGTCCGCCGGTCCATTGGAGGACAATCGGGTAGTCGGGGTTGGACGAGGCGATGTTGATGACTTGGCGGATACCGTCGACCGATCCTGTGCGTGCGCAGAGTTAGCGGGGAAGGTGGGATGGCGAGGAGAGAGGACGAACCAGGCTTAAATGACACGTGCTTGATGCCGGCGTCGCGGAGGCCATCGATAATCTCCTTGGCCTTCTCGGTCGAAGGGATTCCAGCGGCGACGCAAAGTCCCTCGATGGGAAGTCCCTCCTTCTTCATCTCCTGCCAGAGCGGGAGCTGGAAAGTCCTGTGATCATGCGGCGCATTAGCTCCCATCCACTATCGTCAAGCGCAGACGAGAGAACGCACCACTGCCTCTGGTTGATGTAGAGCGAGTTGAGGGTGATGCCGACTCCGGGCATGTTGACCTCCTTCTGAATCTCGTCGACCTTGCTGCGAAGCGCCTTGGCGTTGTAGTGACCTCCTCCAGCGAGCTCGACGTGGAAGCCAGCCTTGAGGATAGCCGAGACGAACCCAGCCTGAACGGTGCAAGGAGTCCTGCGAAGACGCGCGCATCAGTAACTTCGCTAGTTAAACGCATTCGCTAGTTAAACGCAAGAGAAACGAAACGTACATTCCAGCGACCATGAGAGGAGGCTTGGAGAGGAGGCGAGAGAAGGGCGTGTCGATGTGAATCCTGCCGTCGCTAGTCTTGACAAGACGAGGGCGGAACTTCTCCGTCCACCTAACGTCGCGAAGAACAGTCGGACCCCAGGCCTCCTTGCCGCACCCAGCTCCCTCGCCGCGGTTCCCGATCATGACGGTACGAATGCCCCTGCCCTCCCAGTTCCTCACGCAGAGACTCCCGATTCCGCTCGCTCCTCCAGTACCAAAGTCGATGGCGTGGGTCGCGGTGGCGGGGAAGTTGGTAGCCTTGGAAGCCCAGAAGATGGGCGACTCGAGGACCATGCGGTAGAGGGAGGCGAGGAAGGACGCGTCGGTGGAGGAGCGGATGTCGGAGCCATCCTCGGTGTTGTAGACGGCGAAGGCGAGGTCGGATGGGGACCAGGATGCGCTGTCGGTGGCGGAGGTGGCGGCGAGCGCGCGATCGGTCGCTCCGGCGAGGAGGTGCGAGTGGTAAGGGACGCCGATGGGAAGGAAGCGCATGGAGAAGACGGGGAGGCGCTTTGAGTGAGGGATCTGGCAGGAGTACGAAGGTTAGCGCGGCGCTGCGAAAGGAAGAAGGAAAGAGCGCACCTTGGACTGGTCCTTGCCAGCGGGCGCACGACCCTTGCGAAGACCGTCGGCGAGTCCGACGAGGTCGCGAGGAGATCCCGTGACGACGAACGCCTTGCTACCGTTGTGGAGACTGACCGAGACGCTCGAGTCGCGTCCCTGAGCGACGACGTGTCCGTTAACCTCCTTGATCTTCTTCTCGAGCGCGACGAGGTCGAGACCGGTGACGGCGAGCATGGGGGAGGGGACACCTTCACCGTTCTCCATCGACGAGGCGGTGAGCGCCGGAGGGATGGCGAGGGTGGGGAAGGCCGTCGAGCCCTGGAGACCGATCTGGAAGAGGACGGTGAGGCCGTAGAGCGCGTGCTCGTAGAACGGCTCCCAGGCATCCGCGACGCCTGCCTGCTGGGGAGGGTAGGAGCGGGCGATGACGGCGGCGGAGACGACTCCCTGCGAGTGGCCCGTCGCTCCCTTGAACTTGGCGCCGAGCTCGTGGGGGCCGAGGTTGGAGCCCTTGCCAAAGACGACGTACTGGGCGAGTTGGGTGAGGCCGATGAGGGGAAGCGACACGGCGCAGGAGGCGAGGTAAGGGGTTGAGGGGCGGATGGAAGGCTGCTGGAGCCAGGAGAGGGCTTCGAACGAGTGAGGGTAAAGGAGAGTGGCCGACTCGGCAGCGGCAAGTTTGGAGAGGTGGGAGGAGGCGAGGGCGAGGAAAGTTGTGAGGAGAGGAGAGTAAAGGTCGAAGAGGGACTGTGGGGGTTGAGCCCGAAGGGTCAGCGCGAGGAAAGGTTGGGGGCGCGAAAGGAACGTACCTGGAGCTCTTCAAAGTAGACCTCGTTCATTCCCTGACCTCCAAAGAGCGCGTACAGTTCCGAAGAGCCCGCACTGGCTTCCTGGAGGAGTGCGCTCTGCTCCGAGGTGGGGAGCGACTTGCCGAGTCCGGCAAACTCCAACTTGGTCCTCGCGGCAAAGTAGCTCGAGACGACGAGGGACCTGACGGGAGTGGGGAAGGAGGCTGCGAGGGAGTGGACGTCGGTCGTGGCGAGGAAGTGGGAGGAGAAGTGGGCGAAGGTCGCGAGGAGGACGGCGGCGGTGGCGGAGGAGGTGCTGGAAGGGAAGGAGAGGAGTCCGGCTACGTGGGCGAGAAAGTAGGAGGAAAGGACGAGCTCCTTTTCGTATGCGTCCTCTGCAGCTTGACTGGGGTTGTCCTCGTCCGGCTCGACGAGGTCGAACCCGATGAGGTGACCGTCCTTGTCCTGAGCGTGAATCCAGTCGTGGAAGGTGTCCCTTGCGACCTCTGCTGCGATCCACTCTTGCGGGGTGGAAGGGACGTTGACTGAGATGCGAGTTTGAGTGGTGGGGTGGAGGAGGACTAGCGGCCTCGAGGTTGCAGTGTGAGCAGAGGGAGTTGTAGTCCCTGATACTCTAGTCCATCCATTAGATGTCGACATTCTTGACCGGAACGAGGAGGATAAGGGAGGGAAAGGAAGGGAGGGAGGAAGGAGGAAGTCCTTTGGGGGGAGAGACTCCCCAACGTCTTCGAAGTCGAGACGGTCCGAGCTCATCCTTCTCTGAATCTCGCTCCCCTCTTTTACCTCGTTTCTCTCCCTTTTCTCAACTCGTTTCCTCTGTACAGAGACACGGATACAAAGTTACAGAACGCCATATTCTATCCAGCCAAACAATCTCGAGAAACTACCTCGAATTGAGAAAACCCGCAAGGTCGACTCTCCGAAACTCTCCGCGCGAGACGGCCGAGGGCGCCGCGTCCCAACCTACCTCAACTCGTGCGGTTTTGCGGCTTTGTACACAAGTGACAACAAGGCGGAAAGGGCTTTCTTTGTGCTTAGTCCTTCTCCTTACTTGCTTGCAATTCCGCCGCTCTCTACCCCAGCAAAAACGCCCCTTCCAAGCGACCCAGCTCGTTACTTCCCGCCATCAACTGCCGAAGCGCTGCAACTGCAATGCACCTTCGCTCGAGACTCCCTTCTCGATAGTGAATGCGTCCGTGAGCTTTCGGAGCCAAACCCATCGCTGCGGTGCCGCTTCCCAGAGTAGGAGAGTCAATTGAGTGATGGCTTCGAAAGCGGCTGGGACCAGACGCGACACGAAAGCAGAGCTCTTCGAGCGCGTTTCACGCAGGTAGATTGGCTTCGTTGAGGGCCCCGGAGCTCCGTGCGTGGGTGTAAGCGCCGATGGGAATCGCGAATGCGAAGGGGTGTCCTCGTCGAGTCGTGTGCCGGGCGAATGCTGAGCAGGGTGGGTCAGGGACCGAGCAGGAGGTCGTTAAGAAGAGCTGGTGCTCTGCAGTGCTTGACCAGCGTTGGAGGCGAAAGCAGGAGTCGGGTCGGAGAGAGAACTCGAGGGAGAGCAGGGGGACCGCGGAGGATCTTGGAAGCACTTCAGGCTCGCTCGAGTGAGCGCACATCCACTTGAAGAAGGCAGAATGCAGGCCTGTGAGGACCGCTGGACGACTGCCTGGACGGAGACTGACGGAGAGGACGAAGGAAGAAGAGCAACCGCTGATTCTCCTTCTCTTCGCTCGACCACACCGCGAGATGCGCCTCACCACCGCCCACCGGGCCCTGCGCCTCTCCCGCTCCCTTTCCACCGCCGCGAACACGACCTACTCCCCTCCCCTCCGCGCCGGGATTCTCCCAGCGTACGACCAAGCTCTCCTCTTCCTGTCGGCGGACAAGACGGCCAAACTCGAGCGGCTGGCGCGTTTGGAGAAGGAGGGAGAGGGGAAGGAGGGATTGGAGAAGGCCGAGGTCGAGGCGTGGGTTAATGATCCTGAGACGAGGTGGAGAGCGGAGAAGGGACTGGGTGAGTTGGGCTGTGGTTGAGCGGGGGCGGGGGCTGGGGCGGGTGCTGCGATCGAGTCGCAGGACTCTTGGGTAGGAAAGAGGGCAGGGAAGCTGCTATGAGGGAGGGAGGAGCCTTTTGGGGGAGGAGATGGCTGCTGCCCGAGGCGCGAGAAGAGCTGCTCCCTTGTGCTCCTGAGGCTTGCCCAGCAGGGACCGACAGGTTCCGCAAGCTTCTCTGGAACAAGTGAACTGAACAGCCTGGCGACGACTGCCCCAGCTGAGCCTGTCTCCCAATATCAACGAGCTAACCTCTTTCCTCCGAACAGGCGACATGTCCAAGCCGATCTACCGACACCTCGCCGAGCGAGCATGGCGCAGGGACGGCACGCTTGCAATCCTGGTGAGTGCGACGAACTCTCTCAGGACCCCACTAACCACCACTCCGTCCCCAGATGCAGCGAGTGGAGCAGATGTCGGTCACGCCCGATCTCTTGCCCTCCATCTCGCCCGAAGCCGACGTCTCCGTCCGTGTGGGTGCAGAGGATGTTGTTCCTGGAGTATTTCTTCTGCCAGCACAGGTGCGCTGGGTCGGAAGCGTTGGAGGAAATGGGAGCTGACCTGGTCTGGCGCAGACGCGAGAAGGTGTCGAGGTCTCGGCACAGGTCTTCCATGCCGACGAGCGGCTGTACACTCTTCTCCTTGTGGATCCTGGTGCGTTGGACCCACCTGCTGCCTCTGATGTATCCGCTGACAGTCGCTCGCAGACGTTCCCGACGAGGAGTCTCGCAGCTTCACGACTTTCGCCCACTGGCTCGTGTACGTTCCTTCTGCTCCTTTCCCGCGTCAAATCTAATGCTCACTTCACCGCAGTCCCAACATTCCCCTCTCCTCCACCCTCTCCACCATCTCCGCCCCCGCTCTCCTACCCTTCATCCCTCCCCACCCTCAGCAGGGCACCCCTTACCACCGGTACACCCTCCTCCTCCTCGCCCAGCCCCTCTCCCCAGCTGGCACCTCCGCTCCTCTTCAACTCGCCGCCGAAGCGATCGAGCGACACGGAATCGACGTGCGCGCGTTCGTGAGGGAGCATCGGCTCGAGGCCAAGGGAGTGCACTTTTGGAGGGAGAAGTGGGATAGGACGGTCGGGGAGATTTATGTGGAGGTGTTGGGGGAGAAGGAACCGAGGTTCGGGAGGGAGAAGAGGAGGGATCCGTACAAGGAGGAGAGGGACCCCAAGTATGCGCTGGAATGAGCGGGTTTTGGAGGTTTGATCTTGCTTGAGCTGTAGTGGTGGCTGTGGAGCTACAAGATAGAAGGCGTTTTGCTCGTAGCTGCTCCACCGCTGGGCTCGAGAGACAACGCGTGCAGTATGCCAGGAGGTCACGATCTCGACTCGGTCGGTCGTGTTGCTCCTCTCCCTCCTACCCTCACCCTCGCGACTTCCCCACCCTCAGCCGTAGCCCAACCTGTCCTCCACCGCCCTCCGCCTCCGCGCCCGCCGGGTCTACAAAGAGGTACCTCCCTCCGGAGTCCCCGTCCCCGCCCTCCAGTCGCTGACCCCCTCCCAGCTGCACTACCTCGCGCGCAACTACCCCGATCCCACCTACCCGATCCACCAGCGGCTCCACTCGTGCTTCCTGGCGCACGTAGGCGCGGACGACGAGAGGGTCGAGGCGGGGATCGCGAAGGCCGAGTTCATCAAGAAGGAGTTGGAGGCGCTATACTTTCTGAAGAAGTATCGCGCGATGAAGGGGAGGTATTATGATTAGCGGGGGCCTGTGGGTGCAGGTGCGTCGGGAAAGGGCGGATTGAAGGGGAGCTGACTGGTGACGCAGCTGTCGCGACGCGAACGTAGATGACTTGGGAGGGAGCTTCGAGCCCGCACTCTGCCTGTGTGCCACGACAAGCTGCGCGGGCGATGGAGCTGTGTCGTGCGCTGGGGTGGTCCACCGGCGTGGTTGGGGCAGCATCGGAGCTTGGCCCTCTCCGCACGGTGGGCTTGCCGCTGCGTGCCGCTGTAGTCTCAGACGAATCGGGCTACATGGGCCCTGCGTGCTCTCTGCGCTTAATCTGCTCGCTTTGGGTCCCGTACATCTGCTTCCCACGCCGGCTCGATCACTGCTTGATCAACCTCTCAAGCCGAGTGTCCTTCCCTCGGTCCTACCTCGACCAGCGTGATGCGATGCTGCATACGACGAGTCTGCTGTGAGGGTCTTGTTCCCCTCGTGGACGCAGACGTTGAGCGCGAGACGCCTGCTTGAGATCCTGGCTCAATCGTGTCGCTCTCGTTCTCCCCAGCTCGCTACTGACAGGACCCGGATGAACCTTAGCCTTAGGCATCTCCTGCAAGCTCCGTGCTTGAAGCCTGCCGATGTGAGATGACCCATCTAGACACGAGCTCTCTACCTTTCGTCAGAGCAGATGAGGCGACTTGAGAGGACGAATCGCTGACGTCGGTACGGTTCTACCTTTTCACAGACGCCACCTCTTTCTCGCTGACACGGAGGAAGTCAAACGGAACGAGGTCTTCCTGAGCTCTCGCACCGTTGCTCCCGGAGTCCGGGACACTCCGCAGGATCTGTGCGAGACTCAGAGCTCGGAGCGTGGCTGGTGACCACTGGACCCTTTTCTGTGCCCTGGTCGACTGATACGATCCGCGAGCCCGTGGACTCGCACAGCGGGACCCTCCTGCAGGGCGAGAGGAGTTCAGAATCCAGCCTTCTTCGGAGGCGCTGCTCTTGCCCTCCGCCACTCCACTCGCTCGAACTCAGCATGAGGTCCTTTCCAAGTGCTGTTGCCCTACTTGTCGGCTTCTCAGCGTCGTCGACGCTCGCGCAGACGAACTCTGCCACTTATACTATCGGGGGAAGCATCCCCAACCAGACTGAGACGGGTCAAAGTGGGACGAACCGATGCGGCACCGTCGATTATCAGTCTTGTAAGAGGCTCCTCTGATTCCTGGCGACGCAGAAAGAGCTGACCTCCGTCCCCAGCGATGTGCCAGACGGCGTGAGCGTCCCTTCTCTCGCACCACCAGGGTTCCACTCGCTGACACCGCCTCTTCCCAGGCACGTCAACTCGCTCAACGACTTCTGCCGTGAGTTCCTTTGCTCGAAGCTTCGTAAGCTCCAGCTAATCCGCCCTCCTTCGCGTCTGCAGTCTGGGCACCACCTGAGCCCGACTCGATCATCGGCAATACGGAGCGGATCATGGTTACATGGTGCCTCTCTGCAGGAAATGGAGCCCGGTTGAGCGAGTCCTTCCTAGCGTGCGAGGCGAACCCCGAGCTGGGGAGAGAGGCGAAGGAGCAGGCGCTAACGTCTCCGTTGTTGCAGTTCCTGAAGGAGCCATCACTGGAGCTCACTACCTCGAAACACCTCACTACACCCAAATCACCGGCGTCGGAGACTTTACTAGGATGAACGTGCAGGAGGGAGACCAGGTCCGTCGCTTCCCATTCTCGCCGACCGAGTTGCTGACGACCGCTTCGCGGGGCGGAGAACTCGACCCGCACGGCCAGGACGGGAATGGGAACCCGATCGGAGGACTCGTTTTTGTACGTCGTCGTGCTTGACTGGACTTCGGCTGTGGAACTGACGATCTCGCGCAGGAGAACGGGCGTCAAGTTCACGAATGGCATCAGTTCTTGTCCTGCAACCAATTCTGTGTTCGCATTTGCAAGGAAGGACCGGAAGCAAAGCTCTGGTAAGACGCTTCGGCTATTCTTGACGTTCCACGACTGACCAATTCGCTTCCTAGGTGCCAACACAGTGCGTTGCGGTCAGATGGCTTTTTTCCGGCGAGCGAGGCTGACCTTTCGATCTTTTCTCGCCCAGTCTACGACGTTATGGGCTGCGCGTGGGTGGATCCCGGAAGTTACGAAGAGGGATTCGAGTCCTGCGAGGGAGATGGGTGCGTCTGCTCTTGCGATGGTTCGCTCGTTCGGCGCCGCTGACGTTCCTCTCCTCCTTCCGCCTCCTTCTCGCCGTCTTTTCTTCCTATCGGCGGCTACTCTCTGTCACCTTCACCGTCTCAGCACGCGTCAGCCCCCAGAAATTAACGGCGGAGTCACTTGGCATCAGGGCGAGCCCGGCACGCCTCCTGCGCACCCCGCTGGAGCGAGCTCGAAATTCCGTACGTTCTCCTTTCGAGGAGCCTGTAACTTGATTCGCGCTGACATCTGTTTTTTCCACAGCAGGACGACGACGACCGTCGCGACCTCCTCCTCGTACGTTTCGTCTTCCAGCCTCCTTTCGCCTTCTTCACAGCTGACTTCGAACGTTTTTTCCACGACCTTCGCTCCTCCCAGCATCACCCTGACCAGCAGCCCCCCTGTCAGCGCGCTACCTCCGAGGTCTCCACCTCGATTCTTCGCTCGACAGGCTCCCTCGCGGCCGCGTCTTCGGCAACCAGCTTGGGCGTTACTTTCGTCTGGATTTCGGTCGTCGGCCTTGCCGCATTGTGTGCAGCTTGAGGTTTGAACACCGCTGGGGATTGGGGGGTTTTGTCCGTGGTAGGACGGTGTTGGTTGGGCGGGGTTGTGCGACAATGAAGAGACAGTTTGGGTTCTACAACGAAGCCTTTCTGCAGGCAGAGGAAGAGACTCGAGAGCTGCTTCGCAAAAGCACCGGAGTTCCCGCCGGAAGCTGCGCGTTGATTTCTTCTCTTTCTTCTTTCTTCTTTCCGTTCTCGCTCGTCTTTCTTTTCGTTTGCGTCGTCGTATCACTGCTTGCTGTTCTCCACAGCGGAGGAGAGAAGAAGCAAGGGAGACAAGGGGGATAAAAAATTAACCGAGAACCGAAATAGAATCAACCAACTTCGCCTCCTCCTCTCCATTCCTTCCTCTCGTTCGTTCCTTCTCCTCACGCCCCTCCTTCACGACTCGACCATCCTCCTCTCACCATGCGCTACTCCTTCGTAGCGGTGGCCGTTGTCGGGCTCTCTGCCGGATCCGCCTTGGCCCAGTACAGCGCCTACTACACGCCTTCCACCCTCCCCAACAAGAGCGAGAACGGTCAACTAGGCACGAACCAGTGCGGGACAACGGACTCTCAGTCTTGTGAGTTCCCTGCTACCTCAAGCTCCTGGTAGAAGCCACACAGGAGCTGACTTGCCTTCTTCTTGCTAGCCATGTGCCAGACCGCGTACGCTTCTTCCCTTTCGCGCCGTCCATGTTTGCGACCACGCACTGACCTCTTCCTTCTCAGCTATCTCAACTCGCTCAACGACTTCTGCCGTGAGTCTTCTTCCCACCTGAGTAGTCCTCAGAGCCCAGCTGATCAAGTGCTTCCTTACCGTTCTAGTGTGGGCTCCTCCCAACCCGAATTCCATCGTCGGCAACAGCGAGCGCGAAATGGTGACTTGGTGCACATCGCAGGGACACGGAGCGCGATTGAGTACGTTATTCGTTTGCTTCGAGCGGAAGATGGATGTAGGAGGGAGATCGGAAGAGCGTCGTGTAGGGAAAGAGTGTTCGCAGGGTGTAGA
>ERZ1463034.295-NODE-295-length-12145-cov-61.741356_pt1 | contig 12145 bp, 9 predicted proteins | sample MGYA00564480_ERZ1463034 | MGnify/ENA primary metagenome ERZ1463034 (study PRJEB39244, sample SAMEA3635122) | Helicobacter pylori | study: EMG produced TPA metagenomics assembly of PRJEB11511 data set (Assembly of a 5300-year-old Helicobacter pylori...
GCGGTACACAGCACCACGCCGTAGATCAAACCCCACTTGATGTTCGGGACCGTGACGTGCCAGAACATCTGCCAACCGTTGGCCCCCAACAGCCGCGCCGCCTCTTCTTCCTGCGTGCCTTGCTCCTGCATCAACGGGATCAGCTCGCGAGCAACAAACGGCACGGTCACGAAAATAGTCGCTAGCACGATACCCGGCAAGGCAAACACGATCTGGATGTCGTGATCCTGTAGCCACGGCCCGAACAAGCCTTGAGCGCCGAACATCAGGACGTAGACCAGACCGGCGATTACCGGTGACACCGAAAACGGCAAGTCGATCAGGGTCACCAGCATACTTTTGCCACGGAACGAGTACTTGCTCACGCACCAGGCAGCGCTGACGCCGAACACGACATTGAGCGGTACCGAAATCAGCACGGCGATCACGGTGAGTTTGAGCGCCGACAATGCGTCCGGCTCGAAGATCGCGGTGAAGAACGCGCCCAGTCCGTTTTTCAGGCCTTGAGAGACCACAATGAACAACGGCAGCCCCAGAAACAGGATAAAAACCAGCCAGCCAAGGCCGATCAGAATCCGTCGAGACACTGCGCTGCCACGACGGGCAGCGTTGGCGGAGGCGGCAGCAGAAACAGTTGAGTAAGACATACGCGCCTCCTTAGGATGGGGTTTCGATGCGACGCTGCAACAAGTTGATCAGCAGCAGCAGGACGAAAGAAACCATCAGCATCATCACGCCAATGGCGGTGGCGCCGGTGTAATCGTATTGATCGAGCTTGACCATGATCAGCAGCGGCAGGATCTCGGTTTTCATCGGCATGTTGCCGGCAATGAAAATCACCGATCCGTACTCGCCGACGCCACGCGCAAAGGCCAGGGCGAACCCGGTCAGCCATGCGGGAAGCAGGGCCGGCACCAGAATATAGCGGAACACTTGCAACGGCCTCGCGCCCAGGCAGGCGGCGGCTTCTTCGACTTCACGCGGGATATCGGCCAACACTGGCTGCACCGTGCGCACCACGAACGGCAGCGTGACAAAGGTCAGGGCGAGGGTGATGCCAAGCGGGGTGTAAGCAATCTTGAAGCCCAGGTCGGCGGCGAACTGCCCTACCAGGCCTGTCGGCGTATACAGCGCCGTCAGGGCGATACCGGCAACAGCAGTCGGCAGCGCGAACGGCAGGTCGATCATCGCATCGATGATCTTGCGCCCGGGGAAGGTGTAACGCACCAGCACCCAGGCCAGCAGTGTGCCAATCACGCCATTGATGATGGCGGCATAAAATGCGGTGCCAAAACTCAGCTTCAAGGCGGCAACCACACGCGGGGCAGTGACGATGGCCCAGAATTGATCCCACGTCAGCTGGGCAGCATGGATGAACATGGCAGCCAGCGGGATCAACACAATCAAGCTGAGGTACACCAAGGTGTAGCCCAGCGTCAGCCCGAAGCCGGGTATGACGGGGGAAATACGACGCGACATAAAAGTCCTTGGTTAACGCACGAAGCCCGGAAATGAATCCGGGCTAAAGGCCAAACTAAGCGATACGCTTTTCAACGTAGCGCTGCACAGGCTATTGCGCCTGGTAAATCTGGTCGAACACGCCGCCATCATTGAAGAATTTCGGTTGCGCAGTTTTCCAGCCACCGAAGTCTTTGTCGATAGTCACCAGGTCCAGTTTAGGGAATTGCCTGGCATATTTGGCCGCCACTTCTGCGTTACGTGGGCGGTAGAAGTTTTTTGCGGCAATTTCCTGACCGGCCGGGCTGTACAGATGCTCCAGGTAAGCAGTGGCAATTTCACGGGTGCCTTTCTTGTCGACGTTCTTGTCGACAATCGATACCGGCGGCTCGGCCAGAATCGACAGCGAAGGTACGACGATGTCGAACTTGTCAGCGCCACCGTCTTCTTTCAGTGCCAGGAACGCTTCGTTTTCCCATGCCAGCAACACGTCACCCTGACCATTATTGACGAAGGTAATGGTTGAACCGCGAGCGCCCGTGTCGAGAACCGGCACATGCTTGAACAAGGCCTGCACGTATTCCCGCGCCTTGGCTTCGCTACCACCGGCCTTCAGACCATAAGCCCACGCGGCAAGGAAGTTCCAGCGTGCGCCGCCAGAGGTTTTCGGGTTAGGGGTGATGACCGACACGTCATTCTTGATCAAGTCGCCCCAGTCTTTGATGCCTTTAGGGTTGCCCTTGCGTACCAGGAACACGATGGTTGAAGTGTATGGCGTGCTGGCATCCGGCAGGCGGGTTTGCCAGTTCTCGGGCAAGGTTTTGCCGATTTTCGCAATTTCGTCGATGTCGCCAGCCAGGGCCAAAGTCACCACATCCGCGCGCAGACCGTCGATCACCGCACGCCCCTGCTTGCCTGAGCCGCCATGGGATTGCTGAATTTTCACAGTATCGTCAGCGTGGGTTTTCTTCCAGAAACTGATGAACTCAGCGTTGTAATCCTGGTACAGCTCGCGCGTCGGGTCGTAGGACACATTCAGCAGCTCAATGTCCTTGGCAACGGCGGAACCTGCAAAAACAGCGCTGGCGAGCGCGGCCAAGGCAAAGCGACGAATAGACATGGTGAAGCTCCTGGACAATTCTTTGATTGTTGGCTTTTGCTTGATGGGTCGAACTCATCTCCCTGTGGGAGCTGGCGGACGCCTGGATCCGCAGGTCAACTGGTCTTGTTGCTCGGGGTCTGCAGGCGGAATTTTTCTTTGCGTTCGATCTGAACCACTTGCGCGTTATGCACAGTGATTTCCACTGCGCCGAAGCGCAGGTCGCGCAACGCACTCTGAATTTCGCGCAGGATGCTTGCTTCGTCCTGGCCGTCAACACTGCGTAGAGATGCGCTCATGATTCTTCTCCTTGATAAGAGGTGCCTGCAGTAGCGATTCGCGGGCAACTGCTTGTGGCGTGGAGGTAATCTTAGAGAGGCGCAGTTATTCTTAAAAAGACTATTTAAGAATGCAGATATAACCAAAAAGAATTTAGAGATATTTCCCGGCAAGGAAACGTATTGCGCGTTTCCAGCAACGTGACATTCGGGTGCTCAGGACAACGTCACCACATGGTGTAAATCCAGCTTTTCAGCCGGCTGTGGACGGCCAAACCAGTAGCCCTGGCCCTGCTCGCAATGGTTTTCCAGCAGGAAACTCGCCTGATCGGGACGCTCGATGCCTTCGGCCAACACCTGCATGCCCAATGTTTGCGCAAGGGCGATGATCACTCGAACGATGGCGACATCATCCTCGTCATGGGGCAAACCGGCGATAAAGCCCTGATCGATTTTCAGTTTCTGCACCGGCATGCGTTTGAGCCGCAGCAACGATGAATAGCCCGTGCCAAAGTCATCAATGGCCAGTCGCAGGCCCAACTCGCGCAGGCGATGCAGTTGCTCGATGGCCATGTCCGGATCTTCCATCACCGCACTTTCAGTGACCTCCAGTTCTAGAAAACGCGAATCAAGCCCCGTGTCGCGAAGAGCCTGCGCGACGTGCTGATACATATCGCTGCGACCAAACATCCGACTAGAAACATTCACCGCGACAAATTCAAGGCCGACCCCGGCTTTGCGCCAATCACTCATCTGCTGGCAGGCGTGCTTGAGCACCCAAATGTCGATATCGGCGATCAAGCCACTTTGTTCGGCAACCGGAATAAAGTCGCCCGGGGACACCAGCCCCCGTTCAGGATGCTGCCAGCGGACCAGCGCTTCGACCCCGGACATACGGCCGCTGGAAAGGTCATGTATCGGCTGATAAAACACCCGCAACTCCTCGTGCGCTATGGCGCGACGGAGCTCACTGGCCAATTCGACCCGCTGCTGCGCATGCGCGGTCAGCTCTTCGGTATACAAGGCATACCCTTCGCGGCCTTCGCTTTTAGCCTTGAATAACGCCGAATCCGCGTTGCGCAGCAGTTGCTCGGCATTCAGGGCATCACTGGGGAACAGGCTGATGCCCACGCTTGCGCTGATAAACAGCTGATGGCCCTCGAACACGAACGGTTTCTTCAAACCCTCGATGACTCTTTGAGCCAGTTCTGCGGCCTGTGCCACCTGCTGGCAGTTTTCTGCCAACACGGCGAACTCATCCCCCCCGAGCCGAGCCAGGGTGATGCCGTTGCCGAGCAATGTATTCAGGCGCTCAGCCACAATTTTGAGCACCTGATCGCCAACGTTATGCCCAAGACTGTCGTTGATGTTCTTGAAGTGATCCAGATCGATCAGCAATAACGCACAGCCACGCTTGTTGGCCTGGGCATGCTCCAGAGCTTGCTCGGTACGGTCGGTAAACAATAGACGATTAGGCAGACTGGTCAGCGGATCGAAGTGCGCCAGGTGCACCAGTTCGCGCTGCGAACGCTTGATGGCGGAGATGTCCGAAAATACCGCCACATAATGGCTGATTTCACTGTTCTCATCCTTGATGACGCGGATGCTTTGCCATTGCGGAAAAATCTCGCCGTTTTTACGACGGTTCCAGATCTCACCGCTCCATTGACCGCTGGCGTTCAACGCCTGAAACATGGTCTGGTAAAATTCAGGTCCGTGGCGGCCAGACTTGAATTTTTTCGGGTTAAGCCCGAGCACTTCGTTTGCCTGGTAACCGGTAATTTCCATGAAGGCCCGGTTCACATGCACGATCAAACCCTGCTTGTCAGTGACCACGACGCCTTCGCACGTGCAATCGAACACCGCCTCCGCTTGGCTCAAGCGCTCCTGGTCCTGCTTTTTCAGCCCGGCTCGGGCAGCGGCGGCCATGCAGCCGAGGAGCCGGGTGCGGGCGAAAAAAATCAGCACGGCGCTGAAAATCAGCCATGCATAGGCATTTACCAACTGCCATTGGTCGAAACTAGCCTGATCCTGGATCAGATGCCGAAGCGAGGCATTGCTGATCTCAAGCCACAAAGCCGACACCAGCGCGTAGAGCAGGGCCGTCCGCAGCGCATTGCGAGAAGAAAGTGACATAAAATTAAAAAAACCTTACGAAAGGCGCGGATTATAGAGTAGAAACATCCGGCGACTCTTATCTAAAAGTGCGACTGGTTTTATCAGCTGAGTCAGTGATAATGCCTGCTGCTGCTTTTATATTCATCGAGCATTTTTGAGGGCAACACATTTTATGTGGAACAACGGTCTTCTTGATTTATCAGTTTGGCAACTGGTGGTAGCCATCCTGTTGATGACCCATGTGACCATTGTCGGCGTCACGGTTTATCTACATCGCTACTCCGCCCATCGTTCGTTGGAACTCAACGCTGGGCTCAAACACTTTTTCCGTTTCTGGCTGTGGCTGACCACTGCCCAGAACACCCGTGAGTGGACCGCCATTCACCGCAAGCATCACGCCAAATGCGAAACCGTCGATGATCCACACAGTCCTGTGATCAAAGGGCTGTCTACTGTACTGCGCAAAGGCGCCGAATTGTATCGCGCTGAAGCGGAAAATCCGGACACACTTCGCATCTACGGCAAAAATTGTCCGAACGACGGGATCGAACGCCACTTGTACACTCGTTTCCCTCTCCTCGGGATCTCGATAATGGCGGTGATCGACCTCGCGTTGTTCGGCGTGATCGGCATCACCGTCTGGGCGATACAGATGATGTGGATTCCCTTCTGGGCCGCAGGCGTCGTCAATGGTCTTGGTCATGCCGTGGGCTACCGTAATTTCGAATGCCGTGACGCGGCGACCAATCTGGTGCCATGGGGCATCCTGATCGGCGGCGAAGAGCTGCATAACAACCATCACACCTACCCGAACTCGGCCAAGTTGTCGGTCAAGAAGTGGGAGTTCGACATGGGCTGGGCCTGGATCAAGGTTTTCAGCTTCTTCCGTCTGGCTAAGGTTCAACGCGTTGCGCCTATCGCCCACCGGGTTGAAGGCAAGGGCCATGTTGACATGGATACCGCTATGGCAATCCTCAACAATCGCTTTCAGATCATGGCTCAGTACCGCAAATTGGTGATCGCGCCGCTGGTGAAACAAGAACTGACCAAGGCCGATGTGTCGGTACGCCATCAGTTCCATCGCGCCAAGCGCCTGCTCTCTCGAGAAACCAGCCTGCTTGATGACAAGCACCATCTGCACATCCAGACCATGCTTGAACACAGCCAAGCACTGAAAGTGATCTACGAGAAGCGCTTGGCATTGCAACATATCTGGCTAAAAACCAGCACCAACGGTCACGACATGCTCGCCGCGATCAAAGAGTGGGTTCATGAAGCCGAAGCCAGTGGTATCCAGTCATTGCGTGATTTCGCCAGCCAACTGAAAACCTACTCGCTACGGCCTGTCGCCGTCTGACACCGTTGATCGGCGCGCCCCGCCCGGGAGCGCGCCTGCTGGAACTTCATGTCCTACTTTCTATCTGAATGAATAGCTCACTATTTCGGTGGGCTCACTTGTGGCTGTGCGCCGCACATCTTCTAGAGATGCAGTGCTCATGGACAGACAGACACCCATTAACCAGCCCTCTCCCACCGACCTGCCGCCTTCCGCGGAAACCCTCCTGGCGCTGATGCACGCCCAAGCAGAAGTCGCACGCCTGAGCGAACGAGAACAGCTTTTCAGTTCGCTGCTGGTCAGCGTCAACGCGGTGTTATGGGCGTTCGACTGGGAAACCCAGCAAATGATTTACGTCAGCCCGGCCTATGAGCAGATTTTCGGGCGCTCGGCCGGCCTGTTGCTCGCCGACTACAACGAGTGGCGCGACAGCATTTACCCCGACGACCTGGACTATGCCGAACGCAGCCTGACCCAGGTGCTGGACAAGGGCGCCATCGAAGACCGCGAATACCGGATCATCCGTTCAGACGGGCAGGTTCGCTGGCTGAGCGACAAATGCTTTATCAGTCGCCAGGAACTCGGACAGCGTCTGATTGTGGTGGGTATCGCCGAAGACATCACCGAAAAGAAGCAGCTTGAAGGCGAACTTCAACGTCTCGCCACCACTGATGTGCTGACCCAGAGCAGTAACCGTCGGCACTTTTTCGAATGCGCTCAGCATGAGTTCGAACAGGCTCGCTTGCAGGGCTTGCCCTTGGCGTTTTTGCTCTTGGACATCGATGATTTCAAGTTGGTCAACGATACATACGGCCATCAGGAAGGCGATCAGGTGTTGCAACGCATCGCCGAGAGTGGACGTTCAGCTCTTCGTCGAGGCGATGTGTTCGGACGTATCGGCGGGGAAGAGTTTGCCGCCGTGCTCCCTGGGTGCGCACCGGACATGGCCAAGCAAATCGCCGAACGGCTGCAGCGGGAAATCCAGCGCCTGAGCTTCCAGTGCAACAACCAGGCATTCGGCATCACCGTAAGCCAGGGCCTGACCAACCTCCGCGACGATGACCTTGGCCTGGAAGTTCTCTACGCTCGGGCCGATGCCGCGATGTACCAAGCCAAACGTCAGGGCAAGAATCAGATTGTCTTGGTCTGAAGGTTTTCTGTCCCTGATGCAGCCTTTTCGCGATTTTTTCGCGAAAAATGGCCTATTGGCCAACGAAGATTTACGTCTTGCGCAACCGCCCCAGCTCTGATGCCCCGATCTTCAAGAGACGGGCCGGTTTGCTGTTGGCCAGTGCATCAACGCCCTCTTCCGGGCCGAGCAGCGCCAGTTGCGCCGCCACATTCATAGCCAGGGCCTCGCGCGAGTACACGCCTCCGCCGAAGTGATAGACCGCCGCGATCAACTCACGCAGTTCCAGTGGCAAGCGCCAGCGCGTGCGCAGAGCCGAACCGAACCCCGCACCGAATTGCGCCAACGACTCGCTGACCGCCTTCTCATCCAGCTCACCACCGGCCAGCATCCAGTCCTGCAAGCAACGCAACACCGTCAAATCACCCAGACGGTGCAGCAATCCGGCACAGAAACAACGCTCTTGGTCCAGATCCAGCAAACGCGCAAGCGAGCGCGCGTATTCAGCCGCGCGGCTCGACTGCTCCCAAAAACGCTGGGCGTGGGTGATCAGCCCTTTGTCCGTCAGCCTCGCCCCGCGCTTCATGGCCAGGCCAAGGAGCAGATTGACACTCTGCGTCGGGCCCAGCGCCTGCAGCGCCTGCGACAAGGTCTGCACGCCTTTGCCCAAGTGCTGCGCCGCACTGTTGGCCGCAGCGATCAATACTGCCGTGATATGCGGGTCAGCTCGCAGTTCCTGCTCCAGCAGCCTCAAATCCGCGCCGGTCGCACCCTGACTGCTCCTCAGCGCCTGATGCACATCCACCCGCAAGGGCGCGCCATCTGCGGTTTCCCGGCGACTTTCAAGGAACTGCGACAGACTCAAACCAGGTGCCAATGCCGGAATTTCGACAGCGACCGGCTCACTCGACTGAAGCAGCAAATCTTCCAGGCGTTGGCGCAGACCGTCCATATTCAAAGGCTTGGTCAAGTAAGCGGTGGGCGCCAGCGGCAATGCCTCGCGCACGCTGGCGCTGTCATTGCGGCTACTCAGCAGGATAAAAGGCAACGTCGGCTGACGACGCTGTTGACGCACCCCGCGCAGCAGGTTCAAGCCATCGGAGCCCGGCAGTTCCCAACCGGCAATCACCAGATCGGGGTGGTGATGACTCAACCAGTCTTGCGCCTCCAGCCCTTCGGAGCACACTTTCAGATCAGCATCACCGCGCACGCTCAGGACTAATTCGGTCAGCATGTCGCGCACCCAAGGGTCAGCCTCAGCGATCAAAACACGGGGTGCAGTGGGCGGTTCAAGAACAGTCATTCCGGGCTCTCCGACAGCGATACCCGCACTCTATCCAAACAAACCGTGGGGATATAGGCGCTAAGCGCAAATGCTTGTCCTAAAACAAGAAAAACCCGCCGAAGCGGGTTTTTTTGCTTACTTACTCACACTTATGCGAGTTCAGCGAAGCACTCTTCCATGATCGCCAGGCCTTTGTCCAGCAACTCGTCAGGAGCAGTCAGAGGCACCAGAACGCGCAACACGTTGCCGTAAGTACCGCACGACAGCAGGATCAGACCCTTGTCGCGCGCTTTGGCTACAACCTGAGCCACAGCAGCCGCGTTAGGCTTGTGCGGATCACCGCCTTCAAACAGCTCGACAGCGATCATCGCGCCCAAGGCACGAACGTCACCGATTACTGGGTACTTGGCTTGAATCGCGCGCAGGCCCGTCACCAGGCGCTCGCCAACCGCTTTGCAACGCTCCAGCAGGTGCTCTTCTTCAAACACGTCCAATACGGCCAGTGCAGCAGCGCATGCAATCGGACTACCTGCATAAGTGCCACCCAGGCCGCCTGGAGCGATGGCATCCATGTACTCAGCTTTGCCGCAAACGCCAGCCAACGGGAAACCGCCAGCAATCGACTTGGCGAAGGTGGTCAGGTCGGCAGATACGCCCATCTGTTCCATCGCGAAGAACGTACCGGTACGACCAGCGCCAGTTTGAACTTCGTCCGCGATCAGCAGAATGCCGTGCTTGTCGCACAGGGCACGCAGGCGAATCATGAACTCTTTCGGCGCAACGTAGAAACCACCTTCGCCCTGAACAGGTTCGATGATGATTGCGGCGATATCACGTGGCTCGGCGTCATTTTTGAAGATGCGCTCGATGCTGGCGATGGAGTCGTCAACCGTCACGTCGTGCAGTGCACATGGGTACAGCGCGCGAAAGATGCCGCCTGGCATCAGGCCCATGCCGGCCGAGTAAGGCACGACTTTACCGGTCAGACCCAGGGTCATCATGGTCCGGCCGTGGTAAGCGCCAGTGAACGCGATGATACCGGCACGGCCAGTGGCGGCGCGGGCAATTTTCACAGCGTTTTCTACCGCTTCGGAACCGGTGGTGACCAGCAGGGTTTTCTTCTCGAAATCACCTGGCACCTTGGCGTTGATCTTTTCGCACAGCTCAACGTACGGTTCGTAGGCCAACACCTGGAAACAGGTGTGGGTCAGCTTGGTCAGTTGTTCTTGCACGGCCGCGATAACTTTCGGGTGCAGGTGACCGGTGTTGAGTACCGCGATACCGCCCGCGAAGTCGATGAACTCACGACCTTCAACGTCGGTAACAGTAGCGTTTTTCGCGGAAGCCGCGAAGATCGGGTGGATCTGGCCCACGCCGCGCGGAACAGCGGCATTGCGGCGTTTCATCAAGGATTCGTTGGTCTGGCTCATAATGTCCTCATTCACCGCTCATCGGGCGGCGTAGTTCAAGGATTAAGCAGTCGGGTGGCAGTTGCAGCAGCATACGATGATCGACTGCTGCAACGTTCCAACTACAGGTGGAATTACGTGTCGCTACTGTGCTGACAGAATTAGATGCCCAGGCACAGGTACTTGATTTCCAGATAATCTTCGATGCCGTACTTCGAGCCTTCACGGCCCAGACCCGACGCCTTGATCCCGCCAAACGGCGCGACTTCGTTGGAGATCAGGCCTGTGTTAACGCCAACCATGCCGTATTCCAGTGCCTCGGAAACACGGAATACGCGGCTAAGGTCGCGGGCGTAGAAGTACGACGCCAGACCGAATTCGGTGTCATTAGCCATCGCGATCACTTCGTCTTCATCTTTGAAGCGGAACAGCGGAGCCAGCGGACCGAAGGTTTCTTCCTTGGAGACAGCCGCATCTTTAGACACGTTGACCAGAATGGTCGGCTCGAAGAAGTTACCTTCCATGCTGTTGCCGCCAGCCAGTACGGTCGCGCCTTTGCTGATGGCGTCAGCGATATGTTCCTTGACCTTGGCCACGGCTTTTCCGTCGATCAACGGGCCGGTAGTGGTGCCGACTTCCAGGCCATTACCGATCTTGAGCTTGGACACCGCGACTTTCAGCTTCTCGGCGAACGCGTCATAGACTGCGTCCTGCACGTACAAGCGGTTGGCGCAAACGCAAGTCTGACCGTTGTTACGGTACTTGGAGATGATCGCACCTTCGACCGCCTTATCCAGATCGGCGTCGTCGAACACGATGAAGGGCGCGTTGCCGCCCAATTCCAGGGACACTTTCTTGATGTCCTTGGCGCATTCAGCCATCAGTTGGCGACCGACTTCAGTCGAGCCTGTGAAGGACAATTTACGCACGATAGGGTTACTGGTCAGTTCGCCGCCGATGTCGCCAGCACTGCCGGTGACAACACTGAACACACCATTCGGGATACCCGCGCGGTGCGCCAGCTCAGCCAACGCCAGAGCCGAGAACGGAGTCTGCGAAGCCGGTTTCAGAACCATGGTGCAGCCAGCAGCCAACGCCGGGCCCGCTTTACGGGTAATCATCGCTGCAGGGAAGTTCCACGGCGTAATCGCCGCCGTCACGCCGATTGGCTGCTTGATCACAATCAAACGCTTGTCTGGCTGGTGACCAGGAATCACATCACCGTAGATGCGCTTGGCTTCTTCAGCGAACCACTCGAGAAACGAAGCGGCGTAAACGATTTCGCCCTTGGCTTCAGCCAGCGGCTTGCCCTGTTCCAGGGTCATCAGGCGAGCGAGGTCGTCCTGGTTTTCAATAATCAGTTCAAACCAACGACGCAGCTTGTTCCCACGGTCCTTGGCGGTCAACGCACGCCAGGCCGGCAGCGCCTTGTTAGCAGCTTCGATCGCGCGACGGGTTTCAACAGCACCCATCTTCGGAACAGTCCCGAGGATCTCATTGGTAGCCGGGTTGTTCACCTTGATCGTCTGACCATTGTCCGCATCCAGCCAAACGCCATCGATAAAGGCTTGCTGACGGAACAATTGGGTGTCTTTAAGCTGCATGTCGGTCTCCTAAACAGCACCGCGCACGCGCGGAGCGAATTTTTTTGTTTGTTCAAAGGCGCCTATAAAAGGCTGCCGTCAGGAAATCATTCACCGTACTCAAGCACAAATAGCGCACTGATCGTAGAACGTGCGGTTCAGCACCCAGCCAAAAGCGTTTGAAATCTCAAACGAATCCTAGGGTCTGCGGGGGTAAAGGACAATAGTCTGTTCGAAAAAAAGAACGAAAACGGAGTTTAGCCGATTAGTTTCAGATCAACGTCACGTTCACACCCTGTTACGTGCGAAATCAACAACAGCACTCACCAGCATGGACGCCCGCCAGCCAGATGAGTATCATGGCGCCCGCATTGCACCAGTAGCTCAGCTGGATAGAGTACTGCCCTCCGAAGGCAGTGGTCGTGGGTTCGAATCCCGCCTGGTGCACCA
>ERZ1463034.297-NODE-297-length-12109-cov-6.462751_pt1 | contig 12109 bp, 18 predicted proteins | sample MGYA00564480_ERZ1463034 | MGnify/ENA primary metagenome ERZ1463034 (study PRJEB39244, sample SAMEA3635122) | Helicobacter pylori | study: EMG produced TPA metagenomics assembly of PRJEB11511 data set (Assembly of a 5300-year-old Helicobacter pylori...
TCTACACCCTGCGAACACTCTTTCCCTACACGACGCTCTTCCGATCTTTTGGTCAGGTCGGAGGAGCTGCCGTTTGCGAAGGTGAGGTGGGGGCCGGACGGTGCGCTGGAGCTCGAGGTGCTGGGACGGCGATGGTCTTCATGTGAAGGTGGTGGGGAGGGGCGTTCGCTGGAGGAGGAGGGGTGTTGACCGGTGGACTGCCGCCGAGAGGAAGTCCGAGCGGGAGGGGTGAGAACCTCTGCGCTGCTCAAGGGAGCCGCCTGTCCGTTCCGCGCGTCGAAGGCAGCTCGAAAAGCCGTCTCAGATGGCATTCCGTTCCTCCGCTCGCCGCTTCCATCTAGCGATCCGTCGAAACCCGCAGCTACCCCAGGAACCTGCTCGCTGCTTGGTCCAGGCGAGGAGACCCCGACACTCTCCGGCAGCTCCGACGTTGCCTCCAAGCTAATCCCAGGTGTGCTGACTGCCATCGTGTGGGCCTAAGGAGTCGGCCGATTGAACCGGAGAGGTCGCAAGATAGGAGAGAGGAGTAGGCTGCGGCGGGTTCAAATTGGGCTTGCTGAACGTGGCGAAGGAGGGGAAAGGGCACTCGGGGGGAGGAGCTGCTGCCACCGTTGAAGCCTGCCTCTTGTGCGAGCTGGAGCGGAGGTAGCGGTTGTGTCAACGAACGAACGGAGCACGAGCGGAGGAGACCTCACAGTTGCGCGTTGGCGGTTGGTCCCTCGCGACACGACCTTGAGTTGATCCAGCAAGAGGACCGCCGAGATCGTTCCGACAAGGAACGCTGAACGAAGTTAAGCGTCGGGGGAGAGAGAAGAGCCGTAGCGCCTGGAGGCCAGCTGGCGCCTCACGGGCGCTTGGCCTTCCTCTTCCTACCCCAACCACCAGTCGTCCGAGGCAAGCTCAGCAGACAGGCTGCTCGAGCTTGGAGCGCCGCCCCTGCAACCCAGCACGAGAACCGGCCACCACCTCCACTCTCTCCGCAGCTCCTCACTCGTCCTTCTCCGGCCCTCCTCCTCCTATCCGACCTCTCTCCCACCGACAGCTCGAGCTTATCTTATCGAAGGGAAGATCCCTGAGTACGCAGAGTACGGCGGCAGCAAAGAGCGACTTTGGGAACGTACGAGGCCGACGCCATGGATTCTGGGGAAGCGGGGTGGCGGGGGGGAGCTGACGATCGCGCTGTTGGACAAGGGAGGACAGCTGATAGGACTTCTTCTCTGCCACAGGAGCTTGCAGGGGTCTCCGTTCGGCTGCACATGTCGTCTGCCAGCTTCGGCATCGCCAGGTCGGGCACCTGCTTCTTTCCTGCCGCCCTCTGCCGCCCTTGCTCTTTGTCGCTCCCTTCGAAAAGCGTTTGGCTTCGTCGGAGGTTATGCTTTGCTCTCCGCTAACCTTAGGAGCAGTTGAGGTGGATTCCCTAACCAGGATCTGTTCCTGCAGGAGGACGACACTGCTCGACACCTTCGAAGCAACTTACTGACGGACCTCAAGCTCGAGGTCCTCACGCTACCCCCGACTACGGACAGCGCAACGCTCTTCACGGTATTCTTCCCTTTCTCTTCGACCTCCCTCCCCTCCAAACGAATCTACGAGAAGCAAACTCTATTCCCGGTCGCGAAGGCCGAACAAAAGCCTTTTCAGGTCGCGCCCTGGCGGCTTCGCTGCTCGGTTCCCACCGACTTGTCGGTCTGTGGAGGAGGTGCGCATGGAGAAGCATGGAAGGCGAAGGAGCAAGATGAGATCGCTGATTCGCGGGCCGGAGGTTGGAGACCAGCCGCGCAGAACCTGGTTCCCTTTCTCCTCAATTTTCGTTCTCTTTCGGGGGTTTCGCTCGACCCGAGCTCCTTCCCCGCGCCTTCGTTCGTTGATCGGTCCATACCGACCGGAGGTGTGCTGGTTAAAAGACTCTTGCTCTGCGCTCTCTCCTTCCCTCAGCTCCACCGCCCACCACCAATAATGTCCTTGCTCCTCGCTCGCCACGCCTCTCCCTCAGCAGTCCGCCATGCCCTGCTCGTCAACAGTGTCTTTGGCAGCGCTCGTGGACTCGCTACCCCCTCCAAGATGTGCTCCAGCTCGCCCTCCAAGCCCTGCTCCATGACTTGCAGCAAGAAGCAGTCCGTCGCTGCCCCTCACCCTGCCGGTAGGTCCTTCGCATTCTGTAGCTGGAACCCGCGCTAATATTACTGTCACAGACCTCATGCCTCGTCAGGCTGACGCTGCGCTCGGCGGCGTCCTCTCCCCTCTTACCTCGAAGCCTTATCACGATTGGGTCTTGATGCGTACGCTCGTTGAACTGTGCTAGCTCCTGAACTTTACTAAAGGCCCTCGCTCCGCAGACCCCGTCTACACCGCTGCCGAGGTCAACGCAGTCAAGATCGTCCGCCACACCCGCACCACCATTACCGACAAGGTCGCCTCGGCCCTGGTCGCCTTCGCACGCTGGGGCTTCGACGTCGTCACCCGCTACAAGGTTAGCCGCTTCTCAGCCGTCCAAAATCTGGAACCGACGGAACTCTCCGCAGCATTCCTCTCCCGAAGCCGCCCTCGCTGCGATCAAGAAGTCGGGCAAGTCGAGCCTGAGCCTCGAGGAGCTCAAGGCGCAAGGGTTCATCATGTCGGAGGCGCAATGGCTTTCTCGAATCCTACTGCTCGAGTCGATCGCTGGTGTGCCGGGGATGGTGGCGGCGACGGTTCGGCACCTGCGTTCGCTGCGATTGATGAAGCGCGATGGTGGATGGATCCATACGCTGCTCGAGGAGGCTGAGAATGAGCGGGCGCGTCCTTTCTTCTCGCTGGACAGGGCGAAGGCTAACGGGGTTGATTTCGGCAGATGCACCTCCTCACCTTCATGAAGATTCGCTCACCGACACCTGCTTTCCGTCTCGTCGTCCTTGCCGTCCAAGGGTGAGTGTATCTGGCACTCTTCGCAACTGTCGCTCATCTCGCTCCCTCCCAGCATTTTCTACAATCTCTTCTTCATGAGTTACCTGATCTCTCCTCGCGCCGCACACCGTTTCGTCGGATACCTGGAGGAGGAAGCCGTACGTTTTGCGCCCTTCGAGCCTTTCGTTCGCATCGCTGACTTCCCTTTCGCAGTGCGTGACTTACACTCAAATCATCGACGAGATGAAGCGCGGTCATCTCCCTGAATGGGAGGCTGGAGCACAAGCTGTCCCTCAAATCGCCAAGGATTACTGGCGCCTTCCTGCCGACTCGACGATGCTCGACCTCATCCTCGCCGTCCGCGCTGACGAGGCTACACATCGGTACGTCTCTCGTCCTTCCCTCAGCGTCGCTCGTCCTGACGCCACCTCCTCACAGCTTCTTGAACCACACTCTCGCCAACCTCGAGGGGGCTTCCGACATGAACCCGTTCGGCCTGAAGCAAGCGAGTGCGGAGGTTCAAGGGAACGTTCCTGGCTTTACGCGGGAGCAGTCACTCGAGTGGGCGGAGAAGGTCAAGCAAGATATGCTCGCGCGCAAGGATGAGCCGTTGAAGTAGGGGGAAGGGGATGGATAGAGCTGTTTGTTTGATAGATTGCATTATGATTCTCATACGTACTCGAGCAGGAACGATCCCAGAGAGGCTTCGACGTTGCAGCCTCCTGCCTTTGACTGTGGAGGTGCTGCTGACCACGTCGGGAGGTCTGCCAGAGCGAGATCGTTTGCCCTCGCTTGCTTGCTGCTTGATTCTCGCTGGGTACTTACTTCTCGTCATATTTTCAATAGCTCGCACAACTCGACAGTCTCACTCCACCCCCTTGCTGCGATACTCCTCTTTGGTCGCCGGCCTGGCAAGGCCAACCTGCTGCGAGCACTGCCCGGCGCGCCCGCTGAGCCCTCCGAGTCTCCTTCGCCCTCTTTTCCCCTCTTTTTACGCAGGCTCCCCAGCTCTCAGGGTCAACAGAATTTCAGTACGCGCTTCTGCAGCGACTATCTGCCGCACAGCCTTTTGAATTTGCTCGTTACGTGAAATTTGGTGAGGAACGACCTCCTCGTGCGCAGCAGTCGACCTCTTGCCCTTTTCCCACTCAGCACCAGGCTCCTCCCCCAGCCTCCAGCTTCAAGCGCGTCGTCAACTTCACTCTCCTCGTAGCGCACCTCCGCCATCCATCTCCGGCTCCAACGCCCAGAACCCCCCTCTCGACCGGTCCTCGACCTCTCTCTCACTCATCGCGCCAGCCCGTACCTCCGCCACAGCACTCTAGCGCCATCACCTCTACTCCCGCGGCATGAGCTCTACGACGTCTGCCGTTGCGGAAGCGACTTCAGCTGCTGCCGACGCTACTGCTTCTCAGCCGCCCGTGTTTAAGCTCGTCGGTATTCTCCTCGCGGTGGGCAGTGGGGTGTTTATGTACGTCGGGACGAGAAGGTTGAGATCATGAGCTAACGAGGCGTCGATCGACAGCGGAGCTTCGTTTGTTGTGAAGAAGAAGGTGCGTCCCAGAGCGGATGGTCAGGGCTGGGAGCTGACGTGCGGCTTCCCAGGGACTTCTCAGTGCGCGGGCCAAGTCGAACACGGCGGCGGGCGAGGGGATGAGCTATCTGAAGAGTCCACTGTGGTGGACGGGCATGAGCATGAGTGGGTGGGAGCCGAGGCGTTGTGGCAACGTGCAGCTGACAAGGTGCTCCCTCCAGTGATTGTGGGAGAGATCCTCAACTTCGTGGTATGTTTACCTTATGCTCATCTGCCCTGACGGAGCCGGGACTTACAACAAAGCCAGGCGTACGCGTTCGCCCCTGCGATCCTGGTCACTCCCCTCGGCGCTCTGAGCGTGGTTATTTGGTGAGCCTTGTGTCTTCAACATGAGCTGGACCTCGACTGAACTACTTGCTACAGCGCCATCCTCTCCTCCATCTTTTTGAAGGAGAAGCTCACGTTCTTTGGAAAGGTGCGAAACGCTGCTAACCACTCCTGTTTCCCGAAAGCTGACCGACTCTGTCTCTCTCTCAAGATCGGTTGCCTGCTTTGTATCCTAGGTGCGTTAGTTATTGCTCTTAACGGTTGTGTTGCCTACTTTGTAACTACACAGGTGCGGTAATCATCGCTCTCAACGGACCGGCGGAGCAGTCGACGTCGACGATTAAAGAGTTCCAGGCGCTCTTCCTCTCGCCGGGCTTCTTGGTGTTTGGAAGCCTTCTCATCCTCGGAAGCCTCGGCGTAATCCTTTTCGTCGCTCCGCGGTGGGGGAAGACGCATATGCTGGTCTACGTACGAAAGCCTCTTTGGCTTTTCTGACAATCGACTAAGCTCTTTCCCAGATCACCATCTGCAGCGCCGTCGGAGGACTTTCCGTAGCCTGCACGCAAGGGTTGGGATCATCGATCCTCACCTCCATTCGCGGCGAGAACCAGTTCAAGCACTGGGCATGTCTCTCTCCAGCCTAACAAACAGCCTTCGCTAACCCCACGTTCTCAGTTCATGTACTTCCTTCTCGCCTTTGTCATCGTCACGCTCCTTACCGAGGTCGTGTACCTCAACAAGGCCTTGGAGCTCTTCAACACTGCGATGGTCAGCCTTTCGCTCCGCACCGCCTACGGGCACTCATCTCAATTCCGCAGGTCACGCCAACTTACTACGTCTTGTTCACGGGCGCGACATTGATCACGAGCGTTATCCTCTGTGCGCTCCTTCCACTTAGCGCGATCTCCGACCGAGCTGACGACTTGCTACCCTCAGACCAGGGCTTCAAGGCATCAGTGGCAGACATCCTCTCAGCGGTCCTTGGCTTCCTCGTAATTTGCTGTGGGATCACCCTCTTGCAGCTCTCCAAGGTCGACCCAGTCGAGATCAAGAGCAAGCTCGACCGTCGCTCGACCATCCTCCTCTCAGCCGCTCGCTCCGAAATTCATCGAGATGGCGACATGGAGAAGAACCCTCTAGACGACGAGGATCCTGGGATGGATACGCTCCGAGGAGGGTTCGGAGCGATTGGGTCGATCCACCGGGCGATGAGCGCTAGGAGGAGTATGAGGCGCGAGGGGAGGTTCGATCCTTCGGACGTGTAAGCCTCCTGCTCTCTGCGTCCTTCCTTCGACGGAACTGATCTCCGCCACCGTAAAGACTGAGGAGAAGGAGCGCCGCCAGTTCCGACGCCGCGTCCGAACACGGAATGGTCATTCGCCACCAGCTCTACGACAACCCCATGCCGTGCGTGCTCCCCTGTTCAGACCGCTCGCACCACCAACTAATTCCTATTCCCTCCTTCAGCAACGACGCGCACGACAAGATCTCGCTGCATTCGGGCCTCGGTTCTCCTCAGCCCCGCTTTGCCAACGACGGTCGGGAAAGGAGCTCGTCCATCACCTTCGCCCCAGCAGACACCATGCACATCTACTCGCCCATGTCTTCAGCAGGAGAAGCGACGCACTCGACCCGGACACGCGTCGATCAAGCGCACCAGCACGCGGCCCCTCCCTCCTCCGACATCGCCAACTCCTTCCCCTCTCCCTCTCCCTCCTCCAGCTACCCTCCTCCGACTTCGCCCACCTACTTCGACCCGTTCAACCAGGAGAACCGATCTCAAACCCTCCCTCGCGGCGCGTCGAGTCCCAAGCTTGCCTCGGTCCTCTCGCAGCATTTCGCGAGCTCGACGCCTGAGTTTAGCGAGACGGTGGATGCTCGCGCGCCCATCTCGCCGAGCACGAGGTCGAGGTTCAACCTCCCTTCCTTCCCGCGTACGCCGTCGAGGGACGCTCATCGTGCGGCGCACCCGAGCGGACCGGCGGATGTGGATGCGCAGGAGTCGATCCGGCTTGTGAACAGAGCGTCGGAGAGCGACGATGAGGATGGGATGGGGGGCAGGCCGCTTGACTCTTTTGAGAGTCGGGAGAGTCAGCGGCTGTGAGGAAGGAAGGAAGTATATCGCATCGCAGGTCGATTCTGTTGTGCTGTAGGTCCCAAAGTACTCGTATAAGAAGGAGCAATGGACGCCATCGTTTTCGCAAGCAAACCTCTCTCGCAACCTCGTTCAGCCAAACTCTGGCATTTCTCTATCGCTCTACTCGCGCTCCTCCTCCCACCTCCTCACCCACATCCATCTCGCCCCCGATCTCGTCAAACGACTCCATCATCCCGAGGAGATGATCGACAATAAAGCTCTCGCGAACCATCTTGTCTGCGCGCCCAAAGTGTCGTTCCGTGTACGGGATGAGCGCGTTGAGGACGTCGCCCGCCTTGGCCTCCCTCTTCTTCTTCTTCGGCTTGTCGTCGTCGTCCTCGTCCATCTCAAACGACGTCACCTCCTCCTCCTTCTCCTTAAGCGGCTCCAAGCACGCCAACACGGCGTCGGCGGAATGGTACCGCAAGACGGCGTTGAGCACGCTCTGCGCGACTTCGGACGTCCGAGAGACGGTGTTCCAGTCCTTGATGTAGACGAGGAGTTGGCGAAGGTCCGAGGGAGAGAGACCCTTGATCACGTCGTCGACGCTGCGGGAGCCGGTGAGGGAGGTCGTGTCTTCCGACGCGTCGCCGCGGACTTGGGTGAAGAGCTTGAGGAGCCGACGGGGTTGATCCATCGAGAGAGCGAGGAGAATGGCGTTGCTGTAGTCGTTGATGCTGAGGTAGTTCTCAAAGTCTTGCTCCCTGGCGAACGCGCAGGGGTCAGCAAGGTAGGCGGAGCGAGAGGAGGGAAGACGCACTTGAGAACCAAGTCCTCGTGCTCCGCTATCCGCTCTAGCTCCTCCGTGACGGTCACGTCCTCCCAGAAGGTGATGACCGAGTCGGCGCCTCCGGAAACGACGACCTTCTCCTCCGCACCGATCGCGAGCGCCCAGATCTGGTGCCAGCAGAGTCAGCAGCTGCCTAACGAGACGACGGAAGGAACGCACCTTCTCCTCGTGGTTGTCGAGCGTGGTCTGGCACTCCTCGTCCTTGACGTTCCAGACCTTGACGAGTCCATCGGAAGCGCACGAAATGAGCTGCATGCCCCTCGTGAGGAAGTCAACCCGTAGAACCGAGTTCGAATGTCCCTCGAACGTCTGCGACCAAGCCCCATGTCAGTTTCGCACTCCACCACGAACGCGAGGCACCGAAAACGCACCTTGATGCACGCAAAGTCTCCAAGACTCCACAGCTTGACTGTGCGATCTCCCGAAGCCGTCGCAAGGCACTGATCCGCCGGCGAAAACTTGACGCTCCAGACTCCTCGCTTGTGCCCCTTGAACGTGCCGAGGAGGGAGAGCGAAGCCGTCGCAGGAGTGCTCTTCGAAGCGGGAGTGTGGGTGATGGCGAAAAGCTTGGCGGTGCGGTCCTGCGATCCCGATGCGAGGAGCTTGTCGTTTGGCGAAATGTCGAGCGAGTTGATGTCCTTGTCGTGAATTTTTTGAGTCGTTAGGGAGCGGAGAGAGGCGGGAGGGGTAGGGTCGCCGTTTGTGTCGACGGAGGGGATGGAAGGGGCGGCAAGGAGAGCTGCGAGGTCCCAGACCTTGGCGGTGCGGTCTTGCGACGCGGTGATGAGGAACGTTGGCTCCTTCTTCGAGACGGCGACGGCCCCGATCGACTCGACATGGCCTTGAGCTGAGCCGACGCACTCCCAGGTGGCCGAGACGTCGGTCGAGGAGGAGGCGGTCGAACGCCACACGCGAGCGGTCTTGTCTTTTGATCCACTAACGAGGAGGGCTCCGTCGGCCGACTTGGCGAGGCAGAGAACGACGTCGGTGTGCCCCTCGAGGAGGAACGTGTTAAACCGATTCATGTCGTAGACGCGCACGAGGTCCGAGTTGGTCGCGACGGCGAGGTGGGTGTCGGGCGCGGGAGTGGCGGAGGAAGAGGGAGCGGGGGAGGGCAGAGTGAGGAAGGCCGTGTCGATGACTTCGTCGTTGAAGCCGATGATTTGGCGGGTAATGGAGAGGGAAGGGACGGCGCGGGTGATGATGTTTTGGTCGACGTAGACGGCGGTGAGGGAGGAGGTGGCGGGGGTGTAGCTGCGAGATTCGCGGTCAGCGAGGGACTGGTCAAGTCGAAGCTCGCAACAACTTACATGACATCGAGAATCTCGTGAGTCTTTCCGGTCGTTCGTGCGACCTTCTTCCCGTCGAGAGGCTCTCCCGTCGCAAGATCCCACAGGCGCACGATGCCCTTGTCTCCTCCGCTGAAGACGACCCACTTGATCTCTCCCTCCTTGCCCTTCCCCTTCCCCTTCTCGACCGCCACCTCGACGAGGCCGATCGCCTCCAGCGTCTCAAACACGGGCAGCGTCCTCCTGAGAACTCCCCGGTCGAGATCCCACACATTCACGACCTTGTCCCTCCCACCGCTCACGAGCGTGTTCCCATCCGGCGTGACGTCCAATCCCCTCACAACGCTGACATGCCCATCAAGGACGTGCAGGCACTCGCGCGTCCGCAGGTCCCAAACGCGGATCTTGCAGTCGTCCGCACCGCTCACCAGCCTCGCTCGCTTCCCTCCATCTGCGATATCGAAAACGAGCGCGCTGATAACTCCTCCATGGCCCTTGAACACGTGCGTGCAGTGACCCTTGTTGGCGTCCCAGACCTTGACGATTCCGTCTGCGGCGCCGGTTGCGAAGAGAGTGCCGGTGGGGTCGGAGGCGCAGGTGATGATGGGGGCTTCGTGGGCCTTGGGGATGGAGCGGTGGAGGGCGAGGGATGGGAGAGAGTAGATCTGGAGAGCGAGGGAGCGAGTAGCGGTAAGGAGATAGCCGCCGGAGAGAGGAGACGCGGGGGAGGGAGTGATGGTGAGGGTCGTGACGGCGGAAGTATCCTGCGCTACGGCGTTAGCTTGGTACAGAAAAATCGAGGAGAACAAATACCCCGACGAGCTCCTTGATGCGCTGGCCGGTTGAGACGTCCGTCACGAGAGCCTGGTCGTTGAGAGTCGAGACGAGCCAGGTTCCATCTCCAGAGAGGACCACCTTGCCGCCAGTGTGGATGGGCTCATAAGTGCGAGCTACCTTGAAGCTGTGAAGGTGTAGAAGACAGTCAGCCAGCTGTTTGGGCTACAAGAGAGCTGCTGGGAGTTGTGGACAACAGCGAGGGGAAGAAGCTGCGTCCAGCTAAAAGTGTCGGCGCGGGCGCTGTATCAGCTCCAGAGGTGCGCCGACCTGCCCAGTGGTGCCCAAACGGGTCCTCTCCAGTCCATCCAGTCGGCGTCCCCCTCGTTGCCCTTCTCATTGGTGCCGTTCCTCGAGATCAAGCTGAATGCAGGAGCTGGTTCGGAGACGGAGTTTGGACGCTAGAGCTCGAGATCTTGGGGTATGAGCTGCTCCTTACCTCGTCTTGAGCTTCGGCCGTGCGTTCGCGTTGGTTGGGCGTCCGCTGCTCATCGTTGGCGTTCGGTTGAAGCTCGCAAAGTCGGGTCTCAAAAAGTCAAGCTCAAGATATTCAATTGCTTGCAGACCTAGGGGGACTTGGACGAGTTAAATCGATTTAACTATGAGGAGTCAGCGTCGCGGCGGTCTGGGTCCCTCCTCGAGCTTCTCTTCGACCCACCCGACACAGCGCACTCGAGAGGAACCACGCCCGACACAGCTTAAGAACACCCCCAACCCTCCCCGTCCCTCTACAATGTCGTCGTACGCCTTCCTGGACGACCTGAACCTCGTTTCGCCGTATTCGTCGCCTTTGAGCGGCCCCTCAGACGGCGACCGCAACGACTCGTCCCTATCCTTTCCCCTCGACGCCTCCGCCCTCCAGGCCCAACTCGAGCAATGGACCAACGTCAGCTTCGACTCGTTCGACAGCGGGAACGACTTTGTGGACGACTTTAAAGAGAAGGAGGAACGACGCCCGCAGTACCACAGCGCTCTTGGGATGTCGAGCGCGCGAGAGGGAGGACTCGGCTATGGCTTCGGAGGAGACACGAGCTTGGACGCCCTCTTTGCGGATCCGGTGATGGGACTGCCGCCTCTTCCCTTCGACAACCTCTACGATCAAACCGCGATCGTTCCCGCAAACCTCCTTCCCCTCCCCCTTTCTGCACCAATCCCCTCCGCCGCCGCCGCACCCGACAGTGTACCGACTGTCGCACCCGCTGCCGTCGAGAAGCCCAAGGCCGTCAAGGTTGGAGCGAAGAAGAGAAGGCAGTCGACCAGCTCTCCGGCTCCTCCAGCCGAGGTGGTCGAAATCCCGGCGCTTGTTCTCGGCGGAGACGACGAGTTGAATGCAGTGGCGCTTGAGGAGGACAAGAGGCGTAGGAACACGGCGGCGTCGGGTGCGTCTTCTCTCTCTCGGTTGTTTGCGAGTGAGGACGGGCGGCTAAGACGTTTCTGCGCTCCTCAGCGCGATTCCGTATTAAGAAGAAGCAACGTGAGGCAGCTCTCGAGTCGACTACCAAGGAGCTTCGTGACCGCGTCTCGGCGCTCGAGCAAGAAGTCGAGTCGCTCAGGACCGAGAACACGTTCTTGCGCGGGATCGTAGTTGACCAGGCGCAGTGCGTCCTTCTGGTCCTTTCTTCAGCGTGGAAGCGCAGCTAATCACTGGTACCGCTCGCAGAAAGGACGGGCTTGAGCAAGGACCAGCGGCGAAGCGAGTCAAGGTCGAGGGGGAGATAGTCGTGTAGAGCCGGCGTGCTCTCTCCTTCCCCGTTGCCGCCTTGTCGTTCTTGTCTTTCCTTCTTATCGCATGACTCCCCTCCTGTAGACCTCCTCCCATTCCCGGCCTCAACGCCGAGGATGCACTTTGTGCCCCCCTGCCCCCCCCCCCTTCCTCCTCCCGTTTGTTTGCCAAATACGAGTTATTCTGTCGCGATTCTAGAGAGATTGTCGGTGCTTCTCGAGGCACGCCGCGCGTGCGGAGGTCTTTCAGTGATCTCATCAAGTGACCCTCGCTGTCTCGCCCCCGAGGCCGATCTGCTCCCTTTGCGACCAGGTCCAGTGTCCAAACCAGGGTATTAATCAAAGAGGTATACGTGGTGCGAATGCTGAACTGTCCCTCCCTCCCTACCCCGCCGTCGCCTTCTTCCCCTTCTTCTTCCTCCCCTTGACGACCTTAACCTGCACCTCCCCTCCCTCGCGCTCCTGCCCCTTCTTCACCCCATCCGACTCCTCACTCTGACTCTGATTCTTCGTCCTCTCCGCCACCATCTCCCTCTCCCCCAAAACGCTCAACCAGCTCTCCCCAACCTCGTTCCTCAGCGGATCGGAAGAGC
>ERZ1463034.298-NODE-298-length-12094-cov-6.166708_pt1 | contig 12094 bp, 24 predicted proteins | sample MGYA00564480_ERZ1463034 | MGnify/ENA primary metagenome ERZ1463034 (study PRJEB39244, sample SAMEA3635122) | Helicobacter pylori | study: EMG produced TPA metagenomics assembly of PRJEB11511 data set (Assembly of a 5300-year-old Helicobacter pylori...
AAACCCGTCGGCTCGCCCAGTCTCCCCTCTGGCTCCCCGCCTCTCTTCCTGCGCCTCCGGAGCTCGACTTTTTTTGTGACCTTCTCGGTGGCGCTGGGGATCCTTACCGACTTGTGCTGCTACGGGCTAGTCGTTCCAGGTACGCACGCAGCCCAGACGGAGGAAGCCGAGGCGAGGGAGAGGGAAGCTGATGAGCGTGTGGGTGCGCGCAGTGGTTCCCTTCCGCCTGCAGGCGCTGGGGTACGACGCGATTGGATCCAAGACGGGCTGGCTTGTAGCGGCGTACGCGGCGGGGCTGATCGTCTCTAGTCCACCCATCGTGAGTGTCCTCCGATTCAGGCGCACGAGTGCCGGTCTGACGGCCTCTGCTTGTGATATAGGCCTATGTGGGGGAGAAGGTCAAGGGGAGACGGATGCCTCTTATTGTTGCGCTGCTGTTCATGGCTGGAGGTGAGCTAGACCTAGTTGCGAGCTCAGAGACGGACGACTTGCTGATCCTTCCACAGCACTCATCCTGTTCATGGAGACCGCCTCGTTTACGGCTATGGTGATCAGCCGAGTGCTTCAAGGATTCAGTGGGACTGGGATATGGTCGCTGGGACTCGCGCTCGTCACGGATTCTGTGCCGGAGAAGCGCGTGGGCGAGGTGATGGTGAGTCCCTCGCTTCCATCTTTCGCGCACGCTTGTTCCTGACGCCGTGAACAGGGTTACGTGATGATTGGGTTTTCGATAGGGTCTTTGCTGGGCCCTCCTGTGGATGAGTCCCTCTCGTTCTCGCGAATCGAGCTTCGGCTGATCCAGATGATCTCTACGCGGAGTGCTGTACGCTCGCCTAGGCTTTCGCGCACCGTTTGTCTTCGCACTGTGCCTCGGTACGTAACCTTCACCATCCATTTCCAGCTCGTGCTCATCATGCCGAACCAGTCTTCGTCGATCTCGTCCTCCGCCTCGTCTTGATCGAGAAGCACACCGCGCTGCGATGGATCGAAGCTGGCGTCGATATTCCCGGTTTCGAAGCTCCTGGCTATACGCCGCGCTCGACAGCAGCAGTGGACGAAGCTCAGCTCGAACCCGATTCGCCGCAACTCTCGCCGGAAGGACGGCCCCCCAGCGTGTGGAAGGCTCTGCTTCACATGGTCACCGCTCCGAGACCGGTGACGCTGTTCATCCTGACGGGACTGCAAGGGTTCATCCTCGGTGGTCTGCTCGATACGGGGGTAAGTGCGGCTTTGGCTGGCCTCGGGGCGACTGCCCTGACGAACGAGTTCTCTCGCAGATGGTGCTCTGGCTTCAGCAGCAGTATGGACTCGACTCGCTCGGTGCGGGACTTGTCTTCATCGGAGCCGTCGTTCCCACCTTCTTCGTGCGTCGTCCCTCTCTTGCCAAGCACTGCTCGCTCATTCGCTTCTACATCAAAGGCGTCTCCTCTCGCTGGAATGGTCTGCTCCTCTCACTCCGTCACACGTCAGAACATCTGCTGATTAGAGCTGGCAGGCTTCGGACCGCTGGGGCGCCAAATGGATCACAGTGGCAGGCTTGCTGCTTTCCATCCCGACGTATTCGCTCCTGATCATCAAAGGACCTCTACCACTTTTCGTCTTCTTCCTCGCCCTACTCGGTAAGCCTCACTCGTTCTCTTTCCTCGCGTAGCACGTGCTCACCCTCATTCCTGGCGCAGGATTCTCGCTTTCGTTCTTCCTTACGCCGACGATGCAAGATCTCGCCCTCGTCGTTGGGAGGACTCCAGGGCTGGGGGCCGCACACGTTTACGCGACCTTCAACATGTGCTGTGCGTCGTTGCGCTTTCCCCCTCGACCATTCGCGAGCTGACCGCACGATTTCGCGCAGACTCGATTGGATGCTTCGTCGGTGCGCGGTTGCCTCCTCCCGCTGATTCCTGCCGCTAATGCTATTCGCCAGGCCCGATTGTGGGAGGGCAAATCATCGAGGGCACGTCGATTCGGAAAGGCTGGGTGATCCTGTCCTCCCTGAGCTCCGGACTCGCCCTCTTGCTGCTGCCCCCGGTGGCACTCTTCGTCGGTGGGCCTCTCCAGCTCCAGCGGGGTACGAAACGCTCCGAAGCAAGTCTAGGAGGAATAGAAGCAGAGGAGGAAAGGAAGGAAACGTCGTAGGAAGCAGTAGCCTGTAAATTAGATGCCCTGCATTTCGCAACTCTCTCATGTAGATTATCCCTCGGGCGCCGTTCTAGTTCTCCATCAAGAACTTCTCCACCTCCCATGCTCCGCCCCAGTACGTCACAGAGCACTTGAGGCCAGCCGCCGCGCCCTCCTTCTCTATCCGACGCGAGAGCTCGCGGTACGACCGCACAAGGGCCACATCTTGGCTGCGAGGGTCATCAGCGAATGCAAGAAGAGAGCACAGCGAGGCGAGACGTACGTGCGAAGACGCAGGATGGGGCAGAAGTCGTTCCCTCCGTCGCCGACGTAGACGACGCGGTCAAACGCCTTCCATCCACCGTGGCGCTCCATGAACTCGTCGAGCTCCTTTCCTGTGTTCGCAAGAACGATGGTCAGCGCCTTTCTAAAGTAGCTGAAACGCGGACGCACCCTTGCACATGTTGGCGCTGCAACCGATTTTGCAGCCGTGCTGCTCGCCGTCGGGGTCCACGCGGCGCTCGAGGTGAAGGAGGCCTGACTCCTTGAACTTGGCGGGGTTGGTGACGACCTCGATGAACTGGTCGCTGAGCTCGTGGTGCTGTCAATCCGCGAGCATCAGCAGAGGAAGACGCATAAAAAGGGAAGCGACGACGCACGCGCAGGATCGTGTCGATGAAGACGCTGTTCGAGTTGGAGAGGCACAGGAAGGTCGTGGTGGGAGATAGGCGCGCCTTGACGGCTTGGACTCCTCGCTTCATGCCAGGGTGCTGCAACCGACGAGCTCATCAGCTCCGTCCCTCTCCAGCTCCCTCGAACCCTCGCTACGCACCACCGGGACCGATTGAAGAGCAGCCTCGATTTGCGCCTGCGTAGCTCCACGTCGGTGAAGCTCCACGAGGTGAGCGGCACTACAGAGGGCCGGGGATCAGCACCCTCTCCCCCCGCCCCTGCGACTTCCGAGATGGAACGCACACGTTGTCGGTCCACTGAGTCGTCTTTTTTGCCTCGCGCATGTTGGTCCGGAGGTCAGGAGCGAGGACTTCGAAGACGTATCGGTCCGTGTCCTGGTCTGTAAAGGTTGGCTGAGCTGGTGCTCGTGGACGAGGGATAGAGGAGCGAACCGGCGAACGACCAGTCAAAGTCGAATACGACGAGTTGAGTCTTGATTGGCGTGGTCGTAGTCATCTCTAGAGCTGCTCTTGAGTGTGAGCGAGAGTGTTCAAGTTGACCGAAGTCGAGATGGAGAGAAGTCGACCCACGAGCCGTGCACATAAGCTGAGTTCGGGCCACAACTCGAGGGGAACCTTTCGAGCGTATTCGTTCCTCCTTTCCTCCTCTCCCACCTCTCTCCCCCCTTCACCACCCCCACACCCTCCTTCTACTCAAAATGTCTGCCGTCGTCGTTGGACTCTGGTAAGCATCGCCCTCCCCGCCAGCTCGTGGCGCGTCGAGGAGAACGTGGGCTAACTCTCGCTTCGTTCCCTTCAGGTCCGTCATCCTCGAGCCTGGAAAGACTCACTCCCAGAACGTCTCCCCTGGAATCCAAATCACCAACATCTCCGTACGCGCCTTACTCTCCGCGCGGCAGCTCGGCACAGGCTCACTGACTTTGGTTCAACTTTTTTTGCTGCCAACCAACAGTTCGGAGCCGAGGTCACTGGAGACGCCCGCACCGTCGTTAGCGTCAAGTACCCCGAGTTTGAGCAGGACTCGGATGACGAGGACGACGACGAGGAGAGCGACGAGGAGGGAGAGGATGGAGACATTAAGCTTCCCAAGCTCATCACCAAGGAGGCCGTCATTGCCATCCTCAAGCCCAACGTCGTGCGTCCAAGGGCTGCTAGCTGAGGAGGGAGGGACGCTGACTTGGGCGCTTTCTCCAGACCGAGCAGGTCTCTGTCAACATTACTCTCGTCGAGGATGTCGAGGTCGTCGAGTTCTCCATCACTGGACCCAAGTGCGCCACACCTCTCCCTTGCGCACCTCTTTCGCAGCTCCTAACTTGACTCGCGCAGCGCTGTTCATCTTGTCGGCCACTACGTTCGCCAGGAGGACTTTGACCAGGATCCCTACTCGGACTCTGAGGGATACGACTCGAACGACGAATCGATCGACTCTGACTTGGAGGAGGGCATGAGCGGCATGATTGGAGAGGACTCTGACGAGGAGCGCTTCGAGGAGGTCAAGGAGACCAAGAAGGCTCTGTGAGTGGTTCCCTCTCATTCCTCACCCCCTCCTCGAGCTCGTACTTTCTCCTTCCCTTGACTCACCTCTTGTGGGAGGAACTGGACTGCTGACGAGAGCTCTTCGCAAGCCCACCTCCTGATGCTCTTCCCCTCTCCTCCCTCCCTTTCAACCCCTTCGTCCACACCGTCACCGTCCCTCCGCACGCCTCGATCCCATCCTCGCTCGCCGACGACAGCAACCCCAAGAAGCGCGCCGCTGAAGAGGACGATGATGTCGCCGCCTCCCTCCTCGCCAAGTCCGCCGCCGGAGCCGACGACTCGATGTCGTCGACCCTGTCCAAGAACCAGAAGAAGAAGCTCGCCAAGAAGCAGAAGGTCGAGCCCGAGGTCGCGGAGAAGAAGGTGGAGAAGAAGGAGGTTGTCAAGGAGGCTGCTGCCCCCGCTGCCAAGAAGGTGTGAACTTGTTTAGCGGCGTGACGTACGTGAATTCGAGTCGGGGTCACTTACGCCGTTCTCGCTCGCTCTCCAGGCTCCCGTTCCCCAAACCCTCGCTGGAGGCCTCGTCATCCTCGACTCCAAGAAGGGAGACGGACCCGTCGCCAAGTCTGGCAAGAAGGTCGGCATGCGCTACATCGGCAAGCTCGACAACGGAAAGGTCTTCGGTGCGTCGCGCTCCTCTCTCTCTCCCTGAAACCCAGAGCTGACCCCCGCGTTTGTTCTAGACTCCAACACCAAGGGATCTCCTGTGCGTTTCTGCGAACTTGGACTGCGAGACTCGGTGCTGACCGTCTCATCTCCTCTCACAGTTGAACTTCACTCTCGGTCGCGGAGAGGTCATCAAGGGCTGGGACATGGGAGTCGCCGGAATGGCCGTCGGTGGAGAGCGCAAGCTCACCATCCGTGCGTTCCTTCTCGCTCGTCCTCGTCGCGCTCGCTGACCTCGTTTATTCGCAGCCGCTGCGTTGGCGTACGGAAAGAAGGGCACTCAGGGCATCCCTGGAAACGCCACCCTCCACTTTGACGTCAAGCTCGTTAGCCTCAAGTGATTGCGCCCGCGTTTGAAATATACAACCCTGTGTTGGTCGAGTAGGACGTGCGAGCCTGGGTGGCGCGGCGAGGACTGTTACGCTCGTTCTGCGCCCATCCGCTCTCCTTGCGAAAACTCCAACAACCTGAATGCCATTCCTTCCCGGACCCGCCTACAACGGAGGCAACTTGAACTCGACCCGCGGCCCCTCCCCACTCTCCCCCGCCTCCTCCCCGCGCGTCCCCTCCGCCAGCGCGTCGACCCTCTTCCTCTCCTCCCTCTCCATCTCCTCTTGACTCAATTCCCCCCGGACGACGACCGGCGCCGAAATCTCCGTCTTGTCGACCCCTTTCGTCTGGAGTCGACGCACGAAGGTCCCGACGTTGTTGGAGGCGAGCGTGATGGAGGAACGCGTGCGAGTGATGGCGTAGGGCCCGAACTTGGTGATGTGGATCGTGATGCCCTGTGCAGCGAGGGGTTAGGAGGTGTGGCGGAAGAAGACAAGGGACGTACGTGAGCGATCGTGGAAGAGAAGGCGATGAAGAGGACGACGGGGACGACGACTTTCCGCAGGTGCTCCCGAGATTCCGGTAGCTCGCGCTCCGCCACCATCGCATAATACACCGCCGAGACTCCTAGCACCAGCGCATCAGTACGCTCCTTTTTACGAGCCGGGAAAGGAACGTACCGACTGGACCGAACCACCCTGCGAAGACGGCTTGCTCCCGATCGTGCAGAGCGGGCGTCCAGGGGTAGAGGGCGAGGATCCAGGGGAGGCGTCGAAAGAGGAGGACGCAGATGGCGAGGAGGATGAGGCGCCAGGGTGTGATGCCGGTTACGACGTTGCCAAAATCGGACCAGGGGAGGCTGGAGCGAGAGAGTCAGTTTTGTGATATGAGTGGAGATGGTGGTGAGAAGGAGGGACGTACAGCGCGCCAAGGTAGATGAAGATGCTCTGCGAGAACGTGGAGTTAGATTAGGGAGCTAGTGGCGAAGAGAAGGGGACGAACGGCGTTAAGAAGAGAGTCAATCACGTCCTGAATCTTTTCGTCCTCGTTCTCGATGCGGTAGTAGTCGTTCCATGTGAGACTGTTGCCCGCGACAAAGGCGGCTAGGAGGTCGTCGCTTCCCAGTGCACCGACGACGCCGAGGACAAGGAATGCGAGTCCGATACCGTACCTGCGACGCTCCATCAGGTCCAGCTCGAGGCGGAACGGCCCCAGAAGGAAAGGACGTACGAGAGGAAAGACTCGTGGTCGATGAGCTGGCGCTTGTGAGCTACCTTGAGAGTGACTCTAAAGGATTTCGCGTGAGCGAGGCGGTGGGCGCAGACGCGAAACAGAGCTCACCTTGCCAGGTACCCGATGACCGCACCTATGGCGCAGGCGAGGAAGATCTCGTACAACCACGTTTGAATGACCCACTCGCGCAACGCCGCAGAGACAGACTCGTCGCCGCGACGCATGAGCAGGATGGGGAGGAAGATGAAGGGGTATCTGAAGCAGCAACTTGTCTCAGCGCTGCTCGAAGCTCGGAGGAGAGATGGACGCACCCAAGACCATCGTTCGCACCAGACTCGGCGGAGATGATGTGGCGGACGTTCTGCGTTGCGAGTCAGACGAGAGAGCGGTTGAGGAGAGCAAGCGAACGAACTTTTGGGACGTGTTTTTCGGCGTATCGACCTTGAACGATGGCGTTCGCGAGGATGGGATCGGTAGGCGTTATGCACGCCGAGATGCAGAGACTCTCGACCTTTGGAGAGCGTCAGCCTGGGCAGAAAAGCGCACGAGCTGCGAACGGGAGACGCACGAAGGTGAGGTCGGGAATCAACAGGAGAATGAAGCCCGCAGAAACGAACCAAGCGATCGTCATGATAGGAATCAGAAGGATGGCGAGAGAACGCCACTGCAGAGTGGAATGTGCGCCGTCAACTCCGAGTCACGATAGAGGCCTCAGGATGGCAAGAGCGGCTCTGTGCTTACTTCGGTGCGGAGGTAAGCTGCTGGAAGGGAGATTCCCGCGAACATGACCTGGATGCGATAACGATGTGAGCTGCTGGGAGGGAGACTCTCCCAAAACGCTTACCTGGATTCCGATAACGATGCGAGTAAACTGGTACGTGACCTCGTCTGCGAGCGGGCATAGGAGAAGAGTCAGCTCCCGTTCTACGCCGGACTCTTCCAGCTCCGCCCTGATTCCCTCCACCTTGCAAGAATCCGGACTCACTTCGAAGCTCCTCGTTGTACCCCGTCCAGACCCACGGACTGACCCAACCGAGTCCGATAGGGCCCACCGCGATCCCAATGGCGACCGAGAGGAGTGCCGAGGAGAGGAAAAGCTTCTCCTTGAGGAAGTACGAGACCTGGTAGGTCGTCGTTAGCTTCAGAAGAGCGGGTTGCTCTTACGCAAGAAGACTGACCTGGCCCAGGATGCAAACGTAGGCACCGATTACGAAGAGGGCGAGAGTGATTGAGGATGCATCGAGAGTGACGAGAGGCGGTAGGTGACTGTTGTCGCCGTGCGTCGCCATCGTGGAGGAGCTTGGCGTTATTGAACCCAGCAGTTGAGGAGGTTGATCAAGCTCTGACCGAGGTGTTCATTAAGAGACCCTTTGAGCTGGAGCGGAGGAGAGAAAGGCGGAGGACGAGACGAAACCGAAATGACTTAGGAGAGAGAGGCCCACGTGGGGCTTGGCGAATCGGGGCCGGGCCGATTGAATTGCGCACGGACCCTCTCTTTTTAGGCTGACTCAGCTCAACTTGCGCTCCCTGACTTCCGTACTAAGAGGGAGGAACTGCACTCACTACTCACTTGAAGGAACACTTGGAGATGGTAAGTCAAGGCGACTTCCTTAGCTTAGACGAGACGCGACCACCTTAGGCTGACTCTCTCTCGACTCCTCCTTCGCTCCTCCCTCTGGACGCGACACGACTGCAGCCTACAACCGATGAAGCAGTGCACGAGTGGCTACGACTAGAGTAAGCACCCCCAGCTCTCTCACTCGTGACCGCCTCCACTAACTTCGTCCCGCACCAGTCGCGTGCGTCTCCTCGGCATCCTCCCTCTCCCTCCCTAACCCCTCCTCGTCCACCCCAAGGACCCCGAAACGCGCGCCGAAGTCATCGCCCTTTATGCCGCTAATGACTACACCGAGCTCTCCCTCCGTTTATCCGAGCGCATCGCCTTTGGGACCGCAGGCTTACGAGCCCGCATGCAAGCTGGCACGGCCTTCATGAACGGCCTCGTCGTCCTCCAGGCTACGCAGGGACTGGTGAGGTACGCGTGCGAGGTGCAGGAGGGAGCGAGGGAGCGAGGAGTGGTGGTGGGGTACGATCATCGCTTCAGGAGCAAGTACTTTGCCGAGCTCGCGGCGGGCGTGTTTAGGAGGGAAGGGATGCGGGTGTACCTGCTTGGTGGGCTCGTACATACGCCTATGGTAGTGAGTAGGAGCGTCTGGGAGTGGGGGAGGAAGCTGACGTCGTTGGGCAGCCGTTCGCCGTCTCGCAGCTGGGGTGTGCTTTGGGGTTGATGATCACTGCCTCGCACAACCGTGAGCTCCTCTCCCCGCGTGCCTTCACTCTCGCTAAGGTTAATCCCTTCCAGCTGCCGCCGATAACGGGTACAAAGTCTACTGGGAGAACGCGGTGCAGATCATTCCTCCTCACGACGCAGGCATCGCAGCTCGGATCGACCAGTCCCTCGAAGTCGACGAGGAAGCCTGGACGATCGTATCGGACCCTTGGCAAAGGACCGAGGAGATGAAGGCTCGTTACTTTGCCATGTCGCAGTCCCTCTCTCAACAGCCCAAGTCCGTCCCGCCGTCCTTCCTCGAGCCTCTCCCGCTGACGTCTGTCGCTCGCAGCTACAACGCGGAAACACCTCTGCTCTTCACCTACACCGCTATGCACGGAGTCGGGCTTCCGTTTGCGGTCACCGCCTTCGAAGGCGCGGGCTTCCCTAGCGCCAAGCTCAGCATCGTCGCTGAGCAGGCGCAACCGGACCCTACGTTCCCCACCGTCAAGTTCCCGAACCCAGAGGAGAAGGGTACGTTTCTCTCTGATCAATTCGCCTCAACGAGAGTTGCGCTGATCGGTCTCGCTTCGCAGGAGCTTTGGTGAGTCGAGTCGCGTCGCCTGGCCAGGGCTGAAGCTCATAGCTTTGCTTCCGACAGGACCTTGCGATAGCCCACGCCGATCGAACTGGCTCCACGATTGTTTTAGCGAACGATCCTGACGCAGGTGCGTTCTCTCACCCTCCTGACCATCGCCCTCGCCAACCCTCTCGTCCCCAGATCGCTTCTGCGCCGCTGAAAAGTCCAAGTACGCTCTCCTTCCTTAAGATTCGACAGCTTGCTGAAGGATCTCGCAGTGGTGCCTGGAACGTCTTCACTGGTGACCAGCTCGGAACTCTGCTCGGCGAGTGGGTCCTCACAAAGTACAAGGCCTCGGGCTTGCCCATCGGTTCGTTCCTGTCCTCGTTTCCCCGACGCCTCGCTAAACAACTCTGACGACCGCAGAGAAGCTTGCCATGTGCGCTTCGACCGTGTCGTCCAAGATGCTTCGCACGATTGCGAAAGCCGAAGGCTTCACGTTCCGCGAGACGCTGACGGGGTTCAAGTGGGTCTCTCTCTCGCCGCCTTCTCGAGACTGTTCTCATTGCTTGAGCGCAGGTATCTTGGGAACGAAGCGCGCGAGCTGGAGAAGGAGGGATTCAACGCCATCTTTGCGTACGAGGAGGCGATCGGGTACATGCACGGCAAGGAGATCAGGGACAAAGACGGGGTGCGGTGCTCTCTCTAGAGAGCGTTGATAGAGCTGATACCGAACGCCTCGCAGGTAACCGCCTTGGTTTCCTTCTGCGAGCTAGCGACGACTCTTGCGCGAGCTGGGTCGACGGTCGCGCACCACCTGGATTCGCTCTACGCCAAGTACGTCCCTTCCTTCTCCACCCCGCACAAGACGCCTAACGACCAAACAGGTACGGCTTCTTCAAGACCTCCAACTCGTACTTCATCTGCCGCGACCCCTCAAAGACGAACCGGATCTTCCAAACCCTCCGCCAATCCGTCCGTTCTCTCCCCTCCCCTCCCTCCCCCACTAACCCCTCTCGCAGTCCCCGGAATCCCCTCTAGGCTTCCGCCTCCCTCACACCCTCGCAGGCTTCCCGCTGACGTACATTCGCGACCTGACGACCGGGTACGATTCGTCCAACCCGCCCACGTTCGTACCGAGCTTGCCTGTGGATCCGACGACGCATATGATCTCGTTTGCGCTGGGGGACGCGCGGGAGGGGGTCGAGGTGGTCGGGACGGTGAGGACGAGCGGGACGGAACCGAAGGTGCGTGAATTCGGTTGAGAGGTACTTTGGGGAGCTGATATGGTGAGCAGATCAAGTTCTACCTCGAGGCGTCTGGAGTCGATAGGGGAGAGGTGGAGAGTGTGCTGGAGGTCGTGAGGGAGGCGGTGGGGAGGGAATGGTTGAGGTGGGAGGAGATGGGGCTCGAGAGGGCTTGAGTCGGCCGGTGAGGAGCAGGAAATGTACGAGCAGCTTGTAGCCACCTCCGTCGGTTCCATAGGAGGTTCTCGTGAACCCGACCGAAGCAGGTAAGGACTCCCTCGAAGCAAGCGGGGCGGCCCGATTGAAAGAGCAGCACCTCGCCCTCCAGAACGCATCAGCTCCCTCTCATCCTAGACTCTCCCACCTCGATTACACTCGTCTCCACCCTCCCAGCTCTAATGCTTCGCCTCGACCTCCTCCTTCCCATGCTTGGCCGGTGCGCTGAGAACGAGATTGTCGTACGCGACGTACGCCGAGAACGCCACGACGGCGATGCCGAATCCAGGGAAGAGGTTACGGAACCTGCGTGCGCGATTGTCAGCGAGGAGTTGGGAGGCAAGGGGAGGGGGAGGTGTACATGGCGACGTTGGAGAAGATGGGGGACTGCGAGATGGTTAGTGGCGGGTGGAAGGGGGGGACGAGACGGACCTTGCGCCAGGCTTCTCGCTTTGCCCAGGGATCTGTTTGGGGAAAGAGGTGAGCAGGAGGGAGGAGGGCGAGGAGGGAGGTAGTCGGACCTCTGTAGAGTGAAGGTGCCACTGGGGGAGAACTCGAAGGTCAGCTGGGAGCTCTCAGAAAGGAGTGGGCTGTTCCTACTTACTTTTGATCAAGAACCGAAGAACGTGGAGGGGGAGAGCTTAAGAGGGGAGGAGAGAGGTTGAGCCAGTGGGTGGTTAACTCTCAGTTTAGGACACGGGAATTTCACAGAAAAGGACTTAGAGAAAGAATCGTGGGTCTTCCCCTCTTGCCCCCACTGCCCACTCTCTCGACTCAGGCCGAGTTCAGTCAGAACATCAACCACCACCAGCACCTCCGTCAAACTCGGCAGTCGATGGCGGAGAAGAAGTACAAGAAGCGAGTCATTCAAGAGAGCTCAAGCTCATCTTCAGACGAAGGTGTTCCTCTCGTGAGTCCCTCGCTCCCCTTAAGGACCACGCTCGGATCAAACAGTCTCCCTTTGCCACACCCTCCCTATCCACGGCGTGCCTCTCCTCGTCCCCGCGCGACCACAACTTCCACCCCCCTCCATCTCACGCGTCTCGGCGCCCTCGGTCCTGCCCCAACCTCTCCGCCACAGCTATTAACGTTCTTCCCCTTCCGCCCTGCAGACCAAACGACTCAAGTCCGAACCCGCTGCCGATCCTGCCCCCGCCCCCGCCGCTTCCGCTGCCCCCGTCAGATCGGAAGAGCACACGTCTGAACTCCA
>ERZ1463034.299-NODE-299-length-12083-cov-5.782258_pt1 | contig 12083 bp, 22 predicted proteins | sample MGYA00564480_ERZ1463034 | MGnify/ENA primary metagenome ERZ1463034 (study PRJEB39244, sample SAMEA3635122) | Helicobacter pylori | study: EMG produced TPA metagenomics assembly of PRJEB11511 data set (Assembly of a 5300-year-old Helicobacter pylori...
GAACACTCTTTCCCTACATGACGCTCTTCCGATCTCTTTCGGTTGGAGGGGTGTGGACTGTGTGGGGAACAGAAGGATCCAGAGGTGGAGAAGCGGACGCCGTTTGCGCCGCCGTCACCGAGGTTGAGGAGGTGAGGGGCGTCGAAACTTCCGAAGGTGAGGCGGACAGGGGAGAGCGGAGGGAGCTTCGAAAGAGGGGGGTGTGCTGCTGGGCCGATCGCTCCGAGACTTGGTGGGAACAAAGTGGTCGCCTTCAAGGGCTCCTTGCGAGCATCTGTTTAGTCTGCCAAGTGGAAGGAAAGAGAACGAGGGGCACGCCGTTCTAGCGCGGAGACCGTCTCCCTGGCGCAAGTCCTTTATTCTAGTGGGGGGCGATCTCTTCCAGGACCCTCTTTCAGCGTGTACGAAGCTCCCTCGTCTGTGTCTATGTGAGATACGTTGCGTTCTCAGTTTCAGCGACGACCACGTCCAGGTCGAAGGAAATTCGGCCGGCCCAACACTTCAAGTTCGTGCACGAACTCGTTCTCCCTTTGTCCCGCACGGCACACGACCACATTCCTCAGCCTCTTTCGACGCCCCACCCACAGTCTTCAGGGCGAAAGAACGGCTCCAGGGAGCATGCAAGACAAAGCACGCGTCGAAGCCATCGAGCAGTCTCATCCTCGCAATCCCGAGTCCTCGAACAGCGAAACGGCGTGCATCTGTATTTTGTTAACAAGATATCTACGTTTACGCCTTGACGGGGGACTTGTGGATGAAGTCGACTCCCTGCGGCGCCTGAACGTTAGCTTCCGCTCACACAAAAGACCGCAGCGAACGCACCTTGGCGATGTTGGAGGCAAGGTCGGGGAGGCAGGCGTCAAGGAGGGCCTGCTCAGAGGCGGCGAGAGCTCCAACGGGGTGGATTTTCTCGACTCCTCCGGGCTGCGAGATCGATTGTTCGTCAGCTGCGGTTCAAGAGTGCGAGGAGAGAAAAACGCACGCCGAGGGTGACCTGGGAGGAGAAGAAGGTGACGCCCTTGTCGGCGTAGAGGGGAGACTCGACGTAGGTGCACTGCACGACGTCCTTGTCGCCCCTCATGGCCTTGAGGAGCGCATCAGTGAAGACGGCTCCGGCTGCACCGTGAAACGCACTCGTCAGCTTCCACCCTACTCAACCTCGGGAAGGAGAACGCACCGTAAGCCATGGAGAGGGTAGCACTTCCGGCTCCATCCTTGGCCTTGACGACCTCATCTCCACCGAACTGGATGCGCTTGACGAGCGCAGCGAGCTCCTCTCCGCCCTTCTCGACAATCTTCTTGCCCTCGGCAGTCTGCGAGAGGATGGGGACGATCGTGACACCAGAGTGGCCACCGACAACGGGGACGACGGTCTCGGCGGGGAGGGTACCGGCGAGGGTCGAGAGGAAGGCGGAGGAGCGGACGACGTCAAGGGTGGTGACTCCGAAGAGGCTGCGAGAGCGCGCTCAGCTTCAGTACGAAGCCGTCACAGGGAGTGAAGGAAGAACGAACCGCTTGGGGTCGTAGACGCCGGCCTGCTTGAAGACCTCGGCGCAGATGGGGACGGTCGAGTTAACGGGGTTGGCGATGATGGCGATGCGGGCGGTGGGGCAAGCCTTAGCGGCGGCCTTGGCGAGGTCACGAACGATAGAGGCGTTAGTCTGTGGTCGGTCGCGTCAGCTCCTTCCTTCCTCCGGCACGAGCGAGAGAACGCACGTTGAAGAGGTCGTCGCGGGACATTCCAGGCTTGCGGGGCATTCCAGCGGGGATCACGACGATCTCGGCTCCAGAGAGGGCCTTCTCGAGTCCGTTGTTCTCAGGGGAGTAGCCGACGCACTGTGGGAGAGAAGGGCGTTAGCGCGGGGGCTCAAAGACCGAGTCCAGAAATCCGTTGTTGCGATCGCCGAGAGCCGGAGCTGCACCAGGGCAGCGGTGGAGTGTAAGCCACCGTAGTGGTCGCCCGGCACCAGCCAGCCACGACAGGGCCCTACTGATACGACCCCGGTTGCGCCCAGAAGAAGCCTCCCTCCTCTCCTCCTGACATCTCCAGATCCACTCGAGTGCACTCCCAACCTCCCCTCTTGTAGCTCAGCAAGTGCCTCTCCCTCCTTCTCCCCCGAGCTCGCGTTACCTCTCCCACCTCCCCTTTCCGCCCCGCAGCTCCGCTAACCGATCCCCGCCGACCCTCCTCCTCCCTTCCTCCCTCTTCCAGCCCACGATAGAGAAGAACCGAAGCTAACCTTAGCGGGGGTGTTGACGTGGCTAACGTCAGCGGCGACACCGGGGCATCCACGGATGTCGTAGAGGGAGAGCTCGGTGACGAGAGGGTTCTGCTTAAGGAGGAGGGACAGGGGCTGTCCGATTCCGCCTGTTCAAAGCGTGCAATCCATCAGCTTTTCCGCCTTGCTCTGCTTCGCTTCCTGCTGTAGTCCCCCGGCATGGCATCCTCCCTTCGGACAAAGATCGATGAAGCACCGGGCTTCTGCCTGGCAGCTCCTCCCCGCCGACTCCGCCTCCCTTCCAGTCGCTGTACACCGTTTGCGATACGGGCTTGAACAGAAGGACTCACCTGCAGCTCCGAGAACAGCGACCTTGACGAGGGAAGCGGGGGAGGACGAGAAGGCGCGACGGCCGAGGTTCTTGGAGACAGTCTGGGCGAGTGCGAAAGACACTGGGTAAAAAGGACCACGTCAGTGTGAGATCGCGGGCTGCTGGAGGGAGCAGGACGGACTGGTATTGAGGTGGTGGGAGGGAAGGGCAAGAGAGGATCTCGAAGTTCGCCCGGAGGAAAGCGGGAGCCGCCGGCTACGAGATTCTCAGCAGGCGCCTTCGCACGAGAAACGTTCAAGGAAATACGAGCTGCACAGACTACAGTCACGTACCAAGATTCAGGAGCCTCCGATACAGGAACAACGAAAACAAGAAATGCGAATTCTCTACACAGGATCAACTCCGAGCGATGAACACCAACGGCACGCTCGTCGGCGTAAGAGTCACGACCGCATGCCCCTTGACGACCCTCTTGAGCCTGTCCACCTTGCTCTCCCCCGGGAACTTCTTCTCCGCCGAGCCATCGAGGTCCTCCTGGAGGTGCACGCTGTACCTCCTCAGAATAAAGGTGAGGAGCGACGCGGTCTCGACTGCGGAGATGCGTTAGCTGGCTCTCACGAACGGGGGAAGGTGAACGTACCCGAGGCAAACTTCTGCCCGATACACGAACGAGCACCGGCGGAGAAGGCCATGAAGGCGTCGCGCGGCCAGCGGTAGGAGCCATCTGCAGCGTCGAGGAAGCGATCCGGCTTGAACTCGTTGCAGTCCTCTCCCCAGTACCTAGCTGCGAGATTAGGAGGCGTCAGCGAGGCCGATGGAGGAGGGAGGAAGAGAACGCACGATTGCGATGGAGCGCCACGGCGTCGATAAAAATCTCGGTGAAGCGAGGGACAAAGATGGTCTCCCCTGGGCTCCCGTTCTCGGCAGGCGATGTCGGGAGAATCGAGTCCTGGAGAGAGATTTTGGGGAGGATGACGCCGGAGGGGTACAGGCGGAGGGTCTCGTTAAAGACGGCGTGAATGCGGGTCTGCGACGGTGTTAATGGTCGTTGGCGGGAGCAATTGGGAGAGAAGAGTCTCACGAGATTGGCATAGTCGCGGTAGCACTGCGAAGAGAGAGGTTCAGGAGAGTTCGGACGTTGCGAAGCGACAAGACGCACCGCTTCCAGGCCGGGCGGAATGACCTCGTTGATGTGCTTCAACAGCTTGTCCTGCTCGTCCTGGTGCAGCGCCAGAATCATCAGGATGAACGCTACAGTGTGCGCCGTCGTTTCTGTATCACATCGTCAGCCAACCCCCGACAAAGAGGCCGCAAGCCTCAACAGCGACGCACCATGTCCCGCAGTCAGGAAGACAAACATGTTCGCGAGCACGTCCTGATCCGACACCTTGACCTTCTTCTTCGCATCCTCGCCCTTCTCGTCCTCCTCCTCGACGTCCGTATTCGCATACACCAAAGCTCCGAGCAGGTCCCTCCTTCCGTCGCTCCCCTCCCTCAGATCGCTCGACGACGCTCGCCGATCCGTCAGAAATTCGTGCATGTACGAATCAAAGTTCTTGTAGCTCGCTGCGACGCGGTGAAGTTTTGGAATGGGTAGTTTGTAGGCCCACTGCGAAGCCTGTTAGCGGGTGCGTAAAGCGATGGACCGAGGACGAACGGAGGGAGTCATGACATGCGTCATGGAACCTTCGAGGACGCCGTTGACGGCGTTGCTGAGACTCATCGTGTGTCCTTCAGGAATCGCATCAGGGAGAGAATCGAGCCACGGAGGTCGGTGCGAGAAAGCTGTGGCGCAGACGACCTGGAATGCGAGGTGAGTTGGAAGGCGAGAGGAGCGGAGACGATGAGCTCACCTGAAGAGCAATCTTGAGGGATAGACGGTTGATATCGGCCACCTGGACCGACGTCTTGCCCTCTGCGTCCTTGGTGCTGAGCGACGTCTCCCACTCGCTCATGCAGTCCTCGACCGTTCGCTGGGTCTCCTCCCACGCCAGCTGGTTCGAGCTCTGCAGTACAGCATAATTGTCAGGTCTCCATCGTCAAGGGTTCACAGAAGCACGACCACTCACCTCGGAGAAGCTTCCCATCGCAATCTTCCTGTGCGCCCTCCACATGTCGCCCTCCGCCGTCCCAACGTTAGGCCCGTACTGAGCGAGCGCACGGTACATGTACGATGGCTTCTGGTAGCGGTTACGATCTGATGTGACGTGCTTGATCGAGACGGGGTCGGCGAGGAGGAACGCGCGGACTGGAGGCCAGAAGGCGACGAGGGAGAGGACGTCCGACGGACCGCGCGAGGTGAAGACTGTGCGGCGTGAGAAGGTAAGCTGGTGCCCCTATTGGCGCCGGGGATAACTCACGAGAGTAGCCATAGCGGATACTGTACTGCTCGCCAATGTTGATGTAGGGAATGCGAGGGAGGAGGCCGAGGAGGGTATGCGGGTGGATCAACAGCCGGATGCCAGGGTAGTTCCTACGGAGCAGATGCGTCAGGCGGTGCTGGAAGGGCGACGCGTGCGTGGACGCACTGGATGAGGGCGATGTTCCACTGGAACCGACGCCAGAGGCCCGAGAGGTTTCTGAGCCAGTAGAGGGAGACGAGCAGTAAGACGAGGTTGATGAGTAGCCACGACATTGTGTGTGAGCGCAGGAGAGCAAGAGCAGCTAGGGAGGAGCAGATACTCCCATGGGCGCGGACAAAGAGGCAGGAACAAAGGGAGGCGCAGCTCGGCGCACAAAGCTCTTCTGCCCGCACTTCGATGAAAGGGCAACAAGGCAGTAGGTCAGAGGGCGCAAGAACGCTTCTGAAGAGTTGAGGGGTGCGGTCGAGGGAGAAGGAACGCCCACCCGGAGTCCGCGACGACCCGTCTGAACATCTCCTTCGCCCGTACCTCTCTTCGCCTCTCCCAGAAAGCCCCGACGATGCTACTAACGATCTGCAATGCAACCAAACACAGACTGCTACCTTAATCGTCGTCAATAACGATCGTCTCGGGGTCCTGAGCCTTCTCTCCCTTCGGCTCCTTCTCTCCCTTCTGTCCCCATGCTCTCCCCTCGTCCTTCTCCTCGTCCTTCTCCTTGTCCAACCCCTTCTCCTTCTTCTCAACGGCCGACCTCCCCGTCCCCTCGACCGACGAAGCCGCCTCGACACCCAACTCCGGCGACAGCGCCCCTTTGCGCCCCCTGGAGCCCCTCAACGCCGACGCGGGAGGCTGCGCCGCTGGGGCGACGGGTTCGACGACCATGATCTCGTCGTCCTCCTCGCCCCACAGCTCGCGACACAGCTCGCGACCAGCCTGGGAGTTCGAAGGTCCGTCGAAGATGCTGTCGACGGCTTGCGACTCCACGACGATCGACGTGCTCCTCACGTTCTCCTCCTCGAGCGCGACGGGCGACACGACCTTGTCGCCGTTCGAGAAGCGCGTGTGCGTTCCTCCCGAGGCAGAATTACTTGTCGCTTTCGGCGGCGGTGTGCTCTTCCTCTGGACGTGGACTTCGACATAGGGAGCGGCCTTCTTCCTGCGTTTCGGAGACGCCGAGGGAGAACGTAAACCGGAGGGGTCGACGTCAGCGAGAGGTCGGGTGGCGAGAGACGGTGGGTGGGAAGGGGGAGGAGGGGAGACGGCGGCGTGCTCGCGCGTTGGGAGGTCGCGATCTGCGCTGTCGACGACGTGACCCGTCGTCGAGTGGCCGAGTTCGGGAGAAGACTGACGGAGAAGGCGGGGTGGGCCGAACTGCGAGATTTGCACGCCTCGAGGTGGCAGGCGGGAGGCGGGAGGCGGCAGACGGGAGGCGGTCGTGGGTGAGGTGGAGGACAGCGGCATCGACGGCTTCGTCGACTTGCCGGCAAGCTCGAGGGGTTTAGAGGAAGAGGCGAGAGGGAAGTCGAAGGGCCGGGACGATTTGTGGTCGGCCTCTTGTTCGTCGTAAGCCTCCTTCGCAGGCGACGACGACTCCTCGTCGCTGATGACGACCTGCTCGATCTCCTTCGCTTTCCCCTTGTCGACCTTCCGCGCCTTCGAGCCATCCTTCTTGCCGTCTCCGATCGAAAGCCTGCTCTCAGCCGCACTCCGCTCCTCCTCCTCCTGAACCCTCCGCGCCGCCGCATCGTTCGCCTCCTTCTCCTCCTTCTCCTTGCGCGCCTCCCGCTTCTTCGCCTTCTCCAGAGCGACCTTCGCTTCGATCTCGACGAACGGCTTGCGGTATTCGGCCCATTTGACGCATTCCTGCTGAACCTCGTCTCGCATGACCTTGCGCCTCGCCATGGCGTCGGTGCCCTTCCACGTCTCAAGGATCTCGGGATCCTTGGGCTGCACGCCCTTCTTGCGCTGCATAAAACACAGGAGTCAGCACCTGCGAGGGACCAAAGGCCAGGAGACAGCGCACGAGGATGAATGCGACCTTGTCGAGAGGGTCCACCAAAAAATGCTCGACCATGTGGAGGAGGTAGACGCCGCAGTCGTGGAAGTTGCTCTGCTGGGGAACCTAGTAGAGAGCGCGAGTCAGAGCGATCCACGGCCTGCAGATAGAGCAGTACGCACGATAGCGGTCTTCGCGACGCAGTTGGCGGGAGTGATGGTGACCTCGATCTTCTTCTTGTCGAGAGCCTCCTTGACGAGGTAGTCCTTGAGTCGCTTGACGACTGGGTTGTGGTTGCCTCCGAGAGAGTCGAACGTGAAGATGTAGCAGCTGCGAATGCGGCAAATCAGGAGAGATCCACCGCGCAGGACAAAGGGACGCACACGTTGGAATCGCTCGCGGTCGCCAGCTGAGCCGCAAGTCGTGTGGAAGCGCTATCGAGATCGGCGTCCGCTCGCGAGAGTCCAGAGGTCGATGCTTCGGGGGGAGAAGAGCCTTGAGGAGTCGCCGAGCCCGGCGGGCGTGACGAAGGGGTGATGAGAGTGGGCTTGGTGGAGGCGACTGAGATCGGGTCCTCAGGCTCGGGTGCCGTCTTGAGAGGATCACCGACGAGTTCCTTGGCGACTTCCTCCTCGCTATCGTAGGCGGTGCCGACGAGACTCAAAGCCTTCGCCTTCGCCTGTTCCGCGTCGGGAAGAGAAGCGACGGAGAGCGCGCCGTTCTGCGCGTGATCGTGCTCGCGCTCGACGTCGGCCATCGGCTGATCTTCGAGGACGAAATGAGCAACGCCAGCCACGAGGGCCTCTTCGGAGGTCTTGCCGGCGTCAGGTTCCTGAGTGGAGGAACGCAAAAGCGCTTCGCGAGCGTCGGCGGCGTCGTCGAACCCCGGAGGGTTGGCGGATTCGTCGTCGTCGCCGTCGGTTTCCATGGCGTCCGTCGCGGGGATGCTCGTCGAGTCGGCTGCGTCGGAAGCTCGAGTTCTTCGGGCAGGAGGGGCCTCCTGAGAGAAAGTGAGGATCGCTGCAGGGTTGACGATGATGGCGAGGTACCAGTGAAGGCTGCAGGTCGATCACAAGTCAGAGCAGGCCACCAGCTTGGCGAGAAAGTGCGTACTGCTCGTTAATGGGGACGATGATGTAGTCCTTGTCGAAGAAGTCGAACTTCTGAGTCCACTTCTTGACGGTCTGGTAGACGTCGTAATCGCTGCAAGCGGGCGGAGAGGACGTCAGCGGTCGCCCTCAAACTTCGCAGAGCCGGAAAGGGACGCACGCAGGAGCTTTCGGCGGCTTCTTCGTCGATAGCTTCTTGTAGAAGAACGAGTTGAACATGTGAACCTTGCTCGCGAGCTGCGGTGCCTGCTGCTCGAGAGAAATGAAGATGCGTCTGCGAGCGAACATCAGTCAGTCTCGAATCCACCTAGATCGCTGGCGAGAGAACGCACTTCAAGCCGAACTCGATCAAAGTGTCGTTGAGGAACTCTCCATCCGCGAGACGACGAGTGTCCCCGTGCGTGACCGTGACCGATCCCGTCCCAACGTTGTCGCCGAACGGCCAAACAAGAACTCTGGAGGATCGTGCGGGTGCGTTAGCGACAGAAAGAGCGAACGTAGACCGAATTTGCGCACACAGTCTCGAGAGGGGGCTCGTTGGGCTTGGGAAGGGGAGGGCGGGGAGGAGTCGGGGGGCAAGGCTTCGGTGGCAAGCCCTTGGACCGAGTACCGTGCGGCGAATGAGAGGTAGAAGAGGCCGAGATGCTGCAGGACAAAGAGAGTGGTCAGCAGAGAAACGTCGGTCGCAGGGAAGAAACGTTGCACAAGTCGAGCGTCATCTGCTGAGTCTTCTTCGCAGGAGGAGCAGACTTCAGTTGCGACGAAGGCACTCCTTGTAGCCTGAGAGCTTCCTCTCTCGCATCGTTCAGCGCCTGGTCGAACTCCCGACAAGCCGAGTTGCCGCCGGACTGACTGTACGCGACCGCTCGTCAGCTTCGGCAGAAGAAACAGCCGAGCAAGAGACTCACGAAAACGGCTTCAGAGTAGCTCCCGGCTTCGCCCACTTCTCAAGAGCCTCAAACAACGCCCGAACGTCCTCGATCTTCACGCTCGGCTGCAAACGGATCGACAGTCCGACTTCATCTGCACGAGGGCGTTAACGAAAGCGAAAGAAGCCTCTGAAAAGAAGGAGTCTTGCTGCTGGACGACTGGCCCTTGGTCCGATAAACTTCCCCCTTCAGGGGCAAGGAGCTGGTACCGAGCATGAAGATGGCGTTCTCGGGGTTGTTGCAAAGCTGAGGATGCAAATCGTCAGCATCGTTTCGTTCAAAAACCCCGAAAGAGCTCACAGTCATGCTCTTGAGTTGGGTTCTCTTGAAACTCGCCAACTCGGTCGGGACTCCGTTCTCCTCCCGCCTCAGCGTGATCGTATGCGCGGTCGGCGGGCCATTGCGATTGAAAACGAGAGAGTAGGGCGAGTCCAGCTTCATAAGGGGGAAGAGCTTGTCGTAGCGGTACGGTTCGATGGCGTACTCGCGCATCGGGTCGCCAGGCGCTAGACTTGGTTTGCCGAAAATGTCGTTCGTCATGCTCAAGCCGTCGACGGTCCTCGAACCACCATCCTGTCGAAGCGAGGCGTGAGTAGGAATCGACTTTCTCGTCGCCGGGGGACGAACCCGTGTCTTCATCTGGTTGATCGCTTTCGTCCTCTTCGCACTCGGCGGAGCGTCGAAGGACTCGTTCCCTGGTTCGTACGCCGCGATCTTGCGCTTCGTGCTACCCTCCTGAATGACAGCGTGCGCCTCCTCGATCAGCTTGTGGCTCGGCGCTCGTGACGGACCGGCATCGCCAGTAAGGTTGAACGGGCGTCCGAGAGCGAGGGGGTCGGGAGAGGAGGCGGATGCAGAGGTTCGCGAGGAGGGCAGGAGCTTGCCTCGTTTCGAAGGAGGAGGGACGAGAGGTGGCGCAATGGCGGGGAGGTGGTCGTCGTCGGCGTTCTCGATGTCGTCGACGTCGTCGTCGCTCGAATCCAAGGTGATGCAGTCGGGAGCTTTCGACGCCGCGTTCGCTCGAGGAGTTGCCTTCGCCTTGGCCTTCCCCTTCCCCTTGATCGTCCACGACGGCTCGACTGCCTTGCCCTTGCCCTTGTCGTTCGCACCCCCCTTGACTTGAAGCGACTGGATCTTCGCCGCTCCAGCGCGCTCGTTCTTCTGCGTCTCCTCGTCGTCCTCGTCGTCGATACCTGTGCACGCGGAAGCCCCTCATCAGCTCTTTGCGAGGGAGAGAGAGAAGGGGAGCGCACTTCGCTTCGAACTCGAGACGCCCTTCCTGGAAGACGGCAGCGCCTTGATCGCGTCGCGCTGGGCTTGCTGCTTCTGAGGCTTGTGCGTGCTCGCCACGGCGCTGTTGAAGAGGCGACCTCCTGCCTGGGCTCCGGGCTTGGCCAGTCGACTCGAGCTTGCGGTCGGGTTCGGCTCGGGGTCGTTAAAGCGTTTCGACCAGCCAGGCCCGTACGGACCACTGACGGTACCGGCCTTCTGGGTGGGATCTTGAGGTCCGATAGGGTGTCCCTTTCTGGGCGGCATACTGCAGTCAAGGAAGCAGACGCGCCATCAGCTCCTCTTCCTCCCCGCTCCTGCTCCCAAGCTAGCTCACCTTGCTGACACTTCCCAGGCTTTCGCTGCGAGAGGTGCAGTGCTCACGGAGCTTTGAACGACCTGGACGGAAGCCCTCACGAAGACGCTCCGAGGCGATTTCGCTGCTGCTGGCGGCGAGGCTTTCGAACGCGAAGGAGGGTCGTCCTGCGAGTAGGTAGTGAGGTCGATAACGCCCGCGAAGGGCTTGTGTTGTTTGGGAGGAGGAGGCTGCGCCGAACCAAGTCAGACGCGGGTCCCTGCGCGCGTCGAGGAAACCACGCACTGATCGACCGAATTCGGGGTAACCTAAGAGGCTTGAAGTAGTTTGCGAAGGTCCGCCGCCCATGCACTGGCGGTGGCGAGGAGAGGGTGATCCCCGCGAGCTCGAGAGACGAAGTTGTGGGAGAGGTGTGGCGAGACGCGGAGGGGAGGAGTGGGCTGGTCGGTGAGGTGCGGCGCGTGCGCTGGACGCTCTGCTGGGCTGCGACCTGCGGAGGAGACGAGCCAGGGAGTGGAGAAGGGGAAGCTATTGAGGCCGTCGAGGCGTTCAGCGCGCTCGAGTTTGTTGCAGCTCTCTCCACCTCTTTCAGGCAGGCTTCTGCCCATAAATCCTCTTAGGATCCGGTACACGAATCAACGGGCTAGCGCGGTCAACTGTAATTATGCGAGAGGTGCGTCTATGTAAAAGTATCCAGCTGACCACGGACCGATCCTCTCTACTCCTTCTTCGCCTTCTCCTCCTGGTTCAACTCGCGATGAACCGCCTGCTTCAACCTCGACTCGGCCTGCACAACAGCCCTCCTCAGCTCCGCACCCTCGTCCTCGGTCAGGCCGAACGCCTGAACGATCTTGGGGACCTTGTCGAGCGTCAACAACAGTTGCGCGTCGAGTTCAGCGGGAGTCGAGGGAGGGGAGGTGAAGGGAGTTGAGGAGTAGATGGCGTCGAGCTCAGAGGAAGGCGAAAGCGTGATTTGGGAGGCGGAGAGGAGGTTGTTGAGATACTCGGAGGCCTTCCATGCTGCGAAGGGGGGTCAGGACTGCGAGGGATCAGGAGTTGGGAGAGGAGCGGACCTCGGAAATGGCTCCATGCGCGCCAGAGAACGTAGAAAAGGGGGAAGCTGGAATGTGAGTCAGCTGGAAGTGCGGAAAGAGCAGAGGTAGGACGCACTTGGGAACGATGGGAACAATGGCGAAAGGGAAGGTGAGGGGAGCTCCTCTGCGGCACAAGCAACGCGTCAGTATCGGTTCAGCATGCTCGTACGCGAGAACAGCCTACACTAGGCACTTGATCATGGAGCTTTTGTGGTGAGGTTCCCGATGTGCGAGCTGAGACTTGAGGGTATCGAGGAGAGGTCCAGGTGAGATGAGTGATGAGGGGTAGAGAAGGGTGACCTGCGAGGGATCAAGGGAGTGGTTAGCTCTCCTGTACCGTGGCTGCTTCAACGCGCTGTCCCGTCGTCGCTGGAGGTCAGAGGTGGGAGTGAGCTGCCCCGCGTTCAATGGCTCCGCAAGTCACCCTCCCAGCTCCGAGCTCCAGCAGCTCCTCCTA
>ERZ1463034.300-NODE-300-length-12072-cov-9.701756_pt1 | contig 12072 bp, 9 predicted proteins | sample MGYA00564480_ERZ1463034 | MGnify/ENA primary metagenome ERZ1463034 (study PRJEB39244, sample SAMEA3635122) | Helicobacter pylori | study: EMG produced TPA metagenomics assembly of PRJEB11511 data set (Assembly of a 5300-year-old Helicobacter pylori...
TCTTCCGATCTGTCTTTTTGCCGGTGGTGGTTACTTATGAACGCTATACCTGCCCAGGAAGTCGCCGACCATTGCCTGCAGGCTTTCACTCAGCTTGTTCATGTCAGTCAGGCCGCGTTTTACTGCGTCGATCGACAACTGCAAGCTCGTGATTTTCGATTGCACGGCATGAGCGGCGAGATGCATCGCGACTATTTAGACAACTACCAGCAGTTCGATCCGCTGCAACCGAGTAACTGCGCATCCAGCGGGTTGAACGTGGTGCCACTGGGCTTTGCCATGGCCAGGCAGCCTCAAAGGGACAATCACCGTTATCAGGATTTCCTGTTGCGCTACGGGGTTGTCGATGTCGTCGAAATCCTCGCCCATCGCGCCGGCCAGCCTCAAGCGGCGATCTCTCTGTTACGCACCGCCGAACAAGGCGCCTTCACCCCTGATCAGCTAAGCCAGCTCAACGCCTTGCAGTCCCTGCTGCAACTGGCCGTCGCGAACATACAACCCGATGAAGACCCGCTGATCGACCTGACGCCCAGAGAGCGGCAGATCGCCTTATTGTTGCGCCAGGGCGCGAGCAACAAACAGCTGGCACAGGAACTGAACGTCGGCTTGCCGACCATCAAGACCCACCTGATCAACCTATTCCGCAAGACCCACGCAAGTAGCCGCACCGAGTTGGTGGGGATACTGTTTCTCTAGCTCAACCATCCGGTTGATAGGCGAGACCTTCTGCGAACTGCATGCTCCAGCGTGTTAATTCACGCAACCGGAGTATTGCAATGACAACTTCTTCTGACTGGATTACCGTCGGCGCACTGGCCGACGGTTTCGCCCCTGAAGCCTTCATCCTGCCTAATCTGGCCGACCTGAGCGACAAAGCCTTCACCCTGAACTTCGCCGATGGCAGGCAGATCGAACATCGTTTCAACACCGAAACGCTGTCATGGTCTGCAGCCGATGGTCATTCCAGCGGCACGGCGCCCTACCGGGCCACGTCGATCCGCCCTGGTTTGTACCTGGTGGATTTCATCAAGCATCAGAACGGCTTGAGCTGGTCCATCAGCCTGGTCCTGGACACTCACAGCGCTTCGTTCACCGCAGTCATCGGCCGTATGCCGACTCAAGTAAACAACGCTGAAGGCCTCTACAGCCGAGCCCTGGCCGGCAAACCCCTGACATCTGTTGAGGTGGACTTCGTCCACGGCAGCCTCGACCGACCCTGGCTGGCAGGCCAGTGCCCGCACGTTCCCACCAACGAGCTGACCGGCCTGCGCAACCTGTATCGCTACAGCCCCAGCGAGGTCTACGAGCACATCTACCTCAACGATCAGTTCTATGCCTGGCAATGCCTTGAAGGTGTTGAAAAAGGCTTGTGTGATACCGATCGCTGCCATTACTACAAAATCGCCGATCAACTCTACCTGTTCGTCTGGCGCGAAAAGATCATCCCGACCCTCGGCCTGGTACTGATCGATATGCAACAACACCGCAGTGACGGCAAGATTTTCGGTTACGCCTCAGCGTCCTTCGATGAGTTGTCGAACTTCCCGGTCAGCTCTTACTGCCAGGTACTTAACCGCACGGAGTATCCTGATGCGTGAACCTCGTACCGTCGTTATCACCGGCGCCGGCACCGGCATCGGGGCCGCCTGCGCCCGACTGTACGCCACCGAAGGGGCCAACCTGGTGCTGATCGGCCGTCGTCGCGAACCGTTGGAGCAGGTAGCTGAAGAAACCGGTGGCTGGGTGCTCGTGGGCGATGCCGCCTGCCCAGCGACCTGGGAAGCGTTTGTCGCGCAGATCAGCCAGCGCTATGGTCGGCTTGATGTGTTGCTGGCCTGTGCCGGCGGCCACGGCTTGGGCAGCGCCACGCAAACCAGCCCACAGACGTGGGAAGCGGCTCTGCGCAGCAACCTTGACAGCGCCTTTTATAGCGCACGAGCCTGCCTGCCGCTGCTGCTGGAGAGCGCAGGCAACATCGTACTGATTGGTTCAATCGCCTCCCTGGCTGCCGGGCCCGAGGTCTGCGGCTACACCACCGCCAAGCATGCACTGCTCGGTCTTAATCGCTCGCTGGCCCGGGATTACGGCCCTCGCGGCGTGCGGGTAAATGCGGTATGCCCGGGCTGGGTGCGCACGCCGATGGCCGATCAGGAGATGGAACCCCTGATGGAATTTTATGGCGAGACGCTGCAGCAAGCCTATGACCGGGTCTGCGCCGACGTGCCGCTACGCCGGCCGGCCAGCGCCGAGGAAATTGCCAGGGTCTGTCGCTTCCTGGCGTCCAGTGAGGCATCGATTATCACCGGCGCGACACTGGTGGCCGACGGCGGTTCGACCATCGTCGATGTGCCGACCCTGGCTTATGCCCACATGGAGCCTTCTCATGATTAAAGATCTGGATTTCAGCGGCCGCACCATACTGGTAACCGGCGGCGCTCAGGGTATTGGTCGCGCCATTGTCGAAGCCTTCGCCTTGCGCGGCGCTCGTGTGGTAATCGCCGATCTGCAATTGCCCGCGGCCCAGGAACTGGCCAACGAGCTGTCAGGTCGCGCTTGCCAGGTTGAAGCGGTGAGTGTCGATCTGGCGGAATCTACGGCCGTGTTCAACCTGGTTCAAACGTTGGAAGAACGTATGGGGCGGCTGGATATTTTGGTGCATAACGCCGGATATTTTCCGCTGACGCCATTCGCCGAGATTACACCCGCAATTCTTGAACGCACCCTGGCGGTCAACCTCTCGGCGTTGTTCTGGCTGACCCAGGCAGCGTTACCCATGTTCCGCCGTCAGGGTCGCGGCTGCGTGCTGGTGACCTCGTCGGTCACCGGCCCGCGTGTGGCCTATCCGGGGCTTAGTCACTACGCCGCATCAAAGGCCGGGGTCAACGGATTCATCCGCAACGCGGCGCTGGAGCTGGCGGGGGTGAATGTGCGGGTCAACGGCGTGGAGCCCGGAATGATCGCAACGCCTGCCATGGGGAATTTGGGGGATGATCAGCTGAACGACACAATCACCAGCCGGGTCCCCTTGGGCCGACTGGGCAAGCCAGCCGATATCGCTGGGGCCATGTTGTTTCTGGCGTCAGACCTGGCGACTTACATTACCGGGCAGACGCTGGTGGTCGACGGTGGATCCACCTTGCCGGAAGTTTGAAACCAGGCGACTGAGCGTGGAGAAGGGGCTGCACAAGCCCCTTCTCCCCTTCCGTCACTATGAGTGTTTGTGCTCGTGCAGCATCGTCTGAATCTGCTGCGTAGCCTGACGGGTATTCTCCGCCAGCTTGCGCACCTCATCGGCCACCACCGAAAACCCGCGCCCGGCATCACCCGCCCGAGCCGCTTCAATGGCCGCGTTCAACGCCAATAGATTGGTCTGGTCGGCAATGCCTTTGATCACGCCCACCACCGTTGCAATCTGGCTATAGGTCGCCTCATTTTGCTCAAGCATTTGCTGGTGGGTCGCCTTGGCCGAACGCTCATCACTGATGTCCCGTACCGCGCCGATCACACGGGTCAAACGTCCCGACTCATCACGCACTGCACGCCCTCGTTCACGACACCAGATGTAGTCGCGAGTTTTGTGGCGCATCCGGTATTCGAAGACGTACTCGGCGCTACCGTGAGAGCTGAGGATTTCCCGGTCGAAGATCGCCATGATTTTCGGCAAATCCTGCGGATGCGTGATACCGACCTGCGCATCCCAGCCATCGGGTAACTCATGGGGCGCATAGCCCATCAGCAGGCGAAACTGATTGGAAAAGCGCATGCAACTGGCCGGGTGCTGAATATCACCGTTGACCACGCAGATGTCCCAGCAGCCTTCAGTTAGCGTCGATTGCAACAACTCCCAGATTTGCGCCTCATGTTGATGTTGCAGGGTCCGTTGAATGTGCTGGCTCAACTCGACCTGAAGATTTTTTTCGCGATGCCGAGCCTGCTCGAGCTCCTCACGAAGCGTTTCCAGCGCTTGCCCGCTGAGCTCCAGCCGGACGGCCTGATCCGTCGCCAACTCCGCAGCCAACAGTTGCTGCTGCGCGAACCGGGCCCTTTCACACGTGAACTGTTCCAGTTGCAAGGCCTCATCAAGTGCCTGCTGCTGTTTATGCGTTTTGAAGAACATCAGCCTGTCCTTTGTTGATCGAGTCGATCCACTGGATCTGATCGCAAACCAAGCATGATTGCTTGCACCAGGTTGCGGCCCTGCTTGTTCCAGCCTGCCATAAGAAAAACGGCGCCCTCAGGCGCCGTAAACAATCGATAGTTATCAGCAATGACTGATCACAGTCGTGCAGACGACCGCTGACAAGCATTGAATGGCGGCACCAGACCACGCCAGGGTTGAGCACGCTCAAGCTGTGCGGCGAGTGCCAATAACGTACTTTCCTCGCCAAAGCGCCCCGCAAAATGCGCGCCCATCGGCAGTCCACCGGCGCTCCAATACAACGGCACCGACATCGCCGGCTGACCACTGGCGTTGAACAGCGCAGTGAACGGCGAGTAACTGTGGAAACGTTCGATCAGTTCTTCAAGGCTGATGCTGTCGTCTTGCAAATCAAGTTCGCCAATGAGTACCGGCTCACGTGTCAGGGTCGGCGTCAGGATCACATCGTAGTTCTGCATGAACACCGCCAACTGCCGGCCCAAGGCATGAATCCACTCCACCGCGCCCGCATATTGCGCGCCGCTGACGTCGCCCTTGCTACGCAAGATAATCCGCGTCCGGGCTTCCAATTCTTCAGGCTGCACGGCAAACCCGCGCATCTGGCCCAATACATCGACATAGTGACGAGTACTCGCACCAATGATGGTAAAGACCTGATCCAGAAACTCCGGCAACGCCACCGGCAAGCTGACCGGTTCAACACGGTGGCCGAGGGACTGGCACAATCTGGCGGCCCGGCGCACCGCTTCCAGGCTCTCAGTCGAGGTCGGCCAGGGCCCTAACTGCTCAACCAGCCCGATACGCAGTGGACGCGGATCACGCTGCACTGCCGCGAAGTACGGTAGCGTCTGCACCGGCGCAGCGTAAGGCGCACCCAGATCAATCCCCGCTGTCGCATCAAGCAACGCCGCGCTGTCACGCACCGATAAGGTGACAGCATGCGGTGTACCCATTCCGGCCCAGCCCTCTCCGACCATCGGCCCCGAAGGCAGCAGCCCGCGACTTGGCTTGAGCCCGAAGACCCCACAGCAGGAGGCTGGAACCCGCAATGATCCGCCGCCATCATTGCCATGGGCGAAAGGGACTACGCGTGCGGCAACCAGCGCGGCTGCCCCGCCGCTGGAACCACCCGCACTGTGCGCGAGGTTCCAGGGGTTGCGCGTGGCGCCAAAACGGTTTGATTCGGTGGAGTAAGAGGTACCGAACTCAGGGGAGGTGCTGGTCCCGACAATCAAGCAACCCGCACCTCGCAAACGGGTCACGATTTCAGATTCAAAATCTGCCCGAAAACCTCCCAGCGACTGCGAGCCATTGGTCATCGCAGCCCCATTGACTGGAGAGAAAAGGTCTTTGATCAGCGTCGGTACGCCGCTGAAAACACCCTCCATGGACCTCGACTCGCGTGCCGCCTGACGCGCCGAGTCGTAAAGCCGTTCGGCCACCGCGTTAAGCTGCGGCTCAACCAGTTCAATACGATCAATGACCGCTTCAAGTAGCTCGCCGGGCTGCACTTCACCGCGCTTAACCCACTCGGCCAGACCTGTGGCGTCTTCACTGTCCAGCAAGTTCTGGATGTCTTGCATACCCATGCTCCTAGTACCTATAAATTACGAATGACTTGATCCGCCAACAGTGACAATGGCTTTACGTCGCGCCTGCACGCCGGCCAGTGCCCAAAACAATGCTGAGGCAAAGCTGGCGACCGCCAACCACTGGATCGAATGACGCAGGTCACCCGCAAAAGCACTGATCAGTGCCACCACCAGCGGGCTGACAAATTGGCCAAAATACAGAAAGGCAGTGAACCCACCCAACCCGCGCCCGCGGGTTTTGGCAGTCAGGGCATTCATCACGGGGGCCATCGCATTGGGCACCAAAAGCCCGGCACCCAGACCGTGGATGAGCACTGCCACCAACACCTCGTTGTAGCTTTGCGCGCGCATCAGCAGCCATAGCCCGAGCCCCAGCATTGCCAGCAACAACGCATTGCAACCAGCGACACCGATACGTCGGCGCAACAGCGGCCACATCAACGACCCGCCCAACGTTGCCAGCAGGCTCAATCCTGCCGACAGCCCGATCAACGTGCTCGAGGTGACGCCCAGACTGACCAACAGAACAGGGGCCTGAATCGGTACGATAAAACTCAACACCATCCCGCTGAGGATCAGCATGTATCCGATGATCAATGGCACCACAGCGACCTTTCCTGTATCGGGCTCCTCGAACTGTTGTTTACCAGTCGCAGGTTCCCACAACACGTTCATCATCACCGGCACCAACAGCAGCGGCAGCAAGTAGAGCAAGAACGGGAGCCGCCAGGAGTGCTCGCCCAACGCCCCGCCGACGACAAAAAACAGCGAACCCACCAGGCCAATGGTCACCACTTGGCGATTGACATAGCGCAGCCGTTCCTCGCCCTGCCAATAGTCTGCAATCAACGTGGCGCAACAGGTCATCACCGCCGCTTCGGCGCAGCCAAACAGCAGGCGTACACCCACAATGGCCGACAAGTTATCCAGGACTGCCGGCACCGCACCCAGCAAGGCATACAGCAGGGTTGCGATCACAAGTAACGCCTTGCGTCCGACCCGATCGGCTAACCAGCCAGCCAAGGGGGCGCACAAAGCGATGGCCAATGCCGGTCCAGTGATCGCCAGCGGCACCAGTAAACCCGCCTGGGGGTTAAGGGGGCCAAACTCGGCGCCGAGCTTGGGCAGGATCGGCGCAACCATCACCGACCCCATGATGGTCAGGCTGCTGCCAAGCATCAGTACCAGCCCCTCACGTCGCCCAGTGGCTTGACGCGGCGAAGACAGGGGCGCGGGTGAAACAGCGTGTGATTGATTCATAGCACCTCCTCAAAAACTTTGAGAAACACGCAACGCCACGGTATAGCCCTGGGCACGGTTTTGCGCGTCGAACTCTTTGTAGGCGTGGAGCCAGACAGGTGGCAGCCCGGGCTTGAAGTAACTGACCGCAGGGCCCACAGCCAGCACACGCGCGCGATTTCCCGTTTCCAGGCCGGGTGCATTGTCATCAGTGAACTGGCGGTAGTAGTAGCCACCCAGCCCCACCGTCCATGGCCCTACGTGCTGGCCCACCGCAAATTCGTGCCGGTACTCAATACCGTTTTTGTAATCGGTGGCGTTGTTACGTGTATTGATGTCGGCTTCAAAGCTTGAAGACACTTCGAAGCCGCTGTCGCTGATATAGGTGGCGTTAACTATTGGCGAGAAGGTCCAGTGATTCAGGCCCGGGGACACCAAACGGTTCTTGTCGTAGTCACCGGTAGGCGCCTGAATTTGGAACTGCGTATTGATGAACAGGTTCGGCGACACGTTCCATTGCAGGATCAATGGCAGAAACTGCACATCGGCCAAACGGAACGGGTCGGCTTCCAGACTCAGCGGCCCTGCAGGCGTGGGCACTTTGATCGAAGCGTCCATTTTGAAGAACGGCACGATAACGCCAAACCCATACTTGGCGCCCAGGACAGTGTTATCCGTCATGCGCATATAGGCGACGCCGATGGACAGCACGTCCAAGGAAAAATGGTTATCGACTGAGCGCCCTTCACGGTCCTTCTGAACATTGGTCGAGTAGAACCCGGTTCGCAGACCAAGCGTGCCGAACGGCGTCGCCGGGGGCGACATTCCCGCACCAAAATCATAAACGCCGACGGCGGTGGTCGGAGAGCCGTTTTCAGTGCCATGAGCACTGGTGCACAAACCCACCAGCCCCAAAGTGATCAACGTAAATTGTCTGATGCTTGCGTTGTTTTTATGGTTCATCGAATGCCCTCCCACCCCATTGGTGTAGGAGTCATCCTAGTAAGCGAAACCTTTAACTTGTTATCCGATTTCAGCAGAGTTGAGTGCGGCGCAATGTCTGTGAAGGGTTTTCTCCGAACATAATTCGGTAGTCACTGGAAAACCGGCTCAAGTGCCAGAATCCCCAACGTGCGGCGACTTGCTGGACGCCATGAAGTTGAGTGCTCGTTCGCAGTTCACGACGCACCGCATTGAGGCGCAATGCACGCAGATAGGCCACCGGATTGATCCCCAGGGTTTCCTGGAAACAGTATTGAAGTTTACGGCGACTGGCGCCGATGTGATTACACAGGTCAAGGATCGACAACGGCTCGTCGACATGAGACAGCGCATACTCACGCGCCCGGTCGACCATCCGTTTGCGCGCCGTGGGGTTAAGTGGCGGCGCGTGATCCGGTGCAACCAGCTCAAGCACATGCAGCATGACTACATCACGAATACCCCGGCGGATAGAGTCATAGCCGAGCAGCACATCATGCGCCTGATCACTGCTCGTAAGCTCCTCGAACAACATAGCAAGTTCTGTTCGAACAGTTGAGTTGCCCAAGCGGTAACACTTGGGAAGATCGGTAATTCGAAAGTGACTACCCTGGCGCTCAAGCACCTGCTCAAGCGTGCGCTCATCAATCGCCACGCCCAGCAAGTCCAGATGCTGCGGCGTGCTCAATTCAGGAAGATTGTCACCGTGGGCGACCAACATGCTGGGCTCGTGAATCGGATGCCCAGAGCAAAAAACCGGGCCATGAGCACTCAACGGTATGCTGAAGGTAATAGCGCCTTTCCAGGCCACGCCGCTTTTGGTCATGGCCTGATTAGAGCGGTCTCGCACCAGTTGCATCCAGTCTGCACGAAACTCAATCAGCTCACCCTCGAAGCGCCCGGGGGTCAGTTGATCGTAGCGAACTTGCCACCCCGCCATGTTCTGCGCGTGCTCATCAATGTCACTCGCGATAAAACGATGGATGGGTAATACAGGCATTGAGGGCGCCGAAATCAGCAAATTATTATTGTTCATGACCCAACCCTTACCAGTTCAGGAGCTTGCATCCCTACCCTATGCAAGCGCCATTCCGAACGGTCCTGTGAACCTTCACTTGTGCCAAAATGGGATAGTCCACGCTGCTCGGCTTAACGTGCACAGGGTATTTTGTATCGGGTATTACCGCTGATACGCTGACTGGCGGTGGAATGCGCCACCGGGAACGTGGCGCAGCTCCCTTCATACAAACGGTAGCGCTTCGCAGGCGTTCTCTATCGCCACCCGATACTGCGCTACCCGAGACGGCAGATAGTTGAAAAAGAACCCGGCGCTTTGCAGCTTGGCGGCGCGCAACGGATCGTCTTCGGGCAATGCCCTGGAAACCCGTGCGGCCCGCGCCCATGCCAGGGCCAGCAGGGCCACGCCACATAACTGGAGAAAGTCCGGCGCGGCCCGATAGGGGTACTCGCTGTCCTCCCGCGACCGTTCACGGATGGCCTCGACCACACTGGCCAGCGCGTCACACAGGGTGTCCAGCGCCTGGGCGAAACCTGCACACGCGGCGCATTGGCCGCCCTGCCCGGCCTCGTCGCGCAGCACTGCCAGCAGCAGGCCGAAGGCACGTCCCTCATCCCCCAGCACCTTGCGCAGCAGCAGGTCATTGGCCTGGATCTCGTTGCTGCCCTCATAGATCATCGCGATGCGACTGTCGCGCAGCGTTTGCTCGATGGCGAACTCGGCGACATAGCCGTAACCGCCGAAGACCTGCAACGCATTGCTCGCCTGACGAAACCCCTGTTCGGTGAAAAACGCCTTGATGATCGGCGTCAGCAACTGCGCCAATTGGCCGGCGCGCTCCCGCGCCTGCGGGTTGGGATCATGCTCGGCCTGATCGAGCAAATGCGCGGCCCAATAGCCGATGGCGCGCATCCCCTCGCTGGCTGTGCGCAACTCCAGCAACACGCGGCGCATGGCCGGGTGATAAAGGATGGGGTCAGCCGCTTGCGCAGGCACCCCTTGCGGCCTTGCTGGCGCGCGCATTTGCACGCGCTCGGCGGCGTATTGGCGGGCGTTCTGCCAAGCCGCCTCGACATGCCCCAGGCCTTGCAGGCCGACATGCAGGCGCGCCGAATTCATCATCACGAACATCGCCGCCAAGCCACGGTTGGCGTCGCCGATCAGCCAGCCTTGGGCGGCGTCGAACACCAGGGAGCACGTGGCGCTGCCCTTGATGCCCATCTTGTGTTCAATACCGTCGCAATGCACACCGTTGGCCTGGCCATCGTCCAGCAGCTTGGGCACCAGGAACAGTGAAATGCCACGACTGCCCGGCGGCGCATCGGGCAGGCGCGCCAGCACCAGGTGCAGGATATTGGCCGTGAGGTCGTGCTCGCCGCCGGAGATAAACAGTTTGTTGCCCTGCAGGCGATAACGGCCGTCGCCCTCGGGGGTCGCGCGACAGCGCAGCAGCCCGACATCGCTGCCGGCCTGGGGCTCGGTCAGGCACATGGTGGGTAAGGCATGCCCACTGACGATCTCGGGCAAGTAGCGCGCCTGCAACCAGGGCGCGGCATGGGTCTTGAGGCAGAGGTAGGCGCCGTGGGCGATCCCGGTGTACATGGCCCACGCATGATTGCTGGCGTAGAGCATCTCTTGCAGCGCCGCGTCGAGCAGTTGCGGCAACCCTTGGCCGCCCTGCTCTTCGGCGCACGCCAAGGCAGGCCAGCCACCGTCGACATAGGCGCGATAGGCCTCGGCGAAACCGTCTGGCGTGCTGACCTGGCCGGCGTTCCAGCGGCAGCCTTGACGATCGCCGCTGCCGTTCAGGGGCGCCAGCACCCGCTGACTGAAGCGCGCCGCTTCCTCCAACACCTGCACGGCGAGTGACATGTCCAACGTCTCGAACGCCGAACATTGGCTCCACGCCTCGGGGGCTTGCAGCCAATGTTCAAGCACAAATTGCATATCGCGCAGCGGCGCCTGATAGCTCCACATGGCAAACCTCATCGAATAAAAAGGAGTTACACCGTTGAACGCTCAACCGCGATAGGCCGGGTTCTCGATCAACAACGCCATGCCTTGCCCACCGCCGACACACGCAGCGGCAATCCCGTAGCGCAGGTTGTGCCGGCGTAATTGCCGGGCCAGCGTCATGACCAAGCGCAGGCCGGTGGCGGCCAGTGGATGCCCCACCGCCAGCGAACCGCCCTGGACGTTGAGCCGAGCGCTGTCGAGCTGCAGCTCCTGGGCCACTGCCAATACCTGGGCCGACTGCGCTTCGTTGATCTCGAAACGGCCGATCTCATCCAGGCTCAACCCGCTGCGCTGCAGCAGCAGACGGATCGCCGGTGCCGGGCCGATGCCCATGAACTCCGGCGCCACGCCGACCACCGCGCTGGCCAGCAGTTGGGCCAGGGCCGGACGCGTGCAGGCCGAAGCGCGCCCGACCAGAGCCGCCGCCGCGCCATCAACCACCGCGCAGCTGTTGCCGGCGGTTTGCACCCCATTGGCATGCACGGCGCGCAAGCGCGACAGCGCCGCCAGGTCGGTGGGCCGTGGGTGGCTGTCCTGGGTGACGGCAGCGGCCCGGCGCGCCAGGCTGATGCCTCGCGGCTGGTACCCCTCAAGCTCGAACACTTGGTTATCGACCGTCACGATCTCTTCAGCCCAAGCGCCGTCACGCTGCGCCTGCAATGCGCGTTGATGGCTCTCGCAGGCGTAACGGTCCACGGCCTCGCGGCTCAGGCCATAGCGGCGCGCCAGGTGGTCGGCGGTGGCGATCATGTCCAGTCCCGGGGCCGGGTCGTAAAGGGCTTCCCAGAGAAAATCCTTGAATTGCACCTCGCCACCCAGACGAAACCCATCCCGGTGGGTGTAGGCCGCAATCGGGTTGCGTGACATGGACTCACTGGCCACGCACAAGGCCAGTTGCACCTCGTCGCGCAGTTGCTCAGCGGCCTGGCGCAACAGCTCGAAGCCGGTGGCGCAGATGCGCTGCACCCCCAGCGCCGGAACCGATTGCGCGACGCCGCTGTACAAGCCGACATGTCGCGGCAGATCGGAAGAGCGTCGTGTAGGGAAAGAGTGTTCGCAGGGTGTAG
>ERZ1463034.301-NODE-301-length-12006-cov-11.671325_pt1 | contig 12006 bp, 10 predicted proteins | sample MGYA00564480_ERZ1463034 | MGnify/ENA primary metagenome ERZ1463034 (study PRJEB39244, sample SAMEA3635122) | Helicobacter pylori | study: EMG produced TPA metagenomics assembly of PRJEB11511 data set (Assembly of a 5300-year-old Helicobacter pylori...
TTCATGGGCATCATGTCGCACCCGCGCCAGCACCAGTTGCTTGCCCTGTGCGCGTGCCTGGGCAAAAAAAGCGGCCAGCGCTTCGATGCTGGTGCCGTCGAGGTCGTGGGATTCTTCCAGGCTCAACACCACCCTCTGCGCAGATGACTGGCGCATCAAGCGCAGGGCAGCGCCGAGGATGCGCTCGGCATTCGCGAAAAACAGCGCTTCGCTCGGCCGTATGATCAATACGCCGGGGATGGTCAGCGCATCGGCATGGTGTAGGCGGTCCACGAAGTCATGACTGTCGCCCAGCCGCCCAAGCACCTGGATATCCGCTGCCGACATCTGGCGCAACATCAACACCACGCTGATCGCGACCGACAATAACAAGCCATCCAGCACACCGAGCACCAGCACGGCCGCCACCGCGCACACCGCCAGCAAACGGTCGCGCCGCCACAGGAAGTAACGCCCCAGGGGCTGCAGGCTCAAACCGCGGCCCAAGGCATAGATCACCACCGCCGCCAACACCGGCTCCGGCGTGAGCGCAACATACGGCAGCACCGTCAACACAATCACCAGGATCACCAGCGCCGCGACAATCCCCGCCCAACGCGAATAGGCGCCAGCCGCCTCGTTCGCCGAGGTCGCCGAATACCCGGCGCCCGTCGGCATGCCGTGGAACAAACCGGACACCAGGTTAGCCGCCCCCAGTGCCAGCAAATCGCGGTTGGACGACACCCGGTCGCCATGTTTAAGGGCGAACGAACTGATCGAGCCGTAGGACTCTGCGTACAAAATCATGACCAGCGCAAACGCCAACTCGCCCAGGCGCAGCCAATCGGCAAACGGCAGCACCGGCAAATGCCCCAGCTCCAGGCGCAGGTCAATCAGACCGATCAGCGCCACTCCCTGGGCCTGCAGGTTCAGGCTCTGGCCGGCAACAATGCCCAGCACTATCACCACCAGCCCACCGGGCAGGCGCGGAACGCGGGCGCATAACCACAACACCAGCAATGCCACCGCAGCCACCATCGCGGCGGGCCAGTTCCAGTGCGGCAGTTGCTCCAGTAACTGCGGCAGGAAGCGGATCAGGTTGTTATCGGTCAGGTGGACACCCACCACACCGGCCAGTTGCTTGAGGATGATGGTCAGCGCCAGGCCGAAGGCAAACCCGCGCAACACCGGCTTGGCGATAAAAGAGGTGACACCACCGAGCTTGAACAACCCGGCCAAGAGAAAAAACACGCCAATGATCAACACCAGCCCGAACGCCAGGGACAGCCTCAGCGCCGGGTCATCACCCGCCAGGCTGGCCGTTGCCGCCGCCAACACCGCCGCCGACGACGAGGTCGCTGAGACAATCGCGAAGCGGCTGGTGCCGAACAGGCCGTAGCACACCAGCCCGGCAAACAAGGCAATCACACCGGCCTGGGGCGGCAGCGCGGCAATGCTGGAATAGGCCACCGCCTCCGGCAGCAGTAAACCGGCAATCGATAAGCCGGCGAGTATGTCCTGGGTACGCTTCGACGCAGCGACAACGGGCGCATCGGTTTCAGTGTTCAATCGGCCCCACCCATCCTGGATAAAAAAGTGCTCCAGCTTAGCGCCCATTGCCGCGCGGCGGTTGCGCCGTGTCAGGTTTTGCGAGCGAAAAAAAGGGCCGATTCGCCATGTCTGCGAATCAGCCCTGGTCGGTACAGCGCGCGGTCAGGACATCAGCGAGTAAATCAACGCGGTAATCGCCACCAGGCCGACCGCCGTGACAAACACATTGGACGCCTGCCCACGGTACTTGGCCATCGCCGGCACCTTGCGGATCGCGTACATCGGCATCAGGAACAGGATCGATGCAATGATCGGCCCGCCCAATGTCTCGATCATGCGAAGGATGCTCGGGTTAAGCGTGGCGACGATCCAGCACACCACCAGCATGAAGGCGGCGGTCATGCGGTCCAGGCTCTTCGGTGCAGGACGGCGGCCGGTTTTCGCGACCAGGCCCTTGAGGCCTTCGCTGGCGCCGATGTAGTGGCCCAGGAACGACTTCGCAATCGCCACGAACGCAATCAACGGCGCGGCGAAGGCAATGGTCGGGTTGTCGAAGTGGTTGGCCAGGTACGACAGGATCGACAGGTTCTGCGCTTTCGCTTCGGCCAGTTGCGCCGGCGATAGGGTCAGCACGCAACTGAACACGAAGAACAGCACCATCACCACCATCAACAGGTGCGCGCGCGACAGGATCTGCGAGCTGCGCTCATCGGCGTTCGCGCCGTACTGACGTTTCTGGTCCACAGCAAAGGCCGAGATGATCGGCGAATGGTTGAACGAGAACACCATCACCGGAATCGCCAGCCACAAGGTGCTGAGTAACGCCGAAGGCGCTGGGACCACGCTAGCGGTGCTGAGGATGCCACCATTCCAGTGCGGGATGAGGTACACCGCCAGAAACAGCAAGGCGACGATAAACGGATACACCATCACGCTCATGGCCTTGACGATCGCCTGCTCACCGCAACGCACCACGGCCAGCAGGCCGAGGATCAGCACAAACGCCAGGATCGCCCGTGGTGGCGGCATGATGTGCAACTGGTGCTCCATGAAGCTGCCGACGGTGTTGGTCAGCGCCACGCTGTAGATCAGCAGGATCGGGAAGATCGCCAAGAAGTACAGCAAGGTGATCAGCGCGCCTGCCTTGACGCCGAAGTGCTCTTCGACCACGTCGGTGATGTCGGAGCCTTCACGACCGGACAGCACAAAACGCGTCAGGCCACGGTGGGCAAAAAACGTCATCGGGAAGGCGAGCAGCGCCAGGATCACCAGCGGCCAGAAGCCGCCGAGGCCGGCGTTGATAGGTAGAAATAAAGTGCCGGCACCAATCGCCGTGCCGAATAGGCCAAGCATCCAGGTGGTGTCCTGACGGCTCCAGCGTGTAAGGATTACAGGTGTCGTGACATAACGTTCGTCGACGCTATTGGCCTGATCATTCATCCGATCGGATCTCCGCATTTCCACAGCAGGGACGAGTCAGAAAAACCTGACAGGCAGCGCCCCAACCATAACAGGGGCGCGATTGTCCGGGATTCTTTCGAATAAGCAAAGGCTTAGCTGAGGAACGGTTAAGCGGTGCAGAGGCTCAAGAGCGAGGTTTTCGGCTATTTTTGCGCGCTCAACGTGGAGAGCATCAGCGGCAGTGGCGTATCAGATGAATCCGTTATGAGTGCCCGAAACATCGTTATGCCTTGTAAGAGAATACCTGCGACTGTTGACTGTCAAACGCATGCCCAGCATGATCGGCCCATGAACCTATTTCAGCTACGCCTCACCCGCACCACCACAACGACCGCTTCCGGCGGGTCGTGCGGTTGCCGTGGGGACTTGAACTAGACACCTCACAGATTCAACCCAAGGCCCCGCCAGCAATGGACGGGGCCTTTTTATTGCGCCTCCATCTGGCACACGCAAGGAGCAACACCATGGCTGACGCCCTGTTGATCATCGATATGCAAAGCGGTTTGTACGATGGCCCGGACCAACCCTTCGAACGCGAACGCGTGCTGGCGACCATTAACCAACTGATCCGTCGCGCCCGCACCGCCGGCGCACCGATCTTCGTCGCCCGCCACACTGGCCCGGCGGGTTCACCGATTGCAGCGGGCAGCCCGTATTGGCAGGTGTGGCACGCACTGGATGTCGATGAGGCTCGTGACCGGTTCTTCAATAAAACCCGTCCCAGTTGTTTCCTCGGCACCGATCTGGCGCAGCGACTGCGCGCAACACAGGTCAATGAACTGGTGATTGTTGGGATGAAAACCCAGTTCTGTATCGATACCACTTGCCGCGTAGCCGCAGAACTGGGGTTCTCGGTGATCCTGCCAGAAGATGGCCATACCTGCATGGACACCGCAACGCTGTCGGCGGCGGCGATCATCGAACATCACAACGCCACATTGGCCGGAGCGTTTGCGCAACGCGTGAGAGCCGCTGAGGTGAGCTTCTGACAACGTAGAGACCGTGAGAGCGAGCTTGCTGTGGCGAGGGCACACGCTCGGTGTCACCATGATTTTTCTGCTCCAACAAAACGATTTTGCCTACAAATCCCGCATACTCTTGCTCTCAAACCCTTCAGGAAGAGCCTTCCGATGACAACCACTGTTCTGGTTCTGGTTGAAACCATCAACGAATACCTGCCCATCATCGAAAGCAATGACTTTCATGTGATCCTGGCGCCGACGCCCGCCGAGCGTGCCCACGCCATCAAGACCCATGGCGGGCAGATCCAGGCTGTGCTGACCCGTGGTCCGCTGGGCCTGTATGCCGAAGAAATCGCCGCGCTGCCGCTGCTGGAGATCATCTGCGTGATCGGCGCCGGCTATGAACATGTCGACCTGCAGGCGGCGAGCAATCGCGCGATTGTGGTGACCAACGGTGCCGGGGTGAACGCGCCGTCGGTGGCGGACCACGCCATGGCCTTGTTGCTGTCATTGGTGCGCGGCATTCCACAAACGGACGCGGCAGTGCGCGACGGCGAGTGGCCCAAGGTGATGCGCCCTTCCCTGGGCGGCAAGCAACTGGGGATTCTCGGGCTCGGCGCGGTGGGCCTGGAGATCGCCAAGCGCGCCGCCTTAGGGTTCGGCATGCAAGTGAGCTACCACAACCGCCAGCCGCGCGATGACGTGGACTACACCTATTGCTCAACCGCCGTGGAGCTGGCACACACCTCGGACTTCCTGATCCTGGCCACGCCCGGCGGCCCGGGCACGCGCCACTTGATCGATCGGCACGCCCTGGATGCGTTGGGGCCGAACGGCTACCTAGTGAATATCGGCCGTGGCAGCGTGGTGGTGACCGCCGACCTGATCGACGCCCTGGAGCAACGCCGTATCGGCGGCGCGGCACTGGATGTGTTCGACGACGAGCCCAAGGTGCCCGAGGCCCTCAAGCGCCTGAGCAATACTGTGCTGACCTCCCATGTGGCCGGGCTGTCACCGGAAGCCGCCCACGATACGGTGCAACGGGTGGCCGATAACCTGCTGGAGTACTTCGCCGGCCGTCCGGTACTGACGCCGGTCGCCTTGCCCCCGCCCGAAAAATGACCGATCAGGCACGCTGATCATCATCCAACACGCGAACCTATTAAGCCGCCCCAACCTTGTGGCCGGGCGGCTGTGCGCATTAGATTAGCCAATAGTCCGAGGCCTTTAGAATAAGCAGAAGGGATAAGCATGGCGCTGAACGACCAATCGACCCAGATCCGCCCAGGCGAAGAACTTGATGCCAGCCTGATCGATCCCTATCTCAAGGCCCACATTCCGGGCCTGAGCGGCGCGGTCAAGATCAGCCAGTTCCCCGGCGGCGCGTCCAACCTGACCTACCTGCTCGAATACCCGGGCCAGGAACTCGTGCTGCGCCGCCCGCCGTTCGGGCACAAGGCCAAGTCCGCCCACGACATGGGCCGTGAATTCCGCATTCTCAATCAACTTAAAGACGGTTTTCCCTACTGCCCCAAGGCCTATGTGCATTGCACCGACGAATCGGTGATCGGCGCCGAATTTTATGTGATGGAGCGCGTCAACGGCATCATCCTGCGCTCCGACCTGCCGGCGGAACTGGGCCTGGACGCGAGCAAGACCGAAGCGCTGTGCAAAAGTTTTATCGACAAGTTCGTCGAGCTGCACCAGGTGGACTACAGCGCCTGCGGCCTGGCTGACCTGGGCAAGCCCGAGGGTTATGTGGAGCGTCAGATCCGCGGCTGGAGCGACCGCTACGAAAAAGCCCTGACCCCCGACGCGCCCCGCTGGGAGGCCGTGCGCGCCTGGCTCAACGACAAGATGCCGGCCGACCACCCTACCTCGAGCATCGTGCATAACGACTACCGCTTCGACAACGTGATCCTCGACCCGCACAACCCGATGCAGATCATCGGCGTGCTGGATTGGGAGCTGACCACCCTCGGCGACCCGCTGATGGACCTGGGCAACACCCTCGCCTACTGGATCGAAGCCGCCGACCCGGCGCCCGTGCAACTGATGCGCCGCCAGCCGAGCAACGCACCCGGCATGCTCACGCGCCGCCAGTTCGTCGACTACTACGCCGAGCGCTCGGGCCTTGAGATCGACAATTTCGACTTCTACTACACCTACGGCCTGTTCCGCCTGGCCGGCATCGTGCAGCAGATCTACTACCGTTTTTTCCATGGACAGACCCAGGACAAACGCTTTGCGCAGTTCATTCAGATGAACAAGCTGCTGGAGCAGATGAGCCTGAATGTCATCGGCAAATCCGCCCTCTGATCGACCGAGCCAAGACCCACAAGGAACCCCCATGTCCAAGACCAACCTGTTCGACCTCGACGGCAAGATCGCTTTTGTCTCCGGCGCCAGCCGTGGCATCGGTGAGGCCATCGCCAAGTTGCTGGCCCAGCAAGGCGCCCACGTGATCGTCTCCAGCCGCAAGCTGGAAGGCTGCCAGCACGTGGCGGATGCGATCATCGCCGACGGCGGCAAGGCCACTGCGGTTGCCTGCCATATCGGTGAAATGGAGCAGATCACCCAGGTCTTCGCCGGCATCCGCGAACAGTTTGGGCGCCTGGACATCCTGGTCAACAATGCCGCGACCAACCCGCAATTCTGCAACGTACTGGACACCGACCTGGGCGCCTTCCAGAAAACCGTGGATGTGAATATTCGCGGCTACTTCTTCATGTCGGTGGAAGCCGGCAAGCTGATGCGCGAAAACGGCGGCGGCAGCATCATCAACGTGGCCTCTATCAACGGGATCTCCCCGGGCGTGTTCCAAGGCATTTATTCGATAACCAAGGCCGCCGTGATCAACATGACCAAGGTGTTCGCCAAGGAATGCGCCGACTTCGGCATCCGTTGCAACGCCCTGCTGCCGGGCCTGACCGACACCAAGTTCGCCTCGGCGCTGGTGAAGAACGACGCGATCCTGAAAATGGCCCTGGCGCAGATTCCGCTCAAGCGCGTGGCGGACCCAAGCGAGATGGCCGGCGCGGTGCTGTACCTGGCCAGCGATGCCTCCAGCTACACCACCGGTGTGTCGCTGAACGTGGACGGTGGCTTCCTGTCCTAACCACATAAGCAGCACAATCCCCAGGTGGGAGCAGGCCCGCTCCCACTTTTTTTATCGCGTTGTCCTACCGCCCCTTTGGAGCAAGCGTCACCTGCGAGTAGTCTTGGAGCGACTCAGCCCCTCAGGACAAACATGGAACTGCACGTGATCATCAACGGCCGCAAGGACCTGGCCGAACAGCTTTACCAGCAACTGCGCGAAGCCATTGACTCCGGCCGCCTGGCCACCGGGGCCCAGTTGCCACCCAGCCGCCTGCTGGCCAAGCAACTGGGCGTGTCACGCAAGACCGTGTCCGACACCTACACCACCCTGACCTACGAAGGCCTGCTGGTGGGCAAGACCGGCCGTGGCACGTTCGTCAGCCGCCGCGCGCCACCGAGCGAACGCCTGCAAACCGCCACCGACCTGGCCTGCGCCAGCAACCTGGCGAAGTGGCAGGCACTGCCCTCGGCCATGCGCCACCCAACACACGGCAGCCCCCTGCGCTACGAATTTATCGGCGGTGCCACCAGCCGCCAGCAATTCCCACAGGATGAATGGCGGCGCTGCACCCAGGACGCCCTGCGGCGTATCGCCCAGAACAGTGGCTTCTACAGCCAGCCCGAAGGCCTGCCGGCGTTGCGCAGCGCCATCGCCGGGCATATTGCGTTCTCCCGTGGGGTCAAATGCCGTGACGCCGACATCGTGGTCACCAACGGCGCACAGCAGGCACTCGACCTGATCGCCCGCGTGGTGCTGGAACCGGGTAGCATCGTCGCTATGGAAGACCCCGGCTACAGTCCGGCGCGCCAGTTGTTCATGGCGATGGGAGCAAACGTTATCGGGGTGCCCATCGACGATCAGGGCATTCAGGTCGACCAGGTCCCTGACGGCGCGCGGCTGATTTATGTGACACCGTCCCACCAGTTTCCCCTCGGCATGCCCATGAGCCTGGCGCGCCGCGAAGCCCTGCTGGCCCGCGCGTTCGAGCTGGGCGCGATCGTTATCGAAGACGACTACGACAGCGAATTCCGTTACGAAGGCCGCCCCACCGACTCCCTGCAAAGCATGGACACCCGTGGCGTGGTCGCCTACGTCGGCACCTTCTCCAAAACCCTGCTGCCGGAGTTGCGCCTGGGCTATGCGGTACTGCCGCCGGCGATTTATGGCGCGGTGCTCAAGGCCAAGCAATTGACCGATCAACACAGCTCCACCCTGCCGCAATGGGCGCTGGCCAAATTCATCAGCGAAGGCTACCTGCTCAAGCACATTCGCCGCTGCCACAGCGTGTATGCCGGGCGCCGCGAGCGCATTCTGCAACGCCTGGCGGGTGACCTGTCGCCGTGGTTCGACGCGGTGCCCACCGTGGCCGGCTTTCATATGGCAGCGCTGTGCAAGGTGGCGGTGGACATCCCGCGGCTGCTGGAACTGGCACGCCAGGGGGAAGTGGGCCTATATCCACTCGATGTGTTCTTTCACGACACGCCGGTACGCCCGGGCCTGATCATCGGCTTCGGCGCCATCGAAACCCTGGACATCGACCCGGGCCTGGACAAGGTGCGTGACATTCTCCAACACATTGGCTAACGGGCCTTCACGCACGATTCAGGGGCGCCTGAACAGGCGGCGGTGGTCTTCGATCCGCTCACGGCAGACGCAGCCTTCAAGGTGATCATTGACCATCCCCATCGCCTGCATCAGCGCATACATCGTGGTGGGCCCCACGTAGGTCCACCCGCGTTTCTTCAAGGCCTTGGACAACCGCACCGACGCCGGTGACGTCGGATTGGCCTTCCAATAAGCCAGGTCCACCACCGCCGGGCGCTGTTCAGGCGCCGGTTCGAATGACCAGAGCCAATTCGCCAGCGAACCACTCTCCTGCACCAACTCACATGCCCTGCGCGCATTGTTGAGGGTCGAGACGATCTTCGCACGGTTGCGCACAATGCCTGGATCAGCCATGAGCCGCTGGATATCCGCCTCGCCGTACTGCGCCACCCGGCGAAAATCAAAACCGTCGAACGCCCGCCGAAAGTGCTCGCGCTTGCGCAGGATGGTGATCCACGCCATCCCCGCCTGAAAACCCTCCAGGCAAATCTTCTCGTACAACTGAATGTCATCCGCCACCGGCACACCCCATTCGTGGTCGTGGTAATGCGGATATTCCGGCGCAGCGGTACGCCAACTGCAATGGGTCAGGCCCGCTTCGTTGGTGGTCAGCCCTGGTTTGTCCATCCATCACCTCGCGTGCTCAGGCGCGGATGATAAGCGAAAAAATTTGCTCCCCGCCAACCGCTCAAGCGCCGCCCTCACAGAGCAACTGGTCAGACCGGAACCCGCCAAGCGCGGAATATTTACTTGTGATCGGGAAAAACCCAAGCGTAGACTGGCCACGCACTGGACTTACCGGTAAGACCACAACAATTAAGCCCTGGAACCACCAGGGCACCGCATAGAGATCCCTCCCATGCTCAGATGGTGCTCGCGTTCGATTTTCCTGCAAGTCTTGATAGGTCTGATGCTCGGCATCATCTGCGGCTTGGCCCTCCCCGAATATTCCTCGCAACTCAAACCCTTGGGTGACGGCTTTATCAAGCTGATCAAGATGCTGATTGGCCTGATCGTGTTCTGCGTGGTGGTCAGCGGTATCTCCGGCGCCGGCGACTTGAAAAAGGTCGGGCGCATCGGCTTGAAGTCAGTGATTTACTTTGAAGTGCTGACCACCGTCGCCTTGGTGATCGGCCTGATCATGGCCTTCAGCACCGGTATCGGCACCGGCGCAAATATCCACCTGGAGCAATTGTCCTCCGCCGGCCTGCATGAACTGGCCGACAAGGGCCAGCACATCAAGGGCACCAGCCAGTTCCTGATGGACCTGATCCCCAACTCGGTGATCGGCGCATTTGCCGACAACAACGTGCTGCAAGTGCTGCTGTTCTCGGTACTGTTCGGCAGCGCGCTGAACCTGGTGGGCGAAGCCGCTTCGGGCATCTCGCGGCTGATCAACGAACTGAGCCATGTGATCTTCCGCATCATGGGCATGATCGTGCGCCTGGCGCCGATTGGCGTGTTCGGGGCGATCGCCTTTACCACCAGCACCTACGGCCTGGATTCGCTGCAACACCTGGGCAGTCTGGTGGGTCTGTTCTACCTGACCTGCTTTGTCTTCGTCTCGCTCATTCTTGGCCTGGTCATGCGCCTGTCCGGCCTGCGCATGCTGCCGCTGCTCAAGTACCTGCGCGAAGAGCTACTGATCGTGATGGGCACCGCGTCATCCGATGCGGTCTTGCCACAGATCATGCGTAAACTCGAGCACCTGGGCATTGGCAGCTCTACCGTGGGCCTGGTGATTCCGACGGGGTATTCGTTCAACCTCGACGGTTTCTCGATCTACCTAACCCTGGCCATCGTGTTTATCGCCAACGCCACCGGCACACCGCTGTCGATGACCGACCTGCTGACCATCCTGCTGGTATCGTTGATCACCTCCAAGGGCGCGCATGGCATTCCGGGCTCGGCGCTGGTGATTCTGGCGGCGACACTCACGGCCATCCCGGCGATTCCGGTGGTCGGCCTGGTGCTGGTGCTGGCCGTGGACTGGTTCATGGGCATCGGCCGCGCATTGACCAACCTGATCGGCAACTGCGTCGCCACCATCGCCATTGCGCGCTGGGAAAAAGACATCGACATCCAGCGCGCGAACAAGGTGCTCGACGGTGAGCAGGGGTATGCGTTCCAGGCTAAAAAACCGGTAGTGCCAGCGCATCAGGAGTTCTGATCCATTTGCATGATCGACGCAGATCACCTGTGGGAGGAGGCTTGCCCCGATTGCGGTGGATCAGCCTCATCGCAGGTGACTGATACATTGCTATCTGGGGCAAGCCCGCTCCCACACTTAATCGTCGCCTTTGTGGCAATTGTATTCGCAACATCAAGGAGCCATCGACGTGATCACCCCCTCAACCGTCGTCAATTCAGTCGTAGAAAAACTCCGTGCCGCCCTGGCGCGGGGCCAGTGGCGCCGGGGCGAAATGCTGCCCGGCCAGCGTGAACTGGCCGAACAAATGGGCATCAGCCGCCCGAGCCTGCGTGAAGCCGTGATCGTGCTGGAAACCCTCGGCCTGGTGCGCGCCATGCCCGGCAAGGGCGTAGTGGTGTTGGAAACCAGCATCAGCGAGCCGCAATCGAGCGACGCCGTGGCCGACGCCAGCCTCGAAGACATCCTGCAACTGCGCTACACCCTGGAGCCGTTCATTGTCGGCCTGGTGGCCCAATCCATCAGCAGCAAGGAAGTCGGCCAACTGCGCCTGACGTTGATGGACATGCGCGAAGCCTTGGACGCCGGCGACGCCGAAGCGGGCATGAACGCCTACATCGGTTTCCACGAAGAACTGTTCGCCCTCACCTCCAACCCGATCTTCCAGAACGTAGTGCAGCAAACCAGCAACGCCCTCAAGCAAAGCGCCCAGGTGCTGCGCAATTCTCCCGAACACCTCGCGGAGCGCCTGCAGGAAAACGACGCCGTGGTGCGCGCCATCCGCAACAAAAACAGCGCGCTGGCAAGTGCCGAGATGCGCCGACACATCCTCCAGGAAGGCCTGCGCATGGGCATTCGCTTGAACATCCCGGACGACCACCTGGGTAGCTGATTTTTTGGAGACCGGCCATGACCGCCCACGCCCTGCAACGCGATCCCATCCTCCCTGCCCTGCGCCTGGTGGCGGGTAAAAAGCCCTCGGTGGATGACATCTACCCTCGGCTGTTCGACGCCATCCTCGAACAACGCATCGACCCCTCCAGCCGGTTTACCGAAGACGGCCTGGGCGAAATCTTTGGCGTGAGTCGCAGCGTGATTCGCCGGGTACTGGCCAAGCTATCGCTCCAGCAAGTGGTCATCCTGCGCCCGAAAGATCGGAAGAGCGTCGTGTAGGGAAAGAGTGTTCGCAGGGTGTAGAT
>ERZ1463034.302-NODE-302-length-11958-cov-11.461228_pt1 | contig 11958 bp, 17 predicted proteins | sample MGYA00564480_ERZ1463034 | MGnify/ENA primary metagenome ERZ1463034 (study PRJEB39244, sample SAMEA3635122) | Helicobacter pylori | study: EMG produced TPA metagenomics assembly of PRJEB11511 data set (Assembly of a 5300-year-old Helicobacter pylori...
AACCGGGCGCTTGATCGAATCAGGATTGGAGAGAGTCGAAGGATTCTCCATTGAGGGTACAAATTAGCTGGCAGCTGGCGGGTTATGAGATGAGGCGCGGGCTGGGAGGATTGTGCGGGGCGCTCTGTGAGAGCCGCGCACAGAAGAGGCTTAAAAGGTAACAGGAATAATTTTTGGAATAATTTGACTATCATTTTGTAGTGGTTGTATTCTGCCGGCACGAACCAGCAGGTAACCCACGAATGACAACCTTATCTGACAGCGAGCTTGCCGCAATTATCGGCCCAGTCGAGACAAGAATTTCTGAAGCCGTCCTCTATGCATGGAGTACTTGGTTAGAGACTCCCAATAAGAAATATTTCTGCGCGAGAACGCGCGCAAATATGATCTGGGATATAGCCACAAGAACACTTGAAGAAAAACTAGATCCCTTGCCGAGTATCCATGTAAACCGGTCTTCGAACACATGCATGTTTATGATTGGTCAGCAGCTCACCTTTCGATTCAAAAAAGCTGATGAGAACGGCGTAAGTAGTAACTATCCAACACCTATGGCTTTGGCGTTTCATGATCCTGAACAGTATGTTCTCGGCATACCCGAAGCGGTAAAAACCGAAATAGTTTATGTCTTGAACAAGCTTGAGACAGAAATAAGCACCATTAAATTAGTGCGCAGAAATGGCGACACTGTAGCTTGGTCTCATCCAATCTATGATCGTAACCTTGCGAAGGTTTTTGCAATCAACACTACAGAACATACGCAGAAAGTTACACCTAGAAAGGCTCGAGCTTCTATCAAGCGTGAAATAGCCGAAAAACTGGCTACAGCATTAGACAAATCAACACCTAAGAATGTAACACCTTCAAAATGAACGAGCGATTCAACCCAGAAATGCTGCAATTGGCGCGGCAATTCAGAGGCCTTAGTCAAATAGCCTTGGCAAAGGCTACTGGTATAACACAGGGCTATTTGTCTAAAATTGAAAATGGCTTAATAGAGCCAGGAAATGACACGCTTTTCACGCTTTCTAATACGCTGTCGTTCCCTGAGAGTTATTTCTTTAATCAGGATCGAGTTTACGGATTACCTATTAGCGTTCATGCCTACCGAAAAAAGGCCAGCGTTCCACAGAAAACTCTGGATGCCATTCAGGCGGAAATGAATTTACGGGTAATTCATTACAGAAAACTTCTTCGATCCGTAGATATAGCTCAAGAGCTTGAGTTGCCATACTTGGATGTTGAGCAATATGGCGGAGATACAGAAGAAATAGCATCACTGGTTCGTAGGACTTGGATGGTGCCTAACGGCCCTATCAAAAACCTTATCGACTTTGTAGAGCGGGCGGGAGTTTTAGTATTTATCTGTGATTTTCCTGATGGAAAAGTAGATGGCGTAACTATGGCCGTAAAAGGCATGCCGCCTTGCATCTTCTTAAGTGGAAATCAACCTTCCGATCGCATGCGGTTTTCACTGGCCCATGAACTCGGACATTTGGTGATGCATAGGCAACCTCGTCCATCAATGGAAGATGAAGCAAATAGTTTTGCCGCCGCGCTCCTAATGCCAAGGAAAGATATTTACTACGACCTAAAGAATGCAAGCATCAAGTCTCTCGCAGCGCTTAAGCCTGTTTGGAAGGCATCTATTGCGGCGCTACTCTTCAGGGCGATAACACTTGAGGCCATCACGAAAACTCAAGGCAGCTATATGTGGCGACAGCTCAGCAGCATGGGTTACCGACTTAGGGAGCCTTCTGAGCTTGATTTCCCGCACGAGAAAGCAATTCTAACGACAGAGATATTAGAGCTTCATATGCACGAGCTTGGGTACACGCATGACGAAATGATGAGCACTCTCGGTATTGTGGCTTCGGACTTTAGAGACCTCTATAAAGTCGCCTCCCAAGAGCAGCCCAAGGCTAAATTTCATATTGTGAAGTAATCCTCAATTCTCAATCCTCCAAGCCCGGCCCAGCGCCGGGCTTTTCGTATCCACCGATCACATTCGCGATACTGCCCTTATGCAGCTGTCGCTCCGTGATAAGTGGATTCCAATAACGACACGCTAGGACGCTTTACTGTCACTTCGCCATCCATTGTCCTACAATCGGATCAGCTGATGGATCAGCTCCCTTCGACAGATAGCCCGCCGCGCGCGGGCTTTTTGTTGTCTGCTGCTACGCTTTCCTTTTTCAATGGAGACTCAAGCCATGGCAGACAAAGATCTTCTCCCTTCCCTGCTCTTCAAACTCAACGAGAATCAGATCGCCCTGGAGGCTGCCATTATGGAGCTTGCGCTGTGGGTTGAGCAGCGCGGATCGACAGATGTCGGTGGGAACGTACGTGGGGCGCTGAGCACCATCGAGGATAACTTGGAGTTTGTAACGCTCGGGATTGCTGAGCTTATCGGTCCGGAGCGATAGGCGCATTCGCTTAACTATCGTCTCGTCTTGCCCGCCTGTACGTCGCGCAGCTATCCGGACTGGCGCCGCATTCCCTGTGCCTACCGCCCGACCTTTCCTTGCGCTTAACACTATTACAAGGCACTGCTAAACTGGAAAACACCCTTCAAAGCAGTGTAAATGGAAGACAGCCATGACTCAGATAGGCGCACGCCTGAAAAGTGAGCGGATTCGGCTTAACCTCACCCAGCGAAGACTTGCGGATATCGGCGGCATCCAAGCCAATGCGCAAGGTAAGTATGAGAATGGTGACCGATGTCCGAGAGCAGATTACTTGGCAAAGATATCCTCAGTGGGTATCGATGTTTTGTATGTGATCACGGGGCACTACACCCCGCCGCTTAACCCATCCAAGTCGACTACCTTGTCCAGCATTGATGATTTCAGAGCGCGCGTTTCCGTGCTGTCTGACGCATTAGAGATTTTGGTCTCGGACCAGCGACAAGCCAAGAGGGCAAGCCAAGAGGGCAAGCAAGCATTAGAGCTGATTGCCAAGTAGAAGGCGGAAGCCGAGATCGATCCGGAGAACTGATACCCATATCAAATAGATGAGTCCGCCGCGTATACCCATCCACCGCCGGACTTTTCGTTAAGCAGCTCCAGCAAAGAGCGACTCATAGGGAATCCGCAGTCCTTCGTGTAGACGCTTGATCATTGCCAGACTCAGACCTCGCTTTCTGCTCAGGACCTCCGACACGCGCCCGCTCGGTCCGATGTACTACTCAAGGTCGCGCAGAGTCAATCCCTGCTGATCCATGCGGAGTTTGATTGCTTCGATTGGGTCGGACGGCGGCATTGGATAATGCTCGTCCTCGTACTTTTCGATGAGTAGAGCAAGAATTTCCAGCTCGTTACCTTCAGGTGTGCCGATCTCTGCGCCCCACACTTCGTCCATGCGTGCAAAGGCCGCCTTGAGGTCTTCGTCGGTACGGGTAGGCTTAATATTCATTGATCGTCTCCACACCTATCTCATCGTAGCGCTGATGCGATTGACCGGTTTATGCGCAAGTGATTATTGGACCAATCCTAGGCGGGCTTTTTCGTTCCTGCCTGACGCTTATCTGCCTGCTCATACACCGAGCTGCGCTCACGCTTACCGATAGCCAGCACCAGGATGACAATCCGCTCATCCTCAACGCGATATACCAGACGATAACCCGCCCCGCGCAGTTTGATCTTGTAGCAATCCTTGAGGTCGTGGAGCGCATCGCCGGGCACTCGCGGATGACTCTGCCGCTCCTGAAGCTTTCGCAGAAACTGAAGGCGGACGGCGCCGTCAAGCTTTCGGAGTTCCTTCAGTGCCTTCGGGTCCCACTCAACGTTGTACTCAGCGCTCATTAGCAATATCGGCCTCAGCCTCGCCAATGAGATCATCGAGAGACACTCGAACAGGCGTCTCGTTGGCGTCGATCCGCGCCTTGACCACTTGTGCCAGCTCTAGGTCGTCCAAGCGCTCAATCATCGCCTCGTAGACATCAGCCGGGACCATATAACCCATGACGCGGTTGTGGTTCAGCACGGCCACAGTCACCCCGCCTGCCCCGCTCAGCACCGCAGATGGGTTCTTTTTGAGCTCAGATACGCTGACAGCCACATCAGCCAAGACGCTTTGCATAGAGAAGACTCCTAGAGAGGTCTTTATTTTGGTCTTTATTTTCCGTGCGGGCAAGCAGCCTCCCCGCCTGACTTGATTCATGAGCCCGCCACTAAGCGGGCTTTTTTAAGTCATTAAAACGGTGCAGCCTCCTCCACCGGGTCGTCTATAGCCTCGACAGGCCGATCATCGTCCGTCGACGCCTCCCACTTCAGCGTGATCGTCTCGTCGTCGTTGAATGTCAGCTCCAAATCATCCGTTTCAGATAGCACGCCCATCACCTCATCCCACTCTCGGTCACCGTCCGTATCCAGGCGATGGATCGTCACCCAGCGCTGCGTCTGCGCGATTGGGTGGTTGACCATCGACGACACTCGCAGGCCAAGCCGCTCTACCCCGGACATCTCCGATTTAACCTGTTGCTTTTGTTCTTGCGCCTCGCTCATCAGCCACTCCTTAAAGCTGTATGTTTATACAGTGCTGACGAAGCATATCTGACCGATGTCTTCGGGTAAATCCTGAATTTCAAGATTCTGAAAACTCCATCGATTTCTGTACTGACCTAAAAAATATGTACTTTCGGTACTTGACCACTATGAACCATTAGTACATATTCACTCCATCGCCGCCGAGTACCTAACCAGGGACCGGCAGCGATAAGTCCCCACAAGGATCGACCGCTCTTTACTCAATCTGAAATCTTCGCGGATCGATCCCCGGCAACGGGTATAGCGCGAAACATAAATTTCGATCCCCACGCCAGCACTGGAACTGGATATCGCAGGGAGAACCCCGCCAGCTCAAAGCCAGGTAGCGCGTCAGTCGATCAGCAACACAGGATTGGCCACGTTAAACGGGTTGAGGGTTGCACTGAGTCAGCCACCTACCAGAGCCCAAGATGAGGGATGTTCACTGGCAAGGCGCGGATAGGTGACATGAAGTAGTGCGAACTGGTTAGGGCCAGGTGGCAACCAAAGCGCATGCATAAAAGTAATCGCCCAGCCGGAGGTGGCGAGTAACACCGGCCCGCAAGACCTGCAGATTTACTGATGCGGATGAGTACATACCGCGAAAGCGGCCCCCTGCATCACCCTCCCCCCAACCAATATGACCGCATCGGCAGGTGCCAGGCCAGTCTCACGGCTGGGCTTGGTCTCCCGCGCCTGGCATCTGACCAATGCGGTCTTGGAGAATCCTATGCATCAAACAATCAGCCAGCGCCGCGCCATTCTCGAAGGCCTCCGCCAGCGTTGCACCCTCTCAACCGCCGAGTTTTACGACAAGGTTGACCGACTCAATCCGGCCTCCCTACCCCGGTTCAGCGTGATCCCAAGCGGGAACAACCAGTTCGGGATCGTGGAACGCGCCACCGGAGAGGTAAAACAGATCTGCACGGGCCACGGCGCTGCTTGCAAGTTTGCTCAGCAGCTTGAGCAATCCCCGGCGACCAAGCGGCAGGCCGACTTCAGCAAGTTAATGCTGCGTTGGACTATCACCTTCTGCGCGATCATCGCTGTGCTTGCCTTCTACGGTTCGCATCCATGATCAGCAACCATACCAGCATCGTCGAACGTAACCGACCAGAGTCGGCCCGCCTGGCTGCCGCTATGGCTGCATTCCTTGCGCGTGATGGGCGGATCGTTCAGGCGAAAAACATTGAGCCAGAACCCAAACCTGCGCGCTCCGGAAGGGTTGACCCTGAAACGGTCCTCAAGCGCCGGCGCCGCTCTCCCACAGTGGAAGAACGCAAGATTCTGCGGAAACTCGCGGAGGCACTATGAGTAAAAGGAAGCCTCACAACCGTCATGCGAGGATCGAGCGCTCTTGCCGGGCGCTTCTTAGTTCGAACCATGTTGCAGTTGTGAACATAGACCCCAGCGGGCGCCAGTGGATGATCAATTGGAAGAGCTGCAACATCATCCGAAGCCGCGGCATTGTCGACGCGATATTCGAGGTGTCGCACCGCTGGACGATCTACCTCAGTGCGCTGTGCGTCGATCAAATCGGGTCGGAATATATCAAGTCGGTCGAGATCGAGACGCAAGGCGTCTATCAAGTTGACTCTCTGGCTGGAGTGATAGAGATCAGCTACAGATCATTGCTCGCTGAGTGCAACCAGAACCACATCATCGCTTCTGGCTGGATTGCCATCCCATGCAGCGTTTCGCTGGAAGAAGCGCAGGCCGCCCGGATATTCAACGCGGTGGACGCATGGCATCAGAGAAAAGCAGCTTGAAGCGCATCAACACCAAGGTGCGTCAGCGCCGTCGCCAACCACAACTCCATCTTCCACCAAGCGGGCTTCAAGCCCTCCCGGAGAATCACCCATGCCCATCGCAACCGATACCGCCGAGTTCCTCGAGGAGCTGAACGGCGGCGCCTTCGCCAGCCAGATCGGCCACGCCCTTTCCGAAGTCGCTGCCGGTGTCGTTGACCACGGCAAGGTCGGGAAGCTGGTTATTACCCTGGACTTCGCCCAAATCGGCGAATCGAGCCAGGTGAAGATCAAGCACAAGCTCGACTACAAGGTTCCTACCAAGCGCGGTACCCGCAGCGAGAACACCAGCCTCGACACGCCGATGCATGTTGGCAGCGGCGGCAAGATAACGCTGTTCCCTGAGAAGCACGCGCAGCTGTTCAGCAAAGACCAGGCCCCGGTAATTCCCCGCACCTGATCACCCGCAACACCACCCCTTCCCCATCGAGATTTGACGTATGTCCCTCACCCCTGAAGCAATTCAACTCATCACCGACACCGCGTTGATCGCCAACGGCAAGCCGCTGCCCACGTTCATGCCGACCGCCATTCTTCCGGAAGGCGCCAAGATCTTTGACCTGGAGCGCTTCGCTGCTGGCCGCAGCCGCTTCCGTGGCACCTTCTCCACCAACTCCCTGCTGGACTTCGGTAAGTACGTCACCGACCGAGCTGTGGTAAATGCTCAAGGCTTCATCGATCAGGACGAAATGTCCTGCCTGGTGATGTTCAACATCGGCGACGCCGTGGCGCCTGGCCACGCAGATGATCGCGCCGCACTGAAGCTGAAACCAACCGCCGGTTACAAGGCAGTTTGTGAAATTGGCGGAAACACGCTGTCGCAGAAAGCGTTGAGCGACTGGATTGAGGACTGGAACGCTTCGCTGAAGGCTGTCGGTGAAGACCTGCAGGACATCAGCATCGTGAAGGCGATCGCAGCGGTGCGCACCATCACCATCAAGGCGTCGTCGGAAAGCGATCACACCGTGCGCGAGACCGGCGCCAGCCGCAGCGCGATGGACGCTATCGAAGCGAGCAGCAAAGAAACCCTGCCCACTTCCTTAGTGTTCTCCGTAGTGCCATTCGAAGGCCTGAGCGTTCGCGAGATCGTGCTGCGCATTTCGGTCATCACCAGCGGCCCGGTGCCAGCACTGAAGCTGCGCTGGATCGGCGAAGAGGTTCAACGCGAGGAAATAGCGCAAGAGTTCAAGTCGGTGCTTGAAGCGCAGGTAGGTGAAGCGGCCAAGCTTGCCTTGGGCACCTTCAACCCGAACTGACCACGAGTGGCTGCCCATCATCTGGTGGGCAGCGCTCGACAGGAGCGCACATGTTCACGAAAACATTCAGCGAGACCGGCACATTCGAGGCTCTATACGCCGCCCAGAAGTGGCTGACCCAGAATGGCTACAGCTACGGCGCAAGCTGCGTCATGCATCCGATGCCGGTATTGAAGGGCGACTTCCTGATCGCCAAATGGAAGAACCTGACCAAAAAGGAAATAGCGGCACTGGACGGCGAGGTGTCCGGCGATCTGCGTGAAGGGCCAGTCATTGTGCGCCTCAAGGCCGTGCCATGACCCCTTCCCACCAGATACTGGTCGGCGACTGCCTGGATCTGATGCGGCAGATGCCTGATAACTCGGTTGATAGCGTTGTAACCGACCCGCCCTACGGGATTCGCTTCATGGGCAAAAGCTGGGATGGCAAAGATATCGAAGACCGCGCCGCCTACCGAGCGAGCATGCCATCCCGCGCCGACGCCTGTGGTCCAAATGGCGGTCATCGCTCGATCGCGGCTGAAGCCGGAAAATATGACCTCACGCTAAACGGCATGCGTGCATTTCAGGCGTTCAGTCTCGAGTGGGCGGCCGAAGCCTTTCGGGTGCTCAAGCCCGGCGGTCATCTGTTGTCGTTCGCTTCGCCGCGCACCTATCACCACATGGCATGCGGTATCGAAATGGCGGGGTTTGAGATCCGCGACCAAATCATGTGGGTGTTTGGCTCAGGCTTTCCGAAGAGCCACAACCTGAAAGGCGAACATGCGGGCTGGGGCACAGCCCTGAAACCAGGGCACGAGCCGATCTGCATGGCTCGCAAACCTCTGATAGGCACGGTCGCCGCCAACATGGCTGAGCATGGTACCGGCGCCATCAACATAGATGCATGCCGCATCAAGGCAGACGATGCCGCCGACCTGGCAAAAAACTGGGATCGCGAAACCACTGTAGATATTCGCGGCGGCAACTACGGCAACGGGAAGTCCGGCGCGATCGCCCTGACCGCCTCGCCGTCGGCGCTAGGTCGATGGCCAGCGAACCTGATACACGACGGCAGCCCGGATATCGTGGCGCTCTTTCCGGCGAATGCAGGCGCCAGCGCCCCGGTGCTGGGAACCGAGCCCAAGGCGAACGGTTTCAGCGGCTCGGTGAAATACAGCGGCATGATGGGACGCGTGCAAGGCGCTTTCCACGGCGACACAGGTAGCGCCGCCCGCTTTTTTTACGTGCCCAAGGCCACCCGCCGCGATCGCAACGAAGGCATGGTCGACCCAGGTCCGCAGTTCAGCCACGGCACCACTCTGCGGGACGTCGAGAACACTCCCACCGTGGGCAACATTCACCCCACGGTGAAACCGACAGACCTGATGGCTTATCTGCTGCGCTTGGTTACCCCACCTGGTGGTACCACGCTCGACCCGTTTATGGGCAGCGGAAGCACTGGGAAGGCGGCAATACTTGAAGGCTTCAACTTTATTGGCTGTGAACTCAGCGAAGAGTATGTCGCGATCGCCAAAGCCCGCATCGAGCACACACTGAAAATGGTCCGCGAGGCTTCCGCCCAGGCGGTTCAATTTGAACTCTTCACCGCCTGATCCGCCCTCACCTATTGCGGTAAATTTCGGCTCGGTTACTTTCGTTCGTGACGGCGATCTATCCAGTAACACCAGGTTCTCCAAGCGACATCGCCTAGCTCATGTAGCCCGCCGAGAGAATCGGTGTAGGTCCAAGATGGAAGTTGCGCCGCTCCTGGCTTGTCGTAAGGCATGTTTCTATCGCGAAAATCGTAGCTATGCCTGCGGTTTTTAGAATGTTTCACATCGTTGGTCAGCATCCTGCAAATCTCCAGTGCCGCACCAGCTTCGCAATCCACTCCTTTGATGGCTTCAATGACATCAACAGGGTCTTTTATGCCCCGCTGCTTCGCGATCTTGTCGGCCATGTGATTCATGAAAAAAACCGCAGTAAGCAGTCGACGATAGATCAGCCCAAATCTTTCGTCATCCACTACGGCATCACGCTGATATTCATCCCAGAACTCAAGAAACGCCGGAGCTGCTAGCTCCTTGAAATAACCTCGAGCATCGTTCAGGCCAATTTCACCCATATCTAACTCCTTGTATCCAGCTCCATGCCGGGCCAAACACAAATACCCCACTTCAACGAATCACGCCACACCGGCGAGGATGATCTATGTCCGCTTACCAGAAAAAATACCCCTTCGATTTCAAAACTCAGTACGGCCTTGGCTTCAACCCGCAAGACGATGAAATCCTGGTGGACTTCTTCTGTGGTGGTGGCGGCGCCGGTACCGGCTTGGAAATGGGGCTTGAGCGAGCGGTGACCGTGGCGAAAAACCACAACCCGGCGGCGATCAGCATGCACACCGTCAACCACCCGCATACCAGGCACTACACCACGGACGTGTTCGAGGGTGATCCTGACACCGAGTGCGGTGGCAAGGCCGTGGGCTGGTTCCACATGTCGCCGGATTGCACGCATCACAGCCAGGCGGCCGGTGGGCAGCCGCGCAAACGCGAGATTCGAAACCTGTCTTGGATCGGCCTGAAATGGGGTGGCAAGAAGAAGCCGCGCGTGATCAGCCTGGAGAACGTGAAGCAGATCCTTCAGTGGGGTCCTCTGATTGCAAAACGATGTAAATACACCGGTCGCGTCGTGAAACTGGGCGGCGGTGTCGCTGTACCAGGTGAGGTCGTCCCAATAGGCCAACAATTCCTGATACCGGACCCGAAGCGCAAAGGCCAGACCTGGGCTACGTTCGTCGCCGAGCTGCAGGGTATGGGCTACGTCGTCGAATGGCGCGTGATCAAGGCCTGTGACTTCGGCGCGCCGACCAGTCGTGAACGCCTGTTCATGATCGCGCGGTGCGATGGCCAGCCAGTCATATGGCCAGAGCCAACCCATGCGAAGAAACCGGCAAAGGGTCAACTACCATGGCGCACCGCAGCGGAGTGCATCGACTTCAGCGACCTGGGCAAAAGCATTTTTGGACGGAAGAAGGACCTGGCACCCGCCACGCTCCGGCGCGTAGCGAAGGGCATGAAGAAGTTTGTCATCGATAACCCGAAGCCTTTTATCGTGCCGATCGCGAACTGGTCGACCGAGACGGTGCAATCGATGGATGAGCCGTTGCGCACCATTACCTCCTACCCGAAAGGCGGCGCATTCTCGGTTGTCAGCCCCATCATTGCGCCAGCAACCCACCAAGGAAGCGACCGGATCAACGATCCACTTGAGCCGCTGCCGACGATCACTTGCGCCAACCGCGGCGAACTAACACTGATCAGCCCTACCCTGATCCAAACCGGTTACGGCGAGCGAGACGGACAACAACCGAGAGTTCCGGGGCTTAACCAACCGCTCGGTACCGTTGTCGCTGGTGGCGTTAAGCACACCCTGGTCAGCACCTTCATGGCGCAGATGAATGGCGGATTCAACACCACCGACGCTAAGGGCATCGATGAGCCCATGACCACCGTGACAAACACCGGAAGCCAGCAGCAACTGGTCGCCGCCAACCTAGTGCACTTTCGCGGTAACTGCGATGCCCGCGACCTGACTGAGCCTCTGCACACCGTAAGCGCTGGCGGAACTCACCACGGCCTGGCCAGCGCATTTCTCGAGCGCCAGTTCGGCGCCAGCATTGGCCAGGGCATCGACAAGCCCGCGCCAACTATCACAGCGGGCGGCGGCGGGAAGAGTTCGCTGGTTTCATTTCAGCTTTCACCCGAACACGAAGAAGGTGCACTGCGGGTTGCGGCATTCCTGATCAGCTATTACGGCACCGAGAACATGAGCGGACTCAACAAGCCGGCGCCGACCATCACCACGAAGGATCGGCTGGCCTTGGTCACCGTGATGGTCAAAGGGGCACCGTACGTGATCGTCGACATCCGTCTTCGGATGCTGCAGCCAGCAGAGCTGTACCGAGCGCAGGGCTTTCCCGCCGACTACATCATCGACAAGGGCGCCGACGGCAAGCCCTTTACGAAGACCCAACAGGTGCATATGTGCGGGAACAGCGTGAGCCCTCCACCCATGGCTGCATTAGCCCGGGCGAACGATCCATGGCGGGTGACTCATAGTCAGGCAGCCGCAGCCTGACTCACCCTGACCTATTGCTCTGAAGACTGGCTATTAGCCCATCCGTGGACCAGAAGATCGAGGCTTCGGGTTGTCATGAAGCTTTTCGGCCAAGGCAATCGCTGACGGCAAATCACCGTGCGAAACGTTAGAGGCGTCTGGCCCATTCACGAAAAACCTAGCTTCGTAATATGTGCCGTCTGCCCTCTGCTCTTCAGATCGGAAGAGCACACGTCTGAACTCCAGTCACCCAGGTTATCTCGTA
>ERZ1463034.303-NODE-303-length-11945-cov-7.171489_pt1 | contig 11945 bp, 17 predicted proteins | sample MGYA00564480_ERZ1463034 | MGnify/ENA primary metagenome ERZ1463034 (study PRJEB39244, sample SAMEA3635122) | Helicobacter pylori | study: EMG produced TPA metagenomics assembly of PRJEB11511 data set (Assembly of a 5300-year-old Helicobacter pylori...
AACACTCTTTCCCTACACGACGCTCTTCCGATCTGTCGCAAGCCAGAGAGAGGAGCAACCCGCGCACCTTGCCACTGCGGTACAGGGTCAGCAAAGGATCTCGCGGACAGTCTTCTAGAGGGTGGCTTACCTAGCACTCCCACCACTGATTCCGATCAGGTACGCGTTCAGAGGAGTCCCGTCTGAAGCACCCCGGTCGATAGATCAGCTCCTGACCTCTCCTGCTCCTCAGCTCCTCCCCTCACCAGTTCTGTACCAAGGGGAACGCCTGCCCAAGTATAAGAATCAGCTCCTAGTCTCAGTCCTAACAAGCCCGTGGGTCGCCCTCTCCCCCACTCGAGCCTGTTCGCCAAGCTCCGTCCATGTCGCGCCAGCTCTAGCTTCACTCGACAGTCACTGCGTGCACGCGCGCTAAGCTTACCCTGCTTCAGTAAGGATCGTGTTCTTGGGCACCATACGCGCTGAGGTCGTTGTGGCGAGGGGGAGAGAAGGTCACGCGGGGTTCGCGACGGTCAAGGGGAGATTTCGCGAGAAGCTCTCTGCTTCCCTCTTTCCCTAAGGATCTGCTCAAGACGCGTTCCCGACGGAGCGGCTCTACGATCCTCTGCACCGACGCTCAGCTGTCTCGATTTTCAGCCTCCATTCTTTCCTCTAGCCCTGAATTGCAACTGAACGTCTTCCCTTTGCTTTTCTGACGAGGATCGCGGGGAGAGAGTCATCCGAAGGGGAAAAGAGTGACGTCCTCCTTCTCCGGACAGGAGCTGCACCTGGCCGATTGGGCTTTGTCCCAACTCACCTTGTTCAAGAGTCAACGAGTCTACAAGCTAATGGGAATCTTCAGCAAGAAGACGGACTCCTCAGCCTCTCCCGCCTCTTCCGACAAGTCAACCCCCTCCCTCCTCGACCGCACCGCCCCCAGCAGCCCCACTGCTGCCACGAACTCTGCATCGCCTCCCACAGGGTTCATCTCCGGCGCTCTCGCAACGGGCGAACGCGGCCTCGGCGCCCAGGGAGCTCAGACGCTCGAGGCGCTTCAGGACGGGCGGACAGAGGGCGTCGTAGGCTCAGCAATGGGCGTGGCGCCCGAGGTGGTCTTCAATGCCGCTGGGGAGAAGCCGAGGCGACTGTCCCTCCTCAGGCGCGCGACGGCGGGGACGACGACGGCCGAGGACGACGAGGAGCTGCAGGGGGTGGGAGCGGTTAGTGCCGTCGCGCCGAGGGGAGTTACGGAGGGAGATGTTTCGGCTGTCGACGTTGAGAAGGACGACAAGGCAGGGAAGGAGGAGGTGGGAGGGAGGAACGTCCCGACGAGCTGGACGGGAGGGACCTCGGTGGGCGACAGCGTGACGACTTCGATCAAGGAGCGCGTGCTGGAGGAGTGCGATGCTTCGCCCAGGACGAGCAACCAGAAGTTCCACAGGCTCTTCTCGCAGATCCCAGACGACGACGACCTCATCGAAGGTGCGCTGCTTTCTCAGGTGCCGTTGCTGCTCGCTGACGCCTGCTCTTGCCAGACTACCGCTGCGCTCTTCAGCGCGAGATCCTCTTCCAAGGTCGCCTGTATGTCTCCGAGAACCACCTCGCTTTCCGTGCCAACATTTTCGGTTCGTCGTACCCCTCCTTTCCTCATCCCTTTGACTAAAACCCCTCGCAGGCTGGGAAACCACGACCGTCGTTCCCTGGTCCGAGGTCACCGCCATCGAGAAGGGCACCGCAGCTCTCGTCCTCCCCAACGCGATCGACATCAGCTCTCCCAACGCGAAGCACACCTTTACCTCCCTCTTCGCCCGCGACGCGACCTACGCCCTCCTCCTCACCGTCTGGCGCCACGCGCACCCTGAACAAGCGCATGACGACTCGAAGAGCGTCCTGAGCGACGAGATGAGTTACGAGGACGACGCGGGGGAAAAGAAGCGTTTCAGGTTCCGCCCGAGGTTGCCGGCCATCTTGCGGAGGAACGACAGGGCGTCGGAGAGTGAGGGAGAGGAGTTGACCGAGGCGCAGAAGGTCGTCAAGGCGACGAGGAGGGGGCATCTGGAGACCAAGGACGGGGGAGAGGAATTTGCGAACGTCGCGGGCGAGTTTGGGCTGCCGACGAGTCCGGAGAAGGCGTACGGGCTCATGTTCCGCGATGAGTCGTTCTTGAAGTCGTTCTGGGAGGAGAACCAGAAGCTCAAGGGTGAGTTTGTTCGCTGGCTTTGTGGGAAGGAGGCTGATGGAGCGAGCAGAGATGAATGTCGGCGAGTGGACCAAGGAGGGCGAGCAGGAGGAACGCGAGATGACCTACATTAAGCCTCTCCACGCTGCGATGGGACCAAAGGTGCGCTCCGATTCTCTGGCGTTTCTTTGCGAGCTTGGCTGATGACGTGCGAATCCGAGCAGGAGACGTTGTGCGAAGTCGTGGACGACACGGAGAAAGTCGACCCCGAGTCTTGGATCGCAGTCCGCACCACTACGCATACGCCTGTGAGTGAATTGACCGAGTCGACCCGGAGCGGAGCTGACGCTGGAATTCAGGACGTCCCTTCCGGAGCCGGCTTTTTCGTGAAAACTCGCACGGTCTTCACCTGGAGCGCGACGGGCGGCACGAAAGTCAAGATCACGACCGAGGTCGAGTGGACAAAGGTGAGTCGTCTCCTTGGCTGTCAGGAAGGAAGGGCGCCGCTGAATCTCGCACGCAACGCAGGTTAATCGCATGCTCAAGGGAATCATCGAGCGAAGCTGCCTCGACGGACAAAAGACGTACTCGAACAACGTCGAAGCCGCCGTCCGAGCTCACATCACAGAGCACCAGGACGAATTTGTGGTCGCGGGCGCCGAGGAGGAGGAGGAGGAGAAGAAGGTCGCCGTCCCTCCTCCCACACCGTCGCTCCTCTCGACTTTCGCCTCCTTCCTCCCCTCCCCCATCGTCGTCCTTTCCATCCTCGTCGTTGTCCTCCTCTTGAGCAACTTTTTTACGCTCATGGCGATGAGGCAGCAAGCTCGCGCGGCGCACAAGCTCAGGATCGGCGGTCCCGACGAGGTTGCGAGCGCGGTCGGCCGAGTCCTGAACGAGTTCAAGGAGGTGCACGGAGCAAGAGTGGGGAAGGAGAGTGCGGAGAGGTCTGGGCTGCGACTGAGGGAGGTGATTGGATTGGCTGAGGTGATTGAACGGCAGGCGAAGGAGCTGAACGATCGTCTCGCTGGTCTGATCGCAGTCTAGTTGGCAATGTTTTGTAGTCGTTGTTTACTTTTGCATTTCGACTGTACAAAGCCGTGGACTTGCGATCGAAACGACGAACGCCAAGCCAGTTTCCATCGCACCGTCGCACTTCTCCCTCCCGTCTCCCTCTCTCCTCTCTCCACCAACACACCAGCTCATCCTCAAGCAAGCTCAACCACGCCCGAAGCGACAACGACAGCGAATGGCGCCTCTCGACGTCCCCACCATTGTCACCTCGACCGCCTCCTCTCAGGACAACTCGCGACCCACGACTCCTCCAAACACTAACACCGCCGCCACTCTTCCCCCAGTCACCCCCCCTCCCACCTTCTCCATCTCCCCTGCAGCGGACCACGACACCAGCTCACCGACCGGCCCCTCCACGCTTTCGATCCCGGGCACCTCCCCTAGCTCTCGCGGGACGGCTCCTAGCCAGGGCGGGAGTGACGCACCTCCCAGCCCTGACGGCAGCTTTGTCGCGGGAACTTCACTGGGACTGAGGAACAACAACGACGTGAGTGGGGTCTCTCTACCTTTCAGGGGAGGCATGTTCGCGCGCCAGGCTGTTTTCGAGAAGAGGTGGCGTCGCGGGCGGGAAGCTGAGGACAGCAGAGAGAGCACCGCCTGAAGGGTTTGCGTTTCAGCTCGTCCAGCTCTCCCCTGCCGACGGTGTAGGGGCACGCACCTGCGACGGGGGCGTGGTCTTGGCACCCACAAAGATCGCGAGGTTCGAGTTTGGGTACAGTGGCCTGAGTACGAAGGCAGCTGCTAGGCTCTCGAGCTAGCGGGTCAGCAGCTACGAAGGCCTGTAGGGCGTCGGGCGTACATGGATCGTTTCTCCGCCGTCCACAGAGCGTCGCAGGAACCGCGTCTTCAGAGGAACGCGCTGACCCCTTGTTGTCCCCCCTGAACAGCCTGACGCGAAGCGCGCTCAACACGAGCTCGACACGGGACACTCCCTTGGACTCTCTTACTCCCCCTCCTCCGCCACCGCCAACTCGGACGACGGCATGACGAGCGAGAAGGGCAAGCACAACCGTCGACCTTCTGGCGCCGTCTCCTTCACCTCCACCATCCCCGACGGCGCCTCTCCTACCTCTGGCGGCGATATCGAGAAGGGTGACATGCCCACTGAGGACGAGGTTGCCCCCGCGCCGCGCAAGTGGCTAGGCATCTTCCCCCGCGCCCCGAAGAAGGACCTCGCTCCCGCCGTCAAGCCCGATCCCACGCCCGAGGAGATGGCACCTTTCAACACGGCCCTCACTCCTTCGGCGCTCTACAGCATCTTTGACCCCAAGAGCTACGCCCAGCTCGCCAGCATGGGAGGCACGGCCGCAATCCTCGATGGACTCAGGACGGACCCCAAGATGGGCTTGTCGGATGCGCAGAGCGAGATCCCGCTCACCGAACGCGACCGGGTCTACGGTGCCAACCGCGTGCCGCAACGCCCGGGCAAATCGTTCCTCATGCTCTGTTGGATGGCGTACCAGGACAAGGTCCTCGTAAGTTTCCGTTCTCTTCCTGCCTTCGCAGCTCGAGCTTCGCTAACTCGTTCAACCCTCGCAGTTCATCCTCTCCATCGCCGCCGTCGTCTCCCTCGCTCTCGGCCTTTACCAGGACATCGGCACGCCCCCGGAGCAGTTCGAATCCACTCGCTGCCCTCCGACCAACCTCTGCACCGCACCTCAAGTCGACTGGGTCGAGGGAGTCGCCATCACCGTCGCCATCGCCATCGTCGTCCTCGTCGGAGCCGTCAATGATTACCAGAAGGAGCGCCAGTTCCGCAAGCTCAACGCGCAGAAGGAGGAGCGCAACGTCAAGTGCATCCGGGACGGCAGCGAGCGCCTCATGAGCGTCTACGACGTCGTCGTCGGAGATCTTCTTATCGTCGAGCCTGGAGAGATCCTCCCCGTCGATGGAATCTTCCTCCAGGGTCACAACGTTCGCTGCGACGAGAGTGGAGCGACGGGCGAGAGCGATGCGGTCAAGAAGGCGCCGTTCGAGGAGCTTAACGGCAGCGAGAAGGGCAAGACGGACTGCTTCCTCCTCAGTGGATCCAAAGTCCTCGAGGGAGTCGGAACCTACGTCGTCACTGGAGTCGGAGAGCACTCGTTCCACGGCAAGATCATGATGTGTGAGTCGCTTCCTCAGCGGCGGTCTTTGTGGGTTTCAGAGCTGACGCCTTCCGCCTTTGACAGCCCTTCGCGGAGACGCGGAAGAGACTCCTCTCCAGCTCAAGCTCAACTCGCTCGCCGAACTCATCGCCAAGCTCGGTTCCGCCGCTGGTCTCATTCTCTTTAGCGCCCTCAGTACGTTTTCGCTCACTCACCCGCTCGAAGGAAGCTGACGGCGAGCGGCCTTTACAGTGATCAAGTTCTTTGTCGCGCTCGGCACCAACCCCGACAGGACCGCGAACGAGAAGGCGCAGAACTTCATCCAGATCCTCATCATCTCCGTCACCGTCGTCGTTGTCGCCGTTCCCGAAGGTACGTTCGTCTCGGCGTATTCTCCAAACCACAGCTAATCGACTTTGCACGCAGGACTTCCGCTCGCCGTCACTCTCGCCCTCGCTTTCGCCACCCGTCGCATGACCAAGCAGAACCTCCTCGTCCGCGTCCTCGGCGCCTGCGAGACCATGGCCAACGCTACCGTCATCTGCACCGACAAGACCGGTACGCTCACCCAGAACAAGATGTCGGTCGTCGCTGGCGCCATCGGAGTCCACCTTAAGTTCGCCGACCGTCTCACCGAGAACGCCGCTCGCACGAACGCCAACGACGACGTCGACGCCGACAAGGAGGATCCCGGACCTCGGAGCGGCCGCACCGACTTCTCGACCGATATGAAGGACATCAATCAGCACCTCAGTCCTGCCCTCGTCACTCTCCTTAACGATTCAATCACGATCAACTCGACTGCGTTCGAGGGCACCGACGAGCATGGCGAGGTCGGAGGCTTCGTCGGCAGCAAGACTGAGACGGCGCTTCTCTGGTTCGCGAAGAACCTCGGCTGGAACGACTACAAGGCGACGCGCGAGGGAGCCAAGATCGTCCACATGATTCCGTTCAGTTCGGAGCGCAAGGCGATGGGAGTTGTCATCCAGCTGCCGAGTGGAGCGTACCGCCTCATGCTCAAGGGAGCTTCCGAGGTCCTCGCCAAGATCTGCAACCGCCACGTCGTCGTCTCGGAGAACTACGTTCCTGGATCCAGCACCGACACGGAGACGATCGCCACCACCGATTTCACCGACGAGACGCGCTCCAACATCTGTTCGTCCTTTGTCCACCTGTCTCGCGACTCCTTGCTGACGTGCTCCTTCCTCAGCTCGCACTATCATCTTCTACGCCAATCAGTCTCTCCGTACCATCGCCCTTTGCTCTCGCGACCTCCCTCGCTGGCCGCCGCTTGGAGCTCAGCTCGACGATGCCGGAAATGTCGAATGGGACGACCTCGCACGCGACCTCACTCTCGTCGCCGTCACCGCCATCGAGGACCCTCTTCGTGAGGGAGTCACGCAAGCCGTCGCTACTTGCCAGTCGGCTGGTGTCAGCGTCAAGATGTGCACTGGGTGAGCTCGACCTTCCTTCCGCTTCACGAAGCGGCTTCCTGACGTCTCTCTTGCCCGCAGAGACAACGTTCTTACCGCCCGATCTATCGCCACCCAGTGCGGCATCTTCACCCCCGGAGGAGTCATCATGGAGGGCCCCGTTTTCCGCAAGCTCACCGTCGCCGAACGCCACGAGATCGTCCCTCGTCTTCAAGTCCTCGCTCGTTCTTCCCCCGAGGACAAGAAGATTCTCGTCGAGCACCTCAAGAGCATGGGCGAGGTCGTCGGTGTTACCGGTGACGGAACGAACGACGGACCTGCGCTCAAGACCGCCAACGTTGGATTCTCGTGCGTCCTTTGTTTGCTTTCGCTTACGAACCCGTGCTGATGCTTTATCGTGGTGCAGGATGGGTATCGCCGGTACTGAGGTCGCCAAGGAGGCGTCCGACATCATCCTCATGGACGACAACTTCTCCAGCATCGTCTCGGCCATCATGTGGGGTCGTTGCGTCAACGATTCGGTCAAGAAGTTCCTCCAGTTCCAGATCTCGGTTGTCAGTCGCCCTCGCCACGCCGTCTTTCGAAGCACGCTGATCGAGTTGCCCTGGCAGAACATCACCGCCGTCTTTATCACCTTCATCTCTGCTGTCGCTTCGGACGACGAGTCTTCCGTTCTCACTGCCGTACAGCTCCTTTGGGTCAACCTTATCATGGAGTGAGCTCGGGTCGCTGCCTTTATGATACCGACACAAACTGACTCGCTTCTTTTAGCACCTTCGCCGCCCTCGCTCTCGCCACCGATCCTGCTACTCCCGAGTCCCTCAAGCGCAAGCCGGATCGCAAGACTGCACCCCTCATCAGCGTCCAGATGTGGATGATGATCTTTGGGCAGGCTTTGTTTCAAATCATTACCGCCCTCACGCTCCACTTTGCCGGCCACGCCATCTTCAACTTCAACTCGACCGACAACGCCGTCAAGATTGACCAGGACAACGAGCTCAGCACGCTCGTCTTCAACACGTTCGTGTTCAGCCAGATCTGTACGTTTGCGGGCTTGTCCGGGCTTGTCGAGTGCACCGCTGACGCCGTGCGCAGTCAACATGTTCAACGCCCGTCGTCTCGACAAAGGAATGAACGTGTTCGTCGGCGTATTCAAGAACATGTACTTCTTGGTCATCTTCGTCATCAGTACGTTTCCTCGAGTCGCGCGCCGTCGACGTGGCTGACGAATGTGCTCCTGTAGTGGTCGGAGGTCAAGCCCTCATCGTCTCGTTTGGCGGCGCCGCTTTCCAGGTTGTCAAGATCAGCGGTCGCGACTGGCTCATCAGCATCATCCTCGGCGCCCTGGCTATGCCCCTCGCCATTCTCATTCGTCTGCTTCCCACCGCGCCCTGCGAGAGATTCATGATTCGTATGCGGCTTTACCCCGATCCCAACGCTCCTCTCCCTACCATGAACCCGGCCGCCGAGGAGAAACAGTGGAACGAAGGTCTGTCCCTCTCTTTAGCGCTTGTCGGAACCGACACTGACGGAAGCTTTCTCGACAGGCATCACCAAGGTCGTCGACAACCTCAACCTCTACGCCCAGATCCGCGGTGGTCGTCTTCGCAGTTCGAGCATCGTTCGCAAGTCCAGGACCAAGCAGATGGCGGAGCACGACATCCACCCCAGCGCCCTCAGTTCGTCGCTCGCAACCTTCTTCTCCCAATCGTCGACTAACCTCGCTCATTCGCAGTGGCGATGGTCCCCTCGCTCATCATGGGATCGATTGGAGCTGGCTGGAAGCCCACCACTGGCACGCTCTCCGACCCTGCCGCCGACGACCCGTCGCGCTCCTCGGCGCAGCTCTGGGCCGGCAACGTCCAAGTCCACCCCGAGACCGACGTGCGTCCACACCTCTCCCTCTCTGTCGCGCACGAAGGCTGACTGCTGCTGCGCCTCAGAAAAACGACGCTCTCATGCAGCGGTTCAATGGAACGGCTGGACACTCACGCAAGCCGTCGGGAGCGGCTTCGCTCGCCCCTCCCACAGAATAGATCTTTCAACCCTCGTTCTTCTCCCTTTTGTCACCTACTATCGCACATCGAACAGCACTCTCATGCACGGCTGCTTGTACCACTTCGGATCTGCCCTTTCTTTCCGCGTAATTCGAATCTACTTTGCGCGAAGCAGCCTGCGGTCGTGTTGACGAGGGAGCCTCGTCGCCTGGTCTCGTTACAGAGAGAGGCGAAGCGTGCGGAATTTTGAAGAACGCTGCGACAAGGGGAGACTCTTACTACCGCTTCGTAGCGGTAGCGGAAGGAAGGAGGGGCAAGAACAGGAAGAGGCTCTGAGGATCAGCTCTTCGCGACGTCTTCGTCCTCTGCCTCTCCCCACGACGCTGGCTCAACGCTCTGCTCGCTACCAGGGACTACTCACCTGCTCTCCACCTTCGACCTCTTCCCGGCAGCCGCCCCTGCCCGCCGCTTCTCTGGCCGTGCGGAGCAGCACCCTCTCCGCCTCGTGGAGGACTGCCCCGCGTCTTCGGCACCTCTGCAGCTTAAACGGGTTCAACGCTGGAGGGCTTGGCGCTAGGAGGGTCTACCTCTCTACCATGCTTGCTGCACGAGCGCCGCGAATGTGCTCCAGGCTGCAGGCTGGTGGGCCGTTCACCAGAGTCTCGTTTGCCTTCTCCACCTCGACGATCGCCGCTGGCAGTGCTTGCCGTAAGCGCCTCTTTCTACGAAGAGGAAGTGATTCTAACCCCGCGTTTCCAGAAGAATCGACCTGCAGGTCAAGCTGCGAGACACCCCGCATCGCCAGGAGGGAGCGAACCCCTCGCCTCTCAGGCCCTTGCTCCCTGCGATGAAGGACGGTTGCTGGCCCAAGTTTGCAGATTCGAAGGCCCCTCAGGCAGCTGGAAGCCTTCCCGCTAAGAACTCTCTTGAGGTCGGCTGGTCCTTTCCTTTCGTTCAGTCACCCCAGCCTCCCTCCTCAGCAACAACATCAGCAGCAACCTCAGCAACTACTTCAGCAATGCTCGCCACCACTCTCTACTCGGTTCTCGCTCTCGCGTCCATGACGGCGCTCGCTATCCCTCACCCCAACGACGGCAAGTCCTGGGACGGAAAGGACTACTCTGTCGATCACAAGTACGACGGAAAGAGTACGCAGCCTCTCCTTCTCGCCGTTTTCGTGAGCTGACTCTCGCTTCTTTGAGTAGACGAGGACAACAAGTACGACAACAAGGGGAAGGACGACCGCAAGTACGACAACAACGTCTGGGACAAGAGTGCGTTACGTTCCCGCTCCCTCGGTTTTGGCACGGGCTGACTTCGTGTTTCTTTGGCAGAGGACGACAAGTACGACGGCAAGGACAAGTACAATCGCAACGACTGGGACAAGTGTACGTTCGATTCGCTCCTCGATTCGCTCCCCTCGCTCGTCGACTGACGGGGCTTTTCTTTCGGGCAGACTCCTGCGACCGCAAGGACTACAACGGCAGGGACCACTACGGCAAGAGTGCGTCGCTTTCCCTTTTGTTCGGTACTCTCGCTGACGCAGAGTCTCCTTTGACAGAGTACGATGTGAAGGACTACTGCGACAAGGACTACTACGGCAAGGACTACTACGGCAAGGGTACGTCGCTTCCAGGTCTCCTTTCATTCGGTACTTTCGCTCACGCAACTTGCGCTGGCAGACAACCACGGCAAGGAGTACCGCCACGACTGGAACGACGTCAAGGAGTACGAACACAAAGACTACTGCGACAAGTACTACCACGGGAAGGATTACGACGGGAAGGATTACGACGGCAAGGATGACTACGGCAAGAGTGAGTTGTAACGACGCCTCTCGCTGCTTCAAAAAGTGACTCTCTCTTCCAGAGGATGACAAGAAGGACGACCGCAAGTACGACAACAAGGACTGGAACAGTACGCCTCTTTCTCTCTCCTCACTCGCTCGTGAACCTGACTCGTTTCGCAGAGGACGACAAGAAGGACGACCGCAAGGACTGGGACAAGAGTGCGCCTTCTTTGCTCCTCGCTTCCGTTCGTTTACTGACTCTCTTGGCTCGACAGAGGACGACGGAAAGGATCACCAGGACTGGGACAAGAGTACGTTCCTCTCGCCCAGTTTGTGCCTCGCGTTTCGTAGCTGACCTCCCACACGCAGAGGACGAGAAGAAGGACGAAAAGAAGGACGACCACAAGTACTAGAGGCCTTGTTTCGAAATCCATCCACCTTTGTTGCCATGCACCTCGTGCCCTCAGCGTGTGAGAGACGACACTCGCCCTCCTTGTTCTCACCTCCGCAGGAGGTTCGGCGGTGTCTCCTTCGGAGAACTTGGTGTCTTCTGAGGGCAATGGGCTTGCGAAAAGCACCAGAGAGGTCGTTGAGGGCGCTGGGGGACGTGTCGCTGCTCGCTGCCGAACTTTTTCCTTACGGCTTTATCGGCTCCTCTTTCGCCTCCCCCATCTTCCTGCTGGATCACTGCTTCCAGTCCAAAGCAACACATACGGAGATATTATCCAGCGTCTGTTCAACGACGTCGCAAGCATTCCAGCTCTCGCGTCCCACTGGCGAACGAGTGAGGCGATGGCTTGGGGCGACGAGCGTTCTTTCTCGCGCCTTCCTTGAACACTTTGTCGCAGCTGATGGGGCCGGATACATGCATGCCAGGCTCTGCTGTGAGAAGGAGAGGGGACGATCCGCCCACGAGGAGAAGTGCGTCTTCCGCTCTTCTTCCTCCGACCATGCCTGCTTTTGTACTCGTACACCACGGACAGCGGGACTACGACCTCACGATCTTACCTGGCCAGCTCTTCTTCCAGCGGCGAGGGGAGAGCACCGCAGAAGGGTCACTTCCGGCGACCCTGGCGCTGGAGACGATCGCCTTCGTCAAGATGACTCCAGGCTCGACGACAGCTCGGGAGGCAGGCACTCAAGTAACCGTCGTCTACCTCGAAGACCAGCCCGGCGAATTCGCCTCCGTCGCCTCTCTCTCCTTCACCACGTCGTCAGACTTCACGGCGTTCGCAGCGGACCACGCGGCTCTCAAGGCTCTCCTGCTCGCGCCCTTGCAAGGCCAATCTGTGGACGTCGTCATCAACGGAAGCGCTGGAGGTGGACGCGCGCAGAGCTTCTTCTCGCGCGTCGTCGAGCCCCTCCTCAGGCTCGCCGTAGAGCTGCAAGTCTCAACTTTGCCTGAGTAAG
>ERZ1463034.306-NODE-306-length-11909-cov-5.553653_pt1 | contig 11909 bp, 11 predicted proteins | sample MGYA00564480_ERZ1463034 | MGnify/ENA primary metagenome ERZ1463034 (study PRJEB39244, sample SAMEA3635122) | Helicobacter pylori | study: EMG produced TPA metagenomics assembly of PRJEB11511 data set (Assembly of a 5300-year-old Helicobacter pylori...
GATAACCTGGGTGACTGGAGTTCAGACGTGTGCTCTTCCGATCTCTTGTGACGACGTTGTCGGCGGCGTTGGCCTCGTTCACTGCGATCCCTTCAAGCTCGCGTCAAACTCCTGCGGAGGCGATCGCTGCGAGGTCCAGGGAAGGCACCCCGAACGAGCGATCCGCTCTCCTAGCTGCCGACGACTCGACCTACACCCCGCCAGATCCAGCGCACGCAGCTCAATTCGCAGGCGCGTAACAACACTTTCGGAGCACCAGATCGAGCTCACGCTTCTCTCTAGGCCTGGTCGGATTCTCCACGGGGTGTGGTGCCCTCCTCGCAGGTCCGCTCCTCCTTCAACATCCGCCGTTCCAGCTTAACGCTCTCTACCAACAGTCTTCGGATTCCTCCGTCTTCCGACCCATCTCGCCGAATGGTTTCCCATCGGCACGCCTTTCGAATCCCTCCAGCGGGGCCTTCGATGGACCTTCTTCCTCGTCGCCCTCGTCGCGATCCTGGAAGCGATGTTCCTCGTTGTCGGCCTCAAGCGACGGTCGACTTCGAGGGTTGCTGCGGGCGAGAGCGAGAAGGTTCTGCTCGGGGAGAGGCTGAAGGAGGTCGTGAACGACCTGCCTGTGGGATTCGTGATGGCGTGGAGGCAAAGCGAGGTTTCTCTAGCGTATGCCAGTGGGTTTGCAGTGCGTGTTCTCGCCCGTTCGAAGCTCTCTCGCTGACCTCTCCTCGTCTGCAGACTCGAGCTCAATCCCTTGTTTGTAGCGCTTTCCTGCCAGTGCTCATCAACAACGTGCGTAATGGCTCTCGCGAACTCGCTGGCAGCTAACCTCCTCTGTGCAGTTCTTTATCAACTCTGGCTTGTGCGACATCGACTCACCGCCATCCCTCTTCTCCTCCGAAGCCCAAGGATGCCGTCGCGCATTCATTCTCTCCTCCAGCCTCACCGGATCTATCCAGTCCGTTCCCCCTCTTCCGCTCCCACTCTCGATCCTAACTCGTCTCCGCAGACTCATCTCCCTTCTATGCTCCCCTCTTATCGGCTACCTCTCCTCCAACTACTCTCAACCCCTCATCCTCTCCCTCACCTGCTCCTTCGGCGCCCTTGCTTTCACCGGCTTCGCTTTTCTCCCCGGCGGAGACCCTCGAAGCGGCATCGCCTGGCTCTGGGCCGCGTTCGCTGGCATCTCTCAAATCGGCGGGATCGTCGTCTCGCTGGCGCTTGTGGCGAGGACAAGGGGGGAGGCGGTGGCGAGGGAGGGACGCGAGGTGGGAGGAGCGATCTCGGGCGCGTATTCAGCTTGTGGAGGTGCGTCTCTTGTGAAAGATCCAGTCGAAGGCGGGAGCTGATGCTCGTGTTGACAGGGTTGGGAGTTCTGATCATCGGGAAGTTGGGAGGGACTTTGCTCGACCGCTGGGTCGGCGCGCCTTTTCTCATGATCGCTGGTGTCAACGCGTTGACAGCGTCGTTTGCGATGACGGTCTACGTACAGCACCGTCGAAAGGCGGAGTGAATCAGGCTTTGCAATGTACGGAATGGGATTACAGGTCCTCCTCCTTCATGCCAGAGAATCTCACGCTGCGACGAGGGACCAGTAGACCTGAGTAGAACAGCCTTCGCTAGCTGAGCTCCTCCTAGCGCGCAACAAGCTGGCGAACCCGTCCGACAGCCCAAGCGCAGCTCGGTAGCCCACCCTGCCGCCTCTCGGAACCCGGAGTCTCGCGAATCTCCCTACCTGCCGAAGCTCAGGTCCACCTCACTCTCATCGCCAACCCCGAAGCACCAAGAGCGACGCCAAAGACACTGCTCGAAACTTCCTTCTTCCATTCCTCCATCGCGATGCTCTTTCCCTCCCGCTGCAAGCTTTACTCGCTTTTGTCCTCCTCCTGCCCAGCCCTCTAAGCGATCCCCTATGTACCTCACCCCACACCCAAGCTCTTCAACTGCCCCGATGCTCCCCAACCCCTCCTCGCACAAGGCCTCCAATCACGCCTTCTTCGCGCGCTGCTCTCGCCACATGCCGTCGAGCGACTTGAAGATGAGATGGTACGGAATCCCTCGAACAATCTCGCCCACCTGCTTCTCAACCTCCTCCTTGGGAATCCCCGCCTTGACTGCCGTGTCGACCGACAGTCGGAACATGGCGAGGACAGCGAGCGAGACTTGGGTCTGGTGCTCGGCGTAGGGCGCGTTGAGCGTGGCAGCGAGGGCGCCGACGGAGGTCGGTTGAGTCGAAGCCGAGTAGTGCGAAGGACCCGAGCGATCGCCGCGCGTGAGGCGAAGGAGTATCTCGAAGACTGGCGACAGGCTCCCAGTCAGCTTCGATCCTTCCTTCCAGTCTAGCGAGGCGGACGCACCATTGTCAATGTTCGAGAGATGCCCAGCAACGAAAGCGTTCCGATCCTCGAGCGTACCGCTGGCGGAGCTTGTCGCCCAGGTCTCGAGCGCGTGCTGAATCGTTGGTGGCTGGGAACCAGAGTCTCAGACACCGAAGGAAGGACTGCTGAACCAAAGGAAGGACTCACCGGATCCGGATCCGCGACGGTAATCTTGCTCTTCCACTCGGAGACGACATCGGTCTTAGCGTCGAGGCTCAGAGTGGTGATCCAGCCGTCGACGTCGCCAGTCTTGACCCATCGCGCCTCCGTCAGCGGGTTCGAACGATCGAGGTGGGCGACGATGGTGATGTGGTCCTTCTTGAAGCCTGGAGAAATGACGAGTCCGCTGCCTTGAAGAGCAGCTGCTGCGTGGTCGTCAAGGAGGCGGTGGAGAGGAGGGAGAAGAGGGTCGAGAGCTGCGACGTCGGAGGCTTCCGAGGTGGCGGCTTGCTCTCGAGTGCGCCAAGCGTGCTCGAGAGACGCGCGGTCCATGACGATGTAGTCGTCGGCTTCGGGATCCAGGGCTTCGACCTGGAAAAGAGGTTAGCCCAGCAACAGCGCACCGCGACCGAAACAAAGCTCACCAGGATGCCTCTGCAGACTCGGAACTCGTCCATCGACATCGCATCTCCCTCGCCCAACGTCGCCGCCTGGATCAACACCGAGAGCTCGATCTTGCCCTCGCCGCGAGATATCTTGACCTTCTCGACGATGCCGGCGTCCAGCACCATCCGGCGAGTGTTGCGAGCGTAGGAGATGGAGATGCGGTCCGCGCTAGGCTCGGGCGGCATCGAAGCGAGGTCGACGACAGGTTCCGGAACCGCCGCAGGTGCTGCTTCTGCGCTTGCGACGGGTGCAGGAGCTGCAGTTTCCTGATCGTAGGGATTGGGAGGGTACGAGAAAGTGACGCTGGGAACGACGTCGGTGGAAGGGAGACCGGTTGAAAGGAGGCCGGTAGAAGAGAGGTCGGCAGAAGGGATGTCTGTGGTTGAGGGGACTTCGGCGGTGGCGACAGCGGCTTCGACTAAAGGCTCTTCGGCGACCGGAAGCTCTTCGACGACGACTTCGGGACGACTAGTGGCGAGGAGGGCGGCCTGGATCTCGTCCTCGTCGTCGCTGTCGTCTGCAACAGGCTCCGTGCCGTCCTCGACGTGACCGCTCGTCGCAGGCTCTCCATCGACAGCCTCTCCATTGACCGGCTCTCCATCGACGTCGACGCCATCGACATCCTCGTCCTCGGCGGGTGTAGGCACCGCTTCAACGATCGGCGCCTCGACCTTGACCTCCTCAGCCGCTGGCGTGGACTCGGGCACAGCTTCGACGACCTCCTGCTTCGCCGCAGCCTTCTTCTCCGCCTCGAACTGGTTCGTCGAGTAGGTGGAGACGGATGCGATGGGGGAGGAGAAGTAGATGCGCAGGCGACTGTTCTCGCGGTTGGTGGGGGCGGGAGGAGGTCGAGCGTCTGCTACTGGTCCAGTCGGGATGGAAGGAGTAGCGGGCTCGACTGAGGCCGGGGCTGGAGCTGCCGCGTCGGAATCGGGGTTCGCAGGAAGAGAGGAGGGAGGAGGGGATGCGTTCTTGACGTCCTCCATTCCGACGTCGACGCTCTCAAGGATAACGACGGCGTCAGTGTCGGGCTTGATCTTCTTAGTTGTGACATCCGTAACGATCAAGCTCTCGTCCTCGTCGTCGTCGTCGCGCTTGTGCTTGCCGTCCTTCTTCGCCTTCTCCTCCGTCGCAGGCTTCTCGTCGGCTTCCTCCTCCACCTTCATCTTGGTCGCAGCGAGAGTCGCGGCTCGCTTCGCAGCAGCCTCGGCCTTCTTCTGCTTCTTCGACAGCTTCTTCGGCGGTGCGGAAGTGGTCGAGACGTTGGCGCCGGCGTCGGGCTGCAGGTCGTCGGAGCCGGGAAGGTCGGAGGAGGCGATGGTGTCGATTGACATGTCGTGGCCGGGGGAGGAGGGGGGAGAAGGGGCGGGAGGGAGCTGGTCGGCGGAGGGTTCGACTGAAGGCTCGTCAGCCGTTGCGGTGCCGTTGAGTGCAGACTGCTCCTTCGACTCGACGGACGCAGAGGGCTTCGGCTCGACCTCCAACGCCGCCGCTTCGACGATAGCCTTGATGACCTCGGCCTTCCACTCCCAATCGAGCTCTGGAATCTCGAGTCCCGAGATCCTAAAGTCGGTCAACGTCCTCTTCGCCTCGTCCTTGCCGCCGCTCGTCGCCGCATCCCTCCCCCACTTGCGCTCCTTGCGCAGTTCCTTTCCATCGCGACCTCCAAACGCGCCCTTCGCCGCCCTCGGGCCCTTTGGCGCATCGTAAGGCGTCCGTCCCGAGCTGCTCCCGCCATAGTCGGACCCTCCTCTCCCTCCGTACCCTCCTCGTCCTCCTCCACTGGGCAGTCCCGATACCGGCCTCGCGCGATCGTAGCTGCCAGATCCAGCTGCTCCTCCTCCGCGCCCACCTCGGCCGCTCGACGACGAGCCTCGCGAAGACGAAGGACCGTACGGCGCGTTCGAGGGTGGCCCGCTCCCAGAACCTCCTCGAGGATAGGACGCCTGTCCTCCTCGTCCGCTCCCACTCCCACTCCCGCTCGCGTACGCGCCTCCTCCCCCGCTCCCCCGCATGCTCTCCCCTCGCTCGCCTCTGTATCCGCCGCCGGCTCCGCCCCTCGCGCCTCCTGCGCCAGAACTGGGACGTCCCGGTAGTCCAGCTCCGAAAGGCTGAGGAGGAGGTCCACTCGGGTACCGCGACCCTGCGTCCGAATAACCCCCTCCACTTCCGCCTCTTGGTCCCCCACCCATGCCTCCTCCACCTCGTCCACCGCCGTATCCTCCTCCACCTCCCGAGCTAAGCGGTGGAAGCGCCGGCGGCATCCCCATTCCTCCCATCGGCTGCTGCTGCTGCTGCTGCGGTGCACCCATCGAATCGTAGCGCGTGCGCTTGTACGGCGGCGCGCCCTGCGGAGAAGGAGCATTCGAAGGGACGGCGTAACCAGGGAATTGCTGCTGCTGAGGTTGCTGAGGATGGAGGATGGGAGGAGGACCTTGAGGCTGCTGAGGCTGGGGTTGAGCAGGGTAAGGAGAGGGCGCTTGGGCGACGGCGTAGGGGCTTGCTTGAGGAGCTGCGTAGCCGGGGTACTGCTGCTGTTGCTGAGGGGCTGCGTAAGCCTGCGCTGGGTATCCTGCAGCGGCAGCAGCGGCTGCATAGGCTGCGTAAGGGTTCGCTTGCGCTTGCTGCTGAGCTGGCTGGCCGTAGGTGGGGGTCGCGTAGCCTGGACCGGGTTGAGGTTGCTGGGCGTAGGCAGGAGGAGTCGAGTAGTTAGTGTAGGGAGAGGGAGCCACAGCTTGAGCGACGGGCTGCACCACACCAAGCTGTCAGCGAGCATCTCTGACTTAGCTGCAGGAGAGAGGACGCACCTGTCCGTAGCCATATCCCGGATACTGAGGATGCGCCGCCGCCTGCTGTGCTCCCGCCGCTGGTGCCGCCACCTGAGCGTACGCCGCGTAGTTGTAGGTCGCCGCTGTTTGGTAAGGGTTGGGAGCTGAGCTAGGCGGGGGAGGAGGAGGGCCTGGCGGGAGAGGAGGGAGGGCGGGTTGACCCGAGGTCGAGGTCGCCTGGTAGGGCTGGGTGGCAGCAGGCTGACCCGAGCTGGGAGTCGAGCCACTCGTTTGGCCGTACGTTCGCTTCATCTTGATCGCCAGAGAGTCGGGACACGACCACGACGAAGGGGGAGCAAGCACGAAAAAGCGATTCTCGCGTCGAGCGGCTCGTCTCCTGCCACATGCATCCACAGGCTGCTCCGCTCGCACTGCTGAGAAGAATGCTAGGACAAGACAACTCCTACCGGTGCGAGCTTGTATTCGTGCGTGCCGAAGCTGACTCCAGGCCGACCTCTCTCCTCGCGTCCTGCCACGACGTGGATGCGAGCTCACTCTTCCTATTCAGCACCGCTCACAATTCTGGTAAGCGGTTTGGCAGGCTACCAGTAGGAAGGGAGAGGTAAGCACGAGCGGGATTGGCAGTCGGCGACTGTCCCCCCTCTGCGAGAATCCTCTTGGTGCCGTTCGGTGGCTCTGCTACGAAAATTGGAGAGGAAGAGACTGTGCCAGGGTGCGTTGGCTGCTTCAGTTCTCTTTCTGCTTGATGCAGACGAGACCCCTGGTGCAGGCTCGCGCCCGACTGGTATCTCGGCCTGAGGCTGGTCTGGAGGAGCGAAGCTTCACGGGAAGGAGATCAACGAGGGCGCTGCTTGCCGATAACAGCCTGTCTCGTGAGAAAATTTGCGGTGCTTGGAAGTGCCTACGTACTCCCTGTCAGGAACGGAGGGAGGCACTGCAGCGTCAAGGGCAGGACGTTGTACGGGATCGCGTGACTCTCTTCAAGCGCTATTTCACGGGCTGTCCTCCTGACAGCTGATCTTTCTGGCCGTCAACGGAGCACTTGCCTTTCTTCCTCTTGTCACTCACCTCTCAGATGAACAGCAACAACAGCAACAGCAACGCTCAGCAACCAACCTCGAGGCTTCAGTCCAAGGTACTCCTTGCCAGGACGATCCTGTACGGAGCGTTCCTGCTCTTTGCGCTTCTCACGTTCATCTTGGGAGCTGCGCTCATCGGCAAGACATCGATGGACTGTAAGCCTCTCTCCCGTATCTTCTCCCTTCTCTACCGACTCACTCTTCTCCTCCCTCAGTCGGATTGTGAGATACTTCCCAACGCCACCTCACACGTGACACTCCTGATCCCTCCATCAGCTACTACGAAGCGAGTGCCGAACTTCTCGTCGCCGGCATCCTGGCCGTAGCCATCGTTACTCCCCTGTACGCCTAACCCTCCCCTCCCCTCGCGTCGCAACTAACCTCGTTCCGAACGCAGTCACTTCCTCTTCCACCGTCGTCCCTCGACGCACGTCCTCAGCACTACATGGGTCGAGCTCGTCGTCCTCGTCGTCCTCAACCTCCTCTTCCTCGGCGGAGCAGCCGCGATGGCGCACCAGCTCTCCGGCCTATCCTACTGCACCGGCTTCTCCGTCCGTCCCCCTCTCCCTCCCCCCTCCCTCGCTAACCCCAAATCAACAGATTTGCGACCTCGCCAACGCTCTTCAAGCTTTCAGCTGGCTCAGCTGGATCACCTCTCTCCTCCTCATCACCCTCATCGTCGCCGCTGCGTTGAGCGAGAAGCGGCCGGAGATCTGGAGGGAGCAGTTCACGGTGGGGAGGGCTCCGGGGACGGTGAAGGAGACGCCTGGGACGACGAAGGAGGTGCCGGTGCAGATGAGCGAGCAGGAGGCTAGGGTCTAGGCTGTACGTCTTCGTGGGCGGACGGAGGAGACGTTGGTGCGTTTTGTGTATTTACTTCGCTCGATTTCAATTCAACGCGTTTGTCGCTCTTGAGGATCTCGATGGCCAACACCGCGTCGCAGCTGGATGCTCTTTGTCGAGACTGGCGTGGAGAAAGGAAGTTCGCCTCTCGCTCGTCGAGGTGCTTCCAAGTCTAGTCGTTCCTCTCTTTCTCCTCCTCTCTCGACCTCGGCCAGCCCAAACGATCGTGGAGCTCGCCTAAATAGCATTCGACCCCCAGGCGCACAAAGCGACCTACGGCATACAAAGTGGTGCTGACCACGATAAGAGGTGGGGGAGGGGAAGGCTAAACTAGGCTCTGGCAGCGCACTCATGGGTGTCGACTGGGTGTTGTGAAGGGAGGAGGGGGGTAACGCCGGTCGAAGGGATGGACAGGAATACGGGGAGGGGAGGGACCGGAAAGGACGGTTCGATGGAGAGCAATTTGGGCTGCTGTCGTATGGGGTTCTGAGAGAGAAATATGCAGTTGGAAAAGGCCGAAAGTTCGGCGGCTGCGAAGAGAAGGGATCGTCAGCACGTCGTCGGCGAAGAAGGAGCGACGAGGACGCACAAAGTGGTTTGATCAGAACTGATGGAACGAGTTGGCAGCGACGAGATCGTCGCGCGAGTGAGACGTCCTGAACCTCGAACCCTTCTCGCAGACCGTAGGCTGGAAATCGAAGGGGTCGTTCCAGCCACGCTGATCGCAGCGAAGGGGCGACTCGTTAAAGTCGACGTCGACGATCTCGGCAGTGGGAGCGATGACGGGGGAGGCGGCGACCTGTGGAGAGGCGGGGGTGTCGCGCGTGGCGTCGAGGAGGCGTTGAAGCGCACTCTCCACGTCGGAGCGGTCGCCCAGGTCGCCACGCTTCGAGTTGACGCGCTCGGAGACGACGCCGACCCAGGTCTTCCAGACGTCGCCACGAACGGCGACGTCGAAACCGAGAGCCCCAAAGACGAAGGCCTCGAGGTCGTTGACATCCTTGAGGGGGATACCCGAGACGGCGGCAAAGGTCTCGTTGCGGTACGAGTTGTCCTGGAGCGTCTGCGAAAGATAGACGGCGTCAGCGAGAGCTCACACGACGACGGGAGTGAATGAGCGTACCTTGTTGGCCAACATGAGCGCACCGAGGATGATCTTGAACGGGGCAGCCTTGATGGCGCTCGCCTTGGCGCTGGTGGAGTTGGCGTGCTCGAGGGCCGGAGGCTGCACCAACGACGTCGACGGGATCCTGGCGACGTAGTAGAGGGCGAGGATGAGATCCTCGGGCGCAAGGAGGGTCGCCGTGAGGACCTGCTTGACGAACTGGCGGAACGCCGGGCTCGGCTCGCTAGCGAACGCGGCCGTCGACGAAGGGGACGAGGCCGACTTGTGACCGGGGACGTTGCTGAGGCGGCGGGCGTGCGTCCTGATGGCCTCGACGGGGCTCTCGAGTCCTCCGACGCGAACCTCGATGGCGGATCCCTTGGACTTGGTGTCGATCGCGTACCCGAATCCCATCAAGCGCTGCTTCCTCGCCGCCGCCGCGTCGATCGCGCCCACTCCAGCCGGTGTACCAGGCGCCGAGCTCGAAGGACTCGAGTCGTCGCTCGCGCAGCCGTCGGAAGATGCCTTCCTCGTACGGCCTTCGCCGATCGCGCCGAAGAGCTCAGGCATGCGAGGCGAGGAGCGGACCTCGTCGACCTTGATGCTCTTGGAGCCCAGACGACGGTTCGACTCGGTAACCTCGTTGAAGAGCGACGGAGGCTTGCTCGTGAGGCGACCCCAGCGAGCCATCGAGGCGGACGACGAAGGGCTGCGAGATCCGTCGACGGAGACGGCGAGAAGGCAAGCCTCCCAAACCATCTCGGTGGCGAGGTCGGCAAGGGGGACGGCCGAGCGTTCGACGGGGGGAGGAGGGGGGACGAGGGAGATGTTGGGAACGAGATCGTAGACGACGTCGTCGACAGCCTGGGTCTCCTCAATGTTCGACGACTGCTGCGGCTGAGGTGCGACAACCTGCTGCGGGATGGGCTGCTGGATCGCGGTGCCGTTGCTACGGTGAGGAGGTCGATCGAACGACGGGTGATCATGATCGACTGTGCGACGAGGCTCGTCGTGAGTTTGAGTCCTCCTCAAAGGCTGCTCCCACTCACCCCCGGTCGCTGCCTGCGCCGCCTCGTTCCGACCGTATCCCTCCCTCCTCTCGTCCCTCCAAACTTCGTTCGAAACGGGCCTGTCTCCCTCCCACGAGCTCCTCCCTTGCCACCTTCCGCGACTCTGCGACCTCAACGACTCGTCGTGCTGCTGCTGCTGCTGCTGGTACTGCGAGAAGACCTGATCCTGCGCGCGGTACGGCGGCGGGGGCATCGCGTGCTGCTCGCATCCGTACGAGGGCTGCGCCGAGGCGTAAGACGCCGGAGCGAACGCCGGGTACGAGTGCTGAGCAAAGTAGCCGTTCCCGAGGTTGACGGCGGGCGAAGGCTGGACGGCGAAGGGGGCGGCGTAGACGGAGTAGTAAGGGTGAGGGATGGGCTGGTAGTTGCGATTGGTGAGGAGGGGTGCTTGCGGAGGAGCGTAAGCGGACTGGGGGTGGTAGGCGTGACGGGGGAGCTGCTGCTGCTGATCGAACTGCATGCCTGCGGCGGCGTAGTGGTGACCTCCGGGACCTCCATACGGGGGCGGCGTCGCGGTCCAGGACATTCCGTCGAAGGCCGACGGGCGAGGGTAAAGGACGTTCATGCGATGGTGGGGAGGCGCGCGAAGATCGGCTTGGGACCTTCGAGTACCGAGGTGTGCAGCGGGTAAGCTAGCACTTTTGTTGGTGGCGCGAGGTTGGTCGATCCGAGGGAGAATGAGGGCGAATAGACGAAAGAAGGGGAGGTTCTTGGGCCTGGTGTTCTCGATTCCTAGGGGAAGACGACTCGTCCGATCCGGGTTGGCGAGAGCCTCGAAAGTGCGGTAAAGCTTCGACGAGGTGGTGCTGGCTGATCGGATGTGGGGTTGGGGGGGCGGGGTTTGATGATGGGAGGGGACGTGGATCGACGGGAGGTTTCGGATCGTCCGCGTAGAGAGGTGAGAGAGAGTTTAAGAGCTGCTGATTAGGTCTATAGAGTGGCGTGAGGGGCTGGGAAGGGGGAAAGTCGACGGGTGGAGGGCTGAGTCGATAACTGCGAAGAGAACGTGCGTAAGGCCCACGGTCTCCATCTGCGGCTTCGTGGACAAGAACGTACGTGCGAGAGTCGGCGGAGCGCAATTAAGAGCTGTCTATATCTGCGTAGAGGGAGGGACGGGCTGGAGCAAAGGTGCTGAAGCGGAAGGGGGGTTGTGACGAGGAGCGAGTCACCGAGGGCTGCAGGATCCAGCCAGTCAGCTCTGTCCTCCACAACGGTTCTCGTTCTCCGAAAAGACTTGCCTGTAACTGGTTCGACTAATCCGGGGTTGGACAGACGGATAGCAGGAGTTCGCGGGGCGAGACTGCAGCCGAAGAAGACAGCAAGAGAGGGTCAGCACGGATCCCTCGTCACTCTGCCCTCCCTCTGCGAACTCACCTCTGAATCCGTTCGTTCAAGCGACTGTTGACTCCACACGAGTTCCGGTCGTACGCGGGGCGATAGACGAGGTGCTAGTGGAGGTGCAACAACTTTTCCTAAGCCGGAAAGGGTCGTTGAGGTTGCTCCTGACTGAGACCGGGACTGGGGTGAGCTGTCCTGATGGAGTCGAGGAGAAGGTTTAAGGAGGGGTGGAGTCCTGTGGGGAGAGGCGGGGGGACCTTCCTTGAAGGGTCGGTGAGGAACCCCAGCCAGCCTGCCAGCCCAGCCCAAGTCAAGCCAAGTCAAGTTCACAAGAATGTCACTTGCCTCGATCTCGCGTGAAACCTCTGACCTCGCTGCTCTGTATCGTACACTGCGTTGCTGAATGCTGAGATTGATGCAAAGGAACTAGGGTACGACTCTCTCCTCCTCTTCACCTCGACGAACCCACACCAAAGATGTCGGCGAGATCCTGCAGGCGCGACTCTGCGACACCACCCAAAGTCAGTCACCGTCGCCGTCGGGAAGAACAACCGCCATACCTATCTTCTCCTTCTCCCGAGGCGCGTTCTTGCTCCCAGAGAACGCCTATTTCGTCGAAACAGACAATCAGCGAGCCAATCATCGCGCGAAAGGAACGGAACGAACCTGAGAGATGAGCTGCTCCTAGATCGGAAGAGCGTCGTGTA
>ERZ1463034.307-NODE-307-length-11891-cov-6.278557_pt1 | contig 11891 bp, 17 predicted proteins | sample MGYA00564480_ERZ1463034 | MGnify/ENA primary metagenome ERZ1463034 (study PRJEB39244, sample SAMEA3635122) | Helicobacter pylori | study: EMG produced TPA metagenomics assembly of PRJEB11511 data set (Assembly of a 5300-year-old Helicobacter pylori...
GGAACCATCATCAGCATCTCCCAGGACGCGGGCTTCCATGGTCGCATTTCGGAGGTGATGGACCGGATCGAGTCGCCCGACAGCTTGATTCGGGACTCAGAGGACGTCAGCTTCGTGCTCCAGGCACTGTTGGACGTCGTCGCCGACCACGCACTCGACATCGTCGACGCGGTGCGCCGTTGCCCCATCTTTCGCTCCTGCGCTAACGTTCTCCTCGCTGCAGTTCCGAGAAGAGCTGACTTCCCTCGAGGCTCGTGTACTTGCCAAGCCCGATATGTCGGACGTTCGGTACGCCCGTGCAGGCCGACCGTCGTCGACTTTGCTGATGCAGAAGCGCTACAGCCACCTGCACGTTCTGAGCGCGCAACTGCTGCTTCTCAAATCAACGCTTTCACCCTTCCAACAACTGCTTCAAGGGATTCGAATGCAGGACGATGCGAAAGCTGCGGCTGCCGTAAAGATGACGAACGAGCTGGTCGGCAGGCGACTTGGGTTCGTCTCGCACGAGGCGAAGGTCTACCTCGGGGACGTGATGGATCATACGGCGAGCGTACTGGACAGTTTGGACCTCTTCTCGAGTCTGTAAGTCCATCTCTGCGCGTTCCGCGGGGTGGGTTCTGATCCCATACGCTTCGCAGAGCAGAGAACTTGATAGGTACGTCGCCTAGTGCTTGCGCCGAATCAAGCTGACTCTGCTGCACAAGGCTACTGCTTCAACAACCTTTCGTACTCGAGCAACAACTACATGCAGGCTCTTTCGGTACTCTCGGTCATCTTCCTCCCGTTCGTGCACCTCTCTTCTGCAGCTGCTCGAATCGAAGCTAACGCTTGACGCAGGCTCACTTTCCTTTCTGGCTACTTTGGTGCGCCTCATCTCGCCGATCCTTCCGCCAATGCTGACGCCTCTTGCAGGCATGAACTTTGAGCGGTTCCCGCACGTCCTCGACGGCAGCAAGTCTCGCACCCCGCCGTCCTCCTCTAACTCCGAGCTAACCATCCTCGCAGGCGTTGCGTACTTCTGGCAGATCGCAATTCCCGTGGTCGTGTCCACCGTCATTCTCTTCTCGTGGCTCTATCTTCTCGAGCTCTTCAACAGTGCACGGCGTATTGTGTTGCGCCTGGTGCGCAGGTGTGAGTGCTTCTCCTCGTTTCTTGGGTGGGAGATGAGCTGACGATTGGCTTCAGATGTCAAGGCGAAGAAGGCGTAGGCTCGGTAGGGGAGTTCGGGAGCGAGAAGCACCTTTGTTTGTTGCAACTATTTCGGCTGCGCGTACTCGATGAGTCCCTAGTCTACGCTGACGCGTTCGTATACTCGTGACCTGTCCCGCTTGAGACGAAACAAATACGGAGGTAGCGCGTCAGAATCGACCGAGAGACGCAGGAGGTGTGCCAGCCGCGCGGTCATTCCCTCGTTGAGCTCTTTCTTCCAACGCAACCAACCGGCGTTTCTATTCCTTGACCAGCGAACTAGGAGCCGTTCCCCCTTCGGAAGTCTCTCAGAGAACGCCCCAGCAGTAAGTCACGGTCGGCCACCTCGACACCTTCTCAAGAGCTCTCGCTAACCTCACCGCCCACAGTGCCTTCCCGTCTCAGCGTCAGTCGTCCGCGCGCCGCCTCTCGCCCCCCTGCCGCCGCCCTTCAGCGCAAGTCGGTCCGCCGGGGCAATCCGGTCAGCCTGGGCGACCTCGAAGATACGAGCGATTGGGAGCCGTCCAACGACGAGCCGGAGATGGAGCTGCAGGAGATCAGGGAGAGCATCGAGCAGTGGGAGGAGGAGCTCAAGGCCAGGGGCAGGCCCGTTAGCGGGAGGACGATGTGAGTCGTTCGCGTTGTTATCTTGGGAGGATGTGGGGGTCAAGGGGCAGCGCCAGGTGTTCGGATACGCTGGCGTCGAGGTAGGGAGGAGCTGGCCGGAGACTCAAGGTACTTTGAGAGCTACCCCCTCCCTCCTCAGGCTGAGGGCAGTTGCTCCTTCAGTTTCTTGCGGGAATCACCGAGCTCCCGCTGACGTCCCTCCCGCCGCAGCGTTGTCGTCCATTCGCTGCCCTGTAAGCTCTTAGGCAGCGCTCTCGAACGGAGTAGTACTAACCAGATCCACAGACGTCTGCACTCTGCACCCGACCATGTCCCACACCACCTCCTTCGACCAGACCATCCTCCCCTGTGATACCGACGAGGAGATCATCCCTTCTGGCGCTACCACTCCTCTTGAGATCCAACCCGGGGATCCTCTCCTCCGTCCTCGCTCGCTTCACCTTTCCACCGTCCGCCGACCAGGCCACAAGGCCGCTCCCACGTCCTTCGCCTCCCCCGCGACGTCCCTCGCCCCTTCCTCCCACCCTCCTTGTCCCCCTTCGCGCGCCCCTTCCCCCGATACCGAGACGCTCAAGATTCCCCACACGATTCCTGCCCACCGCTGGGTCTTGCACCCACGCCGCGGACATGCGGCGCTCAACTCGGGACTCAAGAGCTTGAGTGGACGCGCGCTCACGGTCGTCGGGAGGCCGGACGATCTGCTGAGGGCGGGTGGAGAGAGCTTGGGACAAGGAGAGCTTGGAGAGGTCGAGAAGAAGGATCTCGAGCGTGGGCTGAAGAACATGGCGGGCGTGAGCGAGGAGGGGATTGGATGCGTGCCGGTCTGGCTCGACGACAAGGTCCATTACAGTATGTTGTTCCTGGAATTGAGCCGGGGTGGAGTGCTGACGGCTGGTTACTCTCGCAGACTTCTACGAAGGCATGTGCAAGACGTTCCTCTGGCCAGTCTTCCACTACCTCGCACTCCCCGACTCGCTCGACAAGAAGTCCGAGCTCGAATCCTGGAACGCCTACTACGAGACCAACCTCACCTACGCCAAGAAGGTGGCCGAGGTTTACAGGCCTGGAGACCTCGTAGGCGTCGTTCCAACTCGCCGCAGGACTTGGTAGCTGACGGGTCTGCATGCGACAGATCTGGATTCACGACTACCACCTCCTCCTCGTCCCCAAGATGCTGCGCGAGCTTCTTCACAACGCCTCGCCTTACATCTCCCTTTTCCTGCACTGCCCTTTCCCTTCGTCGGAGTACTTTCGCTGCCTCCCTCGTGCGTCCTTCCTCCCCCGACTCTAATCAAGTCACGCTGACTCTCTACTTCTCGCAGGCCGCGAAGCCATCCTCGACGGCATGCTTGGCTGCAACCTCGTCACTTTTCAGACGCACTCATACGCTCGCCACTTTCTCTCCTCGTGCGTTCGCGTCATGGGTTACGAGGCTGGAGCCGGGGGTGTCGACGCAAAGGGAAGCATCACGAGGATTGGGCATTGCCCTATCGGTATCGACGTCGAGAACGTCGAGATAGACCGGTGAGTTGCAGGACTCCTTGCGTCCTCATCGTCGAGCTGAGTCGTTGCGTGTCACAGTGCTAGTCCCGGAGTCGCTCCCAAGATGGAAGCTTTGCGCAAGCTTTACACGAACCAGAAGATCATCGTCGGCCGCGACAAGCTGGATCCTACGAAGGGAGTCCTCCCCAAGGTTCGCCGTCCACGTCTCGCTCCTCGTTGTTCAAGCCCGCTGACGAGCTTCGCAATCTCCATCCAGCTCCGGGCTTTTGAGCGCTTCCTGCACGACTACCCGCAATGGGCGCACAAGGTTGTCCTCATTCAGGTCACCTCACCGAGTCCTGGCGACTCTGCCGACATTGGCACCAAAGTCTCGGAGCTTGTCGACCAAATCAACGGCCAGTACGGCTCGCTCGAGTTCCAGCCAGTTCATTACTACCACCAGACGATTGAGCGTGACGTGAGGGTTGTCTACTAGTCCTCGGAACACGACGCTGATCGATTACCGTCGCAGGAATACTTTGCGCTGCTCACCGTGGCTGATCTCGCTCTCGTCACGTCGATTCGGGATGGCATGAACACGACCTGGTGCGTTCAGCCTTTCGAACGTTTCGGGCGATGTCCTAACTCTGCCTTGCTCAGCATGGAGTACGTTATCTGCCAGGCCGAGGCGCGCGGCTCCCTCATCGTTTCCGAATTCACTGGAGTCTCGGCGACGCTCACCAAGGCGGTCAAGGTCAACCCTTGGGATCTCGGAGTGCGTTCTCGCGTCGTCTTTCTCGTCTATGACTCGCTCATTCTTCCGTGTACAGGGCGTTGCACGTGCGATTGACCAGTGCCTCACGATGCCCCTACTCGAGCGCAACCTGCGTCACGCCGTACGTCCCGCTGCTTACCGGTAGCGATCCACGAAGCTGACAAGTGGTGTAGGCCCTCCACGAGACCGTCAGGAGCCATACTGCCTCCGTCTGGGCCGCCACCAACATCCTCAAGCTCCTCGAATCGCTCCAGGGCGAGCAAGCGACCCAGAACACGCCGCCGCTCGACCAAGGAGCGTTGCTGGCCAAGTACCGCCAGGCGGGGAAGCGTCTCCTCCTCTTCGACTACGGTGAGTTCTCCCTCGCTTGGTCGTGTATTGTCGTCGCGAACGATCCGTTCTCGCAGACGGCACCCTCACGCCCATCGTCAAGGTCCCGTCCGCCGCTCTTCCCTCAAAGAGTCTCCTCAAGTCTCTTGCTGCCCTCTGCGCCGACCCCAAGAACGTCGTGTACATCATCTCGGGCCGCAATGGCGACTTCCTCGAGGAGCATCTTGGCCATATCCCCAACCTCGGCATGTCGGCTGAGCATGGCTGCTTCATCCGTGCTCCGCAAGCGAAGGACTGGATCAGCTTGACGGACGACCTCAACATGGACTGGAAGAAAGACGTTCTTCAGATCTTTCGCTGTGAGTCGCGCGTGTGGGGACCTGGAGCCGCACCGGAGACTGACGATCGCTTTCTTCGCAGACTACGAGGCGCGCACGCAGGGATCCTTCGTCGAGAAGAAGGTCAGCAGCGTCACGTTCCACTACCGCAACGCCGACCCCGTCTTCGGTCTGTTCCAAGGTGCGTGCGAAGTGAGAAACTTATTCAGCGATTCGCCGCTAACGCGTTCCCCCTTTCACAGCCAAGGAGTGCCAGGCGATGCTCGAGAGCATGCAGGCGAGTTTGCCGATCGATGTCATGGTCGTACGTTCGCGTTTCTCGCGCGAACTGGTGGACGAAGACTGACGACGTCGACGGGAACAGGGGAAGAAGAACGTCGAAGTGCGTCCCGCCCACACGAACAAGGGCGAGATCGTCCAGCGGTTGCTCTACTTCCACCCCGAGACCGAGTTCTGCATGTGCGCTGGTGACGACAAGACGGACGAGGACATGGTGCGGCTCTCCTTCCTCCTCTGTGCTCGAAAACGCAAACTGACGCGATCTCTCCTACAGTTCCACTCGATGGCTCGCATCTTCAGCGCAGCAACTCCTGGCGCCCCTCCCCTCGTCTCGCCGCCCGAGTCCCTCACCCTCTTCCCTTCCCTCGCAAGCGACCTCCCTCCTGGCGCGAGGAGCGAGGATCCCGAGATCACGGACTTGCAGCCGGTCAGGTGCAAGCTCGACCCGAGCTCGATGTGGATGATTGCGATTGAGGGCAGGGATACCCAGAACGCGAGAATGACGTGCGTTCTCTCTGCGATCCCTCGTCCCTACGCTGACTTTTCTCTCTAGGATGGCCAACGCCGTTCTTAACAGCGCCGAGGAGATGGTCCTGCTGCTCGAGGAGATCGCAAAGACTGTTTGAACCTTTGCGCGACGTTGTGTTCAAGTAGATTTTAGTGCTCTTCGTTTGTAGAGGCCTGCAAGCTTGCAAACACGGAAGTTTGGACGCGGATTCTTCATTGCTCAACGCTGGTACGGGGAATGCGAGTGAGCAGGCGACTGGGAGTGATGCTGCTGCTGCTGCGCGTAGGGGAACTGCTGCTGGGGTGGGTAGGAAGGGTGCTGCTGGGCATGCGGGTAGCGCTGGTCGTACGACTGGGGGTGGTTCATCGGCGACCCTGCGGAATTTCGTACGATGGGAATGTCGGCGAACCTAGGGCGGAAGGAAGCAGTCAGGACGCATCGAGACTGGAACAAAGGACGAGACTCACTTGCTCCTTTTGGGAGGAGCGTCGGACCCATCGTCCGAGGGTCGTCGCTTGGCTGATGGCGGGGACCGTGGTCGTTCAGTGGCGGTGGTCGCGCCCTTCGTAAGCTTCTCATGCCTGGGGAACGACGGCGCCGTCAGACGAAGCTCAAAGAGGTCGACCGAGAGAAACTCGTACAGGTCGCGGAGCTTGGTCCAGTGAACCTTCGCCGGGAAGAAATGCGCCGTCCAAACCCCTGCGAGAGAACCAAGTCAGCGACAGCAAGCGGGAGAGGAACGAAGCCCGGCTCACAGAGATGCTTCCGCCTGCGCTCCTTCGCCTCCGACGTCTTCTCCAAGTTCGCCGTGTACTCGATCCTCGACCCGATCGCCGACAAGCACTCCTTGAGGTGAGAGACCTTGTCTTCGCGCGAGAGATGGTCGGTCCCGATCTTGAGGCGCTTCAGCTCGCGCTTGACGGGTCGCAGAATCTCCTTGCAGTCGCCCTCGTCCATGCTGTCATAGACGCTGTCCTCGTCCGAGCTCGAGTAGTCCGGAGTAGCGCGACGCTTGCTGCCCGACCTGGCCGTCGACGTTGAAGCTCCTGCCGCCGAAGGGCGATCTTGAGTCTGCTTCAAAGGTCGGTCCTGGGTCTGCTTCGGCGCCTGCGCGGGTCGCGCCTTCTTTGGCGGATTGGGCTGACTGGGCCCACCGCCCTTCGGGTTGCTGCGAGCGTTGTCGTCGTACTCGCGGAGGAAGTGGGTGAGGTAGTCGGCTCGGCGGACGAGATGGATCGAGTTAGGGATGTTGCGCTTCTCGGTGTCGCCTGCCTTGATCTTGGCGTCGTCGAGGAAGAACTTGTCCTTGAGCCCGAGCGAGGCGTCCTTCGCAATCGCCTCCCAGTTGCCGTGGCCGTGCTTCCAAACACCGACCATGAGCTTCGCATCCTCGTCGACTCCCCACTCGCAGTTCCAGTTCTGCGTCGCCTTGGTGCCGTCGACGGGGAAGACCCAGTTCGCAGGCTCGTCGAGGTTGTTAAGGTCTGCGGAGTGGGCGTCAGCGAAGGAGAGGAAGCGACTGCAAGAAGGACGTACACTGATGGAGGATCTTGAGCTCCTCCGCGCGCTGGATGACGGTCTCGGCGTTGATGTTGGCGATGCTCTGGAAGGTAACGAGGACGGCCTTGTTCTTCATCGCAACCGTGATGTCTTCTCCCGAGACTCGCTTGCTCTCGAGGAGCTCCTGTTTGGCGGCGATGGCGTCGCGGCACGCCTTGAGAAGGTCGTCGATGGTCTGCGTGATGATCGCGCGGTTCTTGCCCTCGAGCCGAGCATCCTTGACAATCGCGTCGTAGCGATGGCGGATGTCGCCGAAGCGCTGGAGGCCACGAATGAGCACTCGAAGGTCGCGGTCCTTGAGCTCCATCGACCGCTGGGCGTCCGACTTTCGCGGTCCCTTCTTCTTGACGTCGGCCTTACTTGCCTTCGGCGACGCGGAATCCCTCGACCCAGGCGCATCGTCCGCTCCGTGATACGTTCCAGGCGGAAGCTGAGCGGCGGCACGGCGCGAGCTCTGCGCTGCGTCCTCCTCCTTTGCCGCCTTGCGCTCCTCGTCGACCTTGGCGCGGAGATCGGCGGGGATAATGTCGTCCCAAGAGGTCATGTCGGCCTTGACGTCCTGCACGGCGAACTGGTTGAGGAACTCCTCTCCTCCGAGCGAGGTCCCAGTCGGAGCGGTCGCTGTCTCGTACGCCTCGGCCTTGTTGATGACATCGTCGAGGTCCATCTCCTCGAGCTTGGACTGGCCGCTGTGCTGCTTGAAGATATTGGCGGCGCCGAACTTGAGGATCGAGGCGAGCTCCTCCTTTGTGTAGTTGTCGGGCCGGCTCGACGGCGTGACCTGACCGAGGTTCGTTCCGGACGTGTCCATCTGGTTGACGACTGCAGAGCGGCGTCAGCAGCACTACTTGCTTGCGTGCGAGAAATGGACGCGGCTTACTGGCGTACTCGAGGACCATCTTCTTGCGCGCACGCTCTAGGACGTCTTCCTCGACCGTGTCCTTCGTGACGAAGCGGTAGACGTTGACGTGACTCTTCTGACCGATTCGATGAGCACGAGCCATGGCCTGAAGATCGTTCTGCGGGTTCCTGCGAGAGGAGAGCGAAGTCAGCGGCCACCGAGGACCGAACGTTGCGTGAAGGAACGAACCAGTCGCTGTCGAAGATGACGACCGTGTCGGCTAAGGAGGAGGGTTAGCATGGCTCACGCATCATAACGAGGAGAGATACGCACCCGTCTCGAGGTTGATACCGAGACCTCCAGCGCGAGTGGACAGGAGGAAGACGAAGTCAGGCGATCCTGGCGCGTTGTAGTGCTCGATCGCCTTGCGGCGAGTCTCCGAGGGAACGGTGCCGTCGAGTCGCTGATAGAGGTAGCCACGAAGCGCGCAGTAGTCGGACAGGATGTCGCTGGAGCCATGAGAGCGTCAGCGCAAGCTTTCTCGGGAAAGGCAGGGGGGACTAACAGCATTCGGACCATCTGACTGAAGACGAGGACGCGATGCCCGTCCTGCTTGAGGCGCGCGAGGAGCTTGTCGAGGAGGACCATCTTGCCGCTGTTCGTGACGATTCCCTTGAGGGTCTCTTCGCGGTTGTCGGAGCGGGTCTCGGCGCCTTCGAAGAGGAAGGGATGGTTCGACGCCTTCTTCAGCTCCATGGCGACGTTGAGGAGGGAGACTCCGGGGTCAGTCCCGCTAAGAGCCGCGTAGTTCTGTGGAAGCAAGTGGTCAAGACGTGCCGAATGGAGGAGGAGCGAGAGAGACAGACCTTCGTCAGGATGTTCTTGTACCACCAGGTCTGCATGTTCGACATCTCGACTCGCAGGATGCGTTCGCTCTTCGTAGGAAGCTCCTTGATGACGTCGCGCTTGAGACGACGAAGCATGATGGACTCGAGCTTGCCGTGAAGGTCGCGAATTTTGGTCTCGTTCTCCTCGTCTATAGGGAACGCATCAGTTGCTGCGAGAGCAGACAAGTCGATGGAACGAACCGTTGAGATCAAAATCGCCAGCGAGAGGGAACTTTTCGGGATGCAGAAAGTGCATGAGCGCCAGCAGCTCTGCGGGGAGAAGGAGTTAGCGGCGGTACGAGAGCCTCTTGAACAAACGACGCACCCTTGACGTTGTTCTGCAGTGGAGTACCGGTGATGAGTAGCTTGGCGGCGGCGGGGAAGCTGATGAGCGCCTCGTAGAGCTGAGACTCGCTGTTCTTGAGGCGATGGGCCTGGCGACAAGTCCTTCGTTAGCTCGGCACGATCCACGGCCAGGACCGGAGCGTACCTCGTCGACCGCAATGTACTGCCACTTGAGCGACCCGAGATCGGCCTTGTCTTTGAGCGCGAACTCGTAGGTGGTGAGGAGGACGTTGAACTTGAGCTTCTTCTGCGAGCCGAACTCGTGTTCACGGATGATCGCGCGACTTGGTCCGTTTCCGGTGTAGGCGATAACGTTGAGGTCGGGCGACCACTGCGCGAGCTGCATCTGCCAGGCCGGCAGAGTCGAAAGAGGGACGACGATGAGGAACGGGCCGTATTGCTGCAACTCGTGGTAGAGGTAGGAGAGGAAGGCGCAGGTCTGAACCGTCTTCCCGAGTCCCATCTGTGCAAGGGAGTCAGTGCGAAGCGCGCCGAGGCAGCAAGGAGAGAGGAGCGCACCTCGTCGGCAAGGATACCGTTCTCGCCTCGCGACCAAAGGTACGCAAGCCAGTTGAGACCGGTGATCTGGAAGTCCTTGAGCGTTCCTCCGACCTTGATGTATCCGGGCTCGACGGCCATCTTGTGGAAGGCGGGACGTCCCTTGGAGTAGTTGGTGCTCTTGTGCGGGAGATGAGGACTGCTGGTGCGTTCGAGAAACGAGTCGATCGCCTCGGCAGCGATGGCGCGAACGGTGTCGTGGTCCTCCCAAGTTGATTCGGCGTAGACGAGGCCTCGCCACTTGCAAAGGTACTCGACTGCAGATTCGGAGGTCAGCGAGAGCTCGCAACGGCACGACACGATGAATAGCTCACGATGATCGTGGTCGATGTCGGCGTTCGCAGGAGCGTTCCGCTGTGCAACGATGCGCTCGACCTGTTTGTACGCCTCGAGCTGCTCGGCCTGGCGCTCCTTTTCGATCTCGAGCGCTTCGAGATCTTCGCGAGAGGTGGCCGGGTCGTTGAGGATGCGTTGCTGAGTCGCCCAGACGGACTTGATGTAGTTCTCGACGCGCTTGAAGCCCTTGAAGCGCTTGAGGTACTCGTACGTCTCCCAGGTGTTGTGGATATGGCTGTAGCTCTGCCACTTGACGAGGAAGCGCAAGTTCCGCGTCGGCTCGTCTCGCTCGTCGTCCTCTGCGAGGCCCAAGTCAGGATTGGCAAGAGAAAGGAGGAAGGAGAAACTGGCGTACCATGCTCGCCGTCTCGCTTGTGCGCATGAACGCCGTCGATCGAGTCCTCGACTCCTGCAGGCGACCAGGAAGCTATCAGAGAGAGTCGACAATGCTGGTGAGAGGGGACTCACCCTTCTCCTCCTCCGCCGCGTAGGGAGCTCCGTCGTCCGTCCCGCTCAGGTCAAAGTCCATCTCCGCCTCGTTGTAGTTGGGGAGCTGCTTGCCGTTCCTCGACGAAATCCTCGGCATCTCAAACTCCCTGACGGACCGCTTTTGGAGCTTGCGCTTCCTCTTTTTCTGCGAGGGGCCTCCGTAGTCCTCCTCTGACGACTCGGAAACGCTGGCGCGACGCTGGAACGTGTTGCTCGCGTTGCCTGTTCGGAATCGGGAGCAATCAGTACGCAGCGCCACTCGGAGGCAAATTCGGGAGGAAGGACACGCACTGGCTCTTCCCTTGCCCTTTCTCGCCTTCGCGCGACTGCCAGAACGACTATCCGACTCGCCCGCACTCGACTCGTCCTCCCCGTACGCCTGCAACGTGTCGGTGGCGTCAGCTTTTCTTCCTCCGTGTACCCCACGCAGAGAATGCACCTTGGAGCTCGTCTGACCCGCCCGACCCTACGCGACGAAAAGGAGCCAGTCAGCTGCAGGTCGGACGACCTTCCCCCGCGCACGACTCACCGACCTCCTCAGGCCATACAAGTCGGGGTCCGCGTAGTCCGGCAAGCCCACTTTGTGTCCACGCTTCTTGGCGGCGTGTCCAGGCGCGACGACAGGAGGAGAAGCGGACGCGGAGGAGTAGGCCGCGAAGTCTGCGTCCTCGTTCTCCGCCTTAGCGGACGCCTCGCTCTCGCTCATATCCACGTCCGTGTCGTCCTCTTGAGCAAGACTGGGAACGGCGGAGAGGCTCTGCTGAGGGCGGGAGAGGTCCAAGGAGGGGTGGACGCCGCCGTTCGAGGCGGGGTCGAAGGTCGTGAGGTGCTGCGCTGGGACGGGGTCGGGAGGGAAGAGGCTGAGGGCGGGGGTGGCAGGAGGGTAGGAAGGGGTTACGCCGTACATGCTGGTCGGACGATCAAGACTCGAGGTTGCAAGCTGCCGAGGAGGGGATTTAGACTCGGAAGGGAAGGGGCAGGGTCGTTTCCCTGAGAGACTCACCTTCTCGTTGCGGACACGCCTGCGCTGTGGTTCTAGTGTGCCAGTCGAGTAGTAAAGTCGACTCTCGAGCAAAGGCGAAAAGGAGAGGGCGAACTGACGAGGTGAGAGGGGGGAGTAGACGCCCTCGTCGTCGCCGTTTGTCGACGACGATCCCCCGAGACCGACACGGGGTTCCCCAAATTTTCGACGACGGTGAGCTCAGTCATCTCGCCTCTCTTCTTGACTGGAGTCAGAGACGCGATGGACGAACTGATGAAAGACGCTCGTTCAGAACCGCACACCTTCAACTACCAAGGGGGAGGAGATCGGAAGAGCACACGTCTGAACTCCAGTCACCCAGGTTAT
>ERZ1463034.309-NODE-309-length-11802-cov-11.327232_pt1 | contig 11802 bp, 7 predicted proteins | sample MGYA00564480_ERZ1463034 | MGnify/ENA primary metagenome ERZ1463034 (study PRJEB39244, sample SAMEA3635122) | Helicobacter pylori | study: EMG produced TPA metagenomics assembly of PRJEB11511 data set (Assembly of a 5300-year-old Helicobacter pylori...
ATTGGGCAATGCGCTGCGGATCGCGCTGCTCGCCCGGCCCCGCCAGCACCAGGCGGCAGCCGGTGATCAGCGGCCAGAAGCATTCCCACACCGACACGTCAAAACTGATCGGCGCTTTTTGCAGCAGCACGTCGGTTTCATTCAGCGCGTAGGTAGCCTGCATCCACTGCAAGCGCTCGGCCAGGGCCGCATGGGTGTTAGCCACGCCCTTGGGTTGGCCGGTGGAGCCGGAGGTGTAGATCACATAGGCAAGGTGGTCGCCTTCCAGATACAGCCCCGGCGGCTGGGTCGGCCAACTGTCGAGGTGCAGGCTGTCCATGGCGATGACGCAGACACCTTCGGCCGTGGGTAATTGCTCCAGCAACGCGGTCTGGGTCAGCAGCAGGTGTACGCCGCTGTCCTTGAGCATGTAGGCCAGGCGCTCGGCAGGGTAATCCGGGTCCAGCGGCACGTAGGCGCCACCGGCCTTGATGATCGCCAGCAGGCCGATCAGCAACTGCGGCGAACGCTCTGCGGCGATGGCCACGCACACGTCAGGGCCGACGCCTTTGTCGCGCAGGTAATGGGCCAGGCGGTTGGCCTGCGTGTGCAGTTGGGCGAAGCTCAGGCTGCCGCCCTGCCAGACCAGCGCAGTGCTGTCCGAAGTTTGCCTGTTGAGCCGTTCGGGTAACCATTGCTGGGCCGCCGCGCAAGGCGCTTCGCTCCAGGGCCGCTGCTCGTCGTGGTGCATCAGCTTGAGGTCGCCGAGGGCGAGCTGCGGTTGCTCGCACACGGCGTGCAGCAGGTGGATGAAGTGCTCGGCCAGACGTTGGATAGTGGTGGTTTCGAACAATTCATCGGCGTAGTCGAACGACAGACTCAGGCGCCCGTTGCGGTCTTCTTCGCTGTGCAGTTGCAGGTCGAACTTGGCTTCGCGGCTGTGCCAAGGCAGCTCCTCGGCGAGCAGGCCCGGCAGGCGATGCAAGGCGCTGAGGTCGCGTTGCTGATGGTTGAACATCACTTGGAACAGGCCCTGTTCGCGGGCGCGGGGGAATGCTTCGAGCAGTTGTTCGAAGGGCAAATCTTGATGGGCCTGGGCGCCCAATGCTGCCTGGCGAGTAGCCGCCAACAACTGATTGAACGGCAGACGCCCATCCAGTTCGGCGCGCAGCACCAGGGTGTTGATAAAGAAACCGATCAGGCCCTGGGTTTCCTGGCGCGGGCGGTTGGCGTTGGGCACGCCGATGCGGATGTCGCGCTGGCCGCTGTAGCGATAGAGCAAGGTCTGGAACGCCGCGAGCAACAGCATGAACGGCGTCGATTCATTAGCCTGGGCGGTCTGGCGAATCGCCGCGCTGAGGCTGGCGCCCAGGCGCACGCTGTGGCGCGAAGCAGTGTGGCGTTGCTGCGCCGCACGCGGGTGATCGGTGGCCAGGCTCAACGCCGGGTGTTCATCCCCCAACTGAGCCTTCCAGTACGCCAGTTGCCGCTGGCCTTCGCCCTCGGCCAACCACTGGCGCTGCCAGTTGCCGTAGTCGGCGTATTGCACCGCCAGTGGCGGCAGTTGCAGCAGGGGCTGGCCCTGAGACGCCGCAGCGTACAGGCGCGAGAACTCATCGATGAGAATGTTCAGCGACCAACCGTCGGCGATGATGTGATGCAGCGTCACCAACAACTGATGATCTTCGTCGTCCAGACGCACCAGGCTCACCCACAGCAGCGGGCCGTTTTCCAGGTCGAACGCGCTGCGCGCCTGGTCCTCGCGGATCTGTTGCGCACGGGCTTCGCGTTCGGCGGCGGGCAGGTCGCTGAGGTCGATGACACGCAGGTTGAATTCGCTGCTGGCCAGCACCCGCTGGAAGGCTTGCCCATCCCGTTCGTAGAAGCGCGTGCGCAGGGCTTCGTGGCGCTGGATCAGCTGCTCGAAGCTGGCGCGCACCGCGTCTTCATCCAGCTCACCGCGCAAGCGCAGAGCACCGGGGATGGTGTACGCGCTGCTCCGTGGGTCGAGTTGCCAGGTGATCCACAGACGGTTTTGCGCGAGGGATTGCGGCAACTCGGCCTGGCGCGACAAGCGCTGGATCGCACCTTGGGCGACGCCACCCGCCTGTTGCAACTGTGCCACGTTGGCGGCGAAGTTCGCCAAGGTCGGCGCTTCGAACAACAGGCGCAGGTTCAGTTCCAGGCCCAGGCTTTCGCGCAGGCGCGCAACCACCTGGGTCGCGGTAATGGAGTTGCCGCCGAGCAGGAAGAAGTGGTCGTCCGCCGCCACCACCGGCACCTGCAACTGCTCGCACCAGATCGCCGCGATCTGGGTTTGCAAGGCAGACTCCAGCGCGACATCACTCGCCGGCGCTTGCAGACCGGGGAACTGCGCATAGCTGTCGAGGCTGCCCTCGGCGTGACGCAACGCGCACGCCGAGCGCTGCAGCTTGCCGCTGGAGGTCTTCGGCAGTGCGCCGGGGTTGAGCAACACCACCACGCACGGCGCCTGTTGATAGGCGTCGGCCACGGCTTGGCGGAGCGCTTTGATCAGCACGTCTGGCGCGAGGATTTTCTGCACGCTGCGGCTGATCTCAGCGGCGATACCGATGCCTTCCAGGCCCTGGTCATTCACCGCAAACGCCGCGACCCGGCCTTTGCGCACCCCCTCCACGTCGCGCTCGAGGGTCTGCTCGATGTCCTGCGGGTAGAGGTTGTGGCCGCGCACGATCAGCAGGTCTTTCAAGCGCCCGGTGATGTACACCTCGCCCTCGCGGATAAAACCCAGGTCGCCGCTGCGCAGCCAGGTGCGGCCGGCGTACTGGACGAAGGTCTTGGCGCTGGCTTCGGGGTTGCGCCAGTAGCCGTGGGCGATGCTCGGGCCGCTGGCCCAGAGTTCGCCGACGTGGTTGTCAGGCAGTTCGGACAACGTGTGTGGGTCGGCAATCAGCACCGCATGGTCCGGCTGAGACGTGCCGCAACTCATGATCGCCGCGCCCTGCCCCGGCTCGGCGCGGTTGGCGGCCAGTGCCTGCGCATCCAGGCGCAGGGCCGGGATGCCGTGGCCACGTCTGCCGCCGGCGACAAACAGGGTCGCTTCGGCCAGGCCGTAGGAGGCGAAGAAACTGTTCGGGGTGAAACCGCACGGGGCGAACTGCTCGGCGAAGCGTTCCAGGGTGTCGAGGCGGATTGGCTCGGAGCCGGAATAGGCCACGCGCCAGCGCCTCAAATCCAGGCGTGCCAGGGCCGCCTCGCTGACCCGTTCGCTGCACAAACGGTAGGCGAAATCCGGGCCGCCGCTGATGGTGCCGCCGTATTCGCTGATCGCTTCCAGCCAGCGCAGCGGCCGGCCGAGGAAGTACGCCGGCGCCATCAACACGCAGGGCACGCCGCTGAAGATCGGTTGCAGCAGGCCGCCGATCAGGCCCATGTCGTGGTACAGCGGCAGCCAACTGACGATCACGTCATCCGGGTTCAGGTCGATGCCGAAACCGCGCCGGATCAGCACTTCGTTGGCGACCAGATTGCCGTGGCTGACCTGCACGCCCTTGGGCAAGGCGGTGGAGCCCGAGGTGTATTGCAGGAAAGCGATGTCGTCGGGCTGCACATCTGCGGCAACCCAGCGCTCGGCAAGCGCGCTGTCGAGGGTATCGACCGTCAACACTGGCGGCGCGTTTTCGATCTGCGCCAAGCCATCGCCGAGGCTGGCGATGGTCAGCAACAGGCGCGGTTCGGCGTCGGCAATGATCGACAGCAAGCGCGCCTGGTGATGACGCCGACTGGACTCCGGCGGGTAGGCCGGCACCGCGATCACCCCGGCGTACAGGCAACCGAAGAACGCCGCCACATAGTCCGCCCCGCTGGGGAACAACAGCACCGCACGGTCGCCCAGGTCGGCGTTGGCCTGCAGGGCGGCGGCGACGGTACGGGCGCGCAGGTCGAGGTCGCGGTAGCTGAGTACCTCGCTGTGTTCGGCGGACTCGGCCAGGAAACGCAGAGCGATCTGGTCCGGGGTCTGCGCGGCGCGACGTTGAAGGGACTGGGCCAGGGTGCGGGGAAGTTCGAAGGCATCGATCATGGGGGTTCCTGCCTGAAATCGGCTTGCGGGAAATTCGGCTTACGGGAAATCGGGGAGCGTTCAGCCAGCGGCCAGTTGCCGCGCCGCGCCATTGCGCCAGCGCGCCAGGTGTTCCTCGGCGTAGCGCCGCATGCAGCGCAGCACCGCGCTTTCGTGCTGCACGAGGAAGAAGTGGTGGCCGTCGAACAGGTCCAGGGAAAAGCCGCTGGCGGCGTCTGCCTGCCAGTCGAGTAACTGGTCGGCGCGCACGCTGTCCTGTTTGCCGCCGAACACATGGATCGGCATGCCCAGCGGCTCGCGTCGGCCGTAGGTGAAGCTGCCGCACAGGAGGAAATCGGCGCGCAGGATCGGCAGCATCAGTTGCATCAATTCGCGGTTGGCCAGGGCCTCTTCGGCGGTGCCTTGCAGTTCGCGCAGGCGGGCGATCAGTTGCTCATCGGTCTTTTCGAGGGCGTATTCGCTGACATCGCGCCGCGCCGGGCCGGCAGTGCCGGAGGCAAACAGTGCCAGCGGCGCGGGCAGGTTGCGCGCTTTCAGCGCATGCGCCAGCTCGAACGCCAGGAGGCCGCCAAGGCTGTGGCCGAACAGCGCGTAGGGGCCGTCCAGGTCACGGCTGATTTCATCCGCCAACTGCGCAGCCAAGGCGCCGATGTCACGCTGCAAGGGCTCATCCATGCGCATGCCGCGCCCCGGCAACTCCAGTGGGCACACCTGCAACCAGTCCGGCAGAACGCGGCGCCAACGCACGTACACCATGGCGCTGGCCCCCGAATAAGGCAGGCAGAACAGGCGCAGTCGAGTGGGCGCGCTCATCGCTCGGCAACCCCAACCTGAAACGCGCTGTACGCACGATAGAAACCCATCTCGCCCTCCTGCAGGTGCTGATCCTTGGCCGTTTTACTAACGGACCTGTCACCCAGAAGAACGCACGGCACTGGCAAATAATTAGTCGCAGAGGACGAGCGAGACGTCGGTCACACCTTTCGCGTCAATATATGATTAGTTCGTCTTCTCATTTGACAATCATTATCATTCATCATAATTTGTTGCCCGATGTGTAGGAGGCCTCAGCAAGGACGCCCTCCCCCAACCTCTTTGCGATAAGGTGATTTCCATGACGGAACAAGTATCCACAGGCAGGTGCGACTCACCGCTTCTCCAGGCATTCGTCGATAATCGGCTGATTCTGGTGAAGATCGCGGCACGCATTACCGGATGCCGCTCCCGGGCCGAAGACGTCGTGCAGGACGCCTACTTCCGGCTGCAAGCGGCGCCGACGATCACCTCATCGTTCAAGGCCCAATTGAGTTATCTGTTTCAGATCGTGCGCAACCTGGCGATCGATCACTATCGCAAGCAGGCTCTGGAGCTCAGATATTCGGGGACCGAAGAGGAAGGCTTGAATGTGGTTATTCACGGCGCTTCACCGGAAGCCTCGCACATCAATTTCAACACCCTGGATAACATCGCCGACGCCCTGACGGAGCTGCCCCAGCGCACCCGCTATGCGTTCGAGATGTACCGCCTGCACGGCGTGCCGCAAAAGGACATCGCCAAGGAACTCGGCGTTTCACCGACCCTGGTCAACTTCATGATTCGCGATGCGCTGGTGCATTGCCGCAAGGTGTCGGGCAGTCACAGCGATACGTTTGCGCGGCGGGTCTGAAGCGCGCCCTCGCCCATGTTGATCGCCTGCAACCTCAGGGCACGGCCGTCACATCGATGCGGTAGGGCTCGAATATTTTCAGCAGCTCGCCGTCGTCGCGCAAACGTTTGATCAGTTCGGCAAACGCTGGCCCGCTGATCGGTGCATTGGGCCGTAGCAAGGCGTAATGGTGGTACACCTGGTCGACGCGCTGCGAGATCAGGAACTGTGCAGCCATATCGGCGTTGCGCGCCAGAAAATCACTCAGGTACGAGCGGGTCACCAGGGCGATATCGGCGCGGCCGCGAGCGACCATCAACAGGTTGCTGTCATGGGAGTAGGTCAACGTCGCGTTGAAGTGCTCGGCCATGAACTTGGGGTCGGGATTGAAGTTGGCGAAGGCGTAGTGATAACCGCTGAATACCGCCAGGCGCTTGCCGCCAAGGCTGGCGAAATAGTTCTGGTCGCGACCGGGCTCACGCTGGGCGACGAAGATTTCGGCATCTTCCAGGCCCATATCGACCGTGGTGTGGGGAATTTTCTGCCAGCCCCAGTCAGGGTTTTCGAAAATCGCCACGTCGACCCGGCCCTGCTCAAAATCGCGAAAGCGCCGCGGGATCGAGGTCGGCACCAGCACGAACTGATAGTCGGTTTGCGAGGCGTTCAGGGCTACGACCAACTGCGGCAGCAATCCGGTGTCGGCGCCTTGCTCGGGGCGCACGGTGTAGGGCGGAAAATGCGCAGCGCCGATCCTCACCAATTGCGCAGCCGAAGCCGGCATCCACGCCGCCGTGCCCAGTGCCCAGAAAGTAAGTCCTACAGCCAATCGCAATGGCGAAAACATTAAGGCACACACCGTTTAACATGCTGATGGCAGTAAGCTAGGCGTTTTTGTCTGGCGAGACAACTTTCCACCGCCGAATTAACAGCTTGCACCTCAATCAGCCTTCAAAACCATCAACAACGCCTCTTCGGCTAACTGTTCAAGAGTCAGACTGCCCTCGGCGCGGAACCAGGTGGTGGTCCAGGACAAGGCGCCGGTGAGGAAGCGCCGGGTGATAAACACGTCCCCCTTGATGTAGCCGGCGACCTTGGCCTCGCCCAGCACCTGCAGCCAGATCGTCTCATACACATCACGCAAGGCGAGCACCTGGGCCTGGCCTTCGGCCGACAGCGAACGCCACTCGTACACCAGCACCGCCATGGCTTCGCCGCTGCCGCCCATGATCGACTGCAATTCGCAGCGAATCAGCGCCAGCACCCGTTCGCGCACGGTGTTCGCTTCTTCCAGCGAAGCGCGCATCAGCGCGGTGTTGTAGTGGATGGTTTCTTCCATGACCGCACGCAGGATCTCGTCCTTGCTCTTGAAGTGATGAAAGATGCTGCCGGACTGGATACCTACGGCGCCGGCCAAGTCGCGCACGGTGGTGCGTTCGAAGCCCTTGTTGCGAAACAGGTGAGCCGCGGTTTGCAGCAACTTGCCCCGGGCACTCTCGGGGTCGGTCAATTGGCCGCCGTCGACCATGGTGCGCATCACCCGCAGGGCTTTTTGCTCATCCATGCTGCTCTCCTCTACTTCTACTGACGTCTTGGGCGGCAATTTAGGCCGTGCCTGCCAGCCAAGCAAGCGCTTGGCCGAAAACTGTGTCCGGAGTTTACAAACCAAGCGCTTGCTTGGTAGTCTCGTCAGCAGCCATTCGAGGAAGGATTTCTCATGAGCAAGACGGTTCGTATCGGCTGCGCCAGCGCCTTCTGGGGCGACACCTGCACCGCCGCCGCCCAGTTGGTACACGGCGGCAAGCTGGATTACCTGGTATTCGACTATCTGGCGGAAGTCACGATGTCGATCCTCGCTGGCGCGCGGATGAAAGATCCTCAGGCCGGCTACGCCACAGACTTTGTCGATGTGCTGACACCGCTGCTGGCCGAGATCCAACGCCAAGGCATCCGCGTGATCAGCAACGCGGGGGGCATCCACCCCCAGGCCTGCGCCGCTGCCCTGCAAGCGGCCTGCGATGCTGCGCAACTGCCGCTGAAAATCGCCGTGCTGCTGGGCGATGACCTGCAACCCCAACTCAAACACCTGCGCGGCAGCGTCGACATGTTCAACGGCGCGCCGCTGCCGCCGCTGTGCGTATCCGCCAATGCCTACCTCGGCGCGCCGGGCATTGTCCGCGCCCTTGAGCTGGGCGCAGATATCGTCATCACCGGGCGGGTGGTCGACAGCGCGGTGGTCAGCGCCGCGTTGGTGCATGAATTCAACTGGTCGTGGCAGGACTACGACCGCCTCGCCCAGGCGGCCCTGGCCGGGCATATCATCGAATGCGGCGCGCAGTGTACCGGCGGCAACTTCACCGATTGGCGCGACGTGCCGGACTACGAGCACATCGGGTTTCCCATCGTCGACGTCAGCGCCGACGGCCAGTTCAGCGTGAATAAAGTCGCGGGCAGCGGCGGGTTGATCAGCGAGCTGAGCGTGGCCGAACAACTGCTCTACGAAATCGGCGACCCGCGTGCCTACTTGCTGCCCGATGTGATCTGCGATTTCAGCCAGGTCAAATTGCAGCAGCAAGGCAAACACAGTGTGCGTCTGCACGGTGCCAAGGGTTTGCCGCCGACCGACCACTACAAGGTCAGTGCCACCTACCCGGATGGCTTTCGCTGCACTGCCAGTTGCCTGATTGCCGGGATCGATGCGGTGGCCAAGGCCGAGCGGGTCAGCCAGGCGATTATCAACAAGACCTCGGAACTGTTCAGCCTACACGGCTGGGCGCCCTATACCGAAGTGAATATCGAACAGCTCGGCAGCGAAGCCACCTACGGTGCCCATGCCCAACGCCAGGACTGCCGCGAGGTGGTGGTGAAACTGGCGGTGCGCCACCCGAGTAAGCAGGCGCTGCTGCTGTTCGCCCGCGAAATCGCCCAAGCTGCGACCGGCATGGCGCCGGGGCTGACCGGTATCGTCGGCGGGCGGCCGACGGTGTACCCGCTAATTCGGCTGTTTTCGTTTCTGATCGATAAATCGTCTTGTGAGCTGGCGATTGATTTCCAGGGTGAGCGTCACCCTTGCGCCCTCCCGGCCACCCAGCCACTGGGCACGCTGGCGGCGGCCATCGACCCGCCCAAACCCCAAGGCCGCGCCGACGCCAGCGTGCCGCTGGTGAAACTCGCGGTGGCCCGCTCCGGCGACAAGGGCAACCACAGCAATATCGGGGTGATTGCCCGCGACCCGGCATACCTGCCGTGGATCGCCGAAGCCCTGACCCCTGAAGTGGTCGTCGACTGGATGCGCCACGTGCTCGATCCGATCCACGGTCGCGTCGAGCGCTGGTACCTGCCCGGTAGCCACAGCCTCAACTTGCTGCTGGAAAACGCCCTGGGCGGTGGCGGCATCGCCAGCCTGCGCATCGACCCGCAAGGCAAGGCCTTCGCCCAGCAGTTGCTGGAGATCCCTATCGCCGTGCCGCAACACATCGCCGATCAACTCACCTAAAGGAGCGTTGCCGTGGCCTTCGACTCGATCTTCAAAGCCGACCTGTTCCAGGGGCAAACCGTGATCGTCACCGGCGGCGGTAGCGGGATTGGCCGCTGCACCGCGCATGAACTGGCGGCCCTCGGCGCCCACGTGATCCTGGTGGGGCGCACGCCACAAAAGCTGCAGAAGGTCGCGCAAGAAATCACCGAAGATGGCGGCAGCGCCCATTGGCAGGCCTGCGATATCCGCGATGAGGAAGCGGTGAAGGCGCTGGTCGCGCAGATTATCCACGACCATGGCCCGGTCCACGGCCTGGTCAACAACGCTGGCGGCCAATACCCGTCGCCGCTGGCCTCGATCAATCAGAAAGGCTTCGAAACCGTGTTGCGCACCAACCTGGTCGGCGGCTTCCTGATGGCGCGGGAAGTATTCAACCAGTCGATGAGCAAGCACGGCGGCGCCATCGTCAACATGCTCGCCGACATGTGGGGCGGCATGCCCGGCATGGGCCACTCGGGCGCGGCGCGGTCGGGCATGGACAACTTCACCAAGACCGCGGCCTTCGAATGGGGGTACGCCGGGGTGCGGGTCAACGCGGTGGCGCCGGGCTGGATTGCGTCCAGCGGCATGGACACCTACGAGGGCGCGTTCAAGGCGGTGATCCCGACCCTGCGCGAGCACGTGCCGCTCAAGCGCATCGGCACCGAATCGGAAGTCAGTGCGGCCATCGTGTTTCTGCTCAGCCCCGCCGCCGCCTTCGTCAGCGGCAGCACCCTGCGCATCGACGGTGCCGCCAGCCTGGGCAATCGCGCCTGGCCGCTGCCCAAGGCGCACACGCCGAGCGCAGCGTTCAACGGTTTCCACCGCGCCTACCTGCCGGATGTCCTCAAGGGAGAGCCATAAACCATGCCGCTGATCGAAACGCTGATCGACGCTCACAGCCCGGACTTCGCCCGCAACCGCGACGCGATGCTGGCGAGCCTGCAGCACCTGCGCCTGTTGGAACAGAACCTGTTGAGCAAGGCGCAGCAAGCCAAGCCCAAGTTCGACAAACGCGGGCAATTGCTGCCGCGCGAGCGCCTCAACCTGCTGCTGGACCCTGGCGCGCCGTTCCTGGAACTGGCCAGCCTGGCCGGCTACAAACTGCATGACGACAAGGACGGCAGCGCCGCCGGCGGCGGGTTGATCGCCGGCATCGGTTACGTCAGCGGCGTGCGCGTGCTGGTGGTGGCGAATAACAGCGCGATCAAGGGCGGCACGATCTCCCCCACGGGCCTGAAGAAATCCTTGCGCCTGCAACAGATCGCCATGGAAAACCACCTGCCGGTGGTGACCCTCGCCGAAAGCGGCGGCGCCAACCTCAACTACGCGGCGGAGATTTTCGTCGAAGGCGCGCGCAGCTTTGCCAACCAGGCGCGCATGTCGGCCATGGGCTTGCCGCAGATCACCGTGGTCCACGGTTCGGCCACGGCGGGCGGCGCGTATCAGCCGGGGCTGTCGGATTACGTGGTGGTGGTGCGCGGCAAAGCCAAGCTGTTCCTGGCCGGCCCGCCGCTGCTCAAGGCCGCGACCGGCGAAGTCGCCACCGATGAAGCACTGGGCGGCGCCGAGATGCACGCGCAAACCGCCGGCACCGCCGAATACCTGGCGGAAAACGATGCCGACGGAGTGCGCATCGTGCGCGAGATCGTCAGCCTGCTGCCGTGGAACGAGCGCCTGCCGCTCATCCCGAAACGCACGTATGCCGAGCCGCTGTACCCCATCGACGAACTGCTCGGGCTGATCCCCGACGACCCGAAAAAGCCCTACGACGTCCGCGAAATCCTCGCGCGCCTGGCCGACGGTTCGAACTTCCTCGAGTTCAAGGGCGAGTTCGACGCGCATACCGTCTGCGGCCACCTGCACATCCAGGGCCGGGCGCTCGGCGTGATCGGCAATAACGGCCCAATCACGCCCAAGGGCGCCAGCAAGGCCGCGCAATTCATCCAACTGTGCGACCAGAGCCGCACGCCGTTGCTGTTCCTGCACAACACCACCGGCTTTATGGTCGGCACCGAGGCGGAACAGCAAGGCGTGATCAAGCACGGCGCGAAGATGATCCAGGCGGTGGCCAATGCCCGCGTGCCTAAACTCACCGTGGTGGTCGGCGGCTCCTACGGCGCCGGCAACTACGCCATGTGCGGCCGCGGCCTCGACCCGCGCTTCATCTTCGCCTGGCCCAACAGCCGCACCGCCGTGATGGGCGGCGCCCAGGCCGGCAAGGTGCTGCGCATCGTCACCGAAGCCAAACAACTGAAAGACGGCCTGGTGCCCGACCCCAAGATGCTGGACATGCTGGAACAAGTCACCGCACAGAAACTCGACAGCCAATCCACCGCGCTGTACGGCAGCGCGAACCTATGGGATGACGGCCTCATCGACCCACGGGATACCCGCACGTTGTTGGGGTTCCTGCTGGATATTTGCCATGAAGCCGACATGCGAGCGTTGCAGCCGAACAGCTTTGGCGTAGCGCGGTTCTAAAGTAAACAAGACAACGAAACGCTGCTGTTGCTCTGCTTTTGATTTTGATCTTAGGCGCCCCGTAAAACCACGCTGGCCGAACGCAGGCTTGAATCCGTGGGCAACCCGGCAGGACGCCGG
>ERZ1463034.311-NODE-311-length-11690-cov-6.111732_pt1 | contig 11690 bp, 21 predicted proteins | sample MGYA00564480_ERZ1463034 | MGnify/ENA primary metagenome ERZ1463034 (study PRJEB39244, sample SAMEA3635122) | Helicobacter pylori | study: EMG produced TPA metagenomics assembly of PRJEB11511 data set (Assembly of a 5300-year-old Helicobacter pylori...
ATAACCTGGGTGACTGGAGTTCAGACGTGTGCTCTTCCGATCTAATGTGGTGGTGCTGGGATCAAGGAATCGGCTTGAGGGTGGGCGGAGAAAAGGAGTAGAAGCACCTTGGCTCGAGGGAGGGATGAGGAGGAACGGGTTTGGGAGTGGCGAGAGGAGGAGATGCTGGAGTTGGAGAGCGACGAGGAGAAGGGAGTGAGCCGGGTGGTCGATGAGGGCTGTGAGTAGCTTCGCGTGAGGTGGCGGGGCCGAAATGAGCTCGCGAGGAGTCTGGAAAACGACAGGAGGCGACTTTGCAAGCGAGGAGCGAGTGAGCGATCGAGGTGGACGAAAGTCGCAGGAGGAAAGACGGACGCCGCGCGGGCAGAAGGAGCTGGGGATCAGACGTGCGGGAGGCGAGGGAGAAGAACCTACGGAGGAGATGTGAAGCGCAAGGCAGAGAGCGAACCAGGGAGGGAGGGGTCGGTCGGGGAGCGCGCAGCGATGGATCTGGAGGCTCGTGAGCGGCGATGGCTAGCGCATGCTTCCCGCCACGCTGGTCTCTCCCAGTGTTGGTTTGCTCGCCATCGTCTCCCCACCCTCTCCTTCGTGCGTCGTTCCGGCCACGGACAAGACCAGTGCCCCCTCCCCCCACTCCCCGCTCTTGACAGACGTACGCAGCCTGTCCTCGTCTTACGTAAGGGTAACCTCGTCTTCAGTGAAAGCCAACACAAGCAGATGCAGCGCGCGAGGAGATAGCAATAAGCAGCAGGAGCAGAGGAGCTGAGCACTTTGGCGGTGAAGAGTGCAGCTCGCTAGCGAAGTGCGGTGCATGAACATGACGAGCGAGGCCGAGGGACAAATGAACACAGAGGCATGTAGTCGGTGGGAGATTGTGAAGCGAAGAAGACCTCGAAGAAGGCCCCGGGAGCTCGAGTGACTAGACTAGAGAGTGTCTTGAAGAGAGACCTCGGCCTCGATACAGGCGCCGAAGAGGAGCGTGCGAAGCTTAGCGTAAGATGATAAAACCCTGGAGTGGGAGGAATGGTATCGTCTGGAAGAGTGACGGACGGTAGAGGAGGGGTGAGCGAGGGCAAGCGCGAGCTGTCGGAGGGAGGTTCGATGAGCTTAACCGTGGCAGATCTCGAGGCCGGGGATAAAGCAGAGTCTGGAATCAAGTCGCAGGAGCGTAGCTAGGAGAAGGTGAGCAGCTCAATCGCGGACGTTCGAGAGAGGCGAAGTCGCTCAGGACGAGCTGGCAACGCGAGCAACGGTGGAACGGGGTCCCGCCGGCTTGTCGGTCCACGCGAGCACTTCAGGCCCGAGGCAGAGCGTTCTCCACCCAGAATCGGCGGCTTCCTTCCCTGTGCAGAGCTGAGCGAGTCGTCCGTTCCAGGTGAGCCGAGTCAAGTCCCTTCTTCCGTGCGGCTCAAACACGAATCACGCCTGGCATTCTGGGAATCAGACTGGAGAGCAAGCTGAGCAGGTGAGGAAGTTCTCGAGGCGACGGCGTCGACGGGCAGAGGACAAAGGACGGGGAAAATGGGCAATAGCATCCAGTCTCGATCTGGGGTGGTGGGAAGGGTGGGGAAGGGTGGCTCGGCTAGGAATTCTACGAAAGTACCGTCCCCAGCGCTTCGCTTCTTGTCTTCTGCTTCTCCCAGAAGCACTCCCACGCTCTCTCAGCTCATGTTCGTCACTCGGCGAGCAGGCACTTCAAGCAACGCACCCCGCTGAAGCTCGCTCAACTCGCTTAACTCGCTCCTCGCCTGCACTCAACTACGGCAGCACCGATCCCTTCTACTCGAATGCCGTCACCCTCAGCACGTCTCCCTGCCGCGTCGACGGTCCCAACGTTCTCCACTCACTCACCCTCTGGCGTCACGCTCGAACTGATCGCGTCCCCGCCTTGCTAGAGCTGCTCCTCTCTCCGCAGTCCCCGCGTCGCAAACAACAAACTCTGCATTTCCGTACTTCTCACGAACACTGCCAGCCGCTTCGCTTCTCCCCCAAGACTTTCGCTCCTGACCTGCGAAGCTCGCTCGCATCAGCTCCGCGCTCTTATCATAAGCGAGCACGCACCTTCACAGGAACCACATGCTCGGCTTCTCAGTCGTCGACCCTTGCAGCATCGCCCTTCCCGTGCGCATCCTGTCAATGATCCTCTGCGCGTCATCGAGGTCGTTCGCGCGCGTCTGTGCGGTCGCGCTCGATCCTCCGCTGAAGATGCTTCCTTCGTCCTGAGGGAGCCAGGCGCGGACTCGGGTACAGATCAAGTCGGCGTAGCTAAGACGGGGCGTTAGGGACCGAGGGTAACGAGGAAACGGAGGACGCACTAGACGGGCGCAGGGATCGAGACGGCGCGGTTGCAGCGCTGGTAGCCGTGACAGAGAGCGTTGGTCACGGACTGCAGGTCGTCAGGCCTGCGGAGAAGGACTTTAGCGAGGTCCCAGAAAGCAGCAAAAGCTTGAAGCCGACGTACATCATGCCGTGCCCGTCTGGGAGAAGCGAATCTCTCAGCAAAACTCGAACTCGGACGGCAGTAGAAAGCTCTAACCCTCCATCACGACGTAGCGCGTCGGCTTGGTTGTGCCAAGGGTCCCCGTATGCGCAGCTGCATGCCAGTCGAACGCTGGAAGGGAAAGCGTGAGCGACATTCGTCAACGTCGTGCGATGCGGGCAGCGTACCTCGCGCGTCGGCGACGACAGCCGAATCGACCACTGTCCCAGCAGGAATGTTGCCGTTAGGTCCTTCGACGCTGCGGCTGTCGACGGGGGCGTCTCCAAAGAAGCGAATGTGGTGGCGTTTGATCGTGCAGATGAAGGTCAGCTGCGCGAACGATGTGAGCAACTAGGTGAGCAGGACTGCGAGACGAACGCACCTTCGGTTTCCAGACACTCGCGCGCGCGAACTGAGCCCTAAAGTCCTGAAACGCCCGCTTGATCTCAGATACCTCTGCGATGCTCATCAGCTTCACCGTTCCGAGAAGAAAGGCAGTAAGGCGCACCGTACGAAAGGATCACCGAGAACTCAGACTCTGCGAAGACGGTCCGTCAGCTCGGAACTCTTAGCCAACGCCGGAAGACACTCGCCGGAAACGCCATCGCGGTAGAAGAGAATCGAAGTCGGAGGAGGACGCTGGTTCGTTGCCGAGTACCTCTTGAGCAGAGCCTGCGCCTTCAGCATCAGCTTCTTGCCTTCCTTTCACGCAAAAAGGAGCGACGCACGAGCACCATTTGTCGAATGTTGAGAATGACCTCGCTCTTCTTCGCACGAGCAGCTGCACCGAGCTTCGTCAGCTTGAATCTGCAGCGGTAGATGCGGAGAAGCGCACGAAGTTCGCCGCGCTGTGGTGTCGGAGGTTCGATGAGCGGCTGCGCCGAGATCTCGTCTTCGTACACCAAGCAGTTCCTGTCGAGGCTCCCGACGACGACGGCGACCGAGGGCTTGTCTTCCGTGTGAGTAAGGTCGGCAGCTGTGAGTGCAGAGGATCAGCGGTGCGAGGTGGGGAGATGGGAAGAGCGAACCCATGACCATCGCGTCGTGAGCTTCGAGCCAGCTCTGAGTTCGCAAGCCATCTCCGCACAGCGATCCGGCGACGAAGGAGAAGTTCTGACCTCGCAACTTGGCGCTGGGGGAAAGGGAAGGGTACATCACTAGGTGGCCAGTTTGGCACCAACAGAGAGAACGAAACCTACTTCAGCTTCATGGCCAAGCTGCGCGGAGACGGAGGATCAGCTCAACTCCACAAGAGACGAAGAGAACAAGACCGACTTGATGACAAACTGGAAGCTCTCCGCCTTCCTCAAGTTCTTCGACTGAATAGCCTGCGTAGGGATCCCTAAGAACATGCCTGCTATCTTCATCAGCTCTGCCTCGCCTCAAAAGCAGCTTGAACGCACCCTCCGTCTTGAACTGATCGTAGCGCTCGTCCTTCTTGAGGTCGAAAGCCCAAAAGATGACATCGATCTGTGGAGTGCAAAACGCGGTGCGAGCGTGGTGGAGAGCAGCTCCAATCGCCTGCGAAGGTGCTTGACTCCCGGCGATGTAAGCGGTCCCTCGCGGGAAGTCTCGCGGCGCGCGAAGTCCTGCTCTCCGCCTCGTCAGCACGCTCGAGGGGAAAGGATTGAAGGAGCACGCACCTAGCTGGTTCGCAGAGGCAAAGAAGCCCTTCATAAAGTCCTCGGCGGCGCGCGCCATCTGCACGTCCTTGACGAGGAGTGCGAACGTTTTGAAGCCGCTGCCGTCGAAGAACTTCTGTTTGTTCCGGGCCATCTTCCACTCGCCGCGTTCGACAAGAGACTCGGACGATTGGCCGTAGTTGATCCTTGGCGGAGCGAGGATGCGACCGATCAACTTGGAGACGTTGTCGTCGAGCGTGACGTTGAATTGAGGTAGGCTGCGAAAAAGGTGATATCGGCAAAAGTCGAGGCGAAATCGGTAAAGAAGACGCACTACGGACCATGCGCGTTGGAAAGAGACTGCGACCGAAGCTCCGTGATGGTCCTGAGGCGTTCCGAGGGCCTGTTTAGGAATAGTTGGCGGGGGTCACAACACGCGGAGGAGAGAAGCACGTACGCGAGCGTCTGGAAGGCGGTGGCGAGCTCTTGCTGCTCGCTGTCGAGACGGCGGATAGACTTGGTTCCCTGCGCAAGCGGATTAGCGAGGCGGACGAGGCGACTCAATACGAGAGCGGCGAGAGAGATAGACGCACAGGCTGGATGGTGCAGAGCTCGATCGGGTAGAGCCTTCCCTTCTTAGTCGCGATACAGGGGAGCTGAGGGAACTGAAGCTGGATCTGAAAGTGGGTCCGAAAGTACTCCTGCTCGCCATGCGTCGTCAGCCTACTCCTCTCTCTTCAAAAGCGAAAGAATGCACCTCGACCGTAGTGGCAGCCCCATCGTCTCCAACCCTGAACGTCGCCGAAGCTGCCGACTCCTTCGAGAGCCCGATATTCACCTTGACGTTCTTGAGCGGAGCTTTGGCGTTACCGAAGTTAATAAGGATCATGACTCCCTTGAGAAGGCGGTTCACGCGAATGATATCCAAAGGGCGGATCTGCGTCGCGAAGAGGGACTGGATCGTCCGGTTGCGACCGCCGATGAAGCGCAGGAGCCAGTCGATGAGGTTTCCGGACTGGATAAACGCGCCCGAGGTGGTGTCGAGGTTGAGGTAGAGGCCCCTGAAGCAGGGTCGGACCGCTCTGCGGAGAAAGGGTTAGCGAGGAGCGTGCGAGGTAGAGCTGAACGCACTCGAAGAAGCCGCCTGGATGCAAAGGTCAGTCGGTTGCGCAGAGCTGAGAGCGAAAGGACGCACGCCAAAGCTCTATTCCGCGCGGCAGCTTGACGGGCATGTGCTTCGCGACTTGAAGAAGACCGTGTTGCGCTGGGTCACTGACGAAGAATGTCGTCTTGTTCGACGGGTAGAGCAAAGCGAGTCCGTGATGGAAGAGGGCGTTGAGGGCTTGAATGCAGTCGTTCGCGTCTGACTGATTGGTGAAAGCGTTAGTGTTGCTGTACCAGTTCTTGAGCTCGTCGACGTGAAGCCGAATGGGGTTGATGAACTGCCGAAAGTCGTCTCAGGTCAGCTCGTGCATCAACAGCGGGAGGACGTACGTCGACTGAGAAGTCGGACTGGCCAACTCGGTCGCCAGGGAGCGTTACAATGATCTGCATTCCCCATTAGTTCTCGCTCGGCTCCTGGACGCTCGCTCGCTCGACTCACCCTGAGAGTGCCTCCGTTGGGCGGGGTCGGAAGCGGAGACGCCGTGAAGCATGCGCTGCGGCCGTCATAAACCGGCAAGACTCCTCCGAGCTGCTTGTCCTCGTATGGTGCGCTGAGCTCGGCCGCCTCCATCGCGGCCCAAATCCTTCGGAGGAGCGATTTGGGTGGGAGAGTGGGAGGGGCATTGGCGACTCGGGGAGGGCGGGTGGACAGAATGTTGACCTGCGTATATCTACAAGTTAGCTAGTCTTGATAGAGAGCAGGACGGGGGACGCACCGAGTACTTGTACCAGACAATGTTGGGCCGCGGGTCCAGGCGGACCTTGTACGTGTTCGTACGCAGCTTGAGCTGCAACGCTCGTCCACGGCTGCCGAGCCCACTGGTATTTAGCTAGTAGTCCTGCTTGGCGTGCACCTGAGAGCTGCCGCAGCCGTCCCTCGCGCCGTCCCACCTCAGCTCGAGGTGCGTCTCCACCAACTCCTGCCCGGCCTTGCCCACCCCGCCCTGCTCGCCACGTAGCGCAGAGCCTACGTCCTCTGCCCAGCTACTTCTTCCCGCCTTGGCCCCTGCCCCGCTTCGTCCCAGTTGTCCACGACGCCGGCGCAGGTTAAACGAAAGGACTCACGTTCCCTGGAGAGGAACTCCGTCGGGGCCGACGGGTCGAGCGATTGGCTCTAGGAGCAGTGCAGGCTGTCCCGGTTGAGTCGCCATCGTCGACTGCTGAGCGTCGACTGCTGAAGACGGCTGCCCTTTTCAACGCGCGGATACGACTCTCTTCTCGAATTCTTTCTTCTTCCAGAGTTGTTTGCGAACGCGCTAGTCGCGTTGACTTTGAACGCGTGCCTGCCTCCCTTTTGACCTCTCTCTCAGAACACACGACGACGACGACGACGACGCGTGACTGACCTACATGAACTCGATTACAGTGTCCGACCCACTCGCCTCCTCAAGAAAGCAACGCCTTCAGCGCCTTAACCATCACATGCAGGTCCTTCTCCCCCTTGTAGATCCCGTTTGGCTTCTTGTCCAGCCCCATCATCTCGTACACCGCCATCTGCGCCGCCCTGACGCTGTACTCGACCGTAAACACCGTATCCTCGGGGATCTCGACGAACTGCCCGAGGAAGGCGAGGTTGGGACGAGAGGGGTGGAGGACGGGAGGGCGGTCGGCATGCGTGCGCGTAAGGAACTGGGAGGTGATGTAGGGGAGCATGGCGGGGATGCAGGTCGTGTTGGCGGCGAGGGAGAGGGGGAAGTTGAGGTGTCCGAGAAGCTCGGTCATGATCTCCTCTCCTGAGCACTCTGCCATCGTTTTCTGGCGAGCAAGGAGCGTCAGCCGAGTATGCGGAAGGAAGGAACGGAAGCACGCACCTTGACAAAGTCTCCGACGCGGTCGGTAAAGAGCGAATAACCCCAAAAGACCTGGACGTCCTTGGGCTGTCCGAGGAAGTGAGGCTGGTGAGGAACGACGATCGAGAGGAGCCACTTCGAGTCCTTGAACGTGATGAGCGCTGCGTACAAACGCCCCATTAGTATACTCCACCGCGAAAGAGAAGAACGAAAACGCACCTCCCGTCCCCGGCTGGTTCGTGCTCCACTCGGTCAACTTGTCAAAGAACTCAGGCGTCCTCAACGTAACCGTGAAGCTCTCCCAGTTGCTCTCCCCAACCCTCGAATCAAAGTTTCCGGGGTTCCCAAACTCGGGTCGTCCCTCTGCGAGCGTCTTCCACAGCGCCCACGGTCCGCCGACGCTCGGGAAGACGGGTGCAGGAGCGCGAGCCGTATGAGAGCCGATCGAGGAGGAGGCAGTCATGGAGCCGATCGTGACGAGGACGAGGTCGGTGGGGGAGACGCTGAGCTTGGAGGGGAGGGAGTCCTTGATGAGGTCGAGGTGAGCGACGACGTTGCCATGAGCGAATCCGAGGTTGACGACGTTGGTGCCTGCGTCCCTTGTCGTAAGCAAGGCAGCTTTCAGAGAAGGAGAGAAGGACGAACCGTACTGGAAGTCGATTCCGGCGGACTTGAGGTGCTCGACGATGGGGCGAATGATCGAGTCGTACTGGTTGAGCGGCGTTCTTCGTTCGGTCGTTAGCGAGGCTCCACAAACAATTTACACTGAGGAGACGAAAGCGCACCTGTCCACTCCAGCGAGCGTGTTGATGCGCGGGAACTCGTGCACGAAGCGGTGAAGGTACCTCCTGAACTCGACCGCCGAGTGCCACGGGTTGAACGCGAACCTGTTCTCATTGATCAGCTACTGTCTCACTACAGAAAGCGAGAAACGGAACGCACATCGAGCACCAAAGGAACCAGAAGTTGGTCGTAAAGAAGTGCGGCTCAAAGTTCTGCTCGATCGTCGAAACTCCTAGGCTCGACTCGCTCTCGAGCGTCATCTTGACCAGGTCGAGACGGTCCTTGATGCTCAATCCGAGCGTCTTGGTATCGACGACCTTGGCACCCGTCCCGACGAGACGAGCGTGCGCTTCCGTCTTGTTCCCAGGCACGGCGTTGAAGTCGAGGATCTCCTGCATGACCGTCTTCCCTTCGGGGTTGGAGAGGGAAGGAATGGTCGAGAGAAGGTCGTAAAGGCAGAGGTAGCCTGCAAGCCCAGTCCATCAGCGCGTTGCAAAGCCGAAGGTGGGGAAGAGGACGCACTAAAGTTGAGCATGCGACCACCGCGGAGGATGTAGCCCTTCTCAGCGTCTCCAGCACCGTCCATAGCTCCTCCAGGAACTGGCCCAGCTTCAAGGATGTGGATGTTGGCGGCAGGAACCTTGGCGTCGTGCAGGAGGTGCGTCGCCGCGGCGAGGTTGGCGATACCGCCTCCGACGAGGTAGGCGTGCGTGGTGAGAGGGTCGCGAGGCATGTTGAGTTGCTAGTAGGAGGTGTGGTAGGAGGTAGGAGCAAGAGAGAGCTACGGTAGAGCTCTTGAGAACACTCGAGGGAATGCCGAGATGGCGGCTCCCCCTTCCCGAAGCTTCTTCACTTCGGTAGAACAGCAGAACAGCCCGGAGCTCGTGAAAAAGCCGCTATGACGAGGTTAGAGAGCAAGTTTACCAAACATAGAGACGAAAGGAGCCAGCAGTCGAAGGTGTCGTGCGGAGGAACGGAGGACGTGAAGAAGAGAGTCGAGAGGAGACCAGCGTGGCGGACGGGACTGGAACGTGCGGTGCTGAAACGAAGCAGATGCAGCACACGTTCTCACTGCTGGAGTAGAAAGCTGTTCGAGTCGTGGACTCGCTGTAGCCGGCGCTGGTACCCTGGGAAGAGCGAGAGAGGTGCTGAGAAGGGAGCAGCCCGTCCGAACGGCTCCACCGCGGTTCCAACCGCCCACCTAGCGATACGCGGTAAATACGCGCGCAAGGAGAACTCCAGCGGGTCTGCAGGGGCAAGAAGAGCAGGTGGGAGCTGTTCGCCTCCACGTTCCGCGACCCGCACTCGTCAGCTCCTCAGTCCCGCCTGCCTCCCGTTTCTTCGACCAGAGCCAGAGAACCTTCAGTTCCTGTGCATCCTGGTACTTCGCGAGTGTTTGACGATGCGGACGTGGCGCACGGGGACCCCGAGAGAGGCGACCCGCGAGGAGGGAGGTGGAGGGTTGGAGAGGAAGGCGGAGGGCGGAGGGCGGCTAGCAGGTCCTGCGCCAGTCCTGCCGTGTCTTTCGAAGCGTCTTGAGAGTTGCCCAGGCAGTTGCTGGAGTGGTGGACGCCAACACTGGCAGCAACAGGCGCGTCGAAGTCCCCTCTCCGCTCGTCCGACCGCGCAAGATCTCAAAGCCAGCCGCGTTTGCTCTCAGTGAGCTCGTTAAGGTACGCAGGCAGCCGCCAGTGCTAACCATCTGCACTCGCAGAACACTCCGGCGAGTTCGAGTTCTCCCCTCTTCTCATCGTGGGTCTCATTTTCGCTCGACGCCAATCTCGCTTGCGTTCGTAACAGCCACAGTCGTGCGGAGACGGAGACGGAGGGCGTCCTCTGAGTGACGGAGCTGCTTTGCAAAGGTGGCGAGACATGTTCCTCCCCCGTGAACGCAACAGCTAGCCCTGACAGGCCTTGACAAGCGACTGCTGTTCTCACGCTGAACGCCGAACTTCTATGCATTTGCTCCCCTCAATAGAAGGCTACTCGCTATCCGGTGCCACTTCCTCCTCGTCGCAGGTACTGTCCCCCTCCCCCTCCCCCGCCCCGTCATCCCGCTCGCTCCCAGCATTCCCCAGCTCGTCCTCCGTGAACTCCCAGACCGGCTCCTTCTCCTGCCGTTCCAGATCAGCGCGCAGCTCCTTGACTTGGTCGTTCCAACCAGTTTCTTCCTCGCCCTCCAGATCCACATGAGCCTCCTCCTGTTCCTCGAGGTAGTGATTCCCTCCGAGGAAGTCCAGACCTGCCTCTTCCACCAGCTCGAGAACGATTCCCTTCTCGGCGCACCAGGCCTGCACTGCTGGCAGCTCCGCATCGTCGTCGTCCTCTGCAAAAGGGATACGGACCCTTCGCAGGGTGCCGTCAAAGCGCCGAAGGTAGGAGAGAAGGTCTCTACAGGACGGCGTCCAACCTCGCGCCAGGACGAGCTCCTTGAGATGGCACTGAAGGCCCTCAACCGATTCGTGATTGACGAGGTCAAAGTCGCCGATGATGGCGAGGTACCCGAGCTTGCGAAGGTACGCCATCGACTTGTGGAACGTGTACGGCATTCGGTGGATGCGGTGTACGGAGTGGGTCGGGAAAGAGATGCGAAAGGTGAGTCGCTAGAGGTTCCGCAGGAGCTGGATGAGGTGAGAGAGGACTCCAAACTCATCGTCGTTGTTGACCTCGCGATGCCGTCCCTTCCTCGGAATAACAAGCTCCCGGATGGGACTTGCGACGAGGGCCGGGTCAAACGGATCGTCATCGTCGAGTGAGAAATCCGTGGAGACGTCGCAGGAGAGCCGGCGAAGGTTGGGGAGGAGTGGTATGATGCCGGCAAAGAGGGACGACCGCCACGACACCGCGGAAGGGGACCACAACGGAGGGGTAACGCCTGTAATGGCTTCGAGACCTTTTGGGATGTCGCGGGACGAGGGACATGTCGCCCAGGCGGAGTGCGTGGATGAGACGGCCACACCGAGGCGCCTGCTCGGAGAGGAAGTGGGCAAGAGTTGAAAGCGACACCGTAGAGAGATCGACCGTCTGCAAGAGCGAACTTCCAGTCAGCACTTCTCCTCCAGACCCTGCTGCGCTGACCGAGCTCACCTCCCACAAGAACGGGCGCGCACCACCTGCGAACTCGCGGTTGACAAGGGCGACAGAACGGCCCTCGGCTATGCTGAGGCCTTCGCAGGAAAGCTCGACAATTTTGGCGGTAAGATCTGGTGTGATAGTGGCGAGGGAGGGACGGGGAGCGGGAGTGGGAGACGAAAGGCGGGGTCCGTGGAAGTCAGCAACGGTTCGACCCAGGTGGAGCGAGCAGGCGCACCGGAGAGCAAGTGGCTGAGGTCTGCACCGTTCAGAGCAGAAGTATCGTCGTCCTTGGGGCCGTCGCAGTGGCGAGGTTGGGCGAGGCTGGGTGAGGAGTCGACCTGATGGGAGAACGCTGTCAGCTCCAGCTCCTCCAACAGCGTCTACGTCAGGGATTTAGAGCCTCTCGAGCGTATCCCTCGCCCGTTCACTTCAGCCCTCGCGCCAGCAAGCGCACGTTGACCCTCGTGCGGGGGCCTCCTCCGACTGTCCTCCGCCTTGCTCTGATCGTCCAGCCTCCCAGCACCGCCCAGGCCGTGCGTTGCAGCTCCCACTAAATCACGCAATGGTCTGGCCCCGTCTCTGAGGCCCTTACCTTGGCTGAAGCTGTGAGGTCGGGCTGGAAGTCGATCGGGCCAGGAGCTGGAGCGGCGCGTTCGCTGGATGCGACGGTTCGACTGAGGCGCTGAACCAGTCGGGTCTGTCCTGTCATGCTGAACGAGCTTAGCTGCTGACTGTCGGCGAGGTGGTGACAGGAGGCAAACAAACGGGAGATCGGAA
>ERZ1463034.312-NODE-312-length-11684-cov-15.084014_pt1 | contig 11684 bp, 15 predicted proteins | sample MGYA00564480_ERZ1463034 | MGnify/ENA primary metagenome ERZ1463034 (study PRJEB39244, sample SAMEA3635122) | Helicobacter pylori | study: EMG produced TPA metagenomics assembly of PRJEB11511 data set (Assembly of a 5300-year-old Helicobacter pylori...
CATCAACCAAATCGGCGTTCTTGTTTCTGTGTTTCCCGAGATTCCGTGAAGAACCATTTTTTTACCCTGCCCGCTTGAAGCCATCGCCGTAGTGCCCGCCCCCTGCTAGATTGACTGTTCTCCACTGCCAGGGAAGCACCATGGGACACTCACTGAAAATCTTGGGTCGCGCTTCTTCCATCAACGTGCGCAAAGTGCTCTGGACCTGCCAGGAACTGGGCATCGACTACGTGCACGAAGACTGGGGCATCGGCTTCAAGCCGACCCAATCCGCCGAATTCCTTGCCCTGAACCCCAACGCCCAAGTGCCGGTGCTGATCGACGACCACGGCGTGCTGTGGGAATCCAACACCATTTGTCGTTACCTGGTGAACCTCTACCAACGCCACGACCTGCTGCCTCTCGACCCCGCACCCCGCGCCCGGGTCGAACAGTGGATGGACTGGCAAGCCACCGAGCTCAACCCGTCCTGGGGCTACACCTTCCAGGCCCTGGTGCGCAACAGCCCCGAGCATCAGGACCCACAACGCATCAAAGCCGGCGTACAAGCCTGGAACGACAAGATGGGCCTGCTGGAACAACAGTTGGCAAAGACCGGCGCCTATGTGGCCGGCGACGAATTCACCCTGGCCGATATCCTCATCGGCCTCTCGGTTCATCGCTGGCAGATGACCCCCATGGAACGCCCGCTCTACCCGGCGGTTGCGGCGTATTACCAGCACCTCGGCCAGCACGCCGGCTTTAAGACCTTCGCCCTCGACGGTCATGATTGATCACAAAGACGGCAACGTGAAAGGACTCAACGCACAGCTCACAGGTGCCTGCGGCAGAATCGCAAGAGGTTTTTTCGAAACATCGAAAGACCGTCTGTCAGGAAAGTGCAGGGACCTGTCAGGTCTGACAGTAGCCTCGTTTCTCCTCTTCGCCTATTCATAAGCACACGCAATGTGCAACACATTGCCCCTTGAATATGGAGAAGCAACCATGGGTTCGGTACTGGGTGAAAACGATGCAATCTCTGGGGTAATAGCCGGATGGACGGTTCCCTTTAGCACAGACTTTGTAGCTCATTTGAATGGCGGGTCGGGCTTTAATTCAACAGTCGGGATCATGACCGACTTCGCCCTGCTTAAAATCAGCATTGACCAAAATATCAAGGAAGGCGAGACCTACGAGATTGGTGCAACGGCCAGTGAAGACCACAAGGTAAGGCTTGAATTTGACGACACGAGGTCAGGCGAACAGGGCACCTATTTGGCAACCAGCGGAAAATTCACCGTATTGCACCTGCAAGGCCGCGTCCTGAAGGCGTCCTTTCACTTCAAGGCCAAAACGGCGGCACGTCACCATCACCTGGAAATGGACTTCACGAGCGGGTCGCTCACCGTCGAGGACTTCAAACACGACTGAACGGCCCTGCCACCGGGAAGGTACTGCACAAGATGTGCCTGTCGACGGCAACGTTTGGCCGGCGCCAGAACAATGTTTGCCGCGAGTGCCATGCCAGCCCCCGTAAAACCGGGGCTGTGCACACGGCACGCTACTTGCTCTAGCTGACGCATCGAACATTTGCATAGGTGACCGATCATGCTGATTAACAACAACACTCAAGCCTTGTCGACCGTCGAAAAGCTCAAGCGCCCCGACATGGACCCCGCCAACGCTGCCGCCAGCACGCTGTACAGCGGTGCCCTGCAAACGGCGCAGCAAAGTGTGAGCGTACCCGCCGCGCAGACCCAACTGGACAAGGCCGCCGACCGCATCGACGAAGCCTTCGCCAAGACCCGCGTACAGTTGCAGGCCTCAACGGCCGCCACCCCGGCGACCACGGATGTGCCCGCAGCCGGTTCTACCACGAGCGCCGCGCGCGCAGACTTCACCGATTACATGAGCAAAACCCCGGCCGAACGCATTCGCGAACAACTGCTCAAGGAGCAGGGTTTGACCGAAGCAGAAGTGCAGACAATGCCGCAGGAAAAACAGGATGCGATCACCAAGCAAGTGGCCGATCGTCTGAAACAACAGCAAGAACAGCAAGTAGCCGCGAAGACGGCAGAGCCGCAGGTGCAGGCGGTGAAAGAAACCCTGGCCGCGATCTAAGCGATACGGCCAATCGGGCTATTCGGTCGCGCAGTAAAACCGTGCGCCAGGACGTTGATTTCCCGGCATGGGGTGCCATCACGGTAGTTGGGCGTCGGCAGCATAGAGCAGGTGTGTCCTGCTCTGTGCGGTGAGGCGGGAACAGCTTGCAGATCGTAGGCTTCTACACGTTTAACTCAGTGACCGAACAGCCCTGTCTCGGATTTCTTGGTTTTCTTGTCCGCGCGTTTTTCATCGGCGGTCTTTGCCGGTTTCTTCTTCGCGGCTTTCTTTGAATCCATACCTTTGGCCATGATGCATGCTCCACTTACAGGGGATGTAACATTGGGTATACCACCTATTGCCGCGCAGAAGGCGCTTATAATCCCCGACCCTTGATAACGCCTGCCTGAATACCATGCCCGACTTGCACCTCGAACCGCTGGCAGAGCCCCTGTGGCCGCTGCTGAACAAGTTTTACCGCCAGCACAATTCGCCAATGAAGGCACTCAAGGGCGGACGTCTGTGGGTGGCGCGGGACCGCGAGATTGTTGCCGGCTTGTGCCTGACGCCCGTGGTGGGCGGGCAATGGCTGACCGGGGTGTTTGTCGACCCGGCCTATCGCGGCCAGGGGCTGGCGGCGCGCTTGATTCTTCAGGCGGCGTCCGATCGGGAGGGTTCAGTCTGGCTGCTGTGCCATCCCGACCTGGAAGGTGTGTATGGGCGCATGGGGTTTACTCAGGACACGGTGCTGCCCCAATCCCTCAGCGAACGGCTGGTGCGCTACAAGCGCAACAAGCCGATGATCGCGATGGGGTTGGCACGAGGCGTGTAACCGCCCAGGAGAGTGGGTGACAGCCCCGTCGCAATCGTGCTGGCTGACCAACCCCACCATTGGGCTTGTATCGTGCCAGGAAGCTAGTCGTCGGCATTCGGGTCCATGTCGGGGAACATCACCTCGATAAACCCGAACTTGCTGAAGTCGCTAATCCGCGACGGGTACAAGCGGCCGATCAGGTGATCGCACTCGTGCTGCACCACCCGCGCATGGAAACCATCGGCAATACGTATGATCGGCTCGCCCTTGGGGTCGAAGCCTTCGTAGCGGATCTGCTGGTAACGGTCCACCGCGCCGCGCAGGCCGGGCACGGACAGACAGCCTTCGAAGCCCTCTTCCATGATCGGACTGAGCGGTGTGATCAGCGGGTTGATCAGGATTGTCTGTGCCACAGCCGGGGCATCCGGGTAGCGTTCGCTGCTCTCGAAACCAAAGATCATCAGTTGCAGGTCAACGCCGATCTGCGGTGCAGCCAGGCCGACACCGCCGACGTGTTCCATGGTCTGGAACATGTCATCGATCAATTGCCACAGTTCGGGGCTGTCGAACATTTCCGGCGGGACCGGCGGGGCGATACGCAGTAGGCGCTCGTCGCCCATTTTCAGGATTTCATGGATCATCGATCAGACTTCGTCGGGAGTGGGCTTGGAATGGTCCCGGCCAAGGCCGGAGACGTGCTTTTTTTCACCTGAGCGGGTGTTTTCATCAAATGTCTTTTCCCCTGGCTCCTTGCCTTCGGCCGACATGTGCTCGATCACGGCATTCATCTCCGCCCCCAGCAACAGCACGGCGGCGGAAATATAGAAGTACAGGAGCAAAACAATGATCGCACCGATGCTGCCATACATGGCGTTGTAGTCGGCGAAGGTTTTGACGTAGTAGCCAAAGCCCAGGGACGCGACGATCCACACCACCACCGCCAACACCGAGCCTGGGGTGATGAAGCGGAATTTCTGCTGCACGTCGGGCATCACGTAGTACATGAGGGCCACAGCGAACATCAGCAGGATCACAATCAGCGGCCAACGCAGGATGGTCCACAGCGTGACCACGAATTCCTGCATGCCGATCTGCCCTGCCAGCCATTCCATGACCTGCGGGCCGAGCACCATCAGCGCGGCGGCGGCGAGCAACATGCCGGCGATGCCGACGGTGTAGAAAACCGACAGCGGGAAACGCTTCCAGATCGGCCGCCCTTCGACCACGTCGTAGGCGGCGTTCATCGCGCTCATCATCAGACGCACACCGGCCGACGCGGTCCACAGGGCAATCACGATACCCACCGAGAGCAGGCCGCCCTTGGACTGCTGCAACTGGTCGATCACCGGGTTGACCTGCTCCAGGGCCTGGGGCGGCAACACCAGTTCCGACTGCAAGCGCAGCCAGGTGAAGAAGTCCGGCAAATGCAGGAAACCGATCAACGCAATGAGGAACAGCAGGAACGGAAACAAGGAAAACAGCATCTGGTAGGCCAGCGCCGAGGCGTAGGTGGACATCTCGTCGTTGACGAACTCCGTCACCGTGCGCGCCAGCACTTTGTGCAGCTTGAGACCATCGAGTACCGGAAAAATCATAGCGTCTCCTTTCGCCGCAAAAAGATCAGGTTCATGGGCGACTCAGGGGCCGTTTTCTACATCAAGGTAGCCTATTTGGCGACCTTGAAACAATTTCGAAAGATTAACCGCTTCAGGTGACACAAAAACGGCCATCCGTGGATGGCCGTCGGGCGGGATGAACCCAGCCAGCGATCGAGGATCACTTGATCGCTTTCTTCACCGCATCCTTGGTATCGCCTACGGCTTTCTGCACTTCACCTTTTTTTTCCTGGACCACACCTTCAGCGCGCAGCTTGTCGTTGCCGGTCACTTTGCCAACACCTTGCTTGATGTTGCCGACAGCTTCGTTCGCGACGCCTTTTACCTTATCCGATGTGCTGCTCATGGTATTTCTCCTGGAACAATCGAGGGGTTTTGGTCATTACGTAGAGATTGACCCGAGGCTGTTCGGCAGAGTTTCAATTATTTTGCGCACGCATTTCATCGCCGGCAGCAGGTTTGGCTTTATGTTTTGCGGCCAACCCACGAGAATGCGCGGCACATTCAGGCTACGACGCTGAATAACAGATCCCGTAGGAAGGTTATGAAACTCAATAAAGCACAGGCCATCGCCCGCAGAAACCAGGAACTGGGCGGTGCCGTACTCGGCGTCAACAACTGCCACTTCACCGACCTGGACCGCAAACGCAACATCTGGTGGTTCGACCTGCCGGTGGCGCGGATCGCAGTGGGCCAGTACGAGTGGATTCACTTGTTGCTGCACAACGCCGAGACTGACCAGTTGCTGCACTTGAAGGTGCCGACGGTGTTCCTGCGTGAAAAGCTCGAAGGCCTGGTGGTGCGCAATGCCGGCAAGCGCAAGCCGGAAATCACGCTGGAACTGAGCGCAGACAAGGACTCGTTCCTCAAGGATGTGCGCCCAGCCGGTGCGGGCGTCAGCTTCGCGCAGCTTGTCCTCTAAGCACTGTATTTCAAATGTGGGAGGGGGCTTGCTCCCGATTGCAGAGTGAACAGCCACTACATCTGGTGACTGATCCACCGCTATCGGGGGCAAGCCCCCTCCCATACTGGATTGCATTCCAATCCAGGCATTAAAAAACCCCGCATTGGCGGGGTTTTTTTGGGTTACTTTTTCAGGCCCAGCTTCTTCAGCTCTTCATCGCGCAACTCTCGACGCAGGATCTTACCCACGTTGGTGATCGGCAAGAGATCACGGAATTCAACGGCCTTGGGCACTTTATAGCCGGTGACGTTAGCGCGCATATGCTCCATCACCTGGTCCTTGGTCAGGGTGGCACCTGGCTTGACCACGATGAAGATCTTGATGTGCTCCCCGGACTTCTCGTCCGGCACGCCGATGGCAGCGCATTGCAGCACGCCCGGCAGGGTCGCCAGCACGTCTTCCAGTTCGTTGGGGTAGACGTTGAAACCGGAGACCAGAATCATGTCTTTCTTGCGGTCGACAATGCGCATGTAGCCGTCCGGCTGGATGATCGCAATGTCACCGGTCTTCAACCAACCTTCGCTGTCGAGGATCTCGGCGGTGGCATCTTCGCGCTGCCAGTAGCCCTTCATCACCTGCGGGCCTTTGACGCACAGCTCGCCGACCTCACCCAGGGCCAGCTCGACGCCGTCATCGGTGATGACTTTGCACAAGGTCGACGGCACCGGAATGCCGATAGTGCCGATCTGGATCTTCTGGATCGGGTTGACCGTCGCCACCGGGCTGGTCTCGGTCATGCCGTAGCCTTCGCAGATGTCGCAGCCGGTCACGGCTTTCCAACGCTCGGCCGCCGCCAGTTGCAGGGCCATACCGCCTGACAGGGTGACTTTCAGCCCAGAGAAGTCCAGCTTGCGAAAACCTTCGTTATTGCACAGCGCCACGAACAGCGTGTTCAGGCCGACAAAGCCGCTGAACTTCCACTTCGACAGTTCCTTGACCATCGCCGGCAGGTCACGCGGGTTGCTGATCAGGATGTTGTGGTTGCCGATCAGCATCATCGCCATGCAATGAAAGGTGAACGCATAGATGTGGTACAGCGGCAGCGGGGTGATCAGTATCTCGCAGCCTTCGTTGAGGTTGGAGCCCATCAGCGCCTTGCACTGCAGCATGTTGGCCACCAGGTTACGGTGGGTCAGCATCGCCCCCTTGGCCACGCCGGTGGTGCCGCCGGTGTATTGCAGCACCGCCACGTCGCTGCTGGCCGGGCTGACGTCATTGACCGGTTGGCCGTGCCCCTTGGCCAGCACGGCGTTGAACTTGATCGACTTGGGCAAGTGATAGGCCGGGACCATTTTCTTCACGTACTTGATGACGCTGTTGATCAGCAAGCGCTTGAGCGGCGGCAGCAGGTCGGCGACTTCGGTGACGATCACGTGTTTGACGGCGGTCTTGGGCACGACTTTTTCAGCCAGATGCGCCATGTTGGCCAGGCAGACTAGGGCCTTCGCCCCGGAGTCATTGAATTGGTGTTCCATTTCCCGCGCGGTGTACAGCGGGTTGGTGTTGACCACGATCAGGCCGGCACGGATGGCACCGAACACAGCGACCGGGTATTGCAGGACGTTGGGCAGTTGCACGGCGATTCGATCGCCAGGCTTCAAATCGGTATGCTGTTGCAGGTACGCAGCGAAAGCGCCGGACAATTCGTACAACTCACCGTAGGTGATTGTCTTGCCCAGGTTGCTGAAAGCCGGTTTGTTGGCGAAGCGCTGGCAGGACTGTTTCAGTACCGCCTGAATATTTGGATACTCGTCTGGATTGATGTCTGCAGCAATCCCGGCGGGGTACTTATCCTTCCAAAAGTCTACGTTCATGGAAGCCCACTCCTCAGCGACGCGAATTCATCATCGCATTTGATGCGATTATTATTGGTGTGTGTTTTTTAGGTGAGTCTGGCGCGTTTAAGCAGGCCGAGAGGTCACGAAGCGCGCCGAGAGTAGCAGCTTTGCCAAGGGCCGACTAGAGCCAAAAGAGGCCCCTACAGTCATAAACATGACTCATGAATAACCAATAGTCATTTTTAGAGCAAAAATTCTATAAGCAAAGAAATGGCTCTAGAACAAGGCTTAACGGGATAAACGCAGACAAATGTGGGAGGGGACTTGCTCCCGATGGCAGTGAATCAGCCAACACATTTGGTGACTGATCTCCTGCCATCGGGAGCAAGCCCCCTCCCACATTATTGACTGCCTTTCAAATCAGGCGATGTCGCGCAGCTCGCGCCGCAGGATCTTGCCCACCGGCGTCATCGGCAACGACTCACGCAACACGATGTGCTTGGGCACTTTGTACCCCGTGAAGTTGGTCTTGCAGTAGCTCTTCAACTCCTCAAGGCTCACGCCTTCGGCGCGCGCCACCACAAACAGCTTCACCGCCTCCCCCGTGCGTTCATCCGGTACGCCGATCACCGCGCAATTAGCCACCGCAGGGTGAGCCATCACCACGTCTTCAATCTCGTTGGGGTACACGTTGAAACCCGAGACGATGATCAGGTCCTTCTTGCGATCCACGATGCGTATAAATCCATCCTCGTCTATCACGGCAATATCACCGGTCTTGAGCCACCCCTCGGCGTCCAGTGCCTCGGCGGTGGCGGCCGGTTGCTGCCAGTAGCCCTTCATCACCTGCGGGCCCTTGATGCACAACTCGCCGCGCTCGCCCAGGGGCAACTCGACGCCGTCGTCATCGATCACCTTCATCGCCGTACCCGGCACAGGGATGCCCACGGTGCCCAGGCGTGACTTGTTGCCATACGGGTTGGTGCTGGCCACCGGCGACGTTTCCGTCAGGCCATACCCTTCGCCAATCGCGCAGCCGGTGAGCTGCTCCCAACGTTCGGCGGTGGCCTTGATCAGCGCCGTACCACCGGAGTTGGTGAGTTTGAGATGGGAGAAGTCCAGGCTCTTGAAGTCGGGGTGGTCCATCAACGCCACAAACAACGTGTTGAGCCCGAGCAAGCCGGTGAAGCGCCAGTTTTTCAGTTCCTTGATAAAACCCGCGATGTCCCGCGGGTTGGTGATCAACACGTTGTGGTTGCCGGAGACCATCATGCACATGCAATTCGCGGTGAATGCATAGATGTGGTAAAGCGGCAGCGGCGCGATCATCACTTCCTGGCCTTCCTTGATCAGCGGGTGGCCATCCTCGCCGGTCTGCGACATGCAGGCACGCACCTGCTGCATGTTCGCCACCAGGTTGCCGTGGGTGAGCATCGCGCCCTTGGCCAAGCCGGTGGTGCCGCCGGTGTATTGCAGCACGGCGATGTCATCGAGGGTCACCGGGTGGCGCGTCACGCCCTGCCCTGCGCCCATGCGCAAGGCGCGCTTGAACGACACCGCACGCGGCAAGTGATAGGCCGGGACCATCTTCTTCACTTTGTCGACAAGGGTGTTGACCAGCCAGCCTTTGGCTGCCGGCATGAAGTCGCCCATCTTCGCTTCGATCAGGTAGTCGATCTCGGTGTCGGTGCAGACTTCCTGCACCCGTGAACCGAACAGGTTGAGGTAGACCAGGGCACGAATGCCGGCGTCCTTGAACTGGTGTCGCATCTCACGCGGGGTGTACAGCGGGTTGGTGTTGACCACGATCAGCCCCGCACGCAGCGCACCAAACACGGCAATCGGGTAATGCAGCACGTTGGGCATCTGCACCGCAATGCGATCGCCCGGGTTGAGGTCGGTGTGCTGCTGCAGGTAACCGGCGAACGCCGCACTCTGGCGCTCAAGCTCGGCGTAGGTCAGGGTGACGCCCATGCTGCTGAACGCCGGACGGTCGGCAAAGGCCTTGCAGGAACGCTCGAAGACTTCGATCACCGACTTGTAGGCGCTCAGATCGATCTCGTTGGGAACGCCCGCCGCGCGTTTGTCATTCCAGAAATCAGGTTGCATTATTCTTGTCCTCTTACCTGAATGTGCCCAGCCGCTTTTCTGCTGCTATAAAAAGCGGAGCTTCGGGGACGTTAGCAGCTATGGCCAAACAGGCAAATACAGGAAAGAGCGTCATTAATTGCGTGAATCTTCCTACAAGGGTCTGTACTGATCAGACGGCTGTCCGAGGATGAGCTATACACTGCAACGACCCTGAGCAAAGGAAGCGCCATGAACCACACCACTTTCTGGCTGACCGCGAACGACCACAGCCGCCTGTACGTCAATCAATGGCTGCCGGAAGCGCCGCCGAAGGCGTTGATCATGGTGTCCCATGGCATGGCCGAGCACGGCGGGCGCTATGTGCGCCTGGCCGAAGCGTTGTGCGGGGCGGGCTACGGTGTGTTTGCCCTGGACCAGCGTGGCCATGGCCGCACCGCCGACGAGGGCACCCTGGGCCTGTTCGCCGAGCAGGACGGTTGGAACAAGGTGGTGGGCGACCTGGCCAGCCTCAACCAGCACATCGGCCAGCAACTGCCGGGAGTGCCGATCATTTTGCTGGGCCACAGCATGGGCAGCTATATCGCCCAGGCCTACCTGCTGCACCACAGCGCCAGCCTGCATGGGGCGGTTCTCAGCGGTTCGAATTTCCAGCCGGTGGCGCTGTACCGCGCCGCGCGGCTGATCACCCGTGCCGAACGCCTGCGCCAGGGCTTACGCGGCCGCAGTGCGCTGATTGAGTGCCTGTCGTTCGGCTCGTTCAACCAAGCGTTCAAGCCCAACCGCACGGCTTTCGACTGGCTCAGCCGTGACCCGGATGAAGTCGACCGCTACCTCCACGACCCGCTCTGCGGGTTCCGCTGCACCAACCAACTGTGGTTCGACCTGCTGGGTGGCTTGCAGCAAATCAGCAAAGCGTCCAATCTCGCGCAGATCGATCCGGGCTTGCCGATCCTGGTGATCGGCGGCGAATGTGATCCGGTGAGTGAAGGCAAGCGTCTCAAAAGCCTGGCCCATGCCCTGCGTGAGGCCGGCTGCCAGAACCTGCAACTGAATATCTACCCGCAGGCGCGTCACGAAGTGTTCAACGAAACCAACCGCGACGAAGTCACCGCGGATGTGCTGACGTGGCTCGACCAGGCCCTGACCTTGCGCAGGCCGGCTCGCTGCGAATAATTTTTCGTTTAAAATCAGCCAATTAAATTATCGATTAGCCACAGGATGCACCTTTAGATGACCCAGGTAACCAACACCCCTTACGAAGCCCTCGAAGTCGGCCAGACCGCCAGCTACAGCAAGACCGTCGAAGAGCGCGATATTCAGTTGTTCGCCGCCATGTCCGGCGACCACAACCCCCTGCACCTGGATGCCGAATTTGCCAAGGCGACCATGTTCAAGGAGCGAATTGCCCACGGCATGTTCAGCGGCGCCCTGATCAGTGCGGCTGTTGCCTGTGAGCTGCCTGGGCCGGGCACGATCTATATCGGCCAGCAGATGAGCTTCCAGAAGCCGGTGAAAATCGGCGACACCCTGACCGTGCGTCTGGAAATCCTCGAGAAGCTGCCGAAGTTCCGCGTGCGTATCGCCACCCGCGTGTTCAACCAGCGCGATGAACTGGTGGTGGATGGCGAGGCGGAGATCCTCGCGCCACGCAAGCAACTGGTCGTGACGTTGACCGAGCTGCCGGCCATCACCATCGGCTGATCAGCTCCCATAAAAAATCCCCGCATCGGCGGGGATTTTTTATTCAGCGACGACTCACGACTGAGCGCGAGCCTGGTTACGCAGGGCTTTGACCTGATCGTGATTGCGTTGCACGCCGTGGTACTGACGCTCAACCAGGTCACGGATACCCAGCAGGTTGTGCTTGTTGATCTTCTCGATCGCTTCTTTGTAAGCCTTGAGTGCGTGATCTTCACCGCGCTCGGCTTCGTTCAATACAGCCTCTTCGTCTTTACCGGTCACCATCGACTTCACATCGACCCAGCCACGGTGCAGGGCGCCGGCAACGCTGCCGGAATTTTCCGGATCGCCACCCAGGGCACGCACGGCGGTTTTCAGCTCGGCCACAGCGGTTGTGCAGTCTGCGGAGCGCTTGGCAAACAGCGCTTTGAGTTCTGGATGTTTGATGTCGTCAGCGCACTCTTTAAAACCTTTTTGACCGTCAATGCTGGTTTCGATCAGGTCGTTCAGTACCGAGATGGACTCTTTATTGATATCAGTCATTTTTCAATTCCTTATGCCGGTTGAGAAAGGTTGTCTGAATGATTGCAGCGGCCGTGCCAGGTTTTAAAAAACGACTTTCTCTTTTAATTTCAATATCTTAAAAATATTTGAACGTT
>ERZ1463034.313-NODE-313-length-11679-cov-6.852202_pt1 | contig 11679 bp, 12 predicted proteins | sample MGYA00564480_ERZ1463034 | MGnify/ENA primary metagenome ERZ1463034 (study PRJEB39244, sample SAMEA3635122) | Helicobacter pylori | study: EMG produced TPA metagenomics assembly of PRJEB11511 data set (Assembly of a 5300-year-old Helicobacter pylori...
GGAGACGAAGAACGAGGTGAAGAGTCGACTCCTTCTGAATGTTGTAGTCCGAGAGAGTGCGGCCATCCTCGAGCTGCTTGCCCGCGAAGATCAAGCGCTGCTGGTCCGGGGGGATGCCTTCCTTGTCTTGAATCTTCGCCTTGACGTTGTCGATCGTATCGCTCGACTCGACCTCGAGGGTGATGGCTACGGAGGGTCGTTAGCTTCCTGCGAGTGACGAAGCGGAGGGAGGAGGACGCACTCTTGCCGGTGAGGGTCTTGACAAAGATCTGCATGCCACCGCGGAGACGAAGAACGAGGTGAAGAGTCGACTCCTTCTGAATGTTGTAGTCCGAGAGGGTGCGACCGTCCTCGAGCTGCTTGCCGGCGAAGATCAAACGCTGCTGGTCCGGGGGGATGCCCTCCTTGTCCTGAATCCTGCACGACGGGGTTACCAGTCAGCAACCCGCTCTCTCCTGCACGCCCCACGTGTCCCCCAGACTGAAACCGTAACTCACTTGGCCTTGACGTTGTCGATGGTGTCGGAGGACTCAACCTCGAGAGTGATGGCTGTGGGGGGGTCGTAGTCAGCTTTCCGCACTTCGGAATCGCACGAGGGCACGGCGTACTCTTGCCGGTAAGGGTCTTGACGAAAATCTGCATCGTTGATAGTGTTCTGAGGGAGGTCTGAGGGAGGGTAGACGGGTGGCGAGTCAGTCTACGTGTTCCGGGTGGCGTTCAGGGGGGCGATGCCGGTCGAACTGACCTTGTGGGCTGGGCAGGGGGATGCTGGGGAGTGTTGCTGGGGAGTGCTGCGGTCTTGAGAACGAGGTTGCTGGTGGCGAGTGAAGTGGAAGAGGATAAGAGAGATTCTCTCGAAGTTCGAAGTCGATGACAGGCACTCGCCGCGGCTGCGGATCCTTCCTTCCGCGACACGGCCTCTCTCGAATCCTATCGCGGAACAGCGAACAGCGAGACTTGCAGAAGCGCGGCGAACACGACCCGATTCTCCTCCCTCTCCTCTACTCCGTAAAGACCTTGTTCGGGATCTTGAGAGGCTCGACGTTCCAAATCTCCTGCGAACGCAACGAGAAAGGGTCAGCAGCGAACAACAACACAAGTACAGAGGGACACGCACGTCGGCGTACTGCATCACCGCACGATCGGAGCTGAACTTGCCCATGCGAGCAGTCGTGTGGATCGTCTGAGAAAGGGCTCAGCGCGGTTCTCGGTGCTCGAAGAGGAAAGCTCACCTTGGAGATCCAGGCAGGCCGGTCGACGTACGCCTCGTCAATCATGCGCTGCGCCTCGAGGTCTGTAAAGTGGGATAAGTATAACGGCGGCGAGCAGGAGAAGCGAAAGCCACGCACACGACAGGAAGTCGTCGCTGACGAGGTCTGCACACAAAGTCAGCTCCCGTTGCGAAGACACCTCAGGAACAACGACTCACAAAAGTCCTTGCCCTCAAAAAGCGTCGAGAGGAGAGGATCAAAGACGCTAGCTTCGCCAAACTGGCCCGAGCGGATCGCGTTGACGGCCTGCATGAGCTCGCTCGGGTAGTCGCTCTCGTCAAAGTAGTGAGCGCGACGGAGGTTGGGAACGTCCGGGGTGAGGTTGCCGAAGAAGAAGACTGCGAGAAGGTTTTAGAGCGAGCGTGCGAGGTTGGGAGACCAGGAACTGACCATTCTCGTCGCCGATCTCCTCTGCGATCTCGATGTTGGCTCCGTCCTGAGTTCCGAGCTGCCGAAAGTCCCCTTCAGTTGAGATCCAAAGGGAAGCGGCATAAGGGACTCACGAGTAATCCTCCGTTGAGACAGAACTTCATGTTGGAGGTTCCCCTGCGCGCAAGTCGAATTAGCGAGTGTCGCGAAGTGCACTTGCAAACTTACGAAGCTTCGGTTCCAGCAGTCGAGATGTGCTCCGAGATGTCTGACGCAGGAATGAGGATCTCCGCGATGCTCACCTGGGGATGAGCGACATCAGTCTCACTTCCAGCCTCGCTACGAAACATCACGCACGCTGTAGTCGGGGATGAAGACGACCTGGAGCACGTCGCCAATTTCTTTGTCGTCCTGAATTGTCTTGGAGACGGCGTTGATGAGGCGAATGATCAGTTTGGCCACAAAATACCCTGGGGCAGCCTTGCCAGCAAAGATGGACACGCGGGGGACGACCTTCTTGCGCTCAGCGGGCGTCATCTTCTTGAGAGCTAGGTAGCGGTAGATCGTGCCGAGGATGTTCATGAACTGCCTGTCCTCAAAAGCCGTCAGTCAGGCGCCGATAGAGACGAGCGCTGGTACAGTCGAGCGCTCGAAGAGCGCACCTTTTGTACTCATGGATACGCTTTGACATGACGTCGAAGAGCGCGTCGCGGTTGATGGGAATGCCGAGCGTCAGCTCGATGTAGGTCGCCAAACGACGCTTGTTGTCCAGCTGTGGAGGAAAGATGATCAGCTCGTCCTTCGCAGGGGCATCGCAGGCACGCACCTTGATCTCGTTCCACTCCTTCTGGAAGTCGAGGTCCTCCGCGTACTGCGAGAGACCCTGAAGCTTGGTCGCGTCGAGAAGCCAGTCGTCGTTTCCGAACTTGGACGTGATGAGCGCCGCCAGCGAAGGGTTGGCTTGCAAGAGCCAGCGACGGGTCGTGATCCCGTTCGTGACGTTCGTGAAGTGGTCGGGGCCGAAGAAATCTGCAAAATGGCGCCGTCAGTTGGCGACGAACGACCCTGCGACGACAAAAGACAAACCGACGAAGTCTGCAAAAGGCGTGCGTCAGTTCAAGACCAAGCGCGTGAATAGCAAAGACTGACCGTGCATCATCTCTTTGACCAAGCCCGAGTGAAGCTCTGCGACTCCGTTGACCTTGTGCGAGCCGATGACAGCGAGGTAGGCCATGCGAACCCTGCAAAGCCCTATCAGGGCGCGAACTTTGCCGACGCAACATAACAACGCACTGCTGCTGAGGGCCTTCCTCGATCAAGGACATGCGCGACAGCCTCGCGAAATCTCCTGGGTAGCGCGCCTCGACCAACTGGAGGAAAACGAGGTTCTGTAGGCACAGTACGAGGCGTCAACGTGCGGCTCTGTAGCGTTTATAGGCAGAGTTGAGCGTACGATGTCGTAGATCAGCTGCATGTGTCGGGGGAGGAGACTCGACATGAGAGGGACGGGCCACTTCTCGAGCGCCTCGGGCATGACAGTGTGGTTGGTGTATCCAAACGTCTTCTGGACGATCGACCAGGCCAAATCCCAGGGCTGAGCCTCCTCGTCGATGAGGATGCGCATGAGCTCGACTGCGATGGTTCCCAGAAGTCAGCATCCCAGACCCCCAGACCGCGACGCTCCATCAACTCGAACGTACCGATCGCCATCGTGGGGTGCGTGTCGTTGAGCTGAATCGCGTTGTACTCCGGGAAGAGCTCCCAAACCTGCGAACGAGTCAAGGCGCGAGGGAGAACTGCTGAAGGAGAGGACGCACGAGGCCAAGCTTCTTGAAGCGACGAATGATGTCGCTGAGACTGGCTGCGACCCAGAAATACCTACTCTCGGATTAGCTTGCACGCTTTACAGCTGCCTTGAAAGCGAGCTCACTGTTGCTTGAGCCTCAGCGTCTTCCCCGAAAGGAAGTTGTCGTTGGGGTAGAGAACGCGCGCTGTGTGCGAAGTCGGCTCAGGACTCGAAACTAAGGCGAGGAAGAAGGCAAGGAGAGCGCACTGATGTTCTCAGCCTCCTCAGCCTCTCGTACCGACTTGTCGTAGTCACCGGCGTTGAAGCTCGCAAGGTCGAACGCCCTCTTCGGTCGCGACGCCCAGAGACGGATATTGTTCGTGTTCTGCGTCTTAAACCCAGGGATAGGGAGATCTGCGATTTGACAAGAACGTCAGCCGTCTGCGAAGGAGTCAGGAAAGGGAGGAGCGCGCCGTAGGGAACCGCGAGGACCTCGAGTCCTCCAGTCCAGGTTCCAGGTCCCTTGCCGTCGGCGCCCCTCGTCGCCTCGCCGTAGAACTTGATCTCGACAGAGGCGTCCAGTCGGGGAATCTCCCAAGGCTGCGAGTGCGGTCAAGTCGGGCTTGCTGGCCTCTAAAGCGCGCACGCACGTTGGAGTGGTCGAGCCACGGGTCAGGAACCTCTAGCTGAGCTCCGTTCGAATCGAGAAGCTGCCTGAAGATGCCGTACTGGTACCTGAGCCCATATCCCCAGGCAGGGCTGCGAAGGTGGATCAGCTGTGGGGCCTGCGAGGCACGTTACGGAGCTCTGCGCACATGTTCATGGCTGCGAAAACGTCAGCTTCGATCAATCCAGATAGCGAGTTGAGCACGACGCACTGCTGAGGGAATCCATGTAGCAGGAAGCGAGACGACCCAGTCCTCCGTTTCCGAGACCAGCGTCACGCTCACTCTCGAGCACGTCCTCCACGTTGAAGCCAAGCGAGGTGATGGACTCGGTGTACTGATCCTTGACGTTCAGATTAAGGAGAGCGTTGTCAAGACTGGGTTCGACAAGAGTCAGCCGGAAAGTGGTAACGCGATGCAGCTTGCTGCTCACCTCTTGCCCATGAGGAACTCGAGCGAGAGGTAGTAGACGCGCTTAGGCTTCTTCTGCGTGTGGTAGATCTGCGTATCGTTCCACCTCGCGATCAGCCTGTCGCGAACGGAGAGCGCGACAGCAGTGTATGCGGAGAGCTCGTCGATGTCTGCACGCGCCGTCAGCTCTCACTCCCTTGCACGCCTCGACCCAGAGCTCAACTTACTGTACGGAGCTCGAGCAAGAGTCGTCGAGATGTGCTTGACGACGTTGGCAGAGATGGTGGCCGGATCTGTCTGGAGGGCCTCCTCGCACGTGTGGATGGCCGACTTCCAGGTCTTGGGTTCTCCAGGGAAGATCTCGGTGAGCGTCGTGCCATCGGGAACGAAGAATCCAGTGGCAGAGCGCTGCAAGACACGTCGTCAGCTCCACCTCTGGCTGCCCCAGCCCGACCCCCGCAATCTCCGCTCCCTCCAGCTGCACTGCGCCAGCACGCAGAGATGCGAGAACCTCTCCACCAGCAGTAGAGCTCACCTTGTGGACTCGGGGTCGCACGGGGCTGACCTCTGCAGCGTAGGCGTTGACGTCCGTCTGGGAGACAAAGGAGCTTAGTTGACCTTCAACAAGGGAGCGTGCGAGCTTACCGTAGCTCGAGGAGAGGGAGGCCCTGCCCTGAATTGGTGCTCCTGGTGCTGGCCGCTAGTGTCTAGCGGAGCGGGCGGCATGATGGTTTGAGAGAGACCTTGACTTGGGCGACTCGATCGCGCGCTATCCTCTTGCTGATCGCTGAGTTCTGACTGCTTCTCTTTTCGGGTCGTGGCCGGAGTATTGACGAGCAGTGCGTTGGTATCACAGAATGCAGGAGCTGAGAAGAGAGAGAGTGTCGAAATCTAGAAAGAGCTGCTGAGGGCGAGATCTGGCCGAGCTCTGAGAGACTGCGCTGCCGTTCTATCTCCCCCGTGCTCTCCCCAGGTCCAGCGTATCCGGTTTAACGCTCGTGACTGCGTACAAGGACGTGCCGCAAAGAATCAGAGCTCTGCTCGGTTCTCACAAGGTCCTGCGAAGCCACTCGCAGCTCGCTTCGCACCTCGCTCCAGCTTTTCGGATCCTAGGAGACACGAAGTACACGATAAGACAACAAGGGAGTCTTCGATTTTTACGCCTTCAAAGCCTCCGCCCTCCGCAATACCGTCCCACACGCCGTGACGACCGCCAACACCTCTCCGAGCAACTTCCCCAACCCAAAGTCCTCCAGCGTCGTGCTCACGAGCTTCTCCTCGAGCCCAATCAGCGCCTCGGCTCCCTTCTTCGCTCCCGTCAGATCCGGCTTCTCCAACTGCATCATCACAGCGTCCTTCTTCGTCCCACCCTCGTGCGCCGCCGTGAGCGCCTCGAAGATGCTCTCCTCGCCGCCGGCCAAGAGCTCGACCGACGCGCCGCCCGCCGGGTTCCCCATGGCGACCTTGACCGTCCTCGCGACGTTGCGGAGGACGAGGCAAGCGAGGTACCCCAACCCTGTCACCTCGCCCGCTTCGTCGACCTGGGCGTGGTACCGTTCGTGCTTCATCGAGAAGACGAGGTCGGGGACAGGGGCGTTTGGGTCTTCGACGGGCGTAGGAGGGTCGCCGTAGCCGGTAGGAGGATGGTAGGTCGGCATGTGGGTGCGAATATGGAGGGAGAGATCGTTGGTGCGGAGGAGGGGGTCAATTTCGTTCGACGAGTAGGTGCAGCCGCCCCAGAGGCAGAGGGAGGGAGGGTCGTCGACGGCGAGATGGGTGTGGTGAAGGTGCCAGTAGAGAGAGGCGGCGGAGTCGGGTCCGACGGGATCGTAGCAGGGTCCCCAGCGGCAAACGAAGACAGTCTTCATGTCTGCAGCATCCTCATTAGCGAAGCATCTTCTTCAGACGACCAAGAGGTGAACGCACTGGTACGATCGCGCACGCGGATCCCCTTGATGATAAACTTCTTCTCAGGGACCTCTATGACCATCGGCATCGCTTGCGGGAAGGCTTCGGTCGACATCTTGATGACATCGGCAGCAGGGAGGAGACCGGTCTCCGTCTGGCTGAGCAACTCAAACTCGGCGCGGTAGGCGGTCCAGAGAGCGACTTGAGTGATTTCGCCGTCGGGGTGATCCTCGAAGCAGTATCGCATCCTGCAATCAGAACGAGGCTCATCAGTCGCAGCGACGAAGAGGGGCAGAACGGTTCCTCTCACCAGGTCAGAGCCCGCGCAGGTTCAGCAAGACTCAAGAGCGCCTGCAAGTCGTCCGGGTCGACTTTAAGCTGCGGCTCTTTTGCCCGCTCGACCGTCCTTCGTCGAATATGCCTCGCCGGGCGCGTCGCCGCCCACACTGCTCCCTCGCCCTCAGGCATCGGGATCGTGACTTCCAGCGTCTCCTTCGTGGCGCCGAGATGAAGCTTTGTGCAGATAAGGCGGAGGATGTGGACCAGCTCTGGCCGTGCGCAAAGGAGGGCCGAGTTAGCGGGGAGGAGGGTGTGCTGGTAGATGAAGTCGAGCGCGACGGTCGAGATTTCTGCGTCGGCGAGGGGGAGGAGCTCAATGGCGGTTTGAATGGGGTGAGGGTAGGGAGAGGTGGGAGGGTAGGTGATCAAGGCGAGGGCGGCGTCGGAGAGTTCGTTGAGGGACAGGTTGGTGAGGCAGCGGAAGGCGGCGAGGACAAGGGCGCGGTCGGCGGAGCGAGTGAGGGAGACGAGGAGGGGGAAGAGGCGGACGGAGGGGGAGGAAGGGTCTTCGGGGGTTGCGGGAAGTTCTTGAGAGAGGGAGCGGCCGGGGAGGGCGAGGGGGATGTGTTGGCCTACGATCTCGAGGACCTCGAGGAGGTACACCCGCAGCTCAGCCGTCTCCTCCCCATCCAGCCCTTCCCTCGAGCCCTCCTCCAGCACGTCCGTCACGACCTGCGCGAGCCTCTTGTAGTCGACAAACGCCTGCAGGTTGACCTTTTCCGTCGAAAGGTTCCTCAGCACCGTCGCCGCCTCCGTCGCCCTCCTCCTGACCATCTCTCGCCCCTCATCCACCCATAAACCATACAGTCCTCCCTCCCCCTCGTTCCGCTCCTTCGCACGCGCGTCCAAGAAGGCCTGCACGAGTTCAAACAGTCCTTCGAGGAGGCCGGGGAATTCGGCCGCGCGGAGGAGTTCGACGTCCGAGAAGGAGACGAGGATGAGGCGTTCGAGAGCCCAGTCGACTTCGGAGGGAATCTGGGAGCGAAGGGCGAGGACGATGCGGTTGGAAGGACTGCCTCCTTCGAGGTAAGTAGCTGCGCGCGCAGGGTTCAGCCCAGCGCCCTCGTTCGCCCTGCACGAATGAGGAACTCACGACCGCCGAATGTACGCGCCCACTTGGCCCTCGCCATGCTTCGTAGGCTGACGTGGGCTCCGTTGGAGCTGCCGACGCCGCGACCTGGTTGCTGTTTGTAGGCGGAGGGGACGGCAGAGGAACCGCGCTGGGTCGAGTACGGCGCCGTGCGCTGGCCTCCTGGCGTGCTGAAGCTTGCCTGACGCGACATTTGCCGTAGTTGCAGCTCCGCGAGTTGGTGGGAGAGGCGGAGGGAGAGAGGCGCCCGTCGCGCCCTCCGCGCCCTCCGCCAAATTTGCCCTGGGGGTCGGTCGCCCCTCCTCTCCTTGACGTTCCTCCCGCCCACCTCTCTGGAATGGGAGCGTCTAAGTATACGAGAGAAACGTTTCAGTGGCTCTTGCCAGTCTCTCCCACGTTGAGCCCATTCAGCTTCCTGTGAATGCAGAATCCGCATCTTCGCCTCGCTCCTTCTCTCTCTCTCTCTCCGTCATTCTTGCGACGCGCAACAAGTTCGCAAGACCAAGTAATAGACATTCCCAGCAAAGAAGCCCTGCGATAAACCCCCGGGATCGGCGACACTCTAATGGTTCTTCTTCCTGCGAACGCGAATGAACCGTCAGCATCGTCGACAGCGAAGGGAAGAAAGGACGAACCTGCGTCCTCCACCCTTCTTGTCGCGCTTGGCAATCTTCTTTAGCGCCCGCTGCTCCTTCTTCATCAACGGATCCACCATCTGCGGCGCACCCAACCCCGCATCAGCGACCGTCCTCGCTCGAACGAACAAAGAACGAACCTTGTAGCGACCCTTGACTCCCTTCGGCCGACCCTTGTTGCCCCTGTTGTTGCCCTTGGCGACAACGAGCTTGATCTCCCTCTTGACAGGCTTGGACCCAGCGCTCGCGCTCTTCGACAGGACCTTGGCGATACTGGCCGCCTTCTCCTTCTCGGTGAGGCCGTTGTCCTCGTCGTCGTTGATGCCCTGCGCCTTGGCCCTCGTCTTCTCGATCCTGCGAATCGTGCGCATCTTTTTGCGCGCCTTGGCCTCGGCAATCTTCTTGATCGGACGGGCGTTGAGCGCACGAAGCTTCTCGCGGATCGCGGCGACCGCGTCCTTGGTGACGGGGATGTTGTTACGGAAGTGCCGTTGTTCGTCGTCGAGGAACCACGAGGGGAGACCGTCGCCCCCGACGATGGACGTGTGGCGGTTGAAGCCGTCGTCGATGAGCTGCGTCTTGGTGCGTTCGCGGTTGACGAGTTGTTGAGCGAGCGTCATGGCCTGGGCGGTAGTCAATCCGAGCTCTGCACGAGTACCGTTGTCAGTCGCGAGGAAGGGACAGGAGAAAGAAACGAGAGATCGCACCTTCGATTCGCTGCCGTTTCAGTTCCTCGGCGTCCTCCTGCGCCTTGAAGTCCGCCTCCTCCGCCATATCGGGATCCTCGACATGACTCTCGACCGCTCCCTCAAAGTCGTCGTCCGACTCGGCGTCGTCCTCCGCGTCCGCGTACTCCTGCACCCCACGTCAGCCCTCGCTCCGGCACCACGACTCGAAAAGGTACGCACCGCCAAAGCCTTCGCCTCCGCCTCCGCATCCTCCTCATCCATCTCCTCCCAAACCCCCGAAACGCCCTCCTCCCCCTCCTCCTCCGAAACATCCTCCTCCTCGGGCGCCTCGCCCCTCATCATCTCGTCGAGCCCGGCCAGGCCCTTGAAGACGGGCTGATCGAACCACTGCGCCGCCGCACGCTTCTTGTCCGACACGCGTTTCTCGTCCGAGATGGGCTTGGCGAGGTTCGTAATGAGCTTGCCGTCCCGGGCGCGCTTCTTCGAGTCGGCGAGCGCAGCGGCCTTGATCGCTCGCTTGGAGAGGACGGGCTTCGCGACGACTTGGACCTCGTCGTCCTCCTCGACGTCGTCCTCCTCCTCTCCATCGACGTTCATCCCGTCAGCGACCTCGACGCGGTCCGGTCCATCGTCGTCCGAGTCGTCCGAATCGCTCGGCATAGGCGCCGGATCGTCGTCCTCCTCCTCGCTCTCGTCATCCGACCCAGGCGCCTTGATCCCACCCCACTCTCCTCCTTCGACCGCGTCCCTCTTCCTCCTCTCCTCCTTGGCCTTGTGCTTTGCGTCGCGCTCAATCTTGTGCTGGTGGAACTGGTCGTACAGCGCATCGAGACTGCGCTCCAACCGCTGGGTCTTGCGCTCCTCCTCGTCGACGTCCGAATCCAACTCGTCCTCGTCCTCCTCCTCAATCTCATCGAGGTCGTCGTCCGAAACTCCACTATCGACATCGCTCCCGAGTCCGCCCTTGACGCCTTTGCGCTCGACGCCGCCCTCGACTTCTCCAAGATCGAACATGTCGGAATCGTCGACGCCGTCTTGTCGCTCGAGTCCGATATCCATAGGCGTGATCATGTTGAGCTGCATGCGCTGGACGTCGCGCGTCTTGCGCTCGTTGAGACGACGACGCTCGCGGCGACGACGGAGACCATCCTCCTTGGCGAGACGACCGAGCTATGAAGGAAAAGGCGTGAGTTCGTGCGAGCGAGAGGAGGGGAGGATGGCGACGTACCTCCTCCTCGATCTGTTCCTCCTCGTCCAGAGGCTCGACTTCAGCCTTCTCGGTGTACTCCTCCGTCTCCGTAACCTTGTGATCGAGACCGAGCTACGAAAGACAGGTCGTCAGTACGAGTTGCGAAGCGGCGGAGAGGAAAGGACCGTACATCCTCGCGAATCGCCAAGCGGTACTTGAGGAGGATCTTGAAGTCCTTCTTGCCCAGAACCTTGAGATCCTCGACGCTCGCCTTGACCTCGGCAGTCGTCAGAGGGTTCTTGAACAGCCTAGCGCACGAGAGAACGAATCAGCTCCATCTCTTTCGCACACAGCAACGCCCGACTCACTTCTTGTCCTCGTCCGCGATCCACCTCATCCTTCCGACCATGCCGAGGACTCCAATCGGGTCAACACTCCGGATGAACTCCATCACTCCGCACTCCTTGTAGAGGACGAGATCTCCCTCGTCGTATCCATCACGGTGCCTCCTCTTCTTCTCGGGGTGGAAGACGTTGAGGCTGGTCGGCGTAAGAGTGTCCTTGGTGGACATGGTCGCGGTGAGGGGGTTGGGCGCGTTCTTGTCGGTTCCATCGACGTCGGAGAAGACGTGCTTCGCGCTGAGGAGCTTGGGGTCGATCCGAGCCGGCGCGAGGTACCCCGTGCAGACGACAAAGATCTCGGCAGAGACGTTACGCGACGAGGGGGGCTTGGTCGCTTCGACTTTGGTGAAGAGCTGGTTGAAGACCCAGAGGAGCGAGTTGTAGTCCTTGGAGCGGAAGACCTTGGTGACGAACGTTCCGCCAGGGGTGAGGAACTCGGTCGCGAGCTTGAGGGAGGAGAGTACGAGCTCGACTTGAGTGAAGGCGTCCTGCACCCACGCGGCTCCGACGTTGGGGGCTCCATCGTGAAGAACGCTGCGAGAGAGAGCGCAAGTCAGCTCTCCCTTCCTTCCCTTCTTGCCCGGAGTCCCACTCACACGTCCGCCTTCCAGTCCTTGACCTCTGCACGGATACTCCTGCGGCACTTGTCGGTCGTGATGTCCTCGACGAGGGTGATGCAGCGAGGGATGGGTTTGATGGCGACGAGATCGACTCCGACGATGATAGAGTTGGGGGGCATGTGCTTGGCTGCGACTTGAAGCCATCCTCCGGGAGCGGCACAGAGATCGATCACGCAGCGGGCGGTGGAGAGGAAGTCGTATTTGCGGTTGAGCTGGATGAGCTTGAACGCTGAACGAGCGCGGTAACCCTGCTCTCTGCGTGGAGATCGGAAGAGCGTCGTGTAGGGAAAGAGTGTTCGCAGGGTG
>ERZ1463034.314-NODE-314-length-11672-cov-6.113627_pt1 | contig 11672 bp, 9 predicted proteins | sample MGYA00564480_ERZ1463034 | MGnify/ENA primary metagenome ERZ1463034 (study PRJEB39244, sample SAMEA3635122) | Helicobacter pylori | study: EMG produced TPA metagenomics assembly of PRJEB11511 data set (Assembly of a 5300-year-old Helicobacter pylori...
CGAGATAACCTGGGTGACTGGAGTTCAGACGTGTGCTCTTCCGATCTACTTTTTTTTTGACATCAATCCTATCGTGTCGTTGTCTACCCCCCAGCGTGCAGGGACTCGCGCCACGCTTCAGCAAGCAGGCCTTACTCCCCACGCCCCCCCCCACCAACACTACCGCGCCGCCGCCGCCACCGTCACCTCGACGAACCCTTCGAGGAGAACCACACTCAATCCACCGAGGACAACTCTCTCGAGACACCCTACCCTACCAAAGCTGACGCTACCGCACCCCCCGATCTCCCCATCATGTCCGACCCTTCCCGCCGCTCTCAGAAGCCGGGCGACGCCCCCACCCTCCTTGACCGAACCCCCGTCGCCATACGAAGCTTTCTCACTCGACTTGACTTCTTCTTCAAGCTCTCAGAGGTGAAGAACCATAAGGAGGTCGAGGACGAGTTGCGCATCATGTACGCAGGGAATGGTCTCGATGAGGAGGAGCCGGCGGCGTGGTACGAAGGGGCACAGGAGGAGCTTACCGCTATGAGCTGGCAGGACTTCCAGGAGGCGTTCCTGCGGCGTGCACTGCCGCCGGGATACCTTTGGGATGCCCTCGCTCGCGTGAGGAGCAACCACGAAGGAGGACGCGCGTACGTGGACTGGTCGACGGAGATGCGGCAGGCGCAGTTGGAGATGGGAGTTGCAGCTTTCTCCGACCTCGACCTCATCCGCAAAATGCTCTTCAACACGGACTCTGAGCTTCGCCGTGAGCTCCAACAGGCCGACGTCCTCAAGGGTTCGGGCTACCACGAGGAGGAGATGGCGATCGTCAGCACCGGACGCATCGTCAAGGCGCGCACCCCCGTCATCACTGTCCCCCTCCCCGCTGGCACCGAGGCTCCAATCAATCCCCCGGTCCCCGCACCTCACATCAACTTCCTCATGTTTGACCGCACCGCTAGCGCCAAGTGGGACCTCATCTCTTCCCGGCGCGCCGACGCCGTTGCCTCCGCCCTCGGAGCCGCAAGGAAGTACCTTGCCCCCAAGCCGACTTCCGCCGCCGCTCTAACCGCCACCCAAGCCGCCAGGACACCGTCCTCGACGCCTTCCTCTGTACCCTCGAGCTCGACGCCTCGTCGTGAGGGGCGCATTCCCGCCCTCACCAACCTCGAGCGTCAGTGCCTGGACGCGAACGACGGATGCTTCAAGTGCCGCCGCCCAAAGGTCTTCCACAAGTCGCGCACGTGCGACAATGAGTGGGCCCAGGTCCCCTTTGTCGTCCCCGCCGGCTGGGACAAAGCAACAAACACTGTCATCACCCCCGTCGTTGCCGGCCTTCGCGCTATCAACCTCGAGGCTTGCGCCAAGCAGAACTCGGGATACCTCACGGAGGACGAAGCGCTCACGTCGGACTCGGAAGAAGAAGAGTGTGTTGAGCTCCACTTTCCTCCCCTCTCCATCGAGCTTGTCGGAACCAATCGAAGCATTCAGACCCTAGCTCTCGCTGACACCGGTGCCTCGTCGCCCTTCCTTTCAGGTAGGATCGTTGACGCACTGGGGATGGAGCAGCGAAGGTGGAAGGTGCCTAGAAAGGCGAAGCTTGCAATCAAGGGTCGAGATGAATCCGAGCTCGTTATCTCGCATTACGTACTAGTCCCACTCGTCTCGCAAACGGTTTGTGGGACGCGGGACTCACGTACTTTAAAGTCGCTGACCTGGAGGAGCCGTACGGCGCGATTCTCGGCGCCTCCTTCCTCGCCAAGCACCGCATTGAAGTCCACCTCAACCCTCCCTCGCTCCTGTATCGGTCCCTCTCCTCCCCCAACCTCGTCGTCGACCTTCTTGCCCCCAGCGCCAACCCTCCTACCCTTGCGGAAGCGAAGAAGACCATGTCGGCACGGGAGATTCGGTGGAGCGAGAGAACCGAACGGGAGGGGGCACAAACGGCGATTCTCGCGAGGGTCGCGGAACTGGAGAAGGAGGTGGTTAGGAAGGAGGAGGATCGGAAGGAGGAGAAAGAGCAGGCGGAGCGATTGGAGTAGTTGGCGGTGATTGATCGCGAGATGAGTGAGGAGTTTCCAGATCTCTTCCCGCTCGAGCTTCCGCCGGTCAGCGAGACAACCTCGACCACTAGACACCACCTCCGACTCATTGACCTAACGCTCATCCACAACCAGCGTGGCTACGCACCGCCTCGCCGCTACCTCGAGTCCTGGCGCCGTCTCCTCGATCAACACCTCGCCGCCGGACGCCTTCGACCGTCGTCCTCGCCCATCGCCTCTCCGGCGTTCATCATTCCGAAGAAGGACCCGACGGAGCTCCCTCAATGGGTCAACGATTACCGCAAGCTCAATGCCAACACCGTCAAGGACCGGACGCCGCTTCCTCTCCCTGATGAAGTTCTTCAGTCCTGCGCAGGAGCGAAGATCTGGGGCAAGATTGACATGACAAACTTCTTCTTCCAGACTTGCATGGCCGAGGAGGATATCGAGAAGACCGGCTTCAAGACGCCCTTGGGACTCTTTGAGTGGGTCGTTATGCCAATGGGACTCTGCAACGCGCCTGCTACTCACCAGCGACGCGTCAACGAGGCTCTCGGCAACCTCATCGGGCAGATCTGCTACGCCTACTTGGACGACATTGTCATCTGGTCGGATTCCGACAAACAACACCGCAAACGTTGCCGACAAGTCCTCGCATGCCTACGAAAGGCGGGACTCTACTGCTCCGTCAAGAAGACAAACCTTGCGAGCGAGCGAGTCGAGTCCTTGGGGCACGTTGTCTCTGCCGCAGGAATTGAGGCGGATCCCTCAAAGATTCGCAAGATTGTCGAATGGCCGCTTCCCAAGTCGATCAAGCAGCTGCGCGGCTACATCGGGCTTGTACAGTATCTTCGCAAGTTCATTCCCGGACTTGCGGAGCACACCGCCCACCTGACGCCTCTGACGAAGAAGAACGCGGCTCAGGATCTCAGCGGCTGTTGGACGCTCAAGGCTTGCCAAGCGTTTGAAGCCATCAAGCAGATCGTCGTCAACCTCGTCACCCTCAAGGCGATTGACCATTCCACAGGCGCAGATCCGATTTGGGTTATGACGGACTCAAGTTCGGTCGGCCTCGGAAGTGTCCTGCTCCAAGGACCGACGTGAGAGACGGGCCAGCCCGTGGCTTACCACTCTCAACAGTTCATTCCTGCCAAAATCAACTACCCGACGCACGAACAGGAACTGCTTGCGATCGTCGACACGCTCGCCGTCTGGCGGAACGAGCTCATGGGTCTGCCGTTCGTCGTTCCCTCCGATCACCTGAGCCTCCGTGCGTTCATGATGCAGAAGAACCTCTCGAGACGTCAAGCGCGATGGACGGAGGCCCTGGCGGATTACGAGTACACGATTGTCTACATCCCCGGTGAGAGGAACACCATTGCAGATGCCATGAGCCGCTACTCCTTCTCCGTAGAGGCTCCCGCGCTCGTCATTGCAGGAATCTCGGAGGTCTCAATTTCGACGGACTTTATCAGTCAAGTCAAGGTCGGCTACACTTCGGACGCCTTCTGCGTTCAAGCTCTCAAGAACGTCAAGTCGGTTCCGGGATGGAAACTTGAGGCAGGCCTTCTCTACTTCGAAGATCGCATCCTTGTACCAGCTGAAGCCCCGTTGCGAGAGGCGCTGCTACACGACGCTCACGATACTCTAGGTCACTTCGGAGATCGCAAGACGTACCAGGCGCTATCACAGTCCTTCTTTTGGCCCCGCATGCGAACCAAGGTCAAGGAGTACATCAAGTCGTGCGACGCGTGCCAGCGCAACAAGTCAAGGACTACAACGCTTGCAGGAGAGCGTCACGCCTTGCCCGTTCCAACACGCGCCTTCGCCGACGTCTCCGTTGACTTCGTTGCCCCATTCCCTCTCTGTGAGGGGTTCGACGGGGTAATGAGCATTACCGATCGCTTGTCGGGGTATTGTTGCCTTGTGGCGTGCAGGATTACTGATGATGCGAAAGCGACCGCCGACCGCTTCTTCAAGAACTGGCACCGCTTCTTTGGGCTCCCCGAACGGATTGTGAGTGATCGCGACATACACTTCACTAACAAGTTCTGGCAATCCCTCCACCAGCGTCTGAGAATTTGGGCCCGCGCATCCCAAAGTTGAGGCAATTCATTCTGTCAAGCTCCACGTTTGCCAGAGGCACTACACGAAACAGGATGCCAAGATAGTGGGTCCGCCACGCAAGTTCTCCCCTTGCAGGAACCCGAGCCAGCGCTGTTGGGCCGGATACGTGGATTTGGGCCCGCGCGTCCCGAAGTTGGAAGATGATTCGTTCTGTAAAGCTACTCGTTTGCCAGAGGCACTGCACGGAACAGGATGCCAAGATAAGGGCTCCGCCACGCATGTTCTCCCCTTGCAGGAACCCGAGCAAGCGCCGCTGGGCCGGAATCCGAGAATTTGGGCCCGCGCATCCCGAAGTTGAGGTGATTTGTTCTGTAAAGCCCTTCCTTTGTCAATCCTATTCGCGCACGCTGAAACCAGCCGCATTATTTTCCCACCGCGCGCAGTGTGCTCCTTCAGTAAGCTACGAGTCTGGCATTACCATAACCCCAACAAGCTACCCCTAATAGACCTCGCATCTACATTCCCAACCACCTCCCAGCTTCCTCAAAGTTCTCGCTCCTCCCACTCGCTCTCCTCTCCCCTTCAGCCCCTACAAACCGGTGCGCCTTGACGGCCTACAAATCCCTCCTCCTTGCGCTCTTGACCACCGGCGCTACCGCTCCCTGCAACCTCGCCACAAGCCCCGCGGTGTCCTCTTCGCTCGGTGGACTCGTCCCGGAGGTGAGGGACTGGGTGAGAGTGGCAAAAGATCCCCGCAAGGTGGGTAGGAGGAGGAGTCGATGGGATCGGTTTGAGTCAAAGTGGTGATCATTCTCTTGGAGAGGGCGGCGTTCTGGAGAATGGCGGGAGCGGAGAGACGTCGAGGTAGAGGATGGCGAGAAGGGGGAAAGGAGGAGGTCTGTGTTGTCAAAGTGGTCGCGTTGCTGAACCTCGAGCTGAGGTATCAACCCTCCTCCACTCCAACGTCCCCTGCCAACGAGCGACGCAGCGAAGATGTCAAGCGGGAATCGTTCCCGAAAGAGAGGAACGACCGCTGGTGCAGTTGCGCGCCGAGAGCTTGGACGACGTCCTCTAGGATCCCAGCAGTCGGTTGCTGTCGCTGCCGGCGGCGGCGCAACTGAGCTGACAATCCCGTGCTGGTGCGGGTCGGGACAGGCAGAGGGGTTGAAGGAGTGACGTGTCAAGCGGCGGAATCCTGGGAAGGCCTGAGAGGGTTGAGATCGATGATGCGAGGGGTTTGAAGCGGTCAAGGAGGAGGGAAGGTGTAGCTCGCTAGCGAGTTGGCGAAGGCGAGGTCAAGTGGGGCTGGAGAGGGGATGGCGTGGACGTATTGCGACGAGTAGGACGAGGTCGTCGAGCTGGTAAGATGGTCTGGAGGAGGAATTGGAGGGGGTGGGGAAGGGGTGACTGGCGCTGGGAGGTGTGCATGCGGGTCAGGATCGGGGGGTGAGGGTGGGCGGATCCCCCTGCGCGATTTGAAAGAGTTCTTAAGCTTCTTGAGCCTCCTCCCTCCTTGCTTCCCCCCGCTCGGCGGCGGGAGGAAGCCCGCCTGCGAGCGCGACGTCCGCAGGCTCCGGCCTCCCTTCCCAGCGTCCGTCAGCTGCCTCAGGCTGGAGCTCCTCCGCTCTCTTAGCTTGCCACGCCGTCTGACACTTCGTCCCAGTACTCTGATAAGCTCCTAGTCTTGATTCACACCAGTGGACTCACCTCCCTCTCGTGCAACCTCCGCCGGACCTCCTCCTCCTCCCATCCGTTCCCGACGATATCCGGGGGTTCGCTCGGTCCAGTCACCGCTCGAGTCGAGGTCAAACTGGCGTGAATTCATCGGCGCAGGAGACCTCGACTCGGTATTTGTCATTTGAATCGGGCCTGGATCTGGCCTGGAGAAGGGAGCAAAAGAAACCTCTTCAGCGAGTTCAAAGGCACGACGTGCTAAGGACAAGCAACAGGCGGGAGGAGCGCCTGCGGATCTCACCGATATATTGAATCCTGAACCTGACATCTCAGCCTCCGCGGAGTTGACAACAAATTTTGGCCGTTTTGCCAGGCTCCACTTTCGACCAGTTTGTCTTCTCTTAGGCGGAAGGCGAAGCGCGAGGAACTTATATCGTCAGCGGGAAGCGAAGTGAACTTTGACAGCCGTGCGAGAGCGAAGGAGCGAAGCGATGAAGGTCCGGCTTCGCAAGCAGAGGTGGGCCGAACTGGAGAGGTCTTTCGAGCGCAGGTCGTCGAGAGAGGCTTGACGCGAGGATTGAAGGGAAGAGGAGAGAGGAGCGAGGAATGGAAAGGAACCGAGGAGGCTTCGGAGTCCGGTGAGCGAGGATTGACTCCTGAAGTTGCGCTGGGCCCGAATTCGCTCGACGCTACAGTATCTGGGTACAAAGGTACACAAGGAATACAAAGACTAGCGCGCCTTCCCTAAGAGATCCTGACCGCCTTGTACTTACCGACAAACTGCTCCGCCTCCGCGATATAACTCCCCGCAGCCCTGTACAATCCAAACTGCGACGAAAACTGATCAGCTACGTTCCTCGTGCCAGAGAACCTAACGCACCTTGAGACTCGACGCACTCCCCGTCTGTCCGACCGCTTTGTAGCTCAGCAGGGGGACGTTCGGCCTGAGGCGATCGGAAGCGGTATACGACATGGACCCGTTCGCGCCGTACGTGACCGCGATCGAGTGAACGATAGTTCGGCCCCAGAAGCTCCTGCACGAAGAAGCGAGTTAGCTCTGGGACCGAAGAGAGGACGTGGAAGGAGAGGTACGAGATGGGGATCGAGGGGCAGGGCGTCGTTGTCGGCGAGCAGCGTTTGAGCGAGTCGACGACGATAATGTTGTCGAGGTAGGCGGAAAGAGTGAAGATGGGTCCTGTGGAGACGTCAGCGAGGTCGTCGTACAGCCGCAAGGGAAAGGGCGTACCGCTGACGCAGGGATCGCGAGAGAAAAGTTGCCTGCGAAGGTCGTGTGAGCGAGGGAAAAGCTAGAGAACCGCAAGACCCACCATAAGTGGAAGAAATGCTCCGACGTCTTGACTCCCGAGGTCAGGTACGTCCTGCCGGGCGTCGTCAGCGCTGAGGAGATCTCGAAAAAGAAAGATGAACGCACGTCCAGGTGTACGTCCAGGAGGTCCCCGCATCAGCTCCCGGCCAGCTGAGGAACTCGATACGCTGACGAGGCGATGGCGGTACGAAAGCAGTCGGCATGGGAGTCGAAGAGGTCGTAGCAGTTGTGCTGGTCGGCGGGAACGAAGTTGCGGTACCGCAAGTTGCTCGCTTCTGGAGTCCACCCAGAATCTCAGGAAACGCCTGGGAAAATTTTCAGCGATGTCCGAGGAAAGGAGCGAAAGGCAGGAACGCACCTGCCAGTACAGGTCCAAGTTCTCGTCGTCTCGCGCAGCCTGCTCTTGAAGTGAAAGCCCTGCGACGTTGAAGTGGAAGACGCCGGAGAGGAAGTCGAGGAGGCCACCGGTAGAAGTGGATGCAGCTGCGGTGTGTGTGCTTGTCCGCGAGAGGGCGGTTGTTGTTCGTGAGAGGGAGGTCGCTCTTAGAGATAGCGGAGTCGTCGTTCGTGTCGAGGGGGTCGCTGTTCTTGAGAAAGTGGTCGTGGTGGTCCTGGAGAGGGACTTTGGAGTTGATGAGAAGGAGTTGGAGGTTCGAGAGAGCGAAGTCGGCGAAGGGGCAGTCGTTGCGCGTGATGTGGATGTTGTGGCTCGTGAGGAAGTAGTCGTAGTCGTTCGTGAGAGGGAGGTTGCGGATGCTGGAAGGGAGGTCGTCGTACGTGATGTCGTAGTCGTTCCTGCGAGAGTTGGCGGATCCTGAAGCATTCCGGTCGAGTTGAGATACTGGCGGAAGCACGTCTGTAGTCGTTCGTGAGCTCGCGTCCTGCGGTTCAGGAGAAAGGTACCCACTCCGAGTCCGACGACTGTATTCGAGCAGGAACCAATAGCTAGCACTCCTGACGCTTGCCAGCGGAGGTTCGCGTTGATCTCGCCGTACATCATCCCTGATCCATCGGCGTAGCGAGTGGATTCGGCAAAGGAGCTGACAGGTTTGAACGGAGGTGCCGAGGACGAGGAGCTGGTTGTCTGCTGTCTGGAAAGGAAGACGGTCAGGTCGGAAGCGGAGCAAGGAACGGCGAGCTCACCTCTTGTTGATCCCTGAGATAGTCGGCCTTCCCACCGCCACCAGTGCAGAGACCAAGAGCCAGATGCAAGCCGATACAACCTGTAGAACGCGCATCTGCTGCCGAGTTGAGCACGAAGAGAGATGGAGAGAGTGGCAGAGCGGCTTCTTCGACGGGGAGAAGGAGGTCGCGCTCGCCGTTCAGGCACGGCGTGGCGGCGCTCGTGGCAATTGATCGGAGGCGTGGTACAGACCAGCAGGCCGCGCAATCCCTCCCGAAACCGGAGTCCAGTGTGTTGTCCAGTAATGAAGTGAATTTGCTCCCAGTGAGTCGAGGCAGCCTGGGCCTATGGAGGTGCGAGTCAGGGGGGCCGGGACGATCCGCCGGGACGAGGACCTGGAGAGCAAGACGTGCGGAGATGTGCCAAGAGCAGTTCGAGGCGTAGCGGTGCGCCGGGGAGGAGCGGCGTAATGTACCTGAAGTCAGAGAAGCTGAGCCAGTCTCAGCGATCCTCGCGGGTGCTGGTGTTGGACTGGCTCACCTCGCAGTAGTCGCTGCTGTAATCAATTGCCTAAAGAGAGAGATCGATACCCTGAAGCAGTCGAAGCGGCGTACTCGTTGAGAGAGACGGTCCTCGGAGGGGAGGGTGGCGGCCGACTCGAGCAGGGCCGAGGTGAGGCTGCTGTTTGCCTGTCGCCCTCCTCGTTCCTACTTGATCCCACTCGACCCTAAAGCAGCTTGAACGTCTTCGAGCAAGGCCGTAACTCCGCCTCCCTCGTCGTCGTCGTCGTCGTCGTCGGGATCAACCTCGGTCTTGAAGCGTCCTTTAGCGAGGTTATTCACCAATCTCGGCCCTCGTCCTTCCCATCTTCCTTATCCTCCCTTGCCCCCTCCCCTCCCCTCCCCTGCCCCAGCCACAAGATGCACGCCAGAATTACCAGCTCAGCTCGCCTCGCAGCCCGCCTCGCTTCAAGCGGACTCAAGTCTCGCGTTCACGCCGCCAAGTCCTTCTCCCTTCCCTCCGCGAACAAGGTCGCTCTTCCCAGGTACGCGAGAGTGGTCAGGCTGGGGCAGTCGCTGGGTAGAGTCTGGGTGCAGCAGGTAGGGCGTTTGCTCGGGGCGTTGGCGTGCAGAGAGCAAGCAAGGTCGGGAAATGGCGCGGAGGCGAGGCGAAGGCACTTTTTTCAGACGAACCTCTCGAGATCGACTCGAGATGGGATCGAGAGGGAGGTGCTCAAGTGCTCAGCCTGCGTGCTATTGGGTCCTGGTGCATACTCAAGGGAGCTCTGCAGGAGCCAGTTGGCGCAGAGGACTCGCTGAAGGAGGCAGGAGCAGCTGGACTTCTTCAGGCGTCTTCGCCCGAACATCTCGTCTCTCCTTCTGCCGCGCGGGTGTGTGACTGTGCGCCCGTGGAGTGGAAGTAGGCTGAGTGTACTCGTTTGGCGGACGCGGTGGTACTTGATCTGGAGGCGCTCCCGTGGATCGTTATCGGGTCTCTCGGTTGTTGCAGCTTCCACCGCTGCAAATCGGATGGTGAGCAGCGCTAGGGCACCAGACTCGACGCGACAGTACTTGGACTGGACCACGAGAAGGTGCTCGACCGTGCGGAGCTGCTCGCGACGAGGAAGAGGAGGCAGGTTCGCTACACGACAAGCTAGGAACGACCTCGCTTCTCGCCTGGTTTGTTGAGCTACGCAGCCAAGTGGCCTTTGAGGGGAGATGGGCCAGGAAGCCTTGCTCTCGTCTCGCGGCATCGGCGCTCGCAGTACTGCTTGACAAGGCGACCGCATCGCACGCGACTGACTCGGAACGACGAACTGACTCTTTCGCATCACCCCGCAGGTTCCTCTCCACCTCCTCTTTCTCCCTCAACGAGTCCAAGCCCGCCGCCGCTGCCCCCGAAGCCGCCGCCCCCGAAACCGCATCGGAGGAGGACATCAAGGCCGACAAGTCGCCCATCGACCCTCTCCACTCCTCTGAAGCCCCCGCCGCCGTCGAGACTCCCGCTGCCGAGTCCACTTCGGAACTCTCCCCCGAGGCTGCCGAGACTGCCGAGGCTGTCCAGGCTCCCTCGGAAGAGGAGGTCGCAGCCCAGGCCGCCGAGGTTCAGGCGCGCACCGTCTTTGTCGGAGGACTGAGCTGGAACATTGACAACGAGTGGCTCCGTGCCGAGCTCGAAAAGGCGCTCGAGTCGACCGACGGAGTCATCACCACCCGGGTCGCTCGCGACCACATGGGCAAGTCTAAGGGGTGCGTCGCCGCGGGCTTTCCTCCTTCCCCACCTTCGCAGAGGACTGACTGCGTCGAGCACAGGTTCGCCTTCATCGAGTTCGCCACCCCCGCTCTCGCTCAGGCCGCCTCGGCCCTGTCGATCGACCTCGACGGCCGCACGCCCGAATTTCGTCTCGCCAACGCCTCCCGCCCCGCCCGCGCCCCTCGCGAGCGTTCCGAACGATCGGACCGCCCCGAGCGCTCCTTCTCGGACGGGCCCCGCAACCCTCCCTCGACGACCGTCTGGGTCGGCAACGTCGCCTGGGCCGTCGACGAGGGAGACCTCGGCGACGTCTTTGGCCAGTTTGGCGAGGTGACGAGGGTCAGCCTCCCCAAGGACCAGGAGAGTGGACGCAGTCGGGGAATCGCCTACGTCGAGTTCTCGAGCCAGACCGAGGCGGAGCACGCTGTCAGCAAGGGCGCCGAGGGGATCGAGTTGGAGGGTCGCTCCCTCAGGCTCGACTTCGCCGCCGTCAAGACGGAGCGCACGTTCGGGGACCGAGGAGCGCGTGGAGGGTTCGGAGGAGGACGCGGAGGAGGACGCGGTGGAGGACGTGGAGGCTTTGGAGGTCGGGATGGAGGACGCGACGGAGGACGCGATGGAGGACGCGGGGGAGGGTACGGTGGAGACCGTGGAGGAGAGCGAAGTGGTGGATACGGTGGAGGACGCGGAGGAGGTCGTGGTGGAGGATATGGAGGAGGGCGTGGCGGTCGCTCTGACTACGCGTCCAAGAGGGAGACTGACTGGTAGTCCATGTCGAGCCTAAAACACCCTGTACAATGATTTGCAACCCTCACAATTCTGAATGCGATGTATGGGATCCTGGAGTCCGAGAGTCGTCGTCGTCGCGTCGGGCAGAGGGGAGAAGACGAAAGGTGGAGCGAGCCAAGGAGTCCTTCCCAAGCGACGCCTTGTGCAAAGTCTAAGCGAACCCACGCTCCTTCTTCCAGCACACTACTTGCCCCCCGTAGCTCCCAACCACGCGCCCCTGATCAACTCGGCGACACCCTGCACGCCCTCCCCGAGCTTGACGCTCGTGAAGATGGTCGGTCCGCCGTCGCGCATCAGGTCGGAATCGCGCTTCATCACTTCGAGAGAGGCGCCGACGTAGGGCGCTAGGTCTATCTGAGGGGTGCGAGGGGTGAAGCGGGAGGAGAGGCGAGACGAGGGAGGTTGGAGGGGG
>ERZ1463034.315-NODE-315-length-11670-cov-53.764356_pt1 | contig 11670 bp, 9 predicted proteins | sample MGYA00564480_ERZ1463034 | MGnify/ENA primary metagenome ERZ1463034 (study PRJEB39244, sample SAMEA3635122) | Helicobacter pylori | study: EMG produced TPA metagenomics assembly of PRJEB11511 data set (Assembly of a 5300-year-old Helicobacter pylori...
GACGGGCAGTCAGTACTTCACCACCAGCCAGACCCCGGTGGACTACACAACCCAGAAAGGGTTCTACCTACCGTTGGTGGTGAGTGGTGTTTTGGCCGGTGAGCGGGTGCTCTATCAGGCTCAATTAAGCTTTGGCAGGTTGTTCTTCACCACTGCGATCATCGATACAGCGGACCCCTGTTCAAGCTCAGGTTCAGGGCGATTCGTGGATATCGACGCAGTCAGTGGCGCCATGCTCAATTATGCTGTGCTGGATACCACGGGTGATCGAGTGGTTGATAGCAGTGACTCGATTACCAGTGGCATCATGTTCAGTGGGGGGGTGCCTAACCTGTCGGGAGCTGTCAGCAACTCATCGGGCACTCAAAACCTGATGCTTCCAACGCCACAGACGGAGCTTGGCGGTGTTTTCAATCGGCGCGTCATGTGGCGACAAATTCAGTAATCAAGAGGCTTTATGCGAAGGCAGAGTAAGGGCTTCACCCTGATAGAACTCATGATCGTCGTGGCGATAGTCGGCATTCTGGCGGCTATCGCCTACCCCAGCTACACGGAGTACGTGAAGAAAACCCATCGCTCAGAAATCGCCGGATTGCTCTCCGAACAGGCACAGAATCTTGAGCGATTTTATTCGCGTAATGGGCAATATTCCGATGTCACCGGTCCGCCTGCAGCAGCCCTCGTGATCTCCGCAGGCAACACTTATTACACTGTTGCCGCTGTCCGCAACGCACAAGATTTCACGCTGACCGCTGCCCCGGTCGCAGCTGCGATGATGAACGGCGACAAATGTGGCAGTTTTGTTATCAACAATACCGGTGCGCGCAGCAATCTTAACCTGACGAGTGGGGCTACGACCCTGCTGTGCTGGAGCCGTTAACCTTTTCCTTTTTACATCGAGTCCAAGATGTCCAAGCAGCAAGTAGTAATCGTCGGCGGTGGGGTGATCGGTCTGTTGACCGCGTTTACTCTGGCAGCCGAGGTAGAAAGCGTTGTTTTGCTTGATCGTGCCGATGTCGGTCAGGAATCGTCTTGGGCCGGTGGCGGTATTGTTTCGCCGCTTTACCCTTGGCGCTATAGCCCGGCGGTGACCGCGTTGGCGCATTGGTCGCAGGATTTTTATCCGCAATTGGCCGAGCGTTTGTTTGCGGCCACGGACATCGATCCCGAGGTGCACACGACCGGTCTGTATTGGCTCGATCTGGATGATGAAAAAGAAGCGCTGGAGTGGGCGGTTCGGGAGAACCGGCCGTTGAGTGCGGTGGATATTTCGGCGGCTTACGCTGCGGTGCCGGTGCTGGGCGAGGGATATTCTCGCGCTATCTACATGGCTAACGTCGCCAATGTGCGTAACCCCCGCTTGGTGAAATCGCTGAAAGCGGCGTTGCTGGCGCTGCCCAACGTCACGCTTCATGAGCAGTGTGAAGTCAGTGGCTTTATCCGCGAGGGCGACAAGGTGCTTGGCGTCCGCACGGCGGCCGGTGATGTGCTCGGGGATCGCGTGGTGCTGGCGGCGGGTGCCTGGAGTGGTGAACTGCTGAAGACCCTTGGCCTGGAGCTGCCGGTCGAGCCGGTCAAGGGCCAGATGATCCTGTACAAGTGCGCCTCGGACTTCCTGCCGCGGATGATCCTTGCCAAGGGTCGCTACGCGATTCCGCGACGTGACGGGCACATACTGGTCGGCAGCACGCTGGAATATGAAGGCTTCGACAAAACCACCACGGACAGCGCATTGGAGAGCCTGAAGGCCTCGGCCGTTGAGCTGATCCCGGCGCTGGCGGACGCCGAGGTTGTGGGGCATTGGGCCGGGCTGCGGCCTGGCTCGCCTGAAGGCATCCCCTATATCGGGGCCGTGCCGGGCTTTGACGGGTTGTGGCTGAACTGCGGGCATTTCCGCAACGGCCTGGTGCTGGCGCCAGCGTCTTGCCAACTGCTGGCGGACCTGTTGTCCGAGCGCAAGCCGATTATCGATGCCGCGCCGTATGCGCCGGATGGAAGATTGGTGGGCTGAGAGGCTCAGCAGCCCCTACAGGGACCCAGTTTGCGCCGTGACCGCGTGGTATCCGTCAATCCAGCCCCAACTTTTTCAGCCGATAGCGCATGGACCGAAACGTCAGGTTCAGGCGTTGGGCGGCGGCGGTGCGGTTCCAGCGGGTTTCTTCCAGGGCCTGGAGGATGAGTTTGCGTTCGACGCTTTCCAGGTAATCTTCCAGGTTGTCGATCTCGGCCAGGTTGGGGCCGTCGGGGTCGTGGGCGCCGGGTGAGTCGGCCAGGCGCAGGTCGCTGACGTCGATCTGGTCGTTGTCGCACAGGGTGTAGGCGCGTTCGAGTATGTTTTCAAGCTCGCGCACGTTGCCGGGGAATCGATAGCTTTTCAGGGTCTCCAGCGCGTGTGCGTTGAGCTTTGCTGCGGGCTGTCCCGAGCCGTCGGCCAAGCGTCGGAGGACGTTGTCGGCGAGTTGGCCGATGTCTTCCCGGCGCTCGCGCAAGGACGGTACGCGCAGTTCGATGACGTTCAGGCGGTAATACAAATCCTGGCGGAAACGCCCGGCAGCGACTTCGGCGCTCAGGTCTTTGTGGGTCGCGCAGAGAATGCGCACGTCCACCACCAACTCTTGCTGTCCACCCACGCAGCGCACGGCTTTTTCCTGGATCACGCGCAGTAACTTGACCTGCATGGCCAACGGCAGGTCTGCGACTTCATCAAGGAACAGCGTCCCGCCGTTGGCAGCCTGAAACAATCCGGGCTTGTCCTCGACCGCACCGCTGAAGCTACCTTTACGATGGCCGAAGAACTCGCTTTCCATGAGTTCAGAAGGAATGGCGCCGCAGTTGACCGGAATAAAGGGTTGGCTGATGCGCGGACCTTGCTCGTGAATCAAGCGTGCCACTAGCTCTTTGCCGCTGCCCGATTCGCCACTGATGTAGATCGGAGCCTGACTGCGGGCCAGTTTGCTGATCTGGTTGCGCAGTGCACGCATGGGCGGCGAGTTGCCCAGCAAGCGGCTGTCGATGCTGCTGCTGTCAGTTGTGGTCGGGGGGTGCAGGCGCAGGGCGCTGGTCACCAGTTCGCGGAGGAGGGTGAGGTCCACCGGTTTAGTCAAAAAGTCGAAGGCCCCGGCTTTTAGTGCATTGATAGCGGTGTCGAGGCTGCCATACGCTGTAATCATCGCCACTGGCACCTGCGGGTGACGTTGCTGGATGTGCTGCACCAGCTCCAGGCCATTGCCATCGGGCATGCGCATGTCCGTCAGGCACAGGTCGAAAGGCTCGCGCAGCAGCCAGTCACGCGCTTCTTTGACGTTGCGCGCGCTGCGGGTGTCGAGCTTCATCCGCCCCAGCGTGATCTCCAGAAGTTCGCGGATATCCGGTTCATCGTCGACGATCAGGATTTTTTGCCGTGTGCTCATGTTCAACTCAGTTTGAGCGGATGGGCGAAGGTGATGCGGAAACAGCTCCCGCCACCTTCCCGGGGACTGTAATCCAAGTGTGCTTGATTGCTTTCACACAGCTCGCGGGAAATATAAAGGCCCAGCCCGGTGCCTTTGTTTTCCGTGGTGAAGAAGGGTTCGAAAATCTTTGTCAGATGTTCGCTGGCCACGCCGGGGCCGTCATCGAGTACTTCCAGAATCGGCAAGTCGCTGATCGGATCGTGACACAGTTTTAGCCAGACCTGCGCCTGTTCATTGACCTTGGCGCTATACCGTAATGCGTTCTGCAGCAAGTTGGTCAGCACCTGCGTCAGTTGCTCGGGGTCCATGCGCGTCGTCAGGGTCCCAATACCGATGTCGACGTGCAACTGCTGGTTGGTCGTGGCGGCACTGCGAAAATCGCTGAGGAACGGCTCCAGCCAGCGTTTGACATCGAGCTGCTGCGGTTCGGCCTGACGTCGGCGAGACAGTTGCAGAACGTTTTCAATCACCAGATTCATCCGCCGGGATTGATCGTGGATGATCTGACCCAGGCGCAGGTCAGGCGCCGTCAGGTCCTCTGATTCTTTGAGCAGTTGGGCGGCATGGCTGATGGCGCCCAGTGGATTACGAATTTCGTGGGCGATCCCGGCAGTCAGGCGGCCTAATGCGACGAGCTTGAGTTGCTGGGCCTGTTGGGATATCTGCGACAGGTCCTCGAGAAAGATCAGGGTGTGACGCCGTTCGTCGCGATTGAGGGCGATGAAGCTTGGTTGCAGCACCGGGCCGAGGGACGTCGCCACACTCTGCGGACGCAACATCGGGTTGATCTGCCATTGCTGCAGCCGGTCGACCAGCGGTGGGCAATAGTCGTCGATGGTTTTGCCGATCAGGTGTTCCTGGCCCAGCAGGGTCAGGGCGCCGTGATTGGCCAGCAGCACCTTGCGTTGGGCGTCGAGCACCAGAATGCCGGTGCGCATGCGTTGCAGGATCAACGCGTTGAGTTCTTCGAGGTTGTCGACATCTGCCGCGCGTTCTTTTGCCAGCGACTCGCTAAGGTGCAGGCGATGGGTCAATGCCTGTACCAATAACGCGGCGGCAAAGCACATGGCGCCCAGCGAGCCAGCCTGGAGATAGTGGTTGTACGCCGACGGTCGATTGAAGCTGAGATAGAAGGTCAGGTAAATGATGCCGATGGCTGCAACCGCGGCAATCAACAACCCAGTGCGCCCTCGCAGCAATATGTTGCTGATGGCGACCGATGCAATCAGCAGGTTGCCGATGCCGCTGGGTGCGCCACCGCCTGCGTAAAACAACGCCGAAAGCATCACGACATCGGCCAGCGCCAAGCTGAATGTCTGTACAGCATTGTTCGGTCTGTCCAGCAGCACGACGACCAGGATATTGAAAACCAGATACAGCCAGCAACCTGTCCTGAACAGGATCGGGTTGGCCAGCTCCAGCAGGTCATCATCCAGATTGCTGGAGATCATCAGGACCAGCGTGATGCCGATGACCAAACGATAAAGGTGATAAAGCCGCAGGATACGCTGGGCCTGATTGCCGCTCAGTGAGAGTGTCTCAGCGGTCACGAGAGCCTGGGCCTTGTTCCAGGTGTGTCTGGCTGCAGTACCACTGTTTCCCCGCGTTCGATTCCAGGCTCAACGCACGGTCACGGGGCAAATGGACGCCGCAGTGGGCGCAGCGGACCATGGGCTCGGCTGCGATTTCAGGCGATTCTGCCTGTTTGGAGGGCGCAGGGTGTTTACCTATTCGTTTGAAGAAGTGCATCGCCGCCGCGATTAAGGCGATCAATAAAATTAAGCGTACGAAGATACCCATGTCTACCAGCTTTCTGATTGAAGATTCGGCAGTGTAGCCAAGGAGCTGTCGGGCGCACAGTGGAGAAATGCCCAATAAAAAAAGAGACCCGAAGGTCTCTTTTTTCAATACGACTGAATCAGTCGAAAATACCCAACGTCATGTAGCTGAACCACGAGCGGTCTTTGCTGTTGCCTTCCGCTTGATGATTCTGCTCGTCGACCTCGTCCTGATTGGCAGGCAGCAGTTCCGAAGGAATAGCGTCCTTGGCATCTTGGTACTGTTTGAGCACGTCCTGGTTGGCGCGAGTTTCACCTGGCGGCAACGGCGTATTGGTGTTGATCAGGCCTAGGGTTACCTTCGACAGCCATGAGCGGTTGTCTTCGTCGGCGATCTGCGGCACGAACTGACCATCGACCAGGCTTGGATGGTTCGGGTAGTTCAGCTTGAGGACTTCCAGGCTGCTGGCAGCCAGTTCGTCCAGGTGCATATGCTGATAGGACTCGATCATCACTGCCAAGCCATCGCCGACGGACGGCGTTTCCTGGAAGTTCTCGACCACGTAGCGACCACGGTTGGCGGCTGCAACGTAAGCGTGACGGGTCAGGTAGTAGTCCGCGACGTGGATCTCATAGGCAGCCAGCAGGTTGCGCAGGTAGATCATGCGCTGCTTGGCATCCGGCGCATAACGGCTGTTGGGGTAGCGGCTGGTGAGCTGGGCGAACTCGTTGTAGGAGTCGCGGGCAGCGCCCGGGTCACGCTTGGTCATGTCCAGCGGCAGGAAGCGAGCCAGCAGGCCAACGTCCTGGTCGAAGGAGGTCAGACCCTTCAGGTAGTAGGCGTAGTCGACGTTGGGGTGCTGTGGGTGCAAACGAATAAAACGTTCAGCGGCAGACTTCGCAGCCTCCGGCTCACCGTTTTTATAGTTGGCGTAGATCAGCTCCAGCTGTGCCTGATCGGCATAGCGTCCAAAGGGATAACGCGACTCCAGTGCCTTAAGCTTGTTGCTTGCACTGTTGTAGTTGTTGTTGTCCAGGTCGGCCTGCGCCTGCTGGTACAGCTCGACTTCGCTCAGATTTTCGTCGATGACTTCTTTCGATGAACAAGCAGCGGTGAGTGCGAGGATGGCGATCAGCAGCAGGTGTTTCACTTGCATGGCGGCTAGCGTCCCTATGACGGCCCGCTGTCTTGGGCGGGGCCGTCCTGTTATGATGGGCACCCCGTGAAACCCCGGGGCAAAAGACGCCGTATTTAACCACAAGCGCGCAGCCGAAACCAAAGGCTACGCCGCAGCCTAGTCTGAGCATGTCCGAGAATATAGAACTCCGCGCAGAGGTGCCGTCCGAATTGGGCGGTCAACGCCTCGATCAAGTCGCCGCACAATTATTCGCTGAGCACTCGCGCTCGCGCCTTTCCGCCTGGATAAAAGACGGCTGCCTGACTGTGGACGGAGGCGTTTTGCGCCCACGTGACATCGTTCATGGCGGCGCTGTTCTGCAACTGTCCGCAGAGCAGGAAGCCCAAGGTGAATGGGTGGCGCAGGATATTGAGCTCGATATCGTCTACGAGGACGATCAAATCATGGTGATCAACAAACCTTCCGGTTTGGTGGTTCACCCCGCAGTGGGTCATGCCGATGGCACGCTGCTTAACGCTCTACTGCACCACTTTCCGGACATCGTCAATGTTCCGCGCGCTGGCATCGTGCACCGTCTGGACAAGGACACCACTGGTCTGATGGTGGTGGCCAAGACAATCCAGGCGCAGACTCAGTTGGTGACGCAGTTGCAGAATCGCAGCGTCAGCCGGATCTATGAATGCATCGTCATTGGTGTTGTCACCGCAGGTGGCAAGATCGACGCACCGATCGGCCGTCACGGCCAGCAGCGTCAGCGCATGGCGGTCATGGAGGGTGGTAAGCAGGCGGTGAGTCATTACCGGGTGCTTGAGCGTTTCCGTTCCCACACCCATGTAAGGGTCAAGCTGGAAACCGGTCGTACTCACCAGATTCGCGTGCACATGGCGCACATCAACTTCCCGTTGGTCGGTGATCCCGCCTACGGTGGTCGCTTCCGTATTCCGCCTGCTGCCAGCGTGACCATGGTCGAATCGTTGAAACATTTCCCGCGTCAGGCGCTGCATGCGCGTTTCCTGGAGCTGGATCATCCGACGACCGGTAAGCGAATGAAGTGGGAATCGCCGCTGCCAGACGATTTTGTCTGGCTGTTGTCGCTGCTGAAGCAGGATCGCGAGGCGTTCATCGGGTGAACACGTTCGTGACGGATTGGCTGATCCCTGACTGGCCTGCGCCGGCAGGGGTCAAGTCGTGCGTCACCACCCGTGTGGGCGGCGTCAGTCAGGCGTCGTTCGACAGCTTCAATCTGGGTGATCACGTTGATGATCGCCCTGAGTCGGTGGCTGCCAATCGTCAGCATCTGACATCCAGCCTGAATGTCCAGCCTGCCTGGCTACGCCAGGTGCACGGTGTCGTCGTTGCTCAAGCCGATCCTCTTCGTGTTGTCGAAGCTGATGCTAGCTGGACGATGACTCCCGGTGTTGCGTGCGCCATCATGACCGCGGACTGCTTGCCGGCGCTGTTTTGTGATCGTGCGGGCAGTCGTGTCGCAGCGGCCCATGCCGGTTGGCGTGGGTTGGCTGCTGGCGTACTGGAAGCGACGGTCGATCATTTGGCGGTGCCAGCGAGCGATATTCTTGTCTGGCTCGGCCCGGCCATTGGTCCGCAAGCATTCGAAGTCGGACCGGAAGTTCGTGAGGCTTTTATAAGCACTCATCCTGAAACTGCCCAGGCATTTGTGCCAAGCCTCAATGCCGGTCGCTTCATGGCCGATATCTATGCCCTGGCGCGTCTGCGTCTGGCGGCATGTGGTGTGACGGCGGTGTATGGCGGCGGCTTCTGCACGGTCAATGATCCACGCTTTTATTCCTATCGCCGAAGCGCTCGCACCGGTCGTTTCGCCTCTCTGGTCTGGATTGACTGAGTCGACTACGCTCACTCATCATAATTGCTGACTTACGTCAATTAAACAGCGCTTGAATCCTGCAAAATCGACCGCATCTAATGGGCAATCCAGCAGGTTTTCTTCATAGGTGTGTCCATCGCTCCGGCCTGCTTAATAAGGAAGGTAACTAATGCGTATAGACCAGTTAACCAGCAAATTGCAGTTGGCTTTATCTGATGCTCAGTCCTTGGCTGTGGGGTTAGATCATTCGGGCATCGAGCCGGCGCACTTGATGCAGGCGCTGCTTGAACAGCAGGGCGGTACGATCAGGCCGCTGCTGATGCAGGTCGGCTTTGACATCAACAGCCTGCGTAAGGCGTTGAGCAAAGAGCTCGACCAACTGCCGAAAATCCAGAATCCTACCGGCGACGTGAATATGTCGCAGGATTTGGCGCGTCTGCTCAATCAGGCTGATCGCCTGGCGCAGCAGAAGGGCGACCAGTTCATCTCCAGCGAGTTGGTGCTGCTGGCGGCAATGGACGAGAACAACAAGCTTGGCAAGCTCTTGCTGGGCCAGGGCGTTAGTAAAAAGGCCCTTGAAAATGCCATTACCAATCTGCGTGGCGGTGCGGCGGTCAATGATGCCAACGTCGAGGAGTCGCGTCAGGCGCTGGATAAATACACCATCGATCTCACCAAGCGCGCCGAAGAAGGCAAGCTCGACCCTGTGATCGGTCGTGATGACGAAATTCGTCGAACCATTCAGGTACTGCAGCGCCGGACCAAGAACAACCCGGTACTGATCGGTGAGCCTGGCGTGGGTAAAACCGCGATTGTCGAGGGCCTGGCCCAGCGGATCGTCAACGGTGAAGTGCCGGATGGCCTTAAAGGCAAGCGCGTGCTGTCGCTGGACATGGGCGCGCTGATTGCCGGCGCCAAGTTCCGTGGTGAATTCGAAGAGCGGTTGAAAGCGCTGCTGAACGAGCTGTCGAAGCAGGAAGGTCAGATCATCCTGTTCATTGATGAACTGCACACCATGGTCGGCGCCGGTAAAGGTGAAGGCGCGATGGATGCGGGCAACATGCTCAAGCCTGCGCTGGCTCGCGGCGAGCTGCACTGCGTCGGCGCGACCACGCTCAACGAATACCGCCAATATATAGAGAAGGACGCAGCCCTTGAACGGCGCTTCCAGAAAGTGCTGGTGGATGAGCCAAGCGAAGAAGACACCATCGCGATCCTGCGTGGCTTGAAAGAGCGCTACGAGGTTCACCACAAGGTTGCTATTACTGACGGCGCGATCATTGCGGCGGCCAAGCTGAGTCATCGCTATATCACTGATCGTCAATTGCCGGACAAGGCCATCGACTTGATCGACGAAGCGGCCAGCCGCATTCGGATGGAAATCGACTCCAAACCGGAAGTGCTCGACCGTCTTGAGCGGCGCCTGATTCAACTCAAGGTCGAATCCCAGGCCCTGAAAAAAGAAGACGACGAAGCCGCAATCAAGCGTCTGGAGAAACTTCAGGAGGAAATCGCCCGGCTTGAGCGTGAGTACGCCGATCTCGAAGAGATCTGGACCTCGGAAAAAGCCGAGGTTCAAGGTTCGGCGCAAATTCAGCAGAAAATCGAACAGTCGCGTCAGGAGTTGGAAGCGGCCCGTCGTCGTGGTGATCTGAATCGGATGGCAGAGTTGCAGTACGGGATCATTCCTGATCTGGAACGCAGCCTGCAGATGGTCGATCAGCACGGCAAAAGCGAAAACCAGTTGCTGCGCAGCAAAGTGACCGAAGAAGAGATTGCAGAAGTCGTGTCCAAGTGGACCGGGATCCCGGTCTCGAAAATGCTCGAAGGCGAACGCGACAAGCTGCTGAAGATGGAAAGCCTGTTGCACCAACGTGTGATTGGCCAGGACGAAGCCGTGGTCGCGGTATCCAACGCAGTGCGGCGCTCGCGTGCCGGGTTGTCCGACCCGGATCGTCCGAGCGGTTCGTTCCTGTTTCTCGGCCCTACCGGCGTCGGCAAGACGGAGCTGTGCAAGGCGCTGGCTGAGTTCCTGTTCGATACCGAAGAGGCGATGGTGCGTATCGACATGTCCGAGTTCATGGAGAAGCACTCCGTGGCCCGCCTGATCGGTGCGCCGCCGGGCTACGTGGGTTATGAAGAGGGCGGTTACCTTACCGAAGCTGTGCGACGGAAGCCTTATTCAGTGATCTTGCTGGATGAAGTGGAAAAGGCTCACCCGGACGTGTTCAACGTGCTGCTGCAGGTGCTTGAGGATGGTCGTCTGACCGACAGTCACGGGCGCACGGTGGATTTCCGCAATACCGTGATCGTGATGACTTCCAACCTGGGCTCGGTGCAGATCCAGGAGTTGGTCGGTGATCGCGAGGCACAGCGTGCGGCGGTGATGGACGCGGTCAGTTCGCACTTCCGTCCAGAGTTCATCAACCGTATCGATGAAGTCGTGGTGTTCGAGCCATTGGCGCGCGATCAGATTGCTGGCATCGCCAACATTCAGCTCGGCCGTTTGCGTGGTCGTCTGGCTGAGCGCGAGCTGAAGCTGGAGTTGAGCGCCGAGGCACTGGATAAACTGATCGCGGTGGGTTACGACCCGGTGTACGGCGCACGGCCTCTGAAGCGTGCAATACAGCGCTGGATCGAAAACCCGTTGGCGCAGTTGATTCTGTCCGGGCGCTTCCTGCCTGGCGCCACCGTGACCGGTACTGTGGTTGGCGACGAGATTACTTTCGGCTGATTCGTTCATTACCTCTATATAGAAGGACCCTCCTCGTGAGGGTCTTTTTATCAGCGCGGCATAAGGGGCAAGAAACCGAGATATCAGGTGTAAGCGCGGCGATCCGAAAAAAATCGCAAATCATTGTCTTAAATGCAGTTTTAAGGGTTGACAGTCTTTTTTAAAATTGTAGAATAGCGCGCCTCAGAGACGCGAACGTAGCGATGCAAACGGGTCATTGAGGCTGAAATAAGCAGTTAATTCAGCGCTGTAGTTGTAGAAGTTACGTCTGAAATGCATAGTTCCGCGATAGCTCAGTTGGTAGAGCAAATGACTGTTAATCATTGGGTCCCTGGTTCGAGTCCAGGTCGTGGAGCCATTTTCATCAAGATGTAGCTGTATTATCGGGGTATAGCGCAGTCCGGTAGCGCGCCTGCTTTGGGAGCAGGATGTCAGGAGTTCGAATCCCCTTACCCCGACCATTTTTGGGTCGTTAGCTCAGTTGGTAGAGCAGTTGGCTTTTAACCAATTGGTCGTAGGTTCGAATCCCACACGACCCACCATTTTTGGCTTCAAGGTAACCCTTGAAGCCGAATCTTATAGATCTGATGCCATGAGTATCAGGTCGCAAGACAGCTTGTTGAGGTGTCTTTAAAGTTTAAACCGGGGTATAGCGCAGTCCGGTAGCGCGCCTGCTTTGGGAGCAGGATGTCAGGAGTTCGAATCCCCTTACCCCGACCATATT
>ERZ1463034.318-NODE-318-length-11655-cov-5.753707_pt1 | contig 11655 bp, 11 predicted proteins | sample MGYA00564480_ERZ1463034 | MGnify/ENA primary metagenome ERZ1463034 (study PRJEB39244, sample SAMEA3635122) | Helicobacter pylori | study: EMG produced TPA metagenomics assembly of PRJEB11511 data set (Assembly of a 5300-year-old Helicobacter pylori...
CGTTCCGGCCTCGTCAAGCTCGAGCTCGGCCAAACGCTCATCGACGTCGACTTTGACGCCACTCGCGTTCGCGTTCGTCCTTCAAAGGATGCCGAGAGCGCAGGAACGTGGATTGAGGCGGACGTCGTTCTCGCTGCCGATGGAGTCAAGTCCTTTACGCGCGGTGCGATGCTCGCTCGGCATCGCGAGGTGGAGCGCGTCGTCGACACGGGCCAAGCTGCTTACAGAATCCTCCTGACGCGGGAGCAGCTGGGAGACGACGAGGAGCTGCTGAATCTCATTGACGGCAAGATCTCGCACCGCTGGATTGGGGAGAAGCGCCACATCATCGCTTGTGCGTCTCGCTTTCTCGCTGCGGCGTTGGCTAAATTGCTCTCGCAGACCCCATTGCAAACAACACCATCTGGAACATGTCGACTGCACACCCGGATTCCCATTTTTCTGTGGGTCCTTCGACGGCTTGGACGACGCGAGGATCCAAGGCGGAGATGCTCGAGACGTACAAGGACTTCTGCCCGCGAGTACAGAAGCTCCTCAACCTCGTGCAGGCAGACGAGGTCTGCGAATGGAAGCTTAGGTACGTCGCGGGCTCTTGGGGAAGACCAGCAATCGTCAACTGACTTGACATTCCTCCACAGGGTCCACCATCCTCTCAAAACCTGGATCGAAGGCTCCTTCGCACTCGTCGGCGATAGCTGCCACTCCACGCTACCGCACTTGGCCCAGGTTCGCTTCTTACTTCCTTGTCTCCCATCGCTCCGTGCTCACGTTCTTTCACAGGGAGCTGCTCAAGCGGTCGAAGACGCTGGAGTGCTCGGAATCGTCCTCGGCAAGCTCAAGGACCGCTCCGAGATCAACAGGGCTCTCCGCGTCTACGAGGTACGTCGAGTGCGAGATCCTCGCGCTGTAAATCTCGGTTGATTCACTCGCGGACGCAGCTGGCTCGCAAAGACCGAGCAGAGAAGTGCGTCGCAGACGCCGCCGAGAACGGACGCAAGCTCCACGTCGCCGACGGAGAAGAGCAGGAGAAGCGCGATGCAGCTTTTAAGAACTCCGAGGCCGGCGCAGCGAATCCCGATCTCGCCGTTGATACGACGACGCAGGAAAGGCTGTACGGCTTTGACTGCGCGAAGGATGTCGCCGATCGGTGGGAGGAGCTTTGGGAGAAGGTTGGGGCGTAGCTGTAGTGTCGAAATCCCAGCTTTGTGCTTGTGACGCAGCGACGGAAGCAGAAGCTCAGCAGCAGGGTGAGCAACGGTTCCCGTCGTCGCGTACAAAGTACCCAGCGAGGAATGACCGATGGAAAACGCCAACGTGAACGACTCAAAAGCGATGTCAATTACCCTACTACATCTTCTGCTTCTTAACCGCTCCTCCTCCCCCCTTGTCTCCAGCTCGCTTCTTCCCCTTCGCGCTCTCCGCCTTGATCCTCGCCACGCCAGCCTGGAAGAGCTTCTGCAGCTCCTGACCCGAGCGGTGGACGGGAGTATCGGGAGGGTTGTAGGCGAAGCAGTTGCGAAGCATCTGCCCTACGTCGGCCTCGAGCGCTTCAATGGTCGAGTAGGCGTCTGCCTCGAGGTTCTTCTTGATCGTCCCGAGATCTCGCTCGTCGCCTTCGCGAATGATGTCGTAGTAGTTGGGGACTTGGTCGATGATGAGGTTGATCTGCGACGAAGAGTTAGGACGGGCATTCACGACTGCAGGCGACTTCGCGCACCGAACTCAAGAAAGGATAGGCACTGCGAAGACAAGGAGATTAGCGAACGGTTTCGTGGAACCGGCGAGATCAGCTATTTACGCTCCGTCGGCCATAACCGTCTTCATCAGCGATACGAGGGACCGCTTGAGGTTGTAGTTGAGCTTGCTCGCCTTCTCCCACTCCGACCTCCACGCTCGTTCCATCGTAAGGGCGTGCCAGATCGGTTCCGTATTGGGAGGGTTGAAGCGCTTGCAGTTGGCGACGATGAGGTCGAAGTCGTCGAACAGCTCGCCGTAGTTCCGGTAGTGTCCGCGGTCGAGCTTCCTGCCCATCGTCTCGAGGTCCATCGGCTCCTTGATCTCGTCGTAGTACCTGCGACAAAGAGAGTGAATCAGCCACGCACGCGAGAGATCCATCGCGCAAGTGCTCACGTCGCCAGAGCACCGACAGCCTCGACAGGGTACTGGAAGAAGAACGACTCGCGCAGCTCCCACATCTTCTTGAGCACCGACTTGGCCTTCTTCTCGTCGAGAGTATCACTGTAATTGACCCATTTGGACGGCGGGGGCAGCGGCGGCAAGTCGACGATTTCGGGGGCCAAAGGCGGAGTGGGGAGGGGGAGGAACTCGGGCTCCTCGGCGTACGAGATCGGCGCCTTCTCCTTGCCCTTCTTCGTCTTGACCTTGAGCGAGACGTCCTTCGGCTTCGACACCGACGACGGAATCCTGCCGTACTCGGCGTCGTCGGAGAAGCTGGCGATCCGGGGAGGCTTCGGCGCCTTGGGAGGCTTGACGACGGGAGGTGGAGGTGAAGCTTGAGAGAGGGAAGAGCCACCGAGAGTGATCTTGAAGCCCTTGGGCTTGACGGGGTCGGCAGAGGGTGGAGGAGGAGGAGTGGGGGAGTCGTAGGGCGCCATCGGCTTGAGCTTGAAGGTGACGCCTTTCGACGTCGAGGCGACCGGCTCCGAGGGGGCGAGGATGGGTGCGGGAAGAGGGGAGGGAGGACAGACAAAGGCGGGAGCGGGAGCGGCGGCGGGGGTAGGGGCGGGAGAGGCGGTGAAGGCGGGAACGGGAGTGTAGGTAGGAGCTGGCGGAGGGACGTACGGGTCCGGTGGAGGAACGTAAGGAGCTGGCGGAGGGAGGTAGGAAGTTTGTGCCGGTGGTGATGCTGGCCTCGAGAAGGTGATCGGTGGGAGGCTCGCAGCTTCCGCGAAGTGAGGTGTGCCGCTCGTGTCCATCTTTCGCAACGTCGCCTCCACGCGCTCCCACTGCTTGTCGAAGAAAGCGTCGAGCTTATCGGCTTGCTCGACGACGATTCCAGCGCGGTTGTACAGTCGAGCGTTCGAGATGATGAGCTTGAAGTCCTCGCGGAAGGCGTAGCGGTCGCTGTATTGACCGGCGGGGAGCTTGGCGGTCAGCGTGCTGATGTCCATCGGGTTCTTGACGATGTCGAAGTAGCTGCGATGAGTAAAAGTGAGTCAGCGAGACTGGGACATCCACCAGCCGAGGAGCCCACCCAGGCGCGCCCGACTTGACGGGATCTAGAGAAAGTGGCCAAGTAAGAAGCTTAACCAAACGACGTAGGAGGAGAGGCTTACCGACAGGAGCACGGAACATGTGCGAGTTCTTGCTCTTGAGCAGCTTGTTGATCAGGCTCTTGCACACGGCGACGTCGCTCATCTCCATCCCCGAAGCCTGCGCCTGCTCGAGCTTCGGCGGCGCCTTCATCTTGATCTTCCTCGGTGTCGGCGGTTCGACGAGCTGGAAGAGCTGCTCCGGGAGGTAGTCGAAAGCGGGCTGGGGCGTGGTGGGACCGGCAGCTGTTGCGAGTCGTCAGTGGACGTCCAGGCGGCTTCGCAAAAGAAGGACTCACAGCGAGGCGCAAGAACGATCTTGGGGATCGCGTACGAGGCAGGTGCAGTGCTCGTAAGCTTGATCTTGGGGAGTTGCGGCATTGTCAGAGCTGGCGTAGGATGTGCGGACTCGCCGACGCGGAGGCGCATCTTGGGCAAAGGTTCCGCCGAAGCTCGAACTGTGTCCTCGCAGATCTTCAGCAGGCAGTGGCGAACCTCGGGATCGACATCAGGATGCCTGTGTAGAAATTTTCAGCGGAGGACAAGAGGAGGCCAGCAAGGAACGCACGTCAAAGTGTCGAGCATAGCTTGCCGAAAGTTGTTCGACCGTCCCGTCCTCTTGCGCAACGCCTTGAGTACCATCGTCAACGGATCCTTCTCTTTCTTGCTCGACCCCTCCTCCTCAAACACCATCTCGGGCGCCGCGAGGTCTTGGACGGCCGCGAGGACGGGAAGGGACAGGAGGAGGCTTTCGGCAAGTCGCCGCTGGACGAGGCGCGACGAGTCGGTGCACATGACAGCGAAGAAGTAGCGGACAAGGGCGAAATCGTCTTGGAGGGGGTTGAAGAGGAGGAGGGCGTCGAAGGCGGCGATTCGGACTGGAGGGTAGTTGCCGTCGCTACGAAGGGACGCGTCAGGATAGCTCGAGCTGAGAAGAGGAAAGGGAGAACGCACCGAGTGTAGCAGAAGAACTCCATACGGTCAACCGGAATGAGACTGGCCATCGTGAGCTTCGTCTTCCACTGCGAACCCCAAACTCGTCAGCGAGCGCTCGCCCTTTCTGAACCCACCCAATCCAGCGCACCTCGATCCCCGAGATGGTGATCGCATTATGATACGACGGCACCAGTCGATCCGCGCTCATGTACCGCTCAATCTCCTCGATCGCAGACTGGAGATAGGCATTCCCCTGCACCTCCTCGAAGTTGTTCTGCTCCGTAAACTGTCCCATCTCGCGCGGAGCGACGGTGACGAGGGCGTGGCCGAGAGCGTTCATGATGGCGGTGAGGTAGAACGTGTCGGAGAACTGCGCGAGCCGAGGTTAGCGAGAGTTTGCGGGACGCGGGAAAGGAAGGACGGACGGGGTCGCCGAGGTTGTCGTTGTAGGCGAGTAGGTCAACGAGGAACTGCTGCACGACGGGGGGCGTCTGTCCTCGCTCGTCGCGCACCATCGAGATCGCCGTGAGGAGGGTCTGCGAAAGCTCTCATCAGCGACGGTCCCTAGGTGAGAGAGGAAGTCGAAGGCGCACCTTCTTCAGGAAGTACTCGGTGAAGTCGCGGAAGTCGTTCGTCTTGGGAATGCAGCGGAAGCCAAAGGGATCCGAGGTCTCGACGTCGGGCTCGAAGCAGTAGCGCGACTGGAAGAGCTTGAAGAGGTGGAAGAGGCCAAGGTGATCATGCGCCTTCGTAGCGCACTGGAGAAGTTCGTCAGGCTAATGCGCAAGGCCAGAGGAAGCGGAAGACGCACGGCGATGAGAGCGAGGGCGGCTTCCATCCGAATGCGGAAGAAGTAGTTGTCGACGAGAACGGTCTTGGTGAGGTTAGACGAGACGATCGCTGTCGGCATCCTCGAGAGCGCATGTACCGCCTACACCAAACGCGCATCAGCTCCGCTCGGCAAACAACGCGACAAAAAAGAACGCACCTCGAGCTGAGCAACGACATCGCGATCCCTCTGCAGCTGCGACAGCCACATGAAGTCCGGCTGCTCAAACTTGATGCCGCAGATCCACTCCAAGTCGGCGTCGATCCTGATCCACTCGTACGTCGCCTGGTTCATGAGAGCATCGTCTTTCTCGTCCCAATCCGCCACTCTCCACTTATCCCGCTCCTTCTCCTCCTCCCACAGCGTCAAGCTGAAGCCGACGTCGATCATACCGATATCCTCCTGCGCGTCCGCGTCTCCCGACGCTGCCGCCGTCGCCGCCGCCTGCCTCGCCTGGTACCGCTTCGTGTTCCTCCGAACGCGCTTGTACTTGGTGTTAAACGGGACTTCGTGTCGCTTGAACTGCTCCTGGATGTTGAGGACGTGCTCGTACGGCGTGCCATCCGCCTCGTGGATCCTGATCGTCATCTGGCCGTCGAACAGCGGGATCGGACGAACGTGACCCGCCTCCTCCCACGGCGCCGTCTGGGCCCAGTTGTACGCGAGGCACTCCTGCTTGACGTTGAGCTCGACCGCCATCTTCTTGCGGTTGAACATGGCCGAGATGGTGAAGGTTGGGCAGCCCGAGCCGTAGACCCATTGGTCGAAGAAGCCCTTGAGCGACTCGGCGGAACCACCGCAGGCTTTGCGGCAGGTCCGCATGAAGGAGGTCGTGGTGAGGTTGTTGAAGAGAGGTCCGGCGGAGGAGGAGCCGATCTCACCGGTGATGGCGTCGAGGAAGAGTTTCGGGAGGACCTTGTCGAGGCCGAGTGAGGTGCCCGACTTGCGGAGGTGCTTGTCAAGAATGTGGAGGACGAGAGGCGCTTTCAGAGCGATGAACTGGAGTTGGGCGTGCTCGGGTTGGGTGGGGCGAGAGGTGACGGAGATGGGTTCTCGCTGGACGTCTTGCGTCACGCAGCGAATCATGTCCTTCTTGAGTCGGAAGCGGTACTCGTTGTTGCCCCAGAGCGTCTTGAGGAAGAGGGAGGTGATGTGGAGCGCGATCCCGATGACGAGCCAGTAGTCCGCCGGCGCCTTGGGGATGAGGTTGACGCCGGACCACTGAACGGCGAGGGCGTGAGCGAGGAGTTGACGCGTCTCGTACGCCTGGTCGATGATGTTTGGAGGGTGGAGGATGTCGGAGCTGAAGAGGGTCATCGCCGCAGAGTGGAAGGTGGGAGCGCCGGAGGCGAGAGCGTCGACGAAGGCGACGGTGTAGGTCGAGAATGGGTAGGAGCCGAAGGTCGAAGTGTAGTAGTCCATCGCCTGCCGAATAACTCCCACGCTATGCGCCATCTCCACCTCCCGACCGGGCAAGCAAAGCGCGTGCAGCTTCGCTCCCTCGTCTTTGACGATCTCGTCCTCGTCCTCGTCCTCGTCGTCCAGCCCCCTCTCCCTCTCCTTGGCCTTCCCTGCGATCTCTGTGATCACAAACGGTCCGACGGCCCACGCAATCTGCTGCACGCTGACGGGCGACGCCTGCATGTAGTGCCAAATAACGCGGTCGCTCCGGTCTGGATGCACGACCTGTTCGATGAGCTCGCCCGACGCGACGACCGTGATGGGCCATTCTTCGTCGCCTTCTTCGGCTTCTGGCGGGAGGTCGAGATCGAGGTCGTCGTCTTCGAGAGGCTGGCGGGAGGAAGAGGAGGAGGACGAGTGGAGGAGGCGGGGGGCGATGAGCTCGAGCTCCCAGGTGCAGCGTTCGCGGGCCATGTCCGAGCACGGCACCCAAGTTCGAGCGGAGGTGTCGGCGGCGGAGGAGGTAAAGACGTGCGGGAAGCGCTGCACCGCGAGTCAGCTCCCTCCTTCCTCTCACAGCTCACAACTCACCGACGGGTTCGCCTCGTCTGGACCAACCACGACGACCCCAGCTCCAGGCCTCACGACCTCGTACTCGACCGCAATCACGATTTGTTCCCACTCGTCCTCCTTCTTCGCCTCCTCTTTGGGCGTCGCCGGTGTAGCTCCCGCGACTTGGTTCTGCACCTTGACGACGCACCCCTGGGGCAAGCCGATCCCGAGCTCTCCCTCTTCCCCCTCGTTGGTCGCACGCCAGATGGCCCGCTTGAGCTCGGGGTAGTTGTGCATGTCCTTGGGTTCTGTCAGGGTCGGCGGCAAAGGCGGGAGGTAGGAGAAGGCGAGAGGGAGGGAGGTGGGGACGCGGAGGGAGGTGGAGAGGATGTTGAGGGATCGAGCGTTAAGCCAGACGGTGCGGAGGTCGGGGGTGGTGGGGATGATGGTGAGCTCCGTGTAGCCCTGATGGCGAGTGCATGTGTCAGTGCCTGCGTCGTTCATGCGAGCTGAGTCGAACCACGCACTCTGATCTTTCCGCTGAGGGAGATGGATACCGAGACCTTCTGATGAGAGACCTGGTAGCCTTTGCCCATGCTGGGCTACACGCTGAGTCGGGGGCGAGAGGCGTGACTTGGGGGAGGAGGAGAGAGGGAGCTGAGACGGCAAGTGAATGCTTCTCTGGTCGTTGGGGGCTCTTTGTCGCTGTCGTGAGGTGTTCCTCGCCTTCAAGAGAACGAGCACCAAGGCGGAGTCAGAGTTGAACGTCGGGAGGAGGAGCGCCTCCCTCGCCCCCCGCTCCCGCAGGAAATTCGAATATTCTGGCTGAGAGGGCTGGACTAAAAAAATTAATTGCAGCTCGCTGAAGGAACAGAGAGGAGCAGGGAAGGGGGTTTGGTACGAGCAGTACGAGTAGCTGAACAGCTCTTACTTCAGCTAGAAGGAAGAGACTCGAGAAACGAAAACGATTCGGCGTCGCATCGAGGGAGGCGGCTCGAGAGCTGGAGCACGAGCTTGAGGAACTTCGAGGGAGGTCTCTCGTCCTCCTCCCATTCACCTCCCGAGTGCTTTCCAGGCCTCAAGACGAGCCGCACCGCTCCTGGCGCGGGGCTTCTCCCTCCTGCGAGCGTCGCAGCTTGCGACGGCGTCCTCTCCTCTGCGCGCGGACCTTCTCGCTCCACGTTCCTTCTTACCTTCTAGGTACTCCACTGCTTGATTCTGTGCAATGTCGAAGCAACGTACGCGGGAGGAGCCAAGGCGTGACTTCGACGCGTCGTGTTGACGGATGTTCGCCCTCACTAATTTGCCTTTGTTTCCCTTGGCCCGCGCTGCACTCTCTTGCTCTCACCACCGGCGCCCTACCCTCGCCCAGGCAACAGTCAGACAGCACCAATGCTGCCTCTCCCTCTCGTCCTCTCCCTCCTCTTATCTATCCCGCCCACGTTCGCCTTCTCCAACGATCCCCACAACAAGCTCGCCCCAGCTCACCATCTTTTCGCCGCCTCGTCCTACCTCTCCCGCATCCCCGCCTCGTCCCTTTCGCAGGAATCAGAGCTAGTTGTGGAGGAGGACGCCGTAGACGCAGCTTTGTGCGGAGTGAACGAGGGGCCGGACGACTGCGGGCACGAGGAGGCGGAAGCTACTCAGGGTTTGCTCGTGGCGCGGGCTACGACGGCGCGAGGTATCATCCCAAACCCAAAGAAGTTCAAAGTGCAGCAATCTCTACTCTCTGCGCCCCCGAATAACGACGGAGGAGCGTCGCCTGACGGGGGAGGAGGAGGGAACAACACTCCCACTTCATCGCCTTCGCCCACTCCTGCCACCACTTCCTCCCGCACTTCAACAACCTCCACCAGAACCAGCTCGTCTGTCGTTCTGTCTCTCCCCACTCCTCCTTCAGGCTCCTGCCCGGGGCAATACAGGGACACCAGCTCTGGAGCCGTCTACGGTCCCGGCCTAGGCAGCTTCCCCATGAGTCCTCGCCCTTCGACGTTCGTCAAGCGCTCTGGCTCCAAGCTTACCCTGGACGGCAAGCTCTTCCGCATCACTGGACCCAGTTCGTTCTTTCCCTTTCCTTCTTTGACAACGGAGAAGCTAACGTCGCGAGCAGACATCTACTGGCTCGGAATGGACGAGAACGTTTGGCCGAACCCTGCATACCCGAGCAAGGGTCGTATTCGCGAAGCGATGGCGATCACGGTCGCCATGGGCGGAAACACGATTCGCTGCCATACCCTCGGAGCGAGGTACGTCCCTTTCTCTCCTTGGGAGAAGTGTAGGAGCTGACGCATCGTTTTCTTCAGCACTGGGACTCCCTTGAGCGTCTGGCCTAAGAACGGACAGACGAACGACGCTGCCGTGAGTGTGGGTCGTGAGAATGGGGAGCGAGAGCTGATGCGCGGGACTGCAGTTCGACTCTATCGACTACTCGATCTGGGCAGCACGGAACTACGGTCTTCGACTGCTGATCCCTCTTACGGACAACTATCAATACTGTAACTGCACCTCTTCACACCGTCATTGCTCCAGGCTGACGTCTCGCCTTCGCAGACCACGGAGGCAAGTTCGACTTCATCAGGTCCGCCCGGCTCGCTCTCCTTCCTCTCGCTCTGGCTAACATCGCTCGCAGATGGGCTGGTCTCTCGACCTGGGAGCCGAACCTCTTCTACACCTCCCCTACTGTTCGCGACTCGGCTCCAATCAGGACTGGCAGACGCTGACACCTCTCTTCGCAGGTCATCAAGATGTTCAAGGCGTACATCTCCGTCATCCTCAATCACGTCAACGCCTACACCGGAGTGCGTAACCCGATCTTGCTCCCGCTTTCCTCGCTGACTTCATCTCGCTCTAGGTCGCCTACAAGGACGACCCCACTATCATGGGTAGGCCGCCGTCCTCTTGCTCTCCTCGCAATTTCTAACGCTCTCTCCACAGCTTGGGAGACTGGCAACGAGCTCGGCGGCTACTTCCTCGGCGGAGGGGCTCCTCCCGCCGCCTGGACGCGCGATATCGCAAAGTACATCAAGGCGCTAGCGCCGAACCACCTCATCGCGGATGGCACGGATGGGCTGGTCAACGCTGGCGGTGCGTTGGCGACGACGGCGTTCCAGGTTGATGAGGTTGACCTTGTGTGAGTTCTTTTTCGTGCGAGGAGAGGGAGGAAGGACTGATGAGTGGGTGCAGGACCGATCATTTCTACCCCGCTGCGAACTGGCTCTTGACCAAGGACACTGGACTCCTAGTGGGGCAGTACAAGAACTTTTACGTCGGTGAACTCGATTGGACAGGCACCGTTCGTCCTCTCTCGTTCCTCTCGATTCGAGCTCGCTGACGAGGTTGGGCCGAGCAGAAGGGAGGAGATAGCTTGTCGAGCTTCTACAACCAGCTCGAGAGCATGTCGAACTCTGGCTCGATGATCTGGAGCGTCTTTGGACACGGTACGTCCCTTTCAGCGTCGAGCGAGCGCGAACTCACGCTCCTTCGCAGACGACCAGTGCTGCAACTACGTCAAGCACGTACGTCGTCCTCCTCTCCCTCTCTTTCCTCCTACTCACCTATACTCACAGAACGACGGCTACTCCCTCTACTACCCCAACGGGAACGACGACTACCTCCAATCGATGACCCTCCTTCTTGTCCAAGTACGTCCTCCCGCCTTCGCTCCCTCTCTCGCTGACGCAGACGAACGACAGCACTGGCACCGTTTGAGGGGAATGACGCCGCCCAAGACGATGCCGGCCGTCGCGTGCCCTCAGCCCGAGCTGCTGCCGTAATGTCGTCGAGGTCTCGAGCGCGGCGAGATGCCTGCTGCCGACCTGGGTTCTCTTGCGAATGGACAGTGATAGACTTTCTCGGAAACTTGGGACGTCGCTCTCGGTGGTTCTGCTTTCCAGCAGAGGTAGATTGGGAACGAGATGGATTGAGCGAGAATGCGAGACGACGACGTGCTACCCCAAAGACCTCCCCTAAACGAACGCCTTCCAGCTCGAGCTGCGACGGCGACAAGTACCTGAGGAAGAGCAAAGCAAGTCAGCTCCCGTCCTCCCTTCGCATACAAGTGTCCAGCAACCGCGACCGAAGTCCAATCCCTCAGAAGCGTTAAGTTGACAGCATACGCTTCCTTCAGAGTAAAACTCGTCAGGGAACGCAATCAGTTTCATTAAATCAGTTTGGTTGTTTGTTGCTCATCGCTGGGAAGGACTTGAGGAGGCGCGCGGTGATCGGCAGGGAGCGAGGGAGCGAGACTGGGAGGAGAGGCTCACCTGAATAGCTTCCCGACGATCTCCAGCTCCCGACGCCCTCCTAGGCCGCCACCTGATGCTTCCATCAGTCCGTCTACAAAGGTTAAGGTCGAAGGCGGAGGCGAGGTGCGGGTGGGAGGAACCTGTCGGGGGAGAGGATCTAAAGTCAGCGCCTCAGCTCCAAGTCCGGTTTCCTCCAACACGACCCTAGGGACAGGAAGGAAGAGGGGACGGGAAGGAAGTCCGTTCCGCGTGTGTAACAATGATGACAGCTTTGCTCTCGAGAGAGCTCAGTTAAAAACTAAGTAGTTGTCGTCCTTGGACGAGGGGTCGCGAGCGACGAGCTGGAAGGGCGGAATGAGGCTCACCTGGGGTACAAAGCTGAAAGGCTCCTCGATTCGATGCGGTCGGGCGATTAGATCGG
>ERZ1463034.319-NODE-319-length-11592-cov-12.844414_pt1 | contig 11592 bp, 13 predicted proteins | sample MGYA00564480_ERZ1463034 | MGnify/ENA primary metagenome ERZ1463034 (study PRJEB39244, sample SAMEA3635122) | Helicobacter pylori | study: EMG produced TPA metagenomics assembly of PRJEB11511 data set (Assembly of a 5300-year-old Helicobacter pylori...
TATTTCCAGAGATGTCGGCGAATACGGGGAAGAAATCAATGTGCTCATCGCACTGGCTCCATGCGCATGGGAAGAGCCATCAGCATGGTGGGCGCCTGACGCAGGCCGGTGGTAGTTAAGTAGGCGCGGGCTGCGACCGTTGGTCGACTGATCTTGAACAGTCTTAAGATATATCTTAAGTTATATCTTAACCAAAACGGAGAGACCCAAAATGAGCGAGCATCATCCCCACGGCGAGGGCCGCGACGGCTTCGAAAAACGCCCCGGCCGCGAACGCGGCGGTCGCGGCCCACGTGTATTTGCCCCCGGCGACCTGAAGTTGCTGTTGCTGGCGCTGATCGCCGAACAGCCGTGCCACGGCTACGACCTGATCCGCCAGATCGAAGGCCTGTTCGACGGTGCCTACAGCCCCAGCCCCGGCGTGATCTACCCCACCCTGACCTTTCTTGAAGAAAGCGAATTGATCAGCGGCGACGCCGAAGGTGGAAAAAAGCGCTACACCGTCACCGACGCCGGTCGTCTTTCTTTAGGTGAGCAGGCGATTGCACTGGAAGGCGTGCGCACGCGCATCGACGTCAGCAAACGCTCGCTGCGCGGCCATGATCGCCCGCCGGAAATCCACGAGGCGGTGCATAACCTGCGCCATGCCCTGCAACTGCACCACGGGCGCTGGAGCGCCGAAGAAATCGCGCGCGTCGCCGCGTTGCTCAACAGCACCGCCCACGCCATCGTCGACGGCCCGGCCGTTCAACCTATCCAGGGGAAAACCCAATGAATACGCCCGTCATCCATCGCGTCACCCACGAGATCAAACGCCGTCGCCTCGACGTGCTGCGGGTGGTCGATCTCACCCCGCGCATGCGCCGCGTCACCCTCGGCGGCCCGGAGCTGGCGGGGTTTGTCAGCCTGGGCAGTGACGATCACATCAAGCTGATGTTCGCGCAGAACGCCGCCGAGCAGGCCGCCCTGCAAAGCCCGACGTTCAACATCAAGGGCGATGGCCCGCAGCCGGCGATGCGCGACTACACGCCACGGCGTTTCGACCTGAGCCTTGGCGAGTTGGATATCGACTTCGTGCTGCACGGCGATGGCCCCGCCTCCACCTGGGCCGAGCAGGCTCAAGTCGGCCAGCACCTGTACATCGGCGGCCCACGGGGCTCGATGATCGTGCCGGATATCTTCGACAGTTACCTGCTGATCGGCGACGAAACCGCCCTGCCCGCCATCGCCCGCCGCCTCGAAGAACTGCCGGCCGGGCGCAGGGTGCTGGCGGTGATTGAAATCGCCGATGCCGCCGAGCAACAGGCGCTGCAAAGCGCGGCCGAGGTTGACGTGATCTGGGTGCTACGCGGCCAGGCTGACCTGCTCGACACCGTGCGCACACTGACGTTGCCGAGCGGTGCGCTGTACACCTTCGTGGCGATGGAAACCAAGCTGTCGCGCCAAGTGCGCCGAGTGCTGCTGGACACGCACAAGGTCGATGAAGCGTTCCTCAAGGCCGTCGGTTACTGGCGCGCCGAGGGCAGTGAGGAAGCGTGAGCCTGGCGCGAGTGTCACGGCACCCCCATCACGAGGACCCCGCTGCCGCTGGTGGCGCCAGCGACAGGTAGGGACCCCGCTCGCCGAACGAGAGAAAACGTCACATCGTCGCCCCCCACGCTGTTGGTAATGCGGGTCAGGAATGAACCGTTGACCGGAACCGCAGCCCCGGCACGGATGAGGGCCGTGCCTACGTCCGGGTTGGTCATCGTGAGCAGGCGTGTATCAAACGACGACGGATTGCCTTTGTAAGAGATCGTGATCGGTGTGGTAATCCCGCCGTCCGGACAGGAGTAGGTGAGCCGGCGGTCGCTGCGGATGGACGTTGTCAGCGGATCGGCGCCGATTGCACGTTGGTGGACGTTGCCGAAGTTAATCTCGATGGGGTTGTTATTGTTGATCGTGCAGGTTGACGGGGTGATGGTGAAGTTGTTGGCGGCGGTGTAGGTAACTGAGATCCGCGCCGTACTTGCGTTGTAGTTGTTCGTGGCGGCGAGACGCAGGATCCCGAGCGTATCGCCTATTCGAATATCGATCGGATTAGACGGGTTGTTGCGCACCAGAATATAGGGCGTGACATCGATCGGGTAACCTCTCTCGTCGTCAGGCAGCGTGGCGACCCGTATTCCATTCGGGATAGGAATATTTCGGTACGCTCCATTCATTCGTAAACCAGCGCCTTCTTGGCTGAATTTGATACCCGGCACCCAGGGGGTCCCCGCCGCGCTACCCGTTGACCAGTAGTCCTGCCGGGAAGACGGGCTCTGCGCCCCTCTGGAAAACCCACATTCAAGTCGCGCGCCTTCCAACATGATCCGTGTACGATCTGCGGCCAAGGTAACGGTAACGGGAACCTGTAGGGGTAGGTCCCCGAATATCGGTTCCCACGGTCCGCCATTCACACGGCATGTCGCTGCGCTCACGGTCGTACTGAAACCAATCAGGACGAACAGCGCCATCGCACCATATAGTTGTTTCATGTTGATCTCTCTTGCTGCTCTACCCAAGCATTGCCCAGCGAACATTCAGCCCGCGCTTTAAAGCAGCCCTGGGGAGCGTTGAGGTTTGTCTGAGGCGGTTACGGATAGTCCAGCGTGAACGTCGAGGTCACCGTGAACAGACCGTGCCCGATGGTTTGATCCCTGATCGCGTCCGGCTCACCCTGCACATAGGCCTTGAGTTCAATGACATTGCTGCCGTTACTCAACACCTGTTCATCGCTGACGGTATTCAGCGGCAATGGCTTATTGCTCGGCGTCTCCAAACCGACCGCGATACCTGAGGCACCGCTTCCACCATCGAGCGCGAGCAATCCGGGGAGTGCCATGTTTTCCCTACCGCCGAACGTGACGGTGACCGTGTTGCCAATCGTGGTGTCGCAGTCCTCCAGGTGCAGTTTGAAACCCTTCCCCTGTGAGCGCGTGTTGATATAGAGGTGCTTGCTGGTAACGTCCCAGAGTTCCAGCGTGATTGCCTCGTCGCCAGGGCGGATCGTGCAGGCCTCTTCAACCAGGTTGCCCTTGAAACTCAGGTTGTCCGCCGCATGCCCCTCGGGCATCAGGCCGAAGATGAACAGCACTGCCAGCCCGGCACATGGCCAACCTTTATGAAGCATTTCATGTTGCATGGGCTCAACTCCTACTCGTATTCGGCCAATAGCGTGGCCACCGCCGTAAACCTTGCCGGGGTCAGCACTGCACCCAGCGGTTTGACCGGAACCACTTCCAATGTCGGCGGTGACGACAGGCTTATGTCCAGTGGCGTATTGAGTGGAAACGGCACGTTATTCTGAAAAATCCGAATGCCCAGGTCAGGCACATTGGTCTGCACCGCTGAGCCATCAAAAGTCGTGGGGGTGCCGTTGACGCTCAGTTTCAGTTCCCATGGGAGCGTGGCGGGGCTACAGCTGATGGTGTAACCGAGCCCCTTGCGGTATTTCACACCGTCGACGCGCTTTACGCCGACATCCCCAAAATCGACTTCAATCGTGTTGCCGCCATCAATCGTGCAAGGGGGAGGCTCATTCAGTGTTCCGCTAAAGGTCACGTTGGCCGAAGCACCACTGCAAAGGCCGATGGACCAGCAGACGAGCAACGCTCGCGGCTGCCAAAATGTCATTGATCGTTCCTCTTCATTGGTAATCGACCACAAGGGTGGCGGTCGCATCAAATGCGCCTCCCGTCAGCTTGCTACCTGCCCGTTTGACCGGCACCGCCTGCACCACCGGAAAGTTCGGATAAGTAAAATTCACTGCCGTATTCAGCGGCCAATCAGCCCCATTCACGAACAGCTTTACCCCAAGATCCGGTTTGCGGGTCACGAGTACGCCATTATCAAACGCAGCCCCCGAGCCCTTGAGTTCCAGGGTCAACGCGTTGCTGAACGGGGAATCACACGTGACGGTGTAAGGCACGTCTCGACGATAATTGACCCCGTCAACCCGTGACGTCAGCAGGTCATTGCCAAAAGGCACATCGAGCGTGCTGCCGCTGTTAATCACACACGGCGGCGGCGCAATGATGACTGCGCGAATGGTCAGGCTGGTTTCAGCGTGCACGCCTTGGCCGACAGCCCACAGCAGGCCGCCACCGACAAGAATGGCCCGCAGACCGGTTGAGGTTGCCATCGTTCTGCCCCTACTCATAATTGAGCCTGAAATCCACCACGGCCCGAAATGCGCCACTGGTCAACGCCGCAGAGGTGCGTGTGGGTTGAACATTCCAGGTCTGGATATTGCCGCCCAGGGGCAAAAACAAAGGTTCGCCCCTTGAACCCAACTGCACATCCCGCCCCAGTGCATCGGTCAAATGCAGGCCCATCCCGGTGACGCCTTGCACTTTGACCAGCCGCGGATCATCGGCATCGGCAGGCGCGGAAAACGCCACCGACAGTACGGGTTGAAAGGCACTCCATGTCAGGTTCCCGGTACGTTCACTGCGGATGCTGCCTGCCGTGCGGTGGCAATCGGTAAACCGCAGCTGAAATGCCACGGGTTTTGCCTGATCGCCGGGACGTTGCAACTGGCTGGTCGACACGGCGCCCAGCTCAATCGTTTGATGGAGTGATGCCATCTCCAGGCTGCAGGGGGTTTCATGCATGGTTCCGGAAATGTTCAGCAGCCCATTCATGCCCTCGACATCCTCGGCATGCGCGCCCCCCGCAAAGGCCAGTAACAGGCCGCCCAAGACCTTCACATGGTGCGACTTCATGATGTTCTCCAGCAGCAGGCGCTACTCATTAGCCGTTGATACTTGCAAGTTGACTTTGCAAGTGTTGCCACCGCAGGTGAAGGCCAGTAGCGGACGTCCGCCGTAATCATTCACGTAGGCCAAATACGGCGTTGTGCCGAGTGCCGTGGCCGTTGGCCCCAAGGTCAGCGTACCTTTGGGCGGGACCATCAGGGGTTCGAAACCGGGCACGGTTTTACCGTCCTTGGTGCTGCGCGCATCCACCAGGGTTACGTAGTAAGGCGTAGGGTTATTCACCCGATACCGCTCGCCTTCGCGAGTCAGGGTTAGCTTTTCCTGCCAAGGGTTGGATAGATCCTGCTGGCTTGGCGTAATGGCTTGCGGTCGGTAGAACAATTTAATCCGGGTCTGCAGCGCGATTTGCAGGGTGTTGGCCTTATCGCTGCGCGGCGGAATTTCCCTCAAGTTGAAGTAGTAGACCGTCTCTCGATCCTGCGGTAACGATTTGGCCGCCGGCAACGCCTGAACTTTCACCTGGCTTTGCTTCCCTGGCTCCAAGCGTTGAACCGGCGGTAGCACGATCAAGGGCGAGGTGATTTTTTTGCCCTCTTCATCCTCGATCCAGCCCTGGGCCAAATACGGTAGCTGGGTATTGTTATTGGTGATGTTCACGCTGGTGGCATCTTTGCCGCCATCAAAAATCACTCGGGTACGATCCAGGCCAACAGCGGCGTTGGCGCTCTGGCTCAAGCCCAGGGCCAGCAGCGTGAAGGCTTGGAGTGTGAGGCGTGTATTGAGCATCATGAGGATGTGTTCTCCGTATCGATAGGCTTGCCGGTCAGCGTCGCTGGCTCGGACAAGGATTGATCAGTGGCTACCCTCCGGCAGCCCAGTTGCAGGGCATCGGTCAAGCCATTCGCGGGCAAAACGCCTGGGAGCGTGAGGATGCATCGCTCGGCCCCTCCCCAACTGACGATCATCTCTTCGCCGGCCTGAATACCACTCAGGTAGACATTGCCGCCGTCATTCACAATCCCGGTGTCCTGCTGTTTGACGTTCTTCACCGTCGCGCCGAAGGGCGGCGAACTGCCATCCGGCAGGCGAAGAACCGCCATGGCTTTTTCGCCGGAAATCACGTCCAGGAACCGATAACCGATCGCCCCCTCGGTGAGCGTCAGTTGCGTGACGGATTGAGTGGCTTCGACATTGCTCGGCAAACTCTCCAGATCGACACTGGCCGCCGTGCGCTGATAGCTGCCGATATCGGAAATGACCGCTTTGCCGAAGGCGTTGCTGCGGGTCGGTGTGCCATAACCCCGCACAGGCACATCGGGGACACCGGCGGTATCGACCATCAGGCGGGTTCCGCCCGTACTGTTGGTACGATGGAGTGCTGCACCGTAAGGCGTGAGCGTGCCGCCGCCGCGAGCGGACACACTGAGGCTGGTGTAGCTGCCTTCGCGTTTACTGGCGGCGAGATCAATGTCTACCTGGTCACCCACATGACTCAGATAACCACTGGCAGCGTTATCGCTGGCACTGAGCTGGTAGCTATTACGCTCATCGAGGCGATCACTGTAGCGCGTCGAAAGACTGTTATTGCCTGCCGCTCGATTGGCGTCCAGCGACAATGTACCGCTGCGCCCCAACGGCAGGCTGACCGTCAGCGCCATGCCGTTATCCTTATAGTTATATTCCTGAGTGCGGTACATATTCAGCGATAAGCTCATGTTCTTGACGCTTCCAACATTAAAGTAGCGTGACACCGACACATTCCAACGCTGAGTGGCCGAGCGTTCCCAATAAGTCTGCTTGTTGTAACTTAGGTAAACGGTCGCACCCAGATCCCGAAATTGCTTATTCACCGTGGCCGTATAAAGTGCCTTGCTGCCACCAATGGGCCTCCAACTTGTGTGGAACTCACTGTCCTTGTCGAGCCCGGCGAGTTCGCCGTTCCTTCCGTAATGTCGAGCATCGAGGTATTCACTCATGCTCAAATAGTTCTTCTCGGAAAAGCGATAACCGGCAAAGGTGACTTGGCTGTCGTACTGTTCAAACTTCTTGGAATATTGAAGACGGTATGATTTCCCCGAGAGCGTCTCATTCCACACACTGGCGCGCGACTGAGTAGCATCCAGCGACACGGCGCCGAACGCCAACAGGTCACGACCTGCCCCAACAGAAATCGCTCGGTAGTTGTTATCCGTTATACCGCCGCCATACAGCGACCAGCCGTTACTGATGCCCCACGAGAACTCGCCACTACCAAAAAAGTTGCCATCACCGCCGTACTGAAGATTGGACGGTCGCCCAGTCGCCAGTTTGTAACGAACTTGTCCCGGCCGCGTCAGGTAGGGAACGCCTGCCGTATCGATCTGAAACGTGTGGACCGAACCATCCTGCTCTTCCACCCGCACATCGAGCCTGCCGCTCACGGCGTCATGAAGGTCCTGAATACGAAAAGGCCCTGCCGCCACCAGCGTTTCATACAGCACACGCCCCTGCTGGCTGATGATGACTCTTGCATTGGTTTTGGCGACCCCGACAATTTCAGGTGCGTAACCACGCAAGTTGGGTGGCAGTTGGCTTTCATCCGAATTGAGTGCGGCGCCGGTAAAGCGGAAGCTGTCAAACAGGTCCGAATACAGGTAGTCCTCACCCAGTACCAGGCGCGCTTTCAGCGCAGGAATTGCGCGATAGGCATAGTAGCGACTCCATTCCAGCTTCGGATGCCTGGACGCCTCTTCACGATCTCTGTCGACACGCCCCTGCCAGTCTGCCCGCAAGCGCCACGCCCCGGCATTGGCCCCGACGGTTCCGTTACCACTGAAGTTATTGCGGACACTGTCATTCTTTTGGTGGATGGAGAGCGCCGTCACGTTGTAGTCAATCAGCAACCCCGGCACGCCCTCGTCCCAGCGGGAGGGCGGGTCCCAGTTGATGGCACTGTATTCAAGATAGGCTTGGGGGAGGTTGATATTCAGCGTGGAGGTGGCCAAATCTCCACTGACTTCCATACCCGGTAAACCTTGTATATCCAGGCACTCCCCGCCTTTCCACCAGGTGAGCTTGGCAGCGCCGGACGCCTTCAGGCCCAACTGTTCCACAAGACCGTGCGATATACAGGCCTGACTACCTTTGGGATCATTATCCGGGGGATAGAACGCCACCGATTGCTCAGAAATGGGCTGGCTATTTATCTGTACAACCATCGAGTAGGTGCCCGGCAGAATAAACCCGCTGCGTGCAAACTGAGACAAGTCAATATTGGTGCGGTCAACGAGATCAAGAACATCCGTATTAAACTCGATATCCCCTGCACTCAATGCAGTTCCCACCACTGCCATCAACCCGCCAAACAGGCTTGGGCGGAGCGTATTTTTGATCTTCGACGCATTCAACATGAAAGCAACCCATCACTGTTCAAAAGTATTCCAACTTGAACCGCACTGCGGCAAGGTGAGCGCCAGGTACCAGCGGCAGTCCGTTGCCAACCAGGCGAAGCGTGTAGTGAAGTGTCATGTCACCTTCAGCCAACGGAAGCAGCGCCATCGGCTCACCCGGAACACTCTCTTGACCGGCCGCATCCCAAATATGAAGAGCGACCCCCTCTGAATTGCCGAAGGCAGCAAAGGAGCGACCTTCTCTATCGCGAGGACCGTCAAACGTCACTTGCAGATGCTGCCAATCAGGCAGACTTACGCCTGGGCGCAACGGGTCAGGGCGACTCAATGAGCAATTGACCAGACGCAACTGGAAGGGGTGTGGTTCTCCCCTCGTATTGCGCAAGAGTCGACCTATTGGTTCGGGAGCCATCTCGATGGATTGATCGGCACTGGCCAATTCCAGCCCGCAAGCGGAGTCAATGACCTCTCCTCCCAACGTGACGACCCCATCGCCTTGCGCCGGCGTTTGCGCGAAAACGCAAGGGTTGATGAACATCGCCAATGACGAGGTGATAGCAACGCGTATGAATGTTTTCACCGATTTCTCCCACCAGCGTCCCCGCCACCCTAAGTGGCGGGGGAAGAACTTACTGATAAGCCAAGGTGAAATTGGTTACCGCGCTGAAACTACCCGGGACGATCGGGTCCGTAGCGGCGCCTTGTACATAGGCACCGAACTCCAGGGTGTTATCACCGACGACAATGGCCTGCGGGGTCGTAGGGACACCCAACTCGACGAGTTTGCTGCCATGCGTCATCATGATGCCGACGCCACCCGCGCCGCCGACAGTGCCGATCGCGCCAGGCACAGCGCTTGAGGGCGCCGCGGTGAAGGTGGTCGTCACGGTTTTATCTGTGAGGCCCGTCAAATCGCAGCCTTCAAGTTCGATAAGTACACGCCGGGCTTCAGACTTGCCTCCGCTTTGCAACTGATGCTTTGCAATCGCCCCCAAGTTAACGGTCTGATCGACGGAGTCAGGCTTAATAGAGCAAGCACCCGAGTGGACCGACCCGATAAACGTAACCGTTCCATCCGCCGCATTTACAACGGACGCCGAACCCATCAACAGCCCGACAGCCAACAGTGCAGTTTTCATTTTGCTTTTCATTTGCCAATACTCACACATTAATAAACTTCATTAAGAAAGCCTGCCGCAGCAGTGCAGCAGGACTTATTAAGCAAGCAACGAACAGGGTGTAGTTCCTGATTCCATCTCGGCAAAAGTTTGGATCACGCGGTTGTGCGCAAAACGGCTTTTCCAACTATTTGTATTGCAAATCAGGATCACGTTCGAAGCCGGGCAATTTTCCCCTGCCGCCATGAAGAAGTAAGCCGTCCGCTTCGCAAATTTGCGTAGCTTTGTTACACCCAGACACATAGGAAAATTATGGCAATTTGCCAAAACTTTAAAAACAGCCGTAAGAAACAGACTACATGCAAGTTAATGAGAATCTATTAACTACGAACGGGTATGTAAGAACTGGATTACAGACACAGAAAAATAACAGCATCTACTGGGTCAGACCCACTAACTAATTAAGTAATGAGCGCGGAGAGGAAGCCGTCTGTCCCTCGGCGAGTTAGATATCGATTTCGTGCTTACTTTTGCGCTTTTCAAAAGTGAGCCGCCGTAAGGGCGGAACCCATAGCGGCCGTTACCTGAATAATGGATATGTACTCATTCCAACCCGAGCAAAGGGTCGGCTCACAGGCCGCCACGGGAGCAAGCTCCCTCGCCACAGGTCCGTCGAACTACCAATAAAATGGTGTAGATACCCATGGTCATCGCCGGCAAGCCCGCGCTTTTTTATGGTGCCCGCGTGAGCACCTTGTCCAAGCCCACCACCGCCAGCGCAATCAGCACAAACCCGGTCAAAATCCCCCCGGCATTCATAAACACCTGTGGATAACCGAGGGTGCCGACGTCGATGAACGGGTACTGGTACTGCCCGAGCATATCCCCGCGCAGCAGCACATAGGCGAAGTACACCAGCGGGTACAGCACCCACAGGCCAATATGTTTGAACCGCAAGGCGCCCTTGGACACGCAGCGCCACCAGTAGACGACAAACAGCAGCGGCATCACGTCGTGCAGCAATTCGTCGGCGATGAACTGGAACCCCTCGGGCTGCCACAAATGCCGCAGCAACAGGTTATAGGCCAGGCTCACCAGCACAATGCTGACGGCAATCGCGCTGCTGACCCTGGGCGCCAGGAAAAACCGCTTCGCCGCTGAATCACGATGAACCACGGCGTAGCTCAGCACCACCACCACCAGGGTGTTGGTCAGCACCGTGAAGAAGCTGAAGAAGTTGATCAGCCCGCCCAACAGACTGGCGCCCGTCGACCAGCGCGAATAGAAAATCAGGTATTGCTGAACCGCCAACCCCACCCAACCGGCCAGGGCGGCCGCCGCTACACAGCGCTTCATGGGTTCAGTCCAGCGGGCGTTTGGTGCGCATCAGTTTCACGTACAGCCCTTCGACTTTCTCCCGCGCCCACGGGGTTTTGCGCAGGAACGTCAGGCTCGACTTGATGCTCGGGTCGCTCTTGAAGCAGCGCACATCGATGCGCTCGGCCAGACCGCTCCATTCGTAGTGTTCCACCAGGGTGGTGAGGACGTGTTGCAGAGTCACGCCGTGAAGCGGGTCGTTGCTTGTCGCGGTCATGCCAGGCCTATCGCAAAAAGAGGAAATACAGCCGCGCACCTTAGCCGACGGGGCGAACAGGTGGAAGCACCGCATTGAATATAGCCCCTGGGGAAAAGTTGCTCTTTTCAGGGCAAAAAGAGATGTTATATTATAACGACAACAAGCAAAAACAACCCGTTCGATCACGTCTGCCGCCTTCTCTTTTTTGTCGTTTTGCCAAGGAATGTCCGATGTCCCTCTCCTCTGCCTGGCGCTTGTCCCCCCTCGCCGCCGCCCTGCTGATCTGCTCCGAAGCCCACGCGCTGGAACTGCCACCCCAAGTCATCACCGCCAACCCGTTGGGCAGCGAGCAACTGGCTTCACCGACCACCGTGCTGGAAGGCGACGACCTGACCCTGCAACAAAAAGGCAGCCTCGGCGAAACCCTGAACAAGCAGCCGGGCGTGTCGTCGTCCTACTTCGGCCCGGGCGCCAGCCGACCGATCATTCGCGGCCAGGATGGCGACCGCATTCGCGTCCTGCGCAACGGCGTGGGCGCGCTGGATGCCTCGTCGCTGTCCTACGACCACGCCGTGCCGCTGGACCCGGTCAACGTCGACCGCATCGAAATCGTGCGTGGCCCGGCAGCCCTGTTGTACGGCGGCAGCGCCATCGGCGGCGTGGTCAACACCTTCGACAACCGCATCCCCACTGAAGCCATCGAAGGCATCCACGGCGCCGCTGAATTACGCTACGGCGGCGCCGACACCACGCGCAGCAGCGCCGGC